>ERZ1370068.7532-contig-6445_pt1 | contig 50986 bp, 67 predicted proteins | sample MGYA00561227_ERZ1370068 | MGnify/ENA primary metagenome ERZ1370068 (study PRJEB38410, sample SAMEA6850437) | metagenome | study: Metagenomic assessment of the ecological functions of the soil: analysis of the soil microbiota associated with the... | reverse complement strand
GTAATGCGTCTCCGATTGTATTCGGCGCCTCCGATTCGATTGCCGCGCCTGGGAAGCATCTGTTGCCGGTCTCATCACATATTTCGCATCCGGCGGCGACACGGTCATCGTGGCCAGATGCGATGGATCGAACCGGGCTACGCCTGCAGCCGCGCGAAGCTCTTGAGCAGCAATCCGGCGCCGACGAGCAGCGTCAACGCGACCGCCATCTCCGCGACGACGAGCGTGCGGCGAATCCACCGGCCTTCGCGTTCGCCCGCGGGTCAGGCGCCGTCCTTCAGCGCGTGCTGCAGATCGGCACGCGACGCCGTAAGCGCCGGCGCAAACCCGAAAAACAGGCCGGTCGCGAGCGCAATGCCAAGTAAAGCAGCACCGCACTATCGATGAGATGGGTCAGTCCGCAGCTGATCCATCAGCGCCAGCGCAATCAACGCGCGAATGGCGCCGTGCGCGATGAGCAGTCCCCACCGCGGCACGAAGCCCAGCGGGAGGAGCACGCTCTCGGTGAGCAGCTGCCTGATGAGGCGCGACGCGCGCGTGGCGCCGATCGCCAGAGCGGTTCCGTGCGCGCGGCCGAGCGCGCGAGCAGCAGGTTCGCGATGTTCGCGCGCAGGCTATCAAAAGCACCCACCGCCCAGGAGCACCAGCAGCGTCAGCCGGACTGGTGGCGTATTCGTCGAGCGACGCCACGTCTTGATCGTCCAGACGTTGTCATGCGGGCGGGATGATGATCACGCTTGAGGCCGGCGGCAAACGCGGTGACATCGCGGCGCGCCTGCTTTTCGAGCGGGATGCCCGGCTTCGGCGGGCCGACGGCACTCAGAAACTCGTTCGTCCTGTGGTAGTCGTCGTAGGTCGGGCTTGAACACCGCAGGGGCTGACTCGGTCCTCCGGTTGAAGAACCCGTCAAGCCCGGCGGCATGACTGCCGACACTACAACGTCGAAACGGCTCGCCGCCAATCACGATCTTCCAGCCAACGATCTTCAGGTCGGCTCGAAGCGCCGCTGCCAGGCCGTAGCCGAGCACGACGACATGCAACGAAGCCGATCGTATCTTTCGCCACCTCGACGAAGGTGCGCCCGAGCAGCGGGGGCCACGCCAGGCCTTGAAGAACTCCGCCGTCGCGACCGCGCCTACGACCTTCTCCGGATCGCCGCCTTCAGTCAGAGGTGGCGTTCCATCCCGTCATCACGGCAAACGACTGGAACAGAACAAAAAATTGCGCTCGCGGATGTCGTGATACGCGGCACGGCGAAGCTGCCTTCGAAGTCGTTTCAGGTTCGGATGAAGTGATTGACCAGGGTGACGAGCTGCTCGGGGTGATCGTACGACGGCCTCTTCAGCAGGACCGCGTTCACCAGCGAGGAAGATCGCCGTGTTGGCGCCAATGCCGAGCGCCAGCGTCAGGATGATGACCAGCGGGGTATCGCTGAAGTGGGCAGGCGACGAACGGCGTATCGCATCGCTACTCGTATCGAAGCGCTTCAGTGGGATTGACGCGCGTCGCGCTGGCGCCAGAACCAGCGTGGCCATCGTCGCGACGCTCAGCAGCCCCAGCGCGACCGACGAACGTCGCGGATCGGTACTCGTGACACCGAACAGCTGGGCCTGCAACAGCCGCGTCATCGCCATGCCAGCGAGCCGGGTGACGCCACTGCCTCATCGCGTTTGCTTTGCGCAGGCCAGCGCTGTCCGCGCCAGCGTCAGCTGCGGGCCAGTCTGTGACCGCCGCGTGACGTCGAACGACATCACGCCGTAGATACCGATGCGCGCGAGCAGCATCGCCGAGCGCCACGAACGTGCCAGCAGCGCCATCGACAGTTGCCGCTGGCCCGACCGCGCTGGTCCATCATCGCCTCCATCGTCCGGACCGTAGCGATCGCGCTGATGCGCGGTCAGATCGCTCGAGGCGCCGCCCGCCGTACCGACGATGCGACGCCGGATCCCCGGCGGTGCGTCGCCGCGAAGTGTCATCCTGCGCCCGCACGGATTCTGCGAGATGCAGGGAATGTACAGCTGCACGCGATGCTCGGCGTCGAGCCCTTCGTGCGCGGTGTGGCTCGACCACCCCGACCACCGTCACCCAGTCCACGCCGGGCTGCGAGCGTGATCGCTCGAACGAGATCCGCGCTTGCCGACCGCCTCCGTCGCCGGGCCAGAAGCGCCGCGCGGCACTCCTCGTCCACCGCCACGACCACATGCCGGCCCTCGGCGCGATCGTCCATTCGGGCGTGATCGTCCGCCCGCTGACGCAGCCGCACTGCGAAGCGTCTTTCGAGGAAGCCCGGCGTGACGAGCCGCATGATCGCCCACAGATTCGGCCCCAGGTCTGTCGCCTCGGCGGCTGGTAGCTACGCATGCGCGACAGGCTGCCAGGTCGACCAGTTGCCGCCGAACGGGATGTTCGGCCAGTCGCGCCAGACAGGACACGACTCCGGGTGGCAGCGGCGACCGCGCCGCCTTGCGCCGCCTGAGAAGAGCCCGAGCTTCTGGTCAGCATCGGTCCTTGTATCGCTGCTGTCGGGCGAGCGACGCCGTCATCGCGAGCAGGTGCGTCGGGTCGAACCCCGGGCCACGACACCCTGCAGGCCGCGCCAGAAGCCCGGACGAGCAGGCCGGACGCCGATCAGCAGCATCAAGCGCGAGCGCCATCTCCGCGACGACCACGAGCCCGCGCCGGACCCCATTGCCACGCCGCGCTCTGCCGGCCGTCCGCGCGCCGTCCTTCAGGGCGTGCTGCAGGTCACCGGCACGCGACGCCTGCATGGCCGGCGCGCAGCCGAACACCAGCCCCGTGCGGCGCGGCCATGGCCGAGGCGTGTAGAGCAGCACCGTGCCAAGTCGATAGTGGATCGCGTCGGCGCGGAGCTGCGTCCAGTCGGCCCCAGTCGCAACCGAGCGCCGCTGAATCGCGCCGAAGGCGACGTGACCAGTCCGGCGCTGCCGCGCCGGCCAGCGAGAGCAGCAGGCTCGGCGCGCAGCTGTCGAACGAGGTCGCCTCATCAGGGCTGGCGTCGCATGACGCCGGCGCGCACGTGCCATCTCGCGCGTCCGCGCCGCCGAGCGTGGCGCCAGCAGCAGGTTCTGCGATGTTGGCGCACGCGATGAGCAGCACGGCGCCCACGGCGCCGAGCAGGAACCAGCAGCGCGGGCCGCGTGCCTCGGCCGTCGCGCCTCGCGTCCACCGACCGCGTCACGATCGTCCAACTCGCGGCGAGATAGACGACGCGGTTAGATCGCGCTTCAGGCCGTCCGGCGAACGCGGCGACACGTCGCGGCGGCGCCTCTGCTCCACGGTCATCACCGGCCGTCAGACGCCCGACGGCGCTCAGGAACTCGTTCGTCCGGCGGTTTGTCGCCGAACTGGGCCGGTCGTGAGCACGGCGGGCGCCCACAGCTCGGTGCGCCGATTGAAGAACGCGTAAAGCCGCCGATCGCATCAGCATCCCGCCGATCACGTCGCATGCGCCTCGCCGTTGATGCAGCAGCTTCCGGCCCACGATCGTACCGGTCGACGTCCGGAAGCGCCGCTGTCCAGAGCCTGTCGCCGGAGCACGACCACGTGCTCGCGATCGCCCGGCCGCCGTGTCCTCGCGCCGCGCGCGAACGTCCGGCCGAGCAGCGGCGACACGCCGAGACGCCTTAGGAAATCTCCGGCAGGTGGCGCGATCGCACCGCCAGGCTGTCTCCGGGCCGCCCGCCGCCGGGTCAGGCTCGCGTTCCAGCCCCGTGCCGACGGCAAACGGCATCAGACAGACGCGTCCGCTCGCGGATGTCGCGATACTGACGGCACCGCGAACCCGGCCTCGGGGGCCGTTCAGGCTCGGGTAGTAAGTGACTCGAGCGTGACCGGCCGCTCCGGCTGATCGGAAGCGGCAGCGGCTTCAGCGGCGCGGCGCTCACCAGCGAGAAGATGCGCCGTGTTCGCGCCGATCCCGAGCGCCAGCGTCAGGATGACGACCAGCGGAGAGCCCCGGCTGGTGAATGAGGCGGCGAATCGCGTAACGCATCGGGCTCTTCCGTCCGGCTCGTTGCTATTCTGCCTTCAACGCTTCCATCGGGTCCACGCGCGCCGCTGCCCGGCCGGGGATTGCGCTGGCCAGCACGGCAACCGCCGCGTGAGCGTCGCCACCGCGCTCTCAGGCGCCCGCAGGTCGGATGGCCTGACGTCATACACGCAGGCCCTCCGGCAATCGGCTCGCTGAGGCGCGCTGCGATCAGCCCCGCCACTGCCCCACCACCGTCGTCGCCAGCGCCTGCGCCTACGACGAGCCAGGCGAGCACGCATGGGCCCGGCGCCGAGCGCAACGCGGATCGCCAGCTCGCTACGGCGTTCGGCCACCACCGCCGTCATCACGGCGTAGAGGCCGAGCGCGGCGAGCGTCAGAGCGAGGCCGGCGAAGATCGACAGCAGCCACACGACCAGCCTGCGAGTGGCCACGGTCTGATCCGTCACGTCCAGCCATCGGCGGAATCCCGTCGAGCGGCGCTGCACGCGTCGGTCGAGCGGACCACGCGGATCATCTCCGGCGCGATGGCCAGTGCCGGACGATTGGTTTTGACGACAACGGCCATGAAATCGTTGCTGAACCGCGTATGCGGCCAGTAAATCATGGGGCTGACCGGCGTCTCGAGACCGTCGTGCCGGACGTTGCCCACGACGCCGACGATGCGATCGGGAATCGAGGTGTCCCAGTTGATGACCAGCTCGTGGCCGATCGGGTCCTGGCCGGGAACTGCTGATCGGCCAGCACCTTGTTGATGATCACCACGCGGGCACGGTCGCCGGAGTCGGTCGCCTGGAAGTAGCGGCCCGACAGCAGCGGGATCTCCATCGCCTGGAAGTAGTCGCCGCGAACGATGCGGACGTCCGTCACGGGCTCCTGACCCATGGGCGGCTTCGGCCTGCCGATGGTCTCGAAGCTGGTGGCCGAGCTCCATCCCCGTCATCGGCAGGAAGCTGACCGCGCCGACCGACGACACGCCGGGCAGCGCCGCGAACTTCGAGATGACGGTGTCGTAGAACGCGGTCCTCGACTCGGGTGTGGCGTAGTGCGACTCCGACAACGCAAGCCGCGCCGTCACCACGCCGGTGCTCGTGAATCCCGGGTTGACGTTGAGGACCTGCATCAGGCTGCGCACGAGCAGGCCGCGCGCCAGACAGCAGCACGATCAGCGAGCGCCACTTCAGGCCCGACCAGCAGCGGCCGCAGCCGCGCGCCCGCGGCGGACGTCGAGCCGCGCACGCCATCCCGCAGCGCCGCGCCGAGCGCAAGCCTCGTCGTGGTGAACGCGGGAAGCAGGCCCCGCAGCAGTGCCGCCGTCAGGCTGGCGAGAGCATGGCGAACGCCACCACGCGCAGATCGAGGCTCACGTCGGCCAGCCGCGGCACGGTGCTGCTGTCGGTCACGGCGTGCTTCAGCCATCACAGACCGCCAAACGCCAGCGCCCAGCCCGCCAGCGCCGCCGATCGCGTCGCGACATCAGCAGGACTCTCGGTCAGCAGTTGGCGAACCAGCCGGCTGCGGGATGCCCCGAGCGCCGATCGGACGGCCAGCTCGCGGCGTCGGGCCGTGCCGCGCGCGAGCAGCAGGTTCGCGACGTTCGCGCACGCGATGAGCAGCACGCAGCCGACGGCGCCGAGCAGCAGGAGCAGCGCGGGCCGAATCGTGCCCGTCACCTGCTGGTGCATCGGGACGACGCGCGCCGACCAGCCGGTGTCGAACCCGGGAACTTCCGCGTGAGCTCGGCCATGATGCCGGCCATCTCCGCCTGTGCGCCCTGCACGGTGAGGCCCGGCTTCAGCCTGCCGATGGTGGTGAGATAACGCCCGCGCGGTTCGCGCGAGCGCTCGGTGAATCCCATCGTCACCCAGATGTCGGCGTCCGGATCGAGCAGCGCGAATCCGGTCGGACATGACGCCGACGATCTCGTACGGCTGGCCGTCGATCTGGAGGACTCGTCCGATGGCGCGCGTGTCGCCGCCGAGCCTCGACATGAAATACCGGTGGCTGACGACGGCGAGCTGCTTCTGCCCACGTCCTCCGCTTCGGTGAACGCGCGGCCGATCGCCGGCGAGACGCCGAGCAGCGGGAAGAGCGCGGCCGTGACCGACTGCTGCGCGATCATCTCGGGCGCCTCGTCCGGGCGCCGTCACGCTCACACGGAAGGCGGGGCTGATCGCCGTCATGTCGGTGAAGACGTGCTGCCGGTCGCGCCAGTGCAGGAAGTTGGCGGGGGCGACGACGTTCTCCATGCTTCCGTGCCCCACGTTGCTCTCCCAGACGACCACGAGGCGATCGGGGTCCTTAGTAGGACAGCGGCTGCGGCAGGATGCCGTCGACGACGGAGAACACGAGCGTCGAGGCGCCGATGGCGAGCGCAAGCGCGCCGAGGGCAGCGGCACTGGCGAGGGGCGTCCGGGCAAACAGGCGCAGGGGTGTGTCGCATGGAGCTGAGCCTCCGAAGTCGCGTCCGGACAGGCCTAGCACTGAAGTGCTAAAAAAGTCAGCAGGCTGGCGTATGTGGGACGGTCCCCAGCGGGACATGAGCGTCTGTGCCCAGACAGGTGAACACGGCTGAACAGCGACATCGGGGACTGTCATCGCGGGACTGGTCGACTGTGGCGGCAGACACCGGAGCTGGCGCAAGACCTCGGTGTCGCCGGCTGCAGTATCCTCGCGCGGTGAGGTGGACGCGCGGTGCTCGTGGCTGGGCCTGGCAGCCGCGCTGCTCGGCGCAGCGGCGACGCCTCGTCGCGATCTCGGGCATCGACGAATCGCGCGGCGGCCACACGCTGGCGCGCCACGTGGGACCGCAGCGACAGCCCAGCTGCTCGATCGCCTCGCGCGGGAGCCGCGCATCTCGGCGGCGATCCACCTACACGGATCGCGCGACCGCGGAATCGGTGGTGGGCCTGGCGCTCGAACGCGAGGCGCGGCCGAGTGGACGCGTGGCGCCGTCGCTACGGATCGCGGCCGAACCTGGTGCTGCACGTCGATGCGCCGCGCGGCCCGCTCGATCCGGCCGCGTCATGCGCCGTGGATCGCGCCAGTCGATTCCCGCCACGTCCGCGCTGGTCGTCCTGCGCTGGAACGAGGGCCGCAGGACTTCTACGTGCTGACTTCCTATCGGAGGCGCGAGTGACCGCCGCACGACACGAAGCCCATGCCCGCAGCTCGAGGCCTTCTTCGCGGGCTATCTCAATCAGGACTTCCCGGAGACCTACGGTGACGTCGCGGGCGCGGTCCGCGCGTTCGCGGCCGAACGCGACCGCGGCGGAACGTCGAGGCGCTCGCGCTGAATGGCGCGTTCCGCGAGGAAGTGGGAGAGATGTCACCGTGACCAGCCTTGGACGCACGCTTGCCTCCCGGTTCGGCGTCAGCGTGGGCGCCCAGGCGCCGCGCGGAGCTCGATCGGCTCGATCGCCTGATACGCGCCCTCGGATCGCGCGCGTGATCTCCACGCCGCGCGCTGCTCCAGAAACCGGTACGACGCTGGTCCGCGCGATCGGCGTGCGAGGGCTCGCCGCCGGGCTGTTCAACACGATCGTCAGCGCCGGCATCTTCGTCCTGCCGGCCACGGTCGCGGGCCTGGTCGATCGCGGCGCGCTCTACGCGATACTGGCCTGCGCCATCGCGATCCTGTTCGTCACGCTCTGCTACGCCGCCGCGGGCAGCCGCGTGATCGAGGCGGGCGGCAGCTACGCGGCACATCGGCAGGGCGTTCGAGCCGCTCGCCGGGTTTCTCGGCGCGTGATGGTCTGGCTGGGCGATCTGCTGGCGACCTCGCGGCGTCGCGTCGGCATTCACGGCCAGTGTCGCGCTTTGTGTCCCGCGCTCGACTCCACCCGTGGGGCGCGTCGCGTTCATCACGGCCGTCGTGGGCGGACTGGCCGCGATCAACGTGCGCGGCGTGAAGCAGGACTGCGCTTCATGGAGTTCGTCACGATCGCCAGGCTGGCGCCGCTGGTGCTGTTCATCGGGATCCGATCTGGCCCTGCGGAACCACAACCTGGAGCCGCCGGAGGTGCCGACCGGTGAGGCGCTGGGCCGTTACGCTGGTGCTGATGTTCGCCTGTTCTCGGGCGCCGAGTCGGCCGTGGCGCTCTCGAGGCGAAGTCGCCGACCCGGTCCGCACCATCCCGCGCGCCCCTGCTGTTTTCGCTGGGACTGGTAACGCTGCTCTACGGGCTGGTGCACCTGGTGGCCGAGGCCACGCTCGGCCCGGCGCTCGTGACGTCCACCGTCGCGCCGTTGGCGGACGCGGCCAGCATGCTGGCGGGATCGCCGTTTCGCACGGCTGATGCTCCTCGGCACGCTGCTCTCCGATGCTGAGAGTACCTCAGCGCGGTGGCCCTGGCCTCGCCGCGCTGCTCTGCGCTGGGCGGAGGCGGCATCCTGCCGGTGCTCGAGCGCGTTCATCCGCGCCATCGCTATGCCCTACCTCGCCATCCTCGTTCACGCCGTCTCGATCGTCGTTGTCGCGTCGGTGGGCTCGTTCGCGGTGCTGGTGCCGTTTGCGAGCGTGGCGGTGCTGGTGCTGTATCTCGCGGTCTCGCTGGCGAGCTGGGAGCTTCAGCGTCGCGACGTGCGCGCGGCGAGCGAGGTCTTCAGCGTGCCGCTCGTCGTACTGTTGTCGCGTCGGCGTTCTGCGTCTGGCTGCTCTGGCACGCGCAGCCGGACGGAGCTGCTGCTGGAAGGAATCGTCATGGCCGCAGCTACCGCGCTCTACGTCGTTCGCAGATTCACTTCAACGCGAAGCTGATCTCCACTTCGTCCAGGCGACCCCAGGGCAGGCGCAGCTTGGAAGTCGTCGAGATTGCGGAACTTCGGCCTCGCGATTTTCGCGGCCCTCGCGTCGGCATGGGCTGATCGTCAGGTCGCCGACGAGATTCTCGGCGAGCGGCTTGATCTCGCCCGTCAGGTAGGCTTCGACCCGCGTCGCCTTATCGGCGTCGAGCGTCGACGGATCCATCGAGTGCGCTGCCAGATAGTCGGTGACGGCCTGCGGGCGGATGACGGCCTGATACACGAAGTCGACGACGAGGTGATGGAGTGCGGCGATGATCTGCGCATCGTCGAGACGGCTCTGGAGCGCCGCGTCAGGCGCCGGCGTGCGACTCAGGGCGCTGATGCGCAGCAACCCTTCCACGAGCGACGAGGCCAGCGAGGCCGGCGCCGGCCCACCGGCATAGCTCGCGAGACGCGTGAACAGGCGCTTGCATTGCGGAGTGCCTCGACGAGCGGCACTGATGCCCCTGTGGCGTCGCCGCTGGCAACGTCCGCAATGGCGACGCGACGTCCGGCACTCCACGAGCGACAGCTGCCTGACCCACCAGCTTCGCAGCGCCCGCCTCGTCGGCCGGCGCGCCCGCGATGAGCCACGTGCAGATCGCGCGATCACTGCCTGCTTCGTCACGGCAGATCCTGCGACCTGCACAAACGACTCGGCGCCCGGCGCGGACCGATGGGGGCGCGGCCTCGAGCACGACGCCCGGATGGAGGCCCGTGATGTCCCCGACGGCACGGCCGAGCAGCAGGAGAGCGGCAGGATCAGCGTCGGCAATCACCTGAACGCGCGACGTGATGCCTGAGGAGGCCGCGCGCGCCATGAGGTCATCCTGCTCGGCGGCCGCCAGCCCCCGCGGCGCGCTGGACGTGGTGATGATCACCAGGTCGTCCACGGCGCCCTTCGCCGCCAGATCCAGTGCCGCGCCAGTGACGCGAGATTGCGCGCACGCACCGTGCGATAGAGCTCGATCATCTGCGGCGGGATATCAGTCTCGAGCCGTTGCGCCTCGGCGGCGGCCTCCGGGGCCTTCGCGTTGCCGCCGCCCAGTGCGGCCCACTCGACGATGGTCTCCCTCCACTTTCCTTCCGCCCGTCCTCCGGAGGCTGCAGCGCAAAGCAGCGTGCTGAAGGCGTACTGCTTGACGTCCTTGCGCCGGGCCTTGAGACGACCGAGAGCGCCGCGATCCGCCTGCAGGGCCTTCTCCTGAGATGGCGACGGCCGGCGCGACGCGATCTGACCGCCATGCGAGCATGTCGGTCGACACGATCACCGCGTCGACGCTGGACAGGTCGAGTCCGTCGAGCCATTCTGCGATGCCGTCGGCATCACCCTCGGCCGTGAAGTGGCCGAGACGGTAGCGCGGCGGCCCGATGACCTCGGCGTCGGCGATGGCCCCGGCCAGCTGCGCCGACTGCAGGCCAGCGGGACGGTCGTCGAGCGGGACCAGCGCGATCCGGGCCAGGCGTGACCGGGGCGGGACGGCGCGGGTCAGCTGTGTGCCGGTTGAGCGGACGCCGCTGAAATCACGGCCAAAGCAGCCCAGCAGGACAAACCTGCGCGACGCCATGACGTTCAGATTGTAAGGGCCGTGACGGCGACGCGCGCTCTTGAATGCGTTCTGGCGACGAGACTACAGTCGGGGGATGCGCATACTGGATCCCGCTATCGTGCCTCGTCATCACGTTGCTGGGCGCCCCGCTTGTCGCCCAGACTCCGAAGCCGGCCGCCGCCAGCCAGCCGGCCACTCAGCCGGCGCCCGGCCCCAGCGCCAGTGCGACGGCGTCCCGTCGCGGCGACGCCCGTCACGGTGACCATCACCGTCTTCGACAAGACGGGCTCACCGCTGGCGACGCCTCGGTCAGCATGCTGAGCGATCAGCCCCGCGAGGCGAAGACCACCGCCGGGGGCATCGCGCGGTTCCTGACCGTGAAGCCCGGCGAATACCACCTTCGCTTCGATCGCGAGGGTTCGTGTCGCTCGAACGCGACCTCACCGTCAAGGGCGGCGCGCCGGTCGACGTCGAGATCACGCTCTCGCCGATGCCGGCGCCGCCGGCTCGAAGGCGCCCGAGCCGACCCGGTCCGGCAATGCGCCGGCAGGTGACGCCAAGGCCCTCTCCGTCGTCGACTTCCTGGAGAGCCAATCACCTCAGCGGCCGCGACCCGATCAAGTCGGATCAGCTCGGGTGCACGGCGAGCGCGCGCACGACGCTGCTGCAGATCCGCGATGACCTGGAGGACAAGTCGGCTGCCCGACGCCGACGAAGTGCTCTACGTCGTCGCGGGCCAGAGCTCGCTGCGACTCGGGAACAAGGACGTGGCGCTCGAAGCCGGCGGACTGGCAGTCGTGCCTCGAGGCACGGTGCGCGGGCTCAGCCGAAAGGGCAAGAACCCTCTCATCGTGTTGTCGGTCGTGTCGGGACCTCCATGATGCAGTAAGTTGACGATTGTTTGATCGATTGGGATGACGAATGAGACACGGAGTCTGCTGTGAAGAAGTTGACCGTAGTGGCAATGGCCCTGGCGGTGCTCCTTCCCTCGGGCCCGCGGTGGCGCAGGAGACTGAGCACCACCATCACGAGGAACAGCTCGGCACGGTCACGTTTCCGACGTCGTGTCCGGCCGCCGTGCAGAAGGACTTCGAGCGCGGTGTCGCGCTGCTCCACTCGTTCTGGTACGAGGAGGCCGAAAAGCAGTTCGTCGCCGTGACGAAGGCATCGCCAGGTTGCGCGATGGCGCACTGGGGCGTGGCGATGAGCCTCTACCACCAGCTCTGGGAGCAGGTGGGCAAGGCCGATCTCGATCGCGGGCTGGGCGGAGATTCAGCAGAGGACAGAGCGAGCCCGAAGACCACAGAGCCGCCGAGAGGGATACCTCGCGGCCGCCGCCGCCTTTTTCGGCAATACCGAAGGACGCGATCACGTGACGCGCGCGAAGGCCTTACTCCGACGCGGCATGGAGAAGGTCTATCGCGACAACCCGGACGACACCGAGGCGGCCGCGTTCTACGCGCTGTCGCTGCTCGCCAGCATGAGCCGCCCAACGACACCACGTTCGCCAACCGGAAGAAGGCGATTCCGATCCTGAACGAGCTGTTCGCGAAGAACCCCGATCAGCCGGGCGTCGCGCACTACCTGATTCACAGCTGCGACAAGCCCCAGCTGGCTGGCGATGGGTCTCGAGGCCGCGCGCCGCTACGCGAAGATCGCGCCCTCCTCCCCGCACGCGCTCCACATGCCGTCGCACATCTTCATCCGCCTGGGTCTGTGGCAGGAATCCGATCAACTCAACCTCGCGTCCATCGCGTCCACGAGGAAGAGCACCGAGATGCACATGGCCGGCGAAGGCCACCAGTTCCACGCGATGGACTTCCTTCAGTAACTCCTACATGCAGACGGGAGACGACGTGAAGGCGAAGGCGCTGGTGGACGAAGTCAACGCGATGACGATGCAGCACGAGATGGCCGGACGCGACATGCTGGCCTACGGCCGCACGCAGTTCGCGGCGCGGTGCGCGATCGAGCGGCGTCAGTGGGCCGAGGCGGCCAGGCTGCCGCTGGTGCCGACGCACGATCCCGAAGTGACGGCCATCACGCTCTACGCCCGCGCGATCGGCTCGGCGCGGACCGGCGATGCCGCCGGCGCGCGGCGGCACGCTCCAGCAGTTCGAGGAGCAGCTGGCGATCCTGGCCAGGGCCCCAACGCGTACTGATGGTCTACATGGACGTGCCGAAGGAGACAATCAACGCCTGGGTCGCCTTCGTGGAGGGGCGGTCGGACGAGGCCGTACCTGATGCGCGCCGCGGCCGATCTGCAGGACTCGCGGGGCCTCGCGGAAGTGGACGTGCCCGAGCGCGAGCAGCTGGCCGACATGCTGCTTCGAGCTGAGAACGGCCGGCCGACGCGCTCTGCCGAGTACGAGGCGACGCTGAAGGAAGCACCGGGAAGGTTCAACGCGCTTTACGGCGCCGCGCAGTCAGCCGAGCTCCTCGGCAACGGCGACAAGGCGCACGGCTATTACGCGCAGCTCCTGCAGAGAGCTGCGGCGGCGGTGCGACCTCCGACAGGCCTGAGCTGAATCGAGCCAAAACGTTGGTGGCTTCGCGGCGGTAAGTGCTGAAGTGCTGCGGTGCTGCGGTGCTGAAGTGCAGTGCTGAAGTGCGGGGGTGCTTATGTGCTGCGGCGCTGACGTGCCGCGCGCCAGGCGCGAAGCCGCGTTCGCTGTCGTAGGGCGCAGCTTCAGCTGCGCCGCATGGCCGAACTGAAGTTCGGCCCTACGCATCTGTACGTGCCGGCCGCACTTCAGCACTTCAGCACTTCAGACACCGCACTTCAGCACTTCAGCACTTCAGCACCGGACTTCAGCACTGCGGCACTTCAGCACCGCAGCACTTGTCACTGCATTTCAGAGTTTGCTCTCGATCTTGGCCCAGCTGTCCTTGAGGCGTGACGGTGCGGTTGAACACGCGGACGCGCGGGCGTGGAGTCGGGATCGACGACGAAGTAGCCAGAGGCGCTCGAACTGGAAGCGCGTGCCGGACGGCGGCGCGGCGAGCGAGGGCTCGAGCTTGCACGCCTCGAGCACCTGAAGCGAGTCGGGGTTGAGCGTCGACAGCCAGTCCGCGCCTTCGGCCGCGCCTGGATCGGGTGCAGGAGAACAGCCGGTCATACAAGCGCACTTCCCGTCGACGGCATGCGCGGCCGACACCCAGTGCAGCGTGGCCTTCACCTTGCGGCCGTCCGGCGCGTCGCCGCCGCGCGTCGCGGGATCATGCCGTGCACCGCAGCTCGACGACTGCGCCGGTTGCCGGATCGGTGATCGCTTCGCGGCACGTGATCAGATACGCGTTGCGCAGGCGGACTTCGCGGCCCGGCGCCAGCCGGAAGAACTTCTTCGGCGGGTCCAGGCGGAAGTCGTCGTGCTCGATGTACAGCTCGCGTGAGAACGGCACCTGCCGCGTCCCGGCGGACGGATCCTCCGGGTTGTTGACCACGTCCATCTGCTCGACCTGGCCCTCGGGGTAGTTCTCGAGGACGATTTTCAGCGGCATGAGCACGGCCATCGCGCGCGGCGCGCGCGCTGTTGAGGTCCTCGCGCACGCAGTATCGAGCAGCGCGACGTCGATCGTGCTCTCCTTCTTCGCCACGCCCACGCGGTCGCAGAAGTCGCGAATCGCCTCTGGCGTGTAGCCGCGGCGCCGCAGGCCCGCTGATGGTCGGCATGCGCGGATCGTCCCAGCCGGCGACGTGTCCCTCCTGCACGAGCTGCAGGAACTTGCGCTTGCTCATGACCGTGTAGGTCAGGTTCAGCCGCGCAGAACTCGATCTGCTGCGGGCGAGCAGGCGTCTGCAGCGACTCGATGACCCAGTCGTAGAACGGCCGGTGATCCTCGAACTCCAGCGTGCAGAGCGAGTGCGTGATGCCCTCGATGGCGTCCTCGATCGGGTGCGCGTAGTCGTACATCGGGTAGATCGACCACGCGTCGCCGGTGCGGTGGTGGCTCGCGTGGCGAATCCGGTACAGCGTGGGGTCGCGCATGTTCGATGTTCGGCGACGCCATGTCGATCTTCGCGCGCAGCACGCGGCTGCCGTCGGGGAACTCGCCCGCCTTCATGCGCCGGAACAGATCGAGGTTCTCCTCGACCGATCGGTTGCGGTACGGGCCGTCGCGGCCGGGCTCGGTCAGCGTGCCTCGGTATTCGCGGATCTGGTCCGCCGTGAGGTCGTCCACGTGCGCCTTGCCCATGCGAATGAGCTGCTCGGCGTAGTCGTACATCTGCTGGAAGTAGTCCGCCGCATACAGCGTCCCGCCGCCCAGTGGAAGCCGAGCCACGCGACGTCCTGCTCGATCGACTCGACGTACTCGATGTCTTCCTTCGTCGGGGTTCGTGTCGTCCATCCGGAGGTTGCACGTGCCCGGCGAACTCCAGGGCGACGCCGAGGTCGAGACAAATCGCCTTCGCGTGACCGATGTGCAGGTAGCCGTTGGGCTCAGAGGAAACCGCGTGTGGACGCGGCCGCCGTGCTTTCCGGCCGCGCGGTCCGACACGATGATCTCGCGGATGAAGTCGATGGGCGCCGTGCCCCACCGGGGCGTCTGGGTTCGAGGTATCCATGAGGAAACCTCAATTAGTATCCACGTCACTGTGCCGACGTGACCTTCTATTCCGGAGCCCGCTACCCGTCGCGCGTGAGGCTCAGGGCCGGCATACCAGCCTCGCGCCGCTCGACGCGAGCGCGCACGCCGACGCCCTGTTCGAGATCACCAGGGGCGTGAAAACGACGACCTGTGGCTGTACTCGCGGACGGGCCGTTCGACTCGGCCGAGGCCTTCCCGCGAGGAGATCGCCCGCAAGGCCGTGTCGGCCGACGCGGTGTTCTTCGCAATCCTCGATGCCGGGGCGCGTCCCATCGGCTACGCGTCCTACATGCGCATCGAGCCGGCGCACGGCGTCATCGAGGTGGGCAACGTCCTGTTCAGCCGCGAGCTCCAGGGGACGACCGGCGCGACCGAGGCGATGTATCTTATGGCCCGCCATGCGTTCGGGGATCTCGGCTACCGCCGCTACGAGTGGAAGTGCAACGCGCTCAACGCGCCTTCCGTGCGGCGGCGCTGCAGGCTCGGGTTCACGTTCAGGGGATCTTCCGCCAGCACATGGTGATCAAGGGCCGCAACCGCGACACCGCCTGGTTCTCCATGATCGACGGTGAGTGGCCGCGTCTGAGGGCCGCGTTCGATCGCTGGCTGGATCCGTCGAACTTCGACGCGCAGGGCCGCCAACGCGCGACGCTGCGCAGCTTCCGGGAGTGAGATCACATGTCCGATCGACCGTCACGTCGAAGGGTGTTGAAGTCGTTGGTGAGCGGCGCCGCTGCCGCAGTGGCTGCGGCAGAGCGTGGCAGGTGCGGCCGAGCTAAAGCTCGGCCCTACGCGCGGGGTCCGCACCCGTCGCGCCGTCGCACCCGCGACGCGCACCTGTCCTCGCCCTGACTGACTTCCAACCAAAGAGCATGCTGCACGTGCCGGTCACCGAGGTCGCCGCGGGCGAAGTTCCCAGTCATCGACGTGCGCACGCACCTCAGCTTCTCGGCGAAGTACGCAGAATGGCGTCCCGGTCGGCGAGGCCGTCAACCTCACCGCCGCGCCCGGCGGATGTGCTGTCCGTGATGGATCGGGGCAACATCCGCATGATGGTGAACCTGACGGGCAACCACGGCAGCGGGCTCGCGCAGGCGGTGACAACCGTGGCAGACGCCGCACCCGGATCGCTTCATGGTGTTCACCGAGCCGTCGTGGGATCACTTCACGCAGCCTGGCTACCCGAAATGGCAGGCCGACGAGCTGGGCCGTGCCAAGGCCGCAGGCGCGAAGGGCATCAAGATCCTGAAGACGCTGGGCCTCTACCTGCGGGAGCAGATCTGCACCGGCCCGCTCGTCGACGATCGACGACAAGCGCTTCGACCCGATGTGGGAAGCCTGCGCGGCGCTCGAGCTTCCCGTCTCCATCCACATCGCCGATCCGGAAGCGTTCTTCCTGCCCATCGACCGCTTCAACGAGCGCTTCGAGGAGCTGAACGAGCACCCCGACTGGTCGTTCCACGGCAAGGACTTCCCGTCATTCAACGAGCTGATCGCCGCGCGCGACCGTCTGCTGGCGCGCCATCCGAAGACGACGTTCATCGGACTCCATGTCGGGCACGACGCGGAGAACCTGGCCGCCGTCGGCGCGGCGCTCGACAAGTACCCCGAACTTCTACGTGGAAACGGCGGCGCGCATCGGCGAGCTGGGACGCCAGCCGCGAACGGCGAAGAAGTTCTTCGACAAGTATCAGGACCGCGTGCTCTTCGGCACCGACGCCGTGCCTGGCGGCAAGGACACGCCGCAGCAGCTGTTCGGGGACGCGCTGTACCAGATCTACTTCCGGTTCTTCGAAACCGAAGATGAGTAAGCTTCGACTACGCGCCCTCGCCCGTCCCCGCAGGGCCGCTGGCGCATCTACGAGCTCGGCCTGTCCGATGCGGTCCTGAAGAAGTTCTATCACCAGAACGCCGAGCGCGTGCTGGGACTCAAGGCGTGACACCGGGAGCGCCAGGCGCCCAGGCTCGAGCCGGGCGCCTTGCGTCTCGCACGGGGAGCCGGATCACACGGGGTTTCGTCCCTGGATGACGCGAATCAGGACCACCGCAATCGCCAAGACCAGCAACAGGTGGATGAAACCGCCCAGCGTGTAGGAGCTGACCACTCCGAGCAGCCATAGGATCAGGAGCAGCACGAAGATCGTCCACAGCATTGAACATCCTCCGCCACGCTGATGTGGCAGAGTGGATGCCAACGTCGCCGACCTCCAGCTCGACCGTTCGTAAGTCATTGCAGCACCAAGGCCTCGTCGACCGATCGGCGCTGTGCGGTGGTGCTATCAAGCGCGTGATTCGCGTGTAACTCTTTCACTATCGACAGCGCACCGTAGCATCCCGCGCTTCAGCACTCCAGCACTTCAGCACTGGACTTCAGCACCCTAGCACTCCAGCACTTCAGCTGGACTTCAGCCTCCAGCACCTCAGCACTCCAGCACTCCTTCAGTGCGCGCGATACCCGGGCCCCGCAGCGGACGACCCGGCCGTGCGCTCGTGATGCGACCGTCCGGCACGACGAGCGTGCCGTTGACGCTCACGTGCATCACGCCGACCGAGTAGTGGTTCGGATCCTCGAACGTCGCGACGTCGTGAATCGTCGCCGGATCGAACACCGTCACGTCGGCGGCCATGCCTGGCCGCAGCAGGCCGCGATCGAGCAGGCCGACACGCGCAGCCGGCCGCGACGTCATCTTTCGAATCGCCTCTTCCAGCGTCAGCAGCTTCTCGTCGCGCACGTATTTGCCGAGGATTCGCGCGAAGCGATCCCCAGCCGCGCGGATGCGACTTCGTGCCGGCCAGCGGGCCGTCCTCGGCCTCGCGCCCGGAGTCGGTCCCGATCGCAGACCAGCCGATGCGCCAGCGCCGCGCGCACATCGTCTTCGCGCATGATCGAGATGATGCACTGGCGTCTCGGCGTGATCGGCGATGACGAGATCCATCAGCGCGTCGCGCGGGTCCTTGCCCATCTCGGCGCCGATCTCGGTCGAGCGTCTTGCCCTCGTATTTCTTCAGGTCGTCGTTGAGCACTTCGGCGACACCATCACGCCGTCGCCGCCGCCTGACCCGTACCACTGGTTCTCCCACGTGCCGGGATTCGGGTCGATCCATGTCGCGCTTGATGCGCTCGCGCTGCGCCGGGTCCTTCAGCCGCGCCACTTCCTTGTCCGCTCCGCCCTCGCGCACCCAGAGCGGCAGGCAGGCGTCGAGCCCGTTCGACGCGCGCGTGTATGGGTAGATGGTCGGCCGTGACGTCGAGCCCGCGGGCGCGCGCGGCGTCGATGCCGCGCCAGCACCGCGGGCATGCGTGCCCCAGTTGGCCTGGTACGCGGTCTTGAGATGCCAGATCTCGGCCGGGATCTGCGCGTCGCGCGCGATCGCGAACACCTCGTCGATCGAGGCGTCGAGACGCGCCGCACTCCGACCGCTGGTGCGTGATGTAGATGCCGCCGTACGCGGCGCGCCACCTTCGCCAGCTCCACGATCTCGTCGGTCGACGCGAAGCGGTCGGGCACGTACTGCAGCGACGTGCTCAGCCCGAGCGCACCCTTCTTCCATCGCCTGAGCCACGAGCTGCTTCATCTTCTCCAGCGTCGGCAGGCGTCGCCGGCCCGCTCGTCCTTGCCGATGACGTAGTCGCGCACGCCGCCGGCGCCGACGAAGGAGGCCGATGTTGATCGCGGGCCGGCTTCGCGTCTCGAGCCGCGCTCGAAGTAGTCCGCCGAGCGTCCTGCAAGTCCTGGACGATGCCGAAGTGCTGCCAGGGCGCGCCTGCGTGTCCTGCCATCATCCGATCGTTGATCGGGCGCGATCGACGCCCCCTCGCCGGTGACCTCCGTGGTCACGCCCATGCAGTCACCTTCGACGCGGCGCGGCCGTCGACGAGCACGTTGAACTCGGACTGGCCGAGCATGTCGATGAAGCCCGGCGCGACGACGAGGCCCGTGGCGTTGACTGCGCAGTCGTGGCCGTGGCGCCCTCGAGCTGACCGACAGCCGCGATGCGATCGCCCTTGATGCCGACGTCGCCGTAGAACCACGGCGCGCCGCTGCCATCGACAATCCGGCCATCGGCGATCAGAGCAGATCGAAATCGGGCGGCTGCGCCCCTGAGCGCGATCAGCGAAGCCACGACGAGGAGCAGGGCAAGGGCGAGCAGCGCGCTGGCAGCGGGTGGCGTCGAATCATCCGGGGATACTACCAGCGGATTGGCCCGCTGTTATATTCTCCGCCGCATGCCGACCCGATTTCGTCCGCGATCGATCGCTTCGCGCGCAGTTGGCGCACTCACTGCTCGTCGTCTTCTTCACTGGCCCGGGATGGACGCAGGGATTTCCGCAGGTGGCGCCGGCGTCCGGTCGGCATCTCGAGCGAGCGGCTCGACCGGCTGTCGAAGGCGATGCAGCAGTAAGATCGATCGGCGGCGTGCCTCGGGGATTGTGACGATCGTGGTCCGCGACGGAAAACTCGTGCAGCTGGCTGCGTGACGGCAAGCGCGACATCGAGGCCGACTCGCCGATGCAGACCGACGCGATCTTCCGCATCGCGTCGATGTCGAAGACCATCACCAGCACGGCCGTCATGATCCTCATGGAGGAGGGCAAGCTCCTGCTGAGGCGATCCGGTCTCGAAGTTCATCCCGTCCTTCAAGAACAGCACCGTTGCGGTGGCGCCTCCCGCCGGCGCCCCCGGCCGAGTGCGCCGATCGGCATCCTTCCGGCGAAGCGCGAGATCACGATCAGGACCTGCTCACGCACACGGCCGGCATCTCGTCACGGCGGCGGGCCCGCACGCCGCGCGAGTGGAAAGCCGCCGGACTCAACTCGTTCTACTGTGCCGACAAGGACGAGCCGATCGGCACGCTGGTCGAGCGCATGGGGAAGCTCCCGATGGAGGGGCAGCCGGGCGAGAAGTTCATCTATGGCTACAACACCGACATCCTCGGCGCCGTCGTCGAGAAGGTGTCGGGCATGCCGCTCGATCAGTTCTTCCAGACGCGCATCTTCGAGCCGCTGAAGATGAGCGACACGTCCTTCTATCTGCCCACCGGGAAGCGCTCGCGGCTGGCGGCGGTCTACTCGCTCAAGGACGCCACCGCTGACGGTGGAACGGGCGCCGGATCCCGGCCTCGGCCAGGGCGATTACGTGGACGGCCCGCGCAAGTGCTTCGCCGGCGGGGCGGGGCTGCTGTCGACGGCCACCGACTACGCGCGGTTCCTGCAGATGCTGGTGAACGGTGGTGAGCTGGACGGCGTGCGCATCCTCGGGCCGAAGACCATCGAGCTGATGACGTCGAACGCCGTGGGCTGCGCTGTTCAACGAGGGCAAGTCGGGCTTCGGCCTCGGCTTCGAGATCGTCGACACCGTCGGCGCGATCGGGGAGCCTGGATCGCCTGGCACCTTCTCGTGGGGCGGCGCATACCACACGAGCTTCTGGGCCGATCCGAAGGAGAAGATCGTCGCGGTGCTGATGACGCAGCTGCTGCCCGCCAACGGCAGCGACCTGCTCAACAGGTTCCGCTTCGCTGGTGTATCAGGCGGTCGTCGCCCCCCGGACCGCAGGCCGTCCCGGTAACGAAAAGAAGATAGCGCGCAGTCCCGTTTTTAGTCCGGGCGCGTAGTCTCATTCCGGTCGACGGCGGGAACGGCACCCGGTGCTACCGTCTCTCCCTTCAGGGAGGACGGGATGGTGCACGTGAAGTCGGCTCTGGTCTGTGATGTCTGTGCTCGCCGTCGGGCTGATGGCGACGCCGCGGACGGCGCGCGCGCAGGGGTGCGTGCTGATCCGGCAGAACGGCCCGCTGCTCGGTCAGGGCATGAGCCCGGACCTGCTGCCCGGCGAATGGGAGTTCAGCTTCTCGACCCGCAACTCGACCGCAGACAAGCACTATCGGGGCGACGAGGAGCAGGTCCAGCGCCAGACGCTCGGCACCTACGTCGTCAACAAGCAGCACGCGCACGACTTCGCGATCCGCTACCAGGCGACATCGAGGCTGGGCTTCTCGGCGAGCGTCTCCGCTGATCGACGCGTCGTGGGCGCTTCCCTACCCGCTGCGCGCCGACGCCGGGAGACCGCGTGCCGCAGCAGGGGCGAAGGTCTCGGCGATCTGACCGTCGCGGCGCGGTACTGGCTGTTCAATCCGGCCAAGCACGCCCGCGGCAACGTCGCGGTTGGCGCGCGGGCATCAAGCTGCCGACCGGCGCCGACGACCTGACGGCGTTCTATCCGACGACTGGCCGGCGCCTGGGGCGACAAGGCCATCGATCAGTCAGCGCAGCCGGGCGATGGCGGCGTCGGCCTGCTCGTTCGACACGCAGGGCTACTGGCGCTTCAGCAAGAGCATGGTCTACGGCACCGTGTCGTACCTCGCGAATCGAGGAACACGAACGGCACGCCGTCCATCCTGGTGGGGCTGCTCGGCCCGGCGGCGAACACGCCGGCGAACTCCAACAAGCTGGTGAACTCCGTGGCCGATCAGTATCTGCTCCGCCTCGGCATCGCCACGCAGATTCCGAAGGCGCGTCATTTCTCCGGTTCGCTGGCGTTCCGCGCGGAAGGCCTCAACAGTGCCGACGTGTTCGGGCGGTCCGATGGCTTCCGGCGTCCTGGCTACGAGCTGCTACTCGAGGCCGGGCCTGTCGTACTACTACAAGGGGCAGTCGTTCTCGTTCAACGTGCCGGTCGGCCTCTATCGGAACCGGAAGCCGGATCCCCTACACGGGCGCGGGAAGGCGACGCGACCTTCCCCGACTACGTGTTCCTCGGCAGCTACTCGGTCCGGTTCGGCAAGGGCCACAGCAAGCTGCAGGGGCCGCAGCCGAAGCCGGTTGTTCCATCGCCCCCGGTTAACCGAATAACCAACGCAGCCGTGCTGGGTGCTGGTGCTGGGTGCGGGTGCGGTGCTTCGTGGCGCTGCGCGGTGCCGTGCTGTGCTACGAGCGGTAAGCGTAGGGCGCAGTCTCGAGCTGTGCCGTGTGGCCGAACTAGAGTTCGCGCACCTACGCACGTCGGCCGGCAGTGCATGGCACGTGCGACCATGGCACCGCACGTGGTCACCAGGCACCCAGCACAAGCACGGCAAGCAGTGCCTACTGCTATGCCTGACGTCGACGTCGCCGGCGACGCGCTGCCCGTGCCTTCAGTACTTGTCGAACCACCCCACCCAGCGCTCGAGCCGATCGCGCTGGTAGCTCGGAATCGACAGGCCGTGGTGCTGGCCAGGGTAGACGACCAGCTGCGTGTCGACGCCGCTGCTCTTGAGCGCCTGATACATCTGTTCCGGCGCCGACGAGCGGCACGTTGAAGTCTTTGCTCGCCGCCCAGCGTAGAGCGTCGGCGTCTTGATCCGATCCGCGTGGAAGAACGGGTAGCTCACCTTCAGCCACAGGTCCTGCGACTTCCACGGCGGACCCAGTCTCGGTTTCGTACTGCACGACGTACTGATCGACGCCATATCGACAGCTTGCAGCGCGCTGCTGGCGCCTGAAATGGCGGCCTTGAAGCGCAGCGGATCCGTCGCGATGGTGTAGTCCGTGAGGATGCCGCCGTAGCTCCAGCCGCCAGATCCCCAGCCGGTCCGGGTCGGCAACGCCCGACTTGATCACGCCAGTCCACCCCGGCGAGCAGATCGGACCACCTCGGAGGTTGCCCCAGTCGGCGTAGATGGCCTTCTGGAACTTCGTCCCGCGGCCGGAGCTCCCGCGGTAGTTGATCTGCAGCACGGCGTAGCCGTTGGCCGCCGGAGCTCGCGCGTGCGGTCGAAGCCTGTGGTCGTCCTGCCCGTTCGGCCGCCGTGAATGTAGAGCGACCGGTCGGAAGCTTCCCGGCCGGCGCGTTCGCGGGCTTCGCCAGCAGGCCGTTGACGAGGCTGTTGCCGTCCTTCGCCGTGTAGGTCACGTCTCTCGACCTTCGAGACGGCGATCTCCGACATCCAGGCGTTCTGGGACGTCAGCTTGCGCAGCGAGCCGTTCTCGAGCGCGTACACCTCGTCTGGCGCCCCTGTCGGTCCCGACGGTCACCGCGCCGTTGCCGTCGGTGCCGAGCGACAGGTTGTCCACCACCTGGCGTCCGCTGGTGACGGGCTCCGCCTTGCCACCGGCCACCGGCACTCGGCGCGATGTAGCTGACCCGGTCAGTCCCTCGACGGTCACAGTGACACCGCGACGCGCCATCTTTGAGAACACCGGCGAGCCTACCCGCGCGATCGAGCGAGTCGGTCAGGATCTTCGGCGCTCCCCCGTCGAGGGGATGACGGCCAGCTTGTTCAGGTTGTAGGCGTAGTAGCGGACGTCATCGCCCTGCAAGTAGGCGATCCATCCTGCCGTCGGGGCTCCACGCCGGGCCGCCCTTCATCCGGGCCCAGCGAACGTCGTGAGCTGCTGCGGCGTCGCGCCGGGCTTCGCGTCCCACGACCCACAGGTCGGGGTTGTTCGTGCGATCGGGATCCGTACCGCGCTCGCTGATGAACGCGATCCTCGTGCCGTCGGGCGACCAGACGGCTGCCGCCTCGCTATACACGCCGGTTGTCAGCGCCTCGGACTTCTTCGTCGCCACGTCGAACAGGTATAGGTGGTCTCGCAGGTTATTGAGATAACCCGACGAATCGGTCTTGAACGCATAGCGATCGATCACGATGCGGCGGCGTGGTCTTGCGCTTCCAGCCCTCTTCCTCTCGGGCTCGTCGTTCCGGGTCGGCGTCGCTCACGACGAGCGCCAGCCGCGCGCTGTCGGGCGACCAGGCGAGGTCGCTGACGCCGCCCTTGATGTCGCGTGAGCTGCAGCGCCTCACCGCCGGAGCGGTTCAGCAGCCACACCTGCGCGCCTCTTCTTCTTTCGTCCTCGTCGCCGCGCGAGGTAGAGGAGGGCCAGTACTTGCCGTCCGGGCTCCAGCGGGGCTTCGACTCGTTGTCCCTGCTCGACGTGAGCTGCACCTGGTCCTTGCCGCGTCCCAGCTCACCATCCAGAGGTCGCGATTGTGCTTGTCCTTCCTGGCGTCCGCCGTCCCCACCGCGTAGGCCACCCACTTGCCGTCGGGTGAGCGCTGGGGTCGGAGACGGACCGGATCTTCGCGAGGTCGTCGCGAAGGTGAACTGAACCGGCCCTGCGCGGACGCGGCGGCCGGCGCGATGAACAGGACAGCCAGGATGGCCGCAACGGCACGTGAGCTTGCGCATGGACGGATCCTCGACGGGTCCAGGATGCGGACGCCGGACTCCGAGCAGCTGACAGACTATCGCAGAGTGCTTCAGGGTGCTACGGCTTGGCGGTCTGGCATTGCCGGCCGCACGATGGGCTTTGCCGGGGTCCAGAAGCCGGGGTCGCTTTTCACCAGCCACGCCGGCGGGTTGCTCATGCGCGGGCTGAACTGAAACACCATCCGGTCGGTCGAGATCCACGGAGTCGGCGATCAGCTTCTGCATCTTCGCGCGGCCCTCGTCGCCGACCGCCTCGCGATACCCCCTGGCCGTGTGGATCGGCGTCGAGCTCGGCGAGCGAGCTGAGGCCGGCAAACACGACAGCCGTGCCCGTCGGCATGCCCGAGGCGACCTCCTACACCCCGAAGTGCTCGTCGACGTTGGCCTGCTCGTGGTGCTTCTTCGAGGCCGACACCATCTCCTCGTACTCCTGGTGTGGCCTCGGCCGCACCTGCACGATGGTGACCTCGACGTAGTGCACTCCGCTGAAGTCCCGCGCGCGCGATAACTCAACTCCGGTTTACTCGGCGATCATCGTCCGGCCGCCAGCGCGGCACGGGCGTCGCCTTCAGTCCAGCCGCCCGAGCTCGGCCGACAGCGTCGCGTCCTTCGCGGTGGCGCCGGCCTCTTCTCCAGCGCCGCGTACGACGGGAACGAGACGATGAACCAGGCTTCGCTGCAGACCGCTCAGCGTCGACATCGCCAGATACGACGTGCAGCTTGGCGGCCCCTGTAGGCCTTCACGTAGCCGGCTTCGTATTTCTCGTGGCCGTGGCCCGCCTGGCCTTGATTTCTCCTCGAATGATTTGTAGGACTTTGCCGGCGCCCTCAGGCGCCAGATCCTGCGGCGATAGCCGGCTCGCACCCCGCGAGCAGGCCGAGCCCCAGACCGCACGACAGCAGTCCCCGCTTCATAGTCCCTCCATCTCCGCAACGAACGTGCGTTGACGCGCCCGAGGACGACAAAAGCGAGTGGGAAGCGATGACGATGCGAATGACGAATTGACGAATGAGATCAGCGAGCGAAGAGACGCAGACGGCCGCTAACCGGCACGAGATCGCCGACGGGCGAGAGCGCTCGCCGGTTTGATCCACGCGGAACACGGCGAGCGAGTTCGAATCTCTGGTTGCCCGCAACGAGCTGCCAGCGGCCGGTGGGATCGAGCGCGAAGTGTCTGGGCCTCGCCGCGCGTGAGCGTATGCGCGATGAGCGTCAGCGCGCCGCTGACCGGATGGATCCGGAAGCACCGCGATGCTGTCGTGCCCGCGGTTGGAGCCGTAAAGGAACCGGCCACGCAGAGTCGACCTCGACTTCGGCCGTCGAGTTCTCGCCCGTGAAACCTGCCGGAGGGGTCGACACGGAGGCATCGGCCGTGAGCTTCCGGTGAGGGGCTCCACTCGAGCGCCGTGACCGTGCTATCCAGCTCGTTGATGCTACCGCGTGGCGGCCGTCGGGATGAAACGCGAAGTGACGCCGGCCGGCGCCGGGCGGCACCGCGCGGAGGCCGGATCCGCCGAAGGTAAAGCTGCCCAGCGCGATCGAAGCGGTAGAGACGAACAGCTGGTCGAGTCCCCAGATCGACCGCGATCAGAAAGCGGTTCGCCGCATCGAAGACCACGTCGTGCGCGTGCGGCCCGTCCTGGCGTTCGTGGTTGGGACCCGCTCCCTCAGTTCGTCGATCGAGGATGCAGCGCGGCGAGGCTCCATCCTCGCTCAGGCGGAAAGACGACGAAGTTGCCGCCGGTGTAGTTGGCGACGACCAGCACTGGCCGGTCGCATCGACGGCGAGGTGACAGGGTCCGCGCCGCGCGAAGGCCGCTCGTTGATCTTCGCCAGGCGTCCGGTTGCCGGATCGATGGCGAACGCGGTCACCATGCCGGAGCTGCCCGGCCCGTCGTGCGTCTCGTTGACGGCGTACGGACCTTGCCGTCCGGGTGCAGCGCGCAGGAAGCTCGGGCTCGGCGTCTCGGCCGCCAGGCCCAGCGGGCTCAGCGTTCCCGTCTCATCGTCGAACCGGAAGGCGTAGATGCCCCGGCTCCGCGGGCCGGTGTAGGTGCCGATCCAGACGAGCCTGCCGCCGGCAGCACGCCACCGTCCGGCCTCCTGACGACATCAGCACCGAGGCCAGCACCAGCGAGTCAGCGTCGCAGCGAGTCACGAGCCTCGCCGCCCTCCTACCGCTTCGTCAGATCGCGGATGTAGATGTCCTTGAACTCTCATGCGTTGCCCCGGCCGCCGGCGTGGAGCTGCAGCGCGATGGCGCCGTCGAACGACTTTTCGGTCGGGGTCGGGTGAAGTCCACCATCTGCACGCCGTTGAGACGCGCGATGTAGCGGTTGCCCTCCACCTTGAGCAGGTACTCGTTCCACTCGCCCAGCCGCACGACCGTCTCGTTCTCGGGCGCGGGCCAGACGATCCACTGCCGGCCATCGCCGTAGATGCCGCCGGTGTGTTGTTGATCGAGCAGTCCACTTCGAACTGCAGGCCCTTGCGAGACGTCGGCGGTGCCGGGCTTGAAGTCGGTGTGGAAGAAGACGCCGCTGATTGCCGTCGCCCTCGCAGAGGAACTTCACGCCCAGGTGAAAGTCGCGTACAGCTTGTTGGTCTCGAGGTAGCCGTACTCCTGCGTGATGGCCCGGCCGTGGATGATGCCGCCTCGACGGGATCCACTTCTCCTGCCTGACTTCGTCCAGCCGCTGAGGTCCTTCCCGTTGAACAAGGCCACCCAGTCCTCGCCGGGGGCAACGGCGGGCTTGCCGGGTTGAGCTGCGAGGGCGCGCGCCGCAAGCGCCAGCGTGAGGGCGAAGATGATTTTGCGCATCTCGGCGCAGTATACGTCAGGGGCTGGAGCCCCGCCGCCGATGTCGTGTGGCAGTGACACACGTGGCTGGAATCTTCAGCTGCGTGGCTTCGCGGCGCAACCTCCGTCGCCACGCGGCCTGCAGAGCAGCGCGCGACACTGACGCCTTGGGCAACGTCAGTATCGAGCGGCTCTCGCCCTTCCAGTCAGGCGTCATGTCGGGCGGCGCGGTGACGGCGTTCGGCTGCTCGAACTGGTTGTGCGCGTCGAGCGCCGGCGCGATGAGCGCGCGGATCGCGTAGCTGTTGATCGTTCGCGCCGCGCGGCGATCTCCGTGGACACTTGGCGTCGGTTGCGCTGGGTTCACCACCGTCACGACGACGTCCTTGTCGCCGCGGCGCGAGCGCCGATCCCGCCAGCCCCAGAACGTCGCCGGCTGCCCGTTGCGCTGATACGACACGCGCGGCGCGGAGAACTCCGACCGCACCGCCTGCGCGCCCATGGTGGTCCATGCACATCTCGAAGACGTCGTAGTTCGGCGTCACGATGAACTTGTCCTCGTGGGCGACGAACGAGCGACTGCAGGCAGTTGACGAGCTGCGCGATGTTGGCCATGCGCGACCTTGTCGGCGTGGCGGTGGAAGGTGTCGAGCGTGAGGCCCGCGACAGCGCGTCGCGCAGCGTCGAGGTTCTGCGCCCAGCGATGCGACGGGTGCGCCTCGGTGCCGGGCTTGTGCCAGGCGCCCCACTCGTCCACCACCAGCTTCACCGTGGCGTCTGGCGTCCGAACTCGCCCATTAGCCTGCCAGTGGGCGTGCGATGAAGCCGTCCATCTTGTCGGCATCGCGCAGCAGCTCGTACCACTCGCTCGTGCGAGAACCCGACGAGCCGGCGCCCTTGCGCTCGTTCCAGTCGGTCGTGCGGATCGCTGCTGACGTTCCATGCGTAGTGGTGGAACGCCAAGCCCCAGAGCGCGCCTGGCGCATCCCGGCGCTGTCGCTTCGTCAGCTTACGCGAAGAAGCCGCGCGTCCAGTCGACGTCGCCGCTGTTGGCGCCGGCCGCGATGTAGCGACAGCTGCACGTCGAAGCTCGGCACCCAGGCCGTGTAGCGGCGGAACTCGGTGGCGTAGTCCTCGGCCGTGAAGTCGCCGCCGCAGCCCCACGGCTCGTTGCCGACGCCCCAGTAGACGACCTTCAGCGGATCGCGCTCGCCTTCGCGCCGCGCGCAGATCGCCGCCATGCTGGTCGTCCGCCGGCCGGCGAGTGTGCAGTACTCGACCCACTGGTAGAAGTCGCGCGCCGGCAGGCTGCGCATGTTGGCGGCGATGCGCGGCTGCGCCGCCGGTGAGCCGGCAGAAGCGCGCGAACTCGACCGTGCCGAAGTGATTCGGGATCGAAGCGCTGCGATCCGGCTGGCGCGGCAGCCTTGCGCACGTGTGTCGGCCCAGAAGTTCGGTGCGCGCGCGGCGCTTGTCTCGCGCGCCGATGCCGTCGCGCCAGTCGTAGCTGTCGGCGAAGCAGCCGCCCGGCCACCGGATCGACCGGCGCCTTGATGTGTTTCAGCTCGCTCGGTGAGCGCCGGCGGATGCCGTAATCGTTCGGCACCGCCGAGTTCTCGCCGACCCAGATGCCGTCGTAGACGACGCCACCGAGGTGCTCGGCGAAGTGCCCGTAGCAGCTCGGGCGCAATGGTGCCGATCGGCTCGTCGAGCAGGACGTCGATGCGCGAGTCGGTCGCGCGGGCCGACCGCGGCGCGAGCGCCACAGCGGCCCTGTTGCGGCCAGTGTCTGCAGGAATTCGCGGCGGCTTGGTGTCATGGCGCGCAACATAACATGACGCGCCACGTGAGGGCTACCGCGCGTGCCGTCGGAGCCACGGAGAATTCAGCCACGGAGCCGCGGAGCACACAGGGTCTTTTCCGGATCGCCACGGAGCCGCGGCGAACACGGAGATCGCCGAGATCGCCACTAAGCCGCGGAGCTGAGGTTCAACCGTCCTCCGAGCGTCCGCGCGAAGTTCAGACTGACGCCCTCGCCCACCCGGCCTCGGCGCACCCGGCGCACGCCGAGCACTCGTCGTGCGCGCGCTGCCAGGCGGTCGCTGAAGGGTCTCTCGTGTGCTCTGCGGCTCTGTGGCAACCTGCCAAGAGCATCTCCGTGCCTCCGCGCCTGTGGCGTAATTCTCCGCGCGTCTCCGTGAGCGGAACTACCTGCGGCTGATCGCTGACGACGACGCCGTTCACCACGACGCCGGTCACGTGCGAGCTGAGCTCGAGAGGGGGTCGCCGTCGAAGATCGCCACGTCGCCGTCCTTGCCGGCCTCGAGCGAGCCGACGCGCTTGTCGATCCCGAGGATCACGCCGCATCGATGGTGATGAGCGCCAGGGCCTCGTCGAACGACGAGGCCATTGGCCGCGGCCTCTGCCGCTTCGAACAGCACCAGCCGCGTCTTGGGCACGTAGCTCTCGTAGCCGCCTCTGCAGTGCGACGGGGATGCCGGCCTTCTTCAGCGTCGCCGGCGTCTCGAACGACACGTTCTCCATCTCCTCGCCAACGCGCGACATGGTCGGATGGACGATCACCGGCACCTTCGCGGCCTTGATCTGGTCGAGGACGAGATACGACTCCGCGGCGCCGTCCAGGATGATGCGGATGTCGAACTCCTTTCGCGATCCTGAGCGCGTCCATGATGTCGGACGACGCGCTGCGCGGTGACGAGGAGCGGCAGCTCTTTCTGAATCACTTTGCCCAGCGCCTCGAGGCGCAGGTCGCGTGAGGGGCGCTTGTCCTCCGGCCCCGCCAGCTTGCGCGACTTACTCCTTCGCCTTCACCAGCTCGGCGCGCAGCATGGCCACTTCCTTGGCGCGCGTGCCAGGCGACTTGCCCTGTCCGGCGAACGCACCGGCGCCCAGCGTGCACGCCACCGCGGCGACAGGCATGAGCGTGGCCGTCCTCGACCTCGTTGCCCACCGTCTTGACGATCATCGTCTGGCCCGAGACGAGCGCGCCCGGCGCGTGGCCGGTGTGAATCGTGGTGACGCCGTGAATGCGGACCCACTCGATCAGCAGCTCGCGCGGCGTTGTAGGCATCGACGGCCCGCAGCTCCGGCTGAATCGCGGACGACAGCTCGAGCTGCATCTGGTCGTGCGGCTGGTTGAGCGCGCCGGCGAGCCCGACCACCGAGTGCGCGTCCACCAGGCCCGGCGTCGCGACCTTGGCCGTCAGCGTCCGGTAGCCGGCCGGAATCTGCGCCTCACTGGCGCGCCCCACGCGCTCGATCTTGCCGTCCTTGCTGATCAGGATCACGCCGTCCGCGATCGCCGGCCCTGCCATCGTGTGCACCGTCGCGGCCTGCACGGCGACCTGCGCCATGGACGGCGCCGCGTTCGAGCACAGCACAAGCGCCGCCAGAAGCCTCAGTCTCATGCTCGTCCCTTGGCCGAGCTAAAGTTCGGCCCTACGACAGCCTGCCGAACTGAAGCCGGTCTCCTACGACTGCACCGCCTTCGTCATTCGTCATTCCCTGACGTCCTCGTCCGCCTCGTCATCGAGGTGCAGCGTCTGGCCGCGGCCCGCGCCGCAGCCGCCCGTGGCGAAAAGTCGATCCTCGGGGACGCTGCGGTCGAACACCTTCTTCCCCTCGACCCACGTCTGCTCGACGTGCGTGTAGACGCTCAGCGGGTCACCCGAGGCACGAGCGAAGGTCGGCGTCCTTGCCGGCCTCGAGCGAGCCGACGCGCGCGAATCGGAGCCCCAGCATCCGCGCACCCGCCATCGTCATCGCATACAGCGCCTTGTCGCGCGACAGCCCCGCGCGGACGGCGAGGCCGGCCGACCGCAGGAAGATGCGCGAGTCGGTGATCGGATCGTCCGTGTTGAAGCCGACGAGCACGCCTGCCTTGTCGAGCACGGCCGCCGTCTTGAACGCGACGTCCAGCGTCTCGAGCTTGCCGCCCGGCGAATCCACGACGGTGAGCGAGGCCGGCGAGGCCTGCCTTCGCAATTTCGTCGGCAACCTTCCAGCCTTCCGAGACGTGCTGCAGCACGGGCTTGAAGCCGAACTCCTGCGACAGCCTGATCACCGTGATGATGTCGTCGTGTCGGTGGAGTGTGGAAGTGCACCGTGCGCTTGCCGTCGAGGACCTCGACGAGCGCTTCCATCGCGAGGTCGCGCGCCGGCATCTTCGAGGCATCGTCGCCGCGCCTTTCGGACCTTGTCGCGATACTCGACCGCCTTGATGAACTGCTCGCGCACCAGCGCCGCGGACTTCGCGCGCGTGCCGGGAAACGGTCCCGACCCGGTCGCGCGGATCGAGTTGGTGCCGTTGGCCATCTTTCAAGCCGCCGGCAATGCGTCCATCGGGCAGCATGATCTCGAGATCCTCGATCGTGTTGCCGCGCCGAAGCTTCAGGTAGATCGTCTGGCCGCTCAGCAGGTGCCCCGATCCCGGCATGACGTTGGCCGTCGTCACGCCGCCGGCCTGCGCGCGGCGGATGCTCGTCGAGCGCACGTCCACGGCGTCGAGCACGCGCACATCGGGCTGAATCGGCGCGGAGCTGTCGCCGCCGGCGGGGCTGCCGATGTGGCTGTGCGAGTCCGACGATGCCGGGCATCACGCGTCTTGCCCGCCAGGTCAACGGTCGTGGCACCCGCGGGGATCGACACCTGGCCGGCCGCGCCGACGGCGACGATCTTTCCGTCCTGAACGACGAGCGTGCCATTCTCAATCGCTGCGCCGGTCACCGGAAGGAATGCGTGCGTTGGTGAACACGCCTGGGGGCCTGTTCAGCGCGCGCGATCGGCGCGCCGGCGGCGAGCGCGATGACGGCGCACGCCGCGAGCGCGAGAGATGCGAATCGACATAAGGGGGACTCTGGCATGGGACCTATGGACCCATGGACTATGGACCAACCTGAGAACCCGCTGACCGTCCAGACGTCGCTCGTCTGCGTGGCGGCGAAGATCGCGAGCTTCTTGCCGTCGTGCGAGGGGATCCGACCAGCTCACCGCGAAGTCGCTTGTCGGACATGAGCACGCGCGGCGCCCCCTTCAGCGGGCACGAACGCCAGCGACGCCTCACTGCTCGGTGTTGAGCGTCGTGAAGAACCCGGACCCGTCGGGCGCCCAGTCCAGCGACTGCAGGTATTGTCGCCCGGCACGTCGATGTCTCTGATTGGCTCGCCGTGCAGGGTCACCAGCCGGATCGTATGACTGCCATTCGCCCGTGAGAAATGCGATCGACGACGCCGTCCGGCGACACGGCGGGATCGCCCGTGCCGCGAGGGTTTCCTGAACAGCTCGCTTCCCCTTCCCCTTGATGGGATCGAGCTCGTAGATCACGTCGTCGCCGCTCCACGCGCTCTGACGAGGATGCACGATGCCCGCTCGCCGCAGCGGTAGTGAATGACGATCCGGGCTGTCGAGAATGCGCTCGACGAGGCCGCCCGCTGCCGGAACCTCTCGCGACGAACCGGCGGATCGCTGGTCGAGGCGCCGCGTGGTGATTAAGACCCACGACGTCCAGGGCGGCAGTGCGAGGACCGGATCTGTTCCCCTGGCCCGTCGGCCAGCGTCTCCGGCTGTTTCCTGATCGACGCGACTGTCGCATGACGTCCGCAGTCCCGTTGCGAGTCGTCATGGAAGTGAACGGACCGGTCGTCGGCGGACCACGCGGTCGGCACGTCGTCCCACTCGTCCTTCGTCAGCCGCCGCATCGACTCGATGCCGAGTGTTGCCGCGCCTGACGTTGGCGACGTATGTGTGCCCCGCCCCTCCAAGCTTCAGGAACGCGACGGCTCTTTGCCGTTCGGCGGTCACCGACAGCAGGCCAATGCGGAAGCCCGGCCAGGTTCGTCAGCCGCTGCGGCGGCGCCGACGCGGCGCCATCGCCAGGCCTTGATGGGGACCGACCAGAGGTTGTAACCGCCGCCCCGTTGAAACTGACTCGCGGGCGGTGTAGATCACCCGCCAATCGGGAAGCATCACAGCGCCGCCGATTCCGAAGCCGCTGGCTCGGTGCCGTCGATTCTGCCGGCGCACGCCGCTGCATCGTGTCGATCGTCTCGAGCAGCGGAAGGCTGGCTTGCCCGGCGGCATGGCCACCGCGACGACCAGAAATCGGCCGTCAGGCGACCACTCGAGACCCTCGATGGTGCCGCGCTTCACGACGCTGCACTCGGCGAGCACTCGAGGACTGCCGCCGCCGGCATCAGTGACGATCACCTGCGCGATTCAGGTCGCCGGTCGTGACCGCGCGCTTGCCGTCCGGCGAGACTTCGCCGGCCGTCGCGCGCTGCCGTCCGCCGAGCATCGGACAGGTCCCAGTATTCCTGCTCCGTCGAGGACAGTTCGCGCCTGGCGCGAATGCTCGCGCCATCCGATCTCCATCCGAGCACGACCATGTTCGCCGTGTCGGGGAGCAGGTGCGTTTCGCCGGTCGCCATGATGCGCAGCAGCACGCCGCGCGGCTCCGAGTAGGCCATGTACTTGCCGTCGGGAGAGATCGACGCCGAGCTCACGTATGCGTGTCGTTCGCGCTGGCCGTGATCCGGACCGGTGCGAGATCCGCCGAGCGCGTGGCGGTCTTCGCCGGCGCGGGCGTCGCATCCTCGGGCTTGTCCGGCCTGCCGTCCTTCGACCTCGCGTAGAACAGCCACGCGATGAGCCGCGACGATCGAGCCACCGGCGGCGGCGGAGCTGTTTTGCTGATGAAAGGAAGGAATGGTGCGACTAGGTGCGTGCAGGTGCGCTACGGGTGCGTACGGGTGCGACAGGTGCGCTAGGTGCGGTGCCAGGTGTCGCTGGTGACTGGCGTGGCTGGCGCGGCGTTGGAATCGGCGGCGGGACGACTAGCGAGCACCAGTCGCACCCTAGCGCACCCTGTCGCACCTTACGCACCTTGCGCACCCTGCCCACCTGAGTCTCTTTTGAACCGTTTCAGATCCGCCAGCAGATCCGCGGCGGTCTGATACCGCACGCTGCGGTCCTTCTCGAGCATCTTCATGATGATGTGCTCGAGCTCTGGCGTGACGGCAGGGTTCACCAGGTGCGGCAGGTCGGGCTGCCGGTTGAGAATCGCATCGAAGATGACCGGCGAGGTCGCGCCCCTGAACGGCATCGTCCCCGTCGCCATCTCGTGGAGCACGACGCCGAAGGAGAAGATGTCCGCGCGTTCGTCAACTTCCTCCCCGCGCGCCTGTTCCGGGGACATGTAGTTCACGGTCCCCATCGTCAGCCCGGCGGTCGTCTTGAACTCGGTGGGCGAATCCGTGCCGTCGACGCTCGCGAGCTCGTTGAACTTCAGCTTGGCGAGGCCGAAGTCCAGGATCTTGATCGACCCGCGCGACGTGACGAACAGGTTCGCCGGCTTCAGGTCGCGGTGAATGATGCCGCGGCGGTGGGCGGCGTCGAGCGCGTCGGCGATCTCGATGGCCCACTGCACGACCTGGTCGGTGGGAACGGGCCCGCGCGCCAGCCGTGCGCGCAGCGTTTCGCCGTCCAGCAGCTCCATGACGATGAAGGGGCGGCCGTCGTCTTCACCGATGTCGTGCACCGTGCAGATGTGCGGATGCGACAGCGCGGAGGTCGCGCGCGCCTCTCGACGGAAACGCTCCAGCGCCTCGGCACTCGCCATGTCGTCGGGAAGGAACTTGAGCGCGACGGTCCGGCCAGCCGCGTGTCTTCGGCGCGGTAGACGACACCCATGCCGCCGCTGCCCAGTTGCTCGAGGATTCGGTAGTGGGAGACCGTGCGACCGACCATGCTGGGTCTGGCAGCATAGCACGCAGGACGTGTGGCGCAGGACTTCAGGCCCGCGCATCGCCTGCTGCTAGACTGCAGTAGATGCTGGGACGACTCGGCTTCGACCTCGCGGCACTGAGCCTCGCGAGCCTGCTGACGGGCGCGCAGGCGCCGGCGCCCTCGACCACCGAAGCCGTCGTCCACCGCGTGGATCGCACCCAGCTGATGGCCGACGCGCGGAGCTCTCTCGGATCAGTATCAGGGACGCCGCACCGGCACGCCGGGCGGCCTCAAGGCACGCGCCTGATCCGCGATGCCTTCGCCGCGATCGGCCTGAAGCCGGCCGGGCCCAACGGGTTCGCCGAGCCGTTCGCGTTCACGTATCAGGAGGACCACGCGCAGGGCTCGTCAGGGCGGCCCGTGACCACGGAGTGCAAGGATGCCGCCAACGTGCTGGGCTCGATCCCAGGCACGAACGGCGGCGCACGATCCATCGTCGTCAGCGCGCACTACGATCATCTTGGCGTCCAGGGCGATCGCATCTACCACGGCGCCGATGACAATGCCTCCGGTGTTGCGGCGCTGCTGGCCGCGGCCCGCTGGTTCGCCGCGCACCCGCTGCGCCATGCGATGCTGTTTGCGGCGTTCGACGCCGAGGAGCTGGGGCTGAAGGGCGCGCAAACCTTCGTCGCGTCAGGCTCGTCCCGCTCCAGACGGTCGCGATCGACGTGAACCTCGACATGGTGTCGCGCAACGAGCGCCACGAGATTTTCGCGGTGGGCACCTCTCAGGAGCCGTGGCTCAAGCCGATCCTGCAGGACGTGCAACGCCGGTCCGCCGTGACCATCCGCCTGGTCACGATCGCCCGGTCCGCGGGCGCAACAGCGGCGAGGACTGGACCGGACCTCTCGGACCAGGGTGCTTTCCGCGATGCCCGCGTGCCGTTTCTCTACTTCGGCGTCGAGGACCACGCCGACTACCATCAGCCGACCGACACCGCCGACAAGATCGACCTCCGATTCTTCGGCGACGTCGCGGACATGATCATCGACACGCTCGTGACGCTCGACGCGCGGCTCCCCTGATGCCCGCACCGAGGGCGACGTGCCCGAACTGCGGCGCACCGGTCGAGTTCCGGTGGTCCGGAGCGGTGCAGACGGTCTGCCCGCACTGCCGGTCGGTGCTCGTACGCCGGGATCTCGATCTCAGCAAGGTCGGCGAGGTCGCCGAGCTCCCCGCCGATCCGTCGCCCATCCAGATCGGCACCACGGGCCGGTTCGAAGACGATGCGTTCACCGTGACGGGCCGCATCGTCTACGAGTACGACGCGGGCACGTGGAACGAGTGGCACCTGGCCTTTCAGGATGGAACCAGCGGCTGGCTGTCGGACGCGCTGCTCGACTACTCCGTCTACCGGCAGGTGGCCAAGCCTGTCGACATCCCCGCCGACACCACGCTGACTGTCGGGCCAGCGCTACGGCCTCCAAGGTGCGTCTTTCGCTGTGACGACGCTCACGCATGCGCACTACCGCGGCGTCGACGGCGAGCTGCCGTTCGAGTACTGGGACAAGGAAGACGTCCTGTTCGCCGACCTCGCGACGGAGGACGGCCAGCTTGCGACCATCGACTACAGCGAGTCGCCGCCGTTTCTGTTTCGCGGCCTCTACGTCGATTTCGACGCCCTGCAGCTGAAGAACCTGAAGCCGGTGCCGGCAGGCCCCGAGGCGAGGACGTCCGGGTTCAACTGCCGGAAGTGCGGCGCGGCGATCGAGCTGCGCGCGGCGCTGTTCACGAAGACGGTCGCGTGCACGAGCTGCGGCGCCATCCAGGATCCGTCGGATCCCAACGTGCTCGTGCTGCAGACGTTCGCCAAGCGCGAGCGGATCACCCCGAAGATTCCGCTGGGCTCGCGCGGCCAGCTTCATGGTCACGACGTCGACGTCATCGGTTTCCAGCGCCGCAGCATCGTCGTCGATGGCGAGACCTACAGCTGGGATGAGTACCTGCTCTTCAACCGCGAGCAGGGGTTCCGGTATCTGAGCGAGTACTCAAGGGCACTGGAACGACATCCGCAACGCGCGAGGCATGCCGCGGCAGGCGCGGTCGGGCGACAAGCCGGCGGCCCTGTTCAACGGACGCACGTTCGACGCGTTCCAGACGGCGGTGGCACGGACGGACTACGTGCTCGGCGAGTTCCCGTGGCAGGTGCGCGCCAACGACACGGCGACCGTGAGCGACTACGTCGATCCGCCGCTGATGCTCTCGGCCGAGCGGACGCCGCAGGAGGTCACCTGGTCGCTGGGCGAGTACGTGACGGGGCGCCAGATCTGGGACGCGTTCACGCTGTCCGGCGACCCTCCGCCGGCGGTCGGCGTGTGTTCGCGAACCAGCCATCACCCTATGCAGGGAAAGCGGCGCGCTACTGGGGACTGTACGCGCTCTTCATCCTCGCTGCTTGCTCGCCGTCTGCGCCGTGCGTCTCATCAGCGCCGCCCGCGGAGCACGTCTTCCAGAGAGCTACGTCTTCCAGCCCGGCACGCAGGAAGCGTCCTTCGTCACGCCCGTCTTCGAGATCGGCAACCGCGCCAGCAACATCGAGATCGAGGTGCGAACCAATCTCCGCAACAACTGGATCTACCTGAACATGACGCTCATCAACGCCGAGACGGGCGACGCCTTCGACTTCGGCCGCGAGGTCAGCTACTACTTCGGCAGCGACAGCGACGGCCCCTGGACCGAAGGCTCGATGCAGGACTCGGCCGTCCTCCCGACGCTGCCAGTTGGGCGGTATTACCTGCGGATCGAGCCGGAGAGCGAAGCCAGCAGCCAGCCGATCAGCTACTCGGTGGTCGTGCTCCGCGATGTGCCGTCGCCGCTCTACTATCTGATCGCGCTCGGCGTCCTGCTGCTGCCGCCGATCGTCGTCACGCTGCGGTCGAGCGCGTTCGAGGCGCGGCGGTGGCAAGAGAGCGACTTCGGCGATTCAGACGATGACGATGACGGTGACAGTAGTAGTGACAGTGACGACTGAAGCGACACATGTAGTGGACGTAGGGCCGAGCTTCAGCTCGGCCATCATCAAAGAGGCTGAGATGGGCCGTTACGCATACGCGCTGTTCGGGCTCCTGATGATTTCGCTGGCGGGATTCGCCGACTACCGCGGCTGGAGCCTCGTCCGGCCGACGGAACTCCACAATCTGCCGAAGTCGATTCGCGACAACCCGGGGTCGTACGCGCGCTCTATCGCGGCTCACCCCATTACTTCGGAGGCAAGTAACCTCCCATGAGCACGCTCACCAGCAACATCCTCGCGGCGGTCATCTTCGCCGTCCTCGGGATCGTCACGTTCCTCCTCGCCTTCGTGGCGATCGACCGGCTCACGCCCTTCAACCTCTGGAAGGAGATCGTCGAGGAACAGAACTCGGCGCTCGCGATCCTGATCGGCCTGATGGCACTGGGCATCTCGGTCATCATCGCGGCCGCGATTCACTGAGTGACCTGTGGCACAGCCGACTTTAGTCCTGTGGACTCCATGCTGCACTCCACGAATGCTGACCTGATGGAACCCTATGAACCTGATAGTTCTGTTCCACATGTGTGACTGATGGCGCCCTGCGCTACTCACCTCCGTCCTCCTCATCGCCTCCTGCGGGCTCGTCTACGAGCTGATCGCGGGGACGCTGGCGAGCTACCTGCTGGGGGACAGCGTCACGCAGTTCTCGACGGTCATCGGCACGTACCTGGCCGCGATGGGTGTCGGGTCGTGGCTGTCGCGCTACGTGGGCCGCGGGCTGGCGACGCGGTTCGTGCTGGTCGAGCTGCTGGTGGGCCTGGTCGGCGGCTTCTCGTCGGCGATTCTGTTTGTCGCCTTCGCCTACACCGCCAGCTTCCGCGTCGTTCCTCTACGCGCTGGTCTTCGTCGTCGGCGTGCTGGTGGGGCTCGAGATTCCGCTGCTGATGCGCATCCTGCGCGACCGCTTCGACTTCAAGGACGTCGTCGCGCACGTGCTGACCTTCGACTATCTCGGCGCGCTCGGGGCGTCGCTGCTCTTTCCGCTGGTGCTCGTGCCGCACCTTGGGCTGGTTCGATCCGCCCTGCTCTTCGGCCTGATCAACGCCGGTGTGGCCGTGTGGACCACGCGGCTGCTGCGGGAGTCGCTGCCGCGGCGCGGCTGGCTCCACGCGGCGTCCCTGGCGGTCGTCGTCCTGCTGGTCACCGGGTGGATCGCCGCGGATCGCATCCTCGAGATCGGTGAGTCGAATCTCTACGCAGACGATGTGGTGCTGGCGAGGAATACGCCGTACCAGCGAATCGTGCTGACCGCGTGGAAGGACGACCTGCGGCTCTTCCTCAACTCACATCTGCAGTTCAGCTCGAAGGACGAGTACCGCTACCACGAGGCGCTCGTGCACCCGGGGCTCTCGGCACAGCCCGAGGCGCGGCGCGTGCTCGTGCTCGGCGGAGGCGACGGCCTGGCGGTGCGCGAAATCCTGAAGCACCCGCGGATCGAGCACGTGACGCTGGTCGATCTCGATCCGGAGATGACGCGCCTGTTCTCGACGCACCCCGAGCTCACGAAGCTGAATCACGGCGCGTTCGCCGATCCGCGCGTGCATGTCGTGAACGCGGATGCCTTCGCGTGGCTCGAAGAGACGCACGACCTCTACGATTTCGCCGTCGTGGACTTCCCGGATCCGTCGAACTACTCAATCGGCAAGCTCTACACGACCGCGTTCTACGGCGCACTGGCGCGCCACCTGCCGCCCGACGGCCGATTCGTCGTGCAGAGCACGTCGCCGCTCTTCGCACGCAAGTCGTTCTGGTGCGTCGTGCAAACGGTGGAAGCGACGCGACTGAAGGCATCGCCGTATCACGTCTACGTGCCCGCGTTCGGCGAATGGGGGTTCGTCATCGGCGGCCGGACGCCGCTGCAGCGTCGGCCCGACGACTCTTCCTTCGGATCTCCGCTTCCTCACGCTCGACACGCTGCCGGAGCTCTTCACGTTCCCGCCCGACATGCAGCGCGTGCCGGTTGAGCCCAATCACCCTCAACACACAGGTGCTCGTGCGGTACTACGAGCAGGGAATGGGATGGCATCAATCGCTGAGGTCGCGATTGAAGTCCATAAGGCCATGGGTCCATCGGGCCGTGCAGCGTACGGTAAGTGGCTGAGCTTCTAGCTCGCCGTCGCGTGCAGAGGCTCGGCCTGTCTACAGAAGCTCCGACACGGGATTCAGATCGTTCTCCGCGAACCGTCCCGGCCTGAGCGGCGTGGTGTCGATCGTCGTTGCGCGGCCGTCGAGGATGATCTCGGCGAGCAGGTGGCCGAGCGCGGGGCGTGCATCACGCCGTGGCCGGATGAGCCGTTGACGAGGAAGAGGTTCGAGCACTCGGGCGCGGCGCCGAGAATGGCGTGCTTGTCCGGCGACATCTCGTAGAGCCCCGCCCAGCAGCACCTCACGATCCACCGGCACGTCGCGGAGCACCGGCACGCCGCTCGTGCGCCATGCGGGTCACCTGCTCCACCCACGCCGGATCGACCGAGTCGTCGAACGGGCGGTCGGGCACGCCGGGCGACGGCCACAGCAGCAGCACGCGCCCGTCGCGCACGCGCAGGTGGAAAGCCGTCGCCGCAGTAGATCGGTCATCGGCATTCGACCAGGGCAGCGCCGTCGTGCGCACGGTGCGCGCGACCTGGCGCGCGGAGCGGCGTCACAGGCTCGTCGACGCCGCACGCGCACGCGAAGTCGCCCGCCCACGCGCCCGCGGCGTTGACGACGACGCCGGCGGGGATTGTGCTGGTGCGTGTGCGGACCGCGTTGACCGCAGCCGCCGGCGTCGCGCTCGAGGCCCACGCGCCTCGACGCCCCACTCGATCCGCACGCCGAGTCGCGCCGCCGCGGACAGGTAGCCCTCGAGAATGCCGCAGCGGGTGGATGAAGCCGTCCGTGGCACAGAACGCGCCGCCCGCGATGCCGTCGAGGACCACGGCCGGATTGATGCGGGCGATGTCCTCGACGGAGACCTCGACGGCCTCGTGCAGGCCCTCCGGCGTGCTGCACCGCGCGCGCCTCGCGCGAGAATCGCCCATCTCGTGCGCGTTCGACGCCAGCCAGAGATACCCGACCGGCTCGTAGCCCGCACTCGCCGCCGATTTCCTCGCGGAAGCGCAGCAGCTTCTGGCGCGACAGCAGCGAGAGCCGGACGTTGATCGCGGTGGCGTACTGCGCGCGGAAGCCGCCGGTGGCGCGGCTGGTGCTGCCGCCGCCCGGGCCGTCGGCGCGATCGATCACGAGGATGTCGCGCGCGCCACGGGCCGCCAGGTGATACGCCACGCTGGCGCCCATCACGCCGCCGCCGAGGATCACGATAGCCGGCATCACAGCGAGCGTAGTCAAAGTAAGCGCTCGCAATCGACACTGCCCATGCAGCCGGCTGTGCAGCACGGGACTCCAGCGCACAGACTAGTCCGGCCCATCACGCCGACGCAGGCGTGCGTTCGCTGCAGACCGTCGGCTCTCGCCGGGCCTGACGCGCCAGAGCGGACGCGCGATCGCGGGCGGCTTCGTGCACGAGTCGCGAGACCATCGGCCACCGCCTGCGCGATCGGCGCGGCTTTCCCGCGCCGCGCGACGAACGCCGTCGTGTCGATCGTCATCGTCGGCGGCGGCATCGCCGGGCTGTCGGCCGCGTGGCGGCTGCAGAAGCTCGGTTGCGACCGACCTCGCGCTGCTCGAGATGGATCCCGAGGCCGGCGGCAACGCGCGATCGGGCGCGAACGAGGCGTCGGCGTATCCGTGGGCCGCGCACTACGTGCCGGTGCCGGGCCCGCGTGCCACGCTCGTGCGCGAGCTGTTCGCGGAGCTCGGGCGTCCGTGGCCGACGGCACGTGGCAGGAGCGGCGCTCTGCCAGGCCCCGCAGGAAAGGCTGTTCCTCCACGGCCGCTGGCAGGAGGGCCTCGAGCCACGAACTGGACCCACCGGCCCGCGATCGCGATCAGATGTCGCGGTTCGAGGCGCGCATCGATGCGCTCCGCGCGTCGGGCGATCCACGATTCCCAGCGCCCTCGGGGTGAAGCCGGGCTCGCCCCTCGATCGAATGTCGATGGCCGAGTGGCTGTCGCGCGAAGGGCTCGATTCACCGTGGCTGCGGTGGTCAGTCGACTATGCCTGCCGCGACGACTACGGCGCGCTGCGGTGCACTCGACGTCCGGCCTGGGCCGGGATCCACTATTTCGCCGCGCGCGAGAAGCGACGACCCGGGCCCGCTCACGTGGCCGGAGGGCAACGGCTGGATCAGCAAGCGCCTGCTCGAGCGCGCGTCGGCCGATTCGTGCACACCGGCAGCGTGGTACATCGGATCGCGAAGGCGGGCACGAAGTGGCGCGTCGCTCACACCGGCAGTCGCGTGGACCGCCGATGCCGTCATCTTCGCCGCGCCCAGCTTCTGCGCTTCGCGCACTCGTCGAGGACGGACCGCCGACGCCGGACTCGATGCTACCCCGTGGGTCACGGCCAACCTGACGCTGGATCGCTGGCCCGTCGAGCAGCGGCATCGCCGTCGCCTGGGACAACGTGCATCTTCGACTCCCCGGCCTCGGCTACGTCGTCGCGACGCACCAGACGCTGCGGACCTTCGTGCCGCGGACCGTGTGACCTACTACTGGGCGCTCGCCGACGGGACGCCGCGCGCAAACTGGCAATGGCTGCCTGGCGCAGGACTGGGCGACGCTGAGAGATCGCATCCTGGACGACCTGTCGCGCGCCCATCCGGACATCCGCGACTGCGTGAGCCGGATCGACATCTGCCGCATGGGGCACGCGATGATCCGTCCGACGCCCGGCTTTCTTGTCCTCTGCCAGGCATCTCCTCCAGGGCGGCGAAGCGACGGACTCTTTCTACGCGCACTCGACCTGAGCGGCCTCTCGATCTCCCGAGGAGGCCTCAGCATCGCGGCGTCATCGCCGCCGAGTCGGCCGCCGCTCGCGTGGGCCGTCGGGGTCAGACGCTGGCAAGCCGCACTTCGCATCCTTAACGGCGGTCTGACCGCCCGTGGGACTGTCCCCAGGAATGCGTTGACCTGGGACTGTCCCCGCGAATGCAAGAGGACAGTCCCTGGAAGCCATGCTCTACCCGGCACCAATCCAGCTCGGCCAGAATGGCAATGGGCTTGCACATGGAAGGGGTTGCGCCCACAATGTGGCCCACCTGCCCGGAACGCCGGGGCGTTTCATGACTGCTCTGACTCGATACGCTCTAACTGCCGGCCTCGTGCTGGCAATGGCTGAGCCTCGCCGCGGCTCAGCACAGCCGTCGCCGTGCGGTGGTGCTGGTGGTGGCGGTGGTGGACAGCAGCGCACGCCGCCGCGCCCGCGCCGCGAGGACCCGTCGCGACACCGCGGTAAAGCGACCGGCAATCACCCCGCTCGTGACATGCCGGTCCGCGCGCCGTTGCGCTGCCGCGCGGCGTGGCGCCGCCGTCATCGCGCGCCGGGGCTGCGGCTGGCTACGCCGTCCCACGGTCCAACCACGGCTACGCCGTCCCACGGTCCAACGGCTACTACCACGGTGGCGGCGCGCTTCGGCGAGGGGCACTACCCGCACGGCGGGGCACTACGGACACGGGCACTCGGCCGACATGGGGCACGGCTACTGGCGTCCGTAGTAACCCTACTACTTCGTTCCACCCGCACTACAGCCTCGGCTTCGGGCTCTTATCTCGGCTACCCGGTGCCTTACCCGCACTTTACCGTATCCGCACTTTCCCGTGCCGCACCTGGTCTCCGCATGGTGCCCCGTATCCGTCGTATCCGGCACCCGCGCCGTATCCGGCATACGGAACCAGTATCCGCAGCAACAGCCGTATCAGCAGCCCCATCAGCAGCCGTATCAGGACAACCAGTCACTGAACCCGCACTCCGCGTCAGCACTCAGCAGGGGCCCCAAGCAGCAGAACACTGTCGACGTCACCTCCCGGCGTGACCGGCGGGCTCAGCTTGACATCAAGCCGGCGACAGCTGAAGGCGATAGTGACGGCTGAGAACTTTCGGCCAGGTGGGCAACTACTCTCCGAACGCCCAGTGCCGCTGGCGCTTGCGCCGGGCCGCCACCGCGTGGAGATTCGCCGCGCCGGGGCACCGCAACATCGCGTTCGACGTCGACATCGTCGCCGGCCACAGGTGCCGCCGTCACCAGGGCACGCTGCAGGCGAATCACAGAAGACGCAGGTCTACGGGCGACGGACTTCGGACTACATGCGCGGGGCCGAGCTGGCCCCATTTACGTCTGGGGCACACTGCTTGCCGCCGGCGTCCGTAGGGCCGAATGTTGCACACGTAGGCCGGAGCTTTAGCTCGGCCAGCTCACCGCATTCCTCGCCCAGTCCGGTTATCCGCCATGCGCTATCCGATCGAGCCCACGCTCGGCTGCCCCGCGGCCGTGGCCGAAGGTCCTCGAACAGGGCTGCCGCGATGGGCTACTCTCCCGGAATTCTCGAGATCCGGGGGCATCGAAGGCGACATGACCTGCCGAAGCGCCCGAATTCGGCGGCGCGGCGGCTGACCGATGCGCAAGGATCTCTCGCGCCAGATCTGGTCATCACCGACCTCGGCGCCTCGGCGCGCGAGCCACCGAGCGCGATCCGCGCGTGTGCGGTGAACAGTACTGACGACGAAGCGCGCCGCTTCATCGACCTCGCGCACAGCCTCCGGTGCGTCCTGCGGATCCGCGTCTTCCCGAACGAGCACTTGAAGGACGAGCCGCACGACGTCACGCTCGCGCGAATCGGCGACACGCCTGCCGAGCTCGGGTGGTTTGCGAAAGGCAGCGGGGTCGGCGTTCTGCGGAGTCGCACGGCGACATCACCGAGTCGAAGGCCTCAGCGCGATCATGCAGCGCGCAAAAACGCGCCCGGCAACCGGGCTCGTCTGGGATACGCACCACACGGTCGTCGAAGGCAAGGAAGCGCCGGCGACACGTGGGCCGCGATCGGCAAATGGGTCTACCACACGCACATCAAAGGACCTGCGGCCGACGGTAAGGATCGACGCCAGCTGCGCTGCCGGCACGGGCACGGTCGGCGTGAAGGCCATCGTCCGTGGCGCTCGTCGCGGGCGGCTCCAAGGCCGCTACAACTTCGGTGGGGAGAAAGTCTGGCTTCCCCCGACACATCGACAGGCATCCGAAGCGGCGTTCCCGCAATGCGCGCACGGCAGATGACGGCGCGTGGCTGTTGTCTGGGGCGGGCGTCAAGCCGTCTCGTGATCGACAAGGCGCTTCACAAGTGCTGATGCTCGAGTGCTGATGGCGTGCTTGATGACGTCCCGTGCAGAAGCAAGCTGAGGTGCCAACGTGTGCGGCGGCGGTTCCTGAGCGCTTCGCACTTCTGCACATCAGCACTGACTCTCGGCACTCCGGCGCCCAGCACCTCAGCACTCGAGAGCTGTCACGCGGCCCGCCGCCCGCGCGGCGAGCAGCGCCGGGATCAGCGTCACCATCCGGCCGCCGGCGGCGACATCCGCCCGGACGCAGTCCACGCCAGCGGCGCGCAATCGCGCCCAGCCCCGGCGGGCTGCGCGACCGTTCCGAGCAACGGCACGTCGAGCGGCATCTGTTTTCGCCGATCGTCCGCCCCGCGGTGCCGCCCATCATCAATCACGTGCGCCGCAGCGTGATCGGCGCGAGCGCGACATGGTGCGCGAAGAACCGCGAGGCGGGCCGCGTGCAGCAGCTCCCCCATGCTGACGCCGCAGAACGCCGCCGTGCCAGCGCCACGATCACCGTCAGGTGGAAATCGACGCCAGCAGCAGCCCGTCCGGCGACGCCGCGAGGAACCGCCGGGGGCCTATGGGCCGGCGTCACCATCGCATCTGATTCCTGGCTCGCCGTCACCGGCTCCGCGCCCTGGCCACGGCCTTGTTGGCGGTCGAGCAGCAGCGTTCAGCACCTGCATGCGCGCATCATCTGGAATCAGGTCCGCGGCGTCGGCCCACGGCGGCGGCGCCGCTGCGTGCGTGTGCAGTGCAGCGGTGGGTGCGGCAGCTTCGATGCCTCGCAGCCGCGCCGGCGGCGGCCGGTCAACACAGCATGCCGATGACGATGTCGGCGTCAGCGCCGATGTGAACTGGCATGCACCTTTTTTGCTTTGCAACGAATGACGCGCGCGCGTAGAAGCTCTCGGCCTGAAGTCGCCTTCCTCGATCCGGCGCAGGTGCGTAAGCGCCGATGCGGGTCCGGCGGCTGATTTCCGTCGAGGCCCAGGCCCGGGCCATCCGCGGTTTTTCGCAGCTCAGCGGCAGTCCGGCTGGACCCTCGTTCGAGCTACATCGGGGCGAGGAGTGTGTCAGAGACGCATTACTCGGCAGGCAACGGTGGCGCAGATGTCGCGTGCCGATCCCCAGTGCAGAATCTGACGACCGATGCTGCTGGCCGGCCTGGTTGCCACCCTCAGCCGCCGTGAAGGCCGTGTGACGTGGCCGTCTCGGCAAGATCCGGCCGCCTCGCCACGCTGCTCGGGGTTGAGCGGCGACGGGGCGCGCATCGCGGTGGCTCTCTCCGCGGTTCGATCCCGCCAGGGCCGGCTCGGCATCGGCGGCGCGGCCTCCGGAGTGCGCGAGACGTCTCCTGGCCGATCAGCCTCGCCTCACCCTGCTCGACGTCGATCGCGCATTCGCCGGAGATGGCTGCGATGGCGCGGCTCGGGGGGTCCGCTCGCGCGCGCGCCAGCGGCGGCTGCGGGAGCTGTGCCAACACTGCGGCGGCCACGGCAGCCGGGCGGGACTTCCCTGATGCGCCTGCTCTTCTGGCGAGGCTGCGCCAGGGCGCGCAGGAAGTTGCGTGCTCATCGACGCCGTCGCGCGCGCCGCCAGCGGTCCGTCCGCGCGGGTGCGACGCGCGCCTCATGTCTCGCCGGTGATCTGTCAATCGTCGCCGAGGCGGCTGCTGGCTCTCCGGCGAGGGTTCCGGCCTCGATCGCTTTCGCGCGTCGAGCTGTTCACGCCCGGCCAGCCGATGCTCGCCACCGCTCGGCCGACGACGTTCGCGGCGGCCGTCGGGGCGTTGGGCGACGCGCCTGGAGCATGCGCGCTCGACGGTGCGCGGCGATGCAGGTCCACAAGTCCGGCGCGATCTCACGTGAAGGTCTATCCGCGCGCACCGAACGACGTCCCCGCCCGCCGTGCCGGAAGTCGTGCTGGACGCCGTGCGCGCTGCCTCGCCGAGACGCTGATTCTCGACGGCGAGGGTGCTCGCGCTTCAGCGCCGACGGCACGCCGGCGCCGTTCCAGGAAACGATGCGCCGCTTCCGGACGGCGCCTCGACGTGGACGCGCTCAGGCGCGAGCTGCCGCTCTCGCCGTCGGCAACTTCGATCTGCTGCAGGTGGACTTGGCCGCCTGCGACGCTGGACGATCCGCGAGTCGGATCGATTCAAGCTGCTTCACCGATCTGCGCCGTCGCCGATCGTGATTCCGCACGACCAGATCGGCACCTCGGCGAACAGGCGCAGGCGTTTCTCGACGCTGCTGCTTGCGCGCGGGCACCAGGGCGTGATGGCGAAGCGCGGCGCGCCGCCGCCATGCACCGCCGGCGGCCCCGCTGAGATCCGACTGGCTGAAGGTGAAAGCCGTCCGCACGCTCGACCTCGTCGTGCTCGCCGCGGAATGGGGCAGCGGCCGCCGCCGTGGCTGGCTGAGCAACCTGCACCTCGGCGCGCGCGATCCGGTGAACGGCGGCTTCGTGATGCTCAGCGCGACCTTCAAGGGCACGCGATCGGAGCGGGGTCCCTCACCTGGCAGACTTGCGCAGGCACCGCTTCGCGCTCGCCGAGATCCCAGCCGCGACAGCTTCACGTCGTCTTCGTGCGGCCCGAGCTCGTCGTCGAAATTGCGTTCAACGGCGTCCAGGCAAAAGCCACCACTACCCCGGCGGCCACGGCCCTCCGTTTCGCCCGCGGTTTGAAGGGATATCGCACCGGCAAGACCGCGGCTGAGGCGGACACCGTCGAGACCGACTGCGCGCGGTGCCGCTGTCAGCTATGCCCAGTTGCCTCTTCCCCTCAACCACGATTGGAGGCGTCGGTGCGCCGCCTGTTGCTGCTGGCGCTTTGTTCCTGCGGTGCTGCTCGGCGTCCGGCCGGCGGCGCAGGGGGCCTGCGCAGGAGCCCGCAGAGGCCGCGCAGGCGCGCGCTCGTCGCCCCCGCGACACGCCGATTTTCCGGCCCTCACCGTCTCGCTCGTGCACGGCTCGGCGTCGTCGTCACCGACGGCAAGGGCCGCCACGTCACGACGCTGGGCCGGCAGACTTCGAGGTACTTGCGACGGACGGCGGCAGCCCAGGTCACCGCAGTGGGCTGCGTGGACAACGCGGAGGATCTGGAAGACACGCTCGGGCCTGCCTCCTCGCCGCCGGAGGCGCTGCGCCCGCGCGACGCGCGCCGCGCGATGGCGATCGTCGTCGACGATCTGCGGATGTCGTTCGAGAGCATCTACTACTCGCGGCGCGGACTGCAGCGGTTCCTGGACCGTCGAGTTCCAGCCAGGCGATCTGGCGATGCTCGGTGACGACGACGGCGGCCTCCACGCGCTTGAGCTCACCTTCAGCGCCTGCGGCGCTTCCGCACGCCGCGATGAACCGGCTGCGGTTCTCGCTGTGGGACATCCGCCGGCCAGCATTCTCGATGCCGATCGACATCGGCGCCGATCGGGGTTTGTTCGATCGCTACGACAGACTTCAGCAGTGCAATCTTCGCCGTCAGGATTCGATGGCGAAGATCGACGCGTCGATCGATCTGCCTGAAGCCGCTGCCGGGCCGCAAGTCCGTGATCCTGCGTGTCGGAAGGTTTCTCACGATCTTCGGCCTCGCCTGGACAACTCGCTCACGACGCGATCTGATGCAGGCGGCTGCGTCGATCACGCCAACCGGGCCGGGCGTTGTCCTTATGCACATGGATCCGCGCGGTCTCGTCTACGAGTCTGACCACCGGCCGACGGCGCCGGCTGGTGGCGTCGGGCCAGTGGGACGGGACATCGCGGCATGCGAGTCCGCCGCGCCTGCGCGAGCCAGGATGGCCTGCGGTATCTCGCGAACGAGACGGGCGGTTCTCGCCGTGGTCGAGCGATGCAACGCGATCTGGCACGAGCGGCGTAGAAGCGCATCATGAGTGCGATCGGCGGGGGCTACTACCCTGGTGGCGGCTTTACCACGCCGGCGTTCCGCTTTACGATCGCACCGACTCGACGGGAAGATTCCGCCATCATCAGATCAAGGTCACGCGGGAAGGGCCATGGAAGGTCACCGCGGCGCAGCCCGGCGCTCCACGCCGGTTGCCGAGCGAAGTAGCGATTACGCGGGTAGACAGTTGGGCCGCATGCAGATTCCCACAGACCCGACTCTTTGAGCATCTGTGGAATTCGTGACATCTGCGGCCCAGTCTCTCAGTGCAATGCCGGGACTGTCCAACAACGTGATTCCCGCCGAACTGCTGAACTTGTCGGTTCCCAGTTTGCGGATGCAGGAATTCGCGGCGTCGGATCCCGGCATCGAGATGTCTTGCCGCGCCACGCAATCAGACACGCGCCGCGCGACGGCAGCCAGCGCGGTCTCGATCGCCGCGCGCGTTCGCTGGCCGTCACCTGATCGACCCGGCGGCGGGACTCGCTCTGGCCGCCGGCACATCAGCGCTCGAGAACGTTGCCTGGCGTGCCTGCCGGTTGAGACGATCACTGGCCCGGCTGCTGATCGCTGTGCTCGAGCTTTCCCTGACGCGCCAGTTCGCCCGGCAGTCGTGCGTCATCAGCTCCGCGCAGCGCCTGCGGGCCCACGCGGGCTGACCGGGCGCCGAATCGCGCGGCGCAAGCTATACGCCACGCAGAAAGTGCGCGACGAGCGGCGCGATGTGCGCGTCCGGCGTTGCTCCTCCTGAGCCGTCGCGGCACGTGCACGGGAAACACGTTGAAGTGCTGATAGAAGAGGTCGCCGCCGGAACCGGCCAGCCGAGACGTCCGCCGCGAGATCATCGCGGTTCGTCGCCCGGCGACGATCCGCACGTCCACCTTCACACGGTGCGCGAGCCGCCCAGCCGCTCGAGCTCCACGCTCCTGCACGGCACGCAGCAGCGGTGACCACGCGTCTCTGCAGACGAGATCGCAACAAATCTCGTCGAGGAACATCGTGCCGCGATCGGCCCAGCTCAAGAAGCGCCCGCTGCCGCCGTTCGAGCGCACCCGGTGAACGCGCCGCGCGCGTGCCTGCCGCGCTCCGGAGCGGCAGGCAGTGTCTCCGGAATCGCCGCACGCAGATTGACGCCAGCACGAACGGCCTCGGCGCGCGGCGAGCGCTGGTGAATCGCCCCGCGCCACCCAAAGTTCCTTGCCGGTGCCCGGTCTCCCCGTGATAGACGCTACCGTCGCGTCCGGTCGTCGCCACCTCCGCTCCACGCGCTCGAGCACGCGGCGCATCTCGGCCGAGTCGCCGACGATGTCCTCTGAACCGGGGAGACTGGGCAGCCTGACCATTGCTGCGCCGAAGCTCGAGGTTCTCGGCGTTCGCTCTGGTCGGCGCCAGCCGCCGCTACATCGTCGTACGGCAAGCGTTCGATGCGACGACGGCAAGCGCCCGCGCGACGGCCTTCAGTGACCGCCAGCTCGGTCGCGGAGAAGGGGATCGGATCGAGCGCGGCTGGACGCCGCCGCAGCCGAGCCACCGGCTCAGCGCCTGCGGACCAGCAGCGGCGCCGATGCGTAGGCCCGGATTCCCACGCGGACGCCATCCGGGACTCGTGTGCTCGTGCCGCGTAGCGATCCATACGCCAGCCAGGTCCGGCATGGCAAACGCCCCATCGCGACAACCGCCCGCGAGTTGCAGCCTGCGTCGCCGCATCGGCCACGCGGCGGCCAAGCGAGGAAGTTCCAGCTGAGCAGCAGCTGAACTCGGGGCGGATTCGATGCATCGCTCCACCGTCTCGCCCCTCGCTGCTGCACGCGTCCGGCGATGCTGCGCCGCGAGGAAGATGGTCATCGCCGGATTCACACCAGCGGCGCAGATCGAGCGCAACGCCGTTGAAGGGCACCGCCGCGGCCAGCACGTCGGCGACCGGCCTCGCCACGCGCGCTGGAGAGAAGGATAACGCTCGGTGCTGACCGCTTCCGGCAGCGAAGGACCGGCTGATGAGGGACGGCTGCAACAGTCCCGACCGTGGAAATCCCCGAGGCATTCGAAGGCGTCAGCCGTCATAGCTGCTAATGTTGATACTTGCAAATTATTTAACGATTGTTGTGTTCAACGACTATAGGCCAGCAATACGTAACTGAACGACCATAC
>ERZ1370068.3131-contig-2253_pt1 | contig 51007 bp, 85 predicted proteins | sample MGYA00561227_ERZ1370068 | MGnify/ENA primary metagenome ERZ1370068 (study PRJEB38410, sample SAMEA6850437) | metagenome | study: Metagenomic assessment of the ecological functions of the soil: analysis of the soil microbiota associated with the... | reverse complement strand
ACTGACCTACTGTCCCTCCTTATTCCCACTGCGATAGAAATGAATCTGCACCTCCTCGAGTGTCGCCATTCCTTCTTCAATTTCGTGGTCAATCAAAGCAAGAAATTTCTCGAGCTTTTCCCGCGTGTCCACGATCTCGACAATGATCGGCGAGATCCTGTGACAGGCGCTCAATTTTGAAAGTGTGGAGACGGCTGTGCGCTCCAAAGCCCATCATGCCGCGCATTACAGTGGCGCCGGCCAGCCCTTCCTCACGGGCTTTCGACACAATCCACTCATGCAAAAAGCTGGCCGTCATGTCGATCGCTTTCGCCAATGAAGATACGTAGCAGATAACCTTCAGAGGGAAGAATCATCGTTATGGCCTCCTTACGTCATCTCCAAATCAGGTAGGCGACGGCGCGACTGAGCCAAACGGCGCCCAGGCACAGCACCAGATGCGCGGCCACATTCAGCGCCGCCAGCCCACCTTCGCCCTGGCGCCAGAGATTGATCGTCTCGTTACCGAAAGCCGAGAAGGTCGTGAAGCCGCCCAGCACACCGATGAAAACCAGCGTGCGAGTTTCGGCGGTAAAGACGCCTCGCGTTTCAGCCAAATAGGAAAGAAATCCGATCGCCAGACAACCGATGAGGTTTACGGCCAGCGTACCGTAAGGAAATTGAATACTGCGGCTGAAGCCCTGCACAAATCCACTGACTGAATATCGCAGAGCAGAGCCAACGAAACCGCCGATGCCGGCCAAAGTAATTTACCCATGTCTCCGCAGACTCCTAACCAGTTTATTGGTAGGAGTCATCAGCCGGGCTGGCGGTTAATGGCGGACTCCATCGCCGGCAATCTTTCTAGCACATCAAAAGTTCACCTTCAATCCAAATTGAAATTGCCGCGGATCAAATGCGAGTGTCGGCTGGCCAAAAGTCGCCAGCGGAACAACTCCCGGGCCGAAAGTGTTATTCGGCACGCCGTAGTTCGCTCGATTGAAGAGATTGAACCCTTCGGCCAGGACATCGAGCGAGACCCGCTCAGTCAAATGGAACCGCCGGCTCAGGCGCATGTCGCAGGACGCATAGTCAAAGCCTCGCCCGGTGTTACGGCCCACGCCCGCCGGCCGATCGTTGTTGTTCGTGTCGAAGTTGCGATCGCTTCCCAGCAGAATGTTAAAGGGCAAACGCGACGCATAAGTAAAAATGTAGCTGAGCTCGAGATCCTTGAAGGCGCGCCGCCATCCTTCTTTGGTAGCCTCGTGGGGCGCTGTCAGGGTTCCGCTAATCACCAGCCGGTGCCGTTGATCGTTATCCGACAAACCCATGTCGTCGCGGATGTTGAAATTGTCCTGCGGGGTCGAGAAAAAGAAGTTGCCTGCATCATCCCTGGTTTTCGAAAGCGTATATGAGGCTCGCAAACTGGTCCATCGAGTCGCGCGTTTGTTGAACGAAACGAACCAGGCCGTTGTAATAAGAATCGCCTGAGCTCTCGTAGCGCGAAATGTTTCCCCAGCTGGGATCCGGCCGGCCCAGATTCGGGATACCGGCTGAGGCCGGCGCCGTCGGCACATTCACGTTGCGCGAAACAATGATGTGCAGATTGCGCAGGTGAATGTATCCGACTGACAACAGAGCGTTGCCAGGCAGTTCACGCTCGATTTGCACGTTTGCCTGCTCGCCGTAACTGGTTTCGATGTTTGGATCGATGCGGGTAATGTTTGGCTTGGTTACCAGCGTTGACGGCTGCTCCACAAGCACATTTGGAAAGATCGGCGCTCCGGCCTGCCCCGGCGCAAATTGCGCGACGACATACTTGGCGCCATCACGCTGCAGCGCGTTCGAGGTTGCCCGCAGCGGAACCCGATCGTAGTAAATCCCAAAACCGGCGCGGATTACCGTCCGGTGATCGCCCGGCGACCAGGCAACCCCCACCCGTGGCGCAAGATTATTTGTGTCCGTTTGTATTGGATCGGGGAGCCATTGCAGGTCATATCTCAAGCCGGCGTTAATCGTGAAGTCGCGAGCGCACGCGCCATTCATCCTGCGCAAAAACGCCAAAGTTCGGATTTGATTGAAACTGGCTGGGCGCGCCAAAGGCTTGCTGGAAAGTACTGTAATTGCCGGCCAGAAAATTATTCAGCGAGGTAAAGTTGTAAGACCCCTGAATCGCGCCCGGAAAGACGATGTTCACCCGGTTGTAGAGCACATCCACACCCGTCTTTAGCGAATGCGCGCCGCGCTGCGTCGAAATATTGTCAATCGCTTCAAACAATTCGAGGTTGCGGGCCAGCGGCGACACCGTGGCCATACCAAAATTCGCCACGCCCGAAATAGTAACCGCCGGGCCAATCGCGTCATTAACAGCGGCGGCGAGCCGGCTGTGGGTAAACTGGAACCGGGCTTCGTTCAAGGTGCGGCTGTTGATTGTGGTGATGTTGCTGACTTCAACTGTTTGATCCGTGTCATCGAGGCCTGAGCCACGGCTGACGGTGTTCAATCCGCCAACCGTGCGCGAGTTATCCGCCGTGATGTGATAAGTGCTGTAACGCGCGCTGAGATGGTTGCGATCATTCAGCTTGTGATCCACCCGCGCGAAAAAGTTCGTCGTGTCAAAGGCAGCCGGCACTACTCCGGTCTCGATCCGCGGCCCGCGAAAGTTGATGGCATTGAGCCGATTATTGATAGTCGTCACTGCTGCGGGCGCAACGGTAATCGACCGCAGAGTAGTTGCGCCGCGGTCTGTTCGAAATTAGTGAACAGGAAGGTTCGGTCCCGGTGAATTGGTCCGCCGACGGTGCCGCCGTACTGCGCCTGGGTCAGCAAATCTTTTCTCAGCGCCAGCGGATTGCGCGCGTCAAAACGCTGGTTGCGGGCAAAGCCATAAACGTCGCCCGCGCCAATCATTGGTGCCTGATTTCGTGATGATGTTTACGACGCCGCTCGAGGCCCGCCCAAATTCGGCAATGCCGCCCGAGGTGACTATCTGAAACTCGCGCACAACTTCCTGGCTGTAATAGGTGCCGGTCAAATCGGCGGCATCGTCATTCGCCGAGAGACCATCAACGATGAAACTGTTGTCCAGATTTCGCTGACCGGCGATCGAAATTCCCTGGCCCGGCACTGCCGACGTTTCGGCAAAGCGCTGATTACTGCCGGTGTTCGTTGGCGAAACGCCCGGCACCAGCAGGCGCCAGGTCAAGATAGTTGCGGCCGTTCAGTGGGCAGCGAGTTGATCTCAGCCGGCCGAATCGTCTCCGCAACTTGCGTTCGCACCGTTTCAATCACCGGCGGCTTCCGCCGCAACCTCAACCTGCTGCGGACATGCCGGCCACCTGCATTCTCATTTCGAGATAGGCGCGCCTGGCCGATCGTGAGCGTCAGTTCTTTCGTCAACGAGGCGAAACCGGGTGCGCTGACTCGACAGCTTATAGGCTCCGCACCTGGAGATACGCGAACCTGAACCTGCCATCGCTATCGGTGACCGCGGTCGCCTGCTGATTTGTTTCCAGGTTGATCGCTACGATGGTCGCGCCGCTGACTGAGGCGTCGGCAGCATCTTCGACCCGTCCGCTCAACGTTGCCGACGTGACCGTTTGTTGTCCGGCGACATCGCGACTAACGAGAGTCACCAACGCCAAAGCGACTGCCGCGACGCGAGCGTCCCCAGCATTCCTTGTCTTAACCGCACAGAGACTACTCCTAACCAAATTCAGTCGGGGATCCTTTTGTAAATGAGTGATCCGACGGCACCGCATCTCCTCAAATCTACTAACTGGAGATCAGCGATGCCGTCAGCAACGAATGGAGTGCAGATATCAGGCGAAGGAAGATGGAGGCCCGCGCGGGATGAGACGGCTGGCCCAGCCCGGCGCGCGATTCTACGGAGTTGAACAAAGACATAGCCACGGTTGAGAAACTGATTGCGGACGCAGTGGATGGGTCGGTCCAGAGGATACCTTGCGCTGCTGTTTCGCATTCGCGAAGATGAAGTCAATCCACCACAGGCCTGCAAGGCAGGGTTTGCCCACAGAGAGTCGCCGCTAATTCCGGCTGAGTTAATCTGTTGTTAGTAGCCCTGTGAGCGTACAAGTTCGCAGCTGCCAATCGCTGTCGCTACGGCTGCCGGACGGTGTTGAAAGGCCGCAAAGTTCCTCGTCCTGTTGTCACGGCAACGAACTGGCGCCGGCGCACGCCGCCTGGTCTCAGACGAGCGTGGCACGAACCGGTCATGCAGGAACCCGCGGCGTGTGGCGCCCGACCGGCGCAACAATCCCGCTGGCAGGCAGAAGCTGCGGACGCTGAATTTAACGGAAAGGCTGACGGCGAGCAGCGCGAACAGAATCAGCGCCGCGAGAATTGCTCTTGCGGGAAGAAACCTGACCAAATGTAGACGAAGCCGTTGCACGTTGGAAACCGCCGCCGTGGTCGTAATCAGCCAGGGAGAGCGCGCAGTCTAACACAGCAAAGCCGGGATTGAGGAGGGCTCATTGAGACGTTGAGTTAATCCACACAATGTGCAGATTACGCAGAAAAAGAATTAGCCGCAAAAGGCTTATAAGGCACAAACTGAAACTAAACCCGGAAGGCTGCCTGGCAAGCGGGGCTACCTGGCAAGCGAGCTTTCTTATTTGTGCTTACTGTGCCTTTTGTGGCTAAATTCTTCTGCGTAATCTGCGGATTAACTAATCAGGCGTCTTTTGATCGAGCATAGAGGCGAGAGAGGCTGACGAAGCTTTCAGGTTCGATCGGCTTTGCCACGTGCATTTGAAAGCCAGCGGAAAGAGCCTGTAACCGATCCTCGTCCGTGGCATAGGCAGTTAAGGCCACGGCCGGAATTCCCCGGCGCGCATCAGATTCCAACTCACGCAGTCTCTTGATCAGGCTGTAACCATCCTCGTTGGGCATGCCGATATCGCTCACCAGCAGATCCGGATGCCACTCATGAAATGCTTGCATCGCAGTCCGCGGCTGACTCGCTGCAACGAACGTCGCTGCCGCACTGGGTCAGAATTGTGCGTCAGCAGATCGCGCGAGTCGGCTTCATCGTCAACCACCAGCACTTTGACGCCGGACAGCAGAGCAGAAGCAGCAAAGCCTGGACATCATCGCTCTTGCTGGGCGCGGTGCTCCCGTTCGCCTTTGGCGCGCCGGCATCGCTCGGGCAATAGGCAGCGCAATGGTGAAAGTCGCGCCCGAGGTTGTCGCCGCCGCTCTCGACATACACGCGGCCGTGATGAAGCCCGACCAGGTGTTGCACGATTGCGAGTCCCAGTCCTAATCCGCCGTGCTCGCGGGTGGTCGATCCATCTGCCTGTCGAAAACGGTCAAAAATAAATGGCAGGAACTCCGGGTCGATTCCAATTCCAGTGTCCGTGACTGTCACGTTGACGCGCGAGTCAACCGATGAAACTGAAACGTTTACCTGACCGCCACGCGGCGTAAACTTGACAGGCGTTGCTGAACAGGTTCCAGAAAATCTGCTGCAGACGGTGGCTGTCACCAAGCACCAGGTACTGACATCCATTGAGTTCGGTTTCAAAACGAATCTCCTTGGCCTCGGCGCCGGGACGGATCGAATCAAAAGCCGCGTCAATCACTTTCGCCAGATCGACCGGGCCGCGATCGATTTGCAGCTTGCCGGTAATGATGCGCGAGACATCGAGCAGGTCGTCGATCAATTGCGACTGTGAACGGGCGTTGCGTTCGATGGTATCAAGACCGCGGGTGAACTCGTTCTCGTTCAAACCCTTGGTGCGCATCAAGTGGCTCCAGCCGAGGATGGCGGTCAGCGGCGTGCGCAACTCATGCGACAGCGTCGCGAGAAACTCATCTTTGTTTCGATTGGCCGACTTCGGCTTCGGCGCGCGCCGACTGTTCGCGCACCAGCAGGCGCGCGCGTTCGTGCTCTGCCTGCTTGCGCACCGCCATTTCCATCCGCAACTCGGTCGCATGGTGCTGGGCTTCAGCGTAGAGCGTCGCATTTTCGTAAGCGACGGCCACCTGGGTCGCGAGCGTGGCCGCCAGGCGTTCGTCAGCTTCGCTGAATTCGTCCGCATTCCGCTTGTTTACCAGATAGAACCACCCGCACGTTCGCTGAGGCAGAAACGATGGCCGCTCCCAGGAAAGAACGCGGTGAACTGCCGTCGTCTTCGGCTTCCAGGAGCAAATCGTCCGATTCACTTAGCCGCACCGGCGCCCGCTCGGTGGTTACCAGACTGAGAGCGTTTTGAATCACGGCGGGCACTTCGCCCTCGCGCTCGATCTCGTGCTTTGAATTGCTGCGGAAAAAATGGCGCAGCGTGTGGCCATCGTTATCCAGCATGGCCGACCGTTACTGATTCCGCATCGATGATCTTCTGCGTCGACAGGCAGAACTTTTGCAGCACCATCGGCGGCTCGTGCTGGGCCGCCAGCTCCTGACCCAGTTCGATGAGCATCCGCAAACGTTCGAGGTTGGTGCTCTCGAGTTCCTGATTCTTTTGTTCCAGCAGTCGCGCCTGGCGCTTCACTTCACGCGTTTTCTTGAAGAGCTCGACAAAGACCGCGACCTTCGATTTCAGGATGGCCGCATCGACCGGCTTGACGATGTAATCGACTGCTCCCAGCGAATACCCGCGGCTCAGATGAGATCTGGCCCGTGGTGTTCGCCGTCAGAAAGATGATTGGTATGTCGCGCGATTTTTCGCGCCGGCGAATCAACTCGGCGGTCTGCAATCCGTCGATTCCAGGCATGTAAACATCGAGCAGCACCACCGCCGCTTCGTTATCCAGCAGATACCGCAGCGCATCTTCGCCGGAACTGGCGCGAATAAGATTGCGATCCGGCGCGCGCAGAATTGATTCGAGCGCCAGCAGATTGGTGGGACTGTCGTCCACCATCAGGATGTTGATGCGATTTGGCCCGAAGCCACGGAATCACTCACGAATCTGATCCTCAGTGAAAGCCATACCCGCAAAAGCGAGAACAGCTGATCGATATCCAGGGGTTTCGAGATGTAATCCGACGCGCCCACTTCCAGACAGTGATCGCGATCGGCCTTCATGGCTTTGGCAGTCAGCGCAATGATTGGGAGCGTCTTGAAATTCTCCATCTGGCGGATGGCGGCAATCGCTTCATAGCCGTCCATCTCAGGCATCATGATGTCCATCAACACAGCCTCGACGCCGGGGTGGCTTTCAACAAGTCGATGCCCTTCTGCCCGTTCTCGGCGTGCACGACCTTCATCTTGTAAGACTCGAGCGCGCTGGTTGAGCGCAAAGATGTTGCGCACGTCGTCATCGACGATCAGCACTTTGCGATTCGCCAGCACCGGATCGCGCCGGTTCAACTGCTCCGAGCATTTCGCGCTTCGGCTCAGGCAGATTCGCTTCCACGCGATGCAGGAACAGCGCAGTTTCGGCCAGCAAGCGTTCCGGCGAGTCGGCTTCTTTGATGATCACCGAAGTGGCCACGCGGCGCAGATGCAGCTCTTCTTTCCGCGTCAGCTCTTTGCCGGTGTAAACGATGATTGGCAGATCGGTCTGGCCGGGATTCGGTCTGCAATTGCTCGATCAATTCAAAGCCCGTCATGTCCGGCAGTTTCAGATCGAGGACCATGCAGTCGAACCGTTGCTCTTTGAGTCGGTTGAGCGCTTCCTGTCCGGTGCCGACGGCGGTCGTGCGCACGTCACCGTTGCCGATCAATTCCACCACGCTCATGCGTTGCACGTCGTCGTCTTCGACCACGAGCAACTCTCGCATGTCGCGCTCGAGAAAATCATTCATCGAATCAAACGTCTTCTCGAGGTCTCCATTGGTAACCGGCTTGTTCAGCAGCGTGAACGCACCCTGGCGCAACGCCCGCCGGCGCGCGCCTTCGACGCTGATGATATGAACCGGAATGTGCCTGGTGCGCGGATCGTGCTTCAGCCGATCGAGGATGGTCCAACCGTCGCGATCCGGTAAGCGAATGTCCAGAGTGATCGCCGCCGGATGATATTTGTGCGCCAGGGCCAGCGCCGTACGGACCGGTGGTAGCGACCAGGCATTTGAACCCTTTTCGTGCGCCAGATCGACGAGGATGTTCGCAAACTTGGTGTCATCCTCGATGATCAGCACCACGCGGTCGCCTTCTTCGATCTCCGACGCGATCGTCGGCGACTACCGCCTCATCGTTAAGAGCAGCGCATCTCGGTATTGAATGTTTCGGCCGGCGTCCAGGCCGGCTCCGTCTGTTTTCCGTTGCGCCTGCGGCGCAACCGGAGTCGCCACCGCCCGGGCCGGCACGTATTCGCGCGGCAGGAAGAGCGTGAAGGTGCTGCCTTCGCCCGGCACGCTGGTGACGCGAATCTCGCCGCCCAGCAGCCTGGCGATTTCGCGGCTGATCGAAAGGCCCAGACCCGTGCCGCCGTACTTGCGACTGGTCGTGCCATCGGCCTGCTGGAAGGCTTCGAAGATGATTCGCTGCTTCTCAGCCGGAATGCCGATGCCGGTGTCGCTGACTGAAAAGGCGATGACCTCGCGGCCGCTCGATTCAGCGATTCGAGAAAGTACTTTTCGTCTTTGGCCGCAGCTATCAATCCTGAGGACGACGTTTCCGCGTTCGGTAAACTTGAACGCATTCGACAGCAGGTTCATCAGAATCTGCTGCAAGCGCTTGTCGTCAGTGGTCACGATGGGATCAAGTTCTTCGCCGCGCTCGACGAAGAATTCGATGTTCTTGTCCTGCGCCAGCTGGTGGAAGCTGCGCTCGAGCTGTTCGGTGACATCGTCGATCGACACATCGGAAACTTCGATGCCCATCATGCCCGATTCGATCTTCGACAGATCAAGGATGTCGTTGATCAGCGAAAGCAGATCGGATCCCGACGAGTGGATGGTTTCGGCAAATTGGACCTGCTTCGGATGCAGGTTCTCATCGGCGTTTTCAGCCAATTGCCGCGAAAGAATCAGCATGCTGTTCAGCGGCGTGCGCAACTCGTGCGACATGTTCGCCAGAAATTCTGACTTGTACTTCGAAGTCAGCGCCAGCTGTTCGGCTTTTTCCTCCATCTCCCAGCGCGCTTCTTCGACTTCGCGGTTCTTGGCTTCAACCTCGGCCTTCTGTCGCGCCAGCAGTGCTGCTTTGTCCTGCAATTCTTCGTTTGTCTGGCGTAACTCTTCCTGCTGGCTCTTCAGCAGGTCCTCCGACTCGCGCAGAGATCTGGCCTGCTGCTCGAGCTGCTCGTTGGTCTTCTTCAATTCGTCCTGCTGGCTTTGCAGTTCACCCGCCAGCGATTGTGACTGTTGCAGCAAGTCTTCAGTTCGCGTATTCGCCTCGATCGTGTTCAAGACGATGCCGATACTTTCCGTCAACTGATCAAGAAACGTCAGGTGCGTGTCGCTGAAAGTGCGAAAGGTTGAAAGCTCGATCACGGCTTTCACTTCGCCTTCAAACAGCACCGGCAACACCACAATATTGTTCGGCGACCGCTTCGCCCAATCCGGATTTGACCTGCACGTAATTCGAGGGGATGTCGGTTACCAGGATGCGCTCCTTTTCCAACATGCATTGACCCACCAGCCCCTCGCCCGGATGAAACTCGTTAGCCAGGTTCTTCCGCTTGTTGTAAGCGTAGCCGCCGAGCAGCTTCATGACTGAATCGCCGTTGTCGCTGTTGTTGACATAGAAGACGCCCTGCTGTGCTTCGACCAGCGGCGCCAGTTCAGACAGGACCATCTGCGCGACCGTCTTCATGTCGCGCTGGCCCTGCAGCATGCGGGTGAAGCGAGCGAGGTTCGTCTTCAACCAATCCTGCTCGGTATTTTTCTGCGTGGTGTCCTTGAGGTTGAGAATCATCTCGTTGATGTTGTCTTTGAGCTTCGCCACCTCGCCCTGCGCCTCGACCGTAATCGATCGCGTCAGGTCGCCTTTGGTCACCGCCGTTGACACTTCAGCAATCGCGCGCACCTGGTTCGTCAGGTTGGCCGCGAGACCGTTGACGTTATCGGTCAAGTCGCGCCAGGTGCCTGCTGCGCCAGGCACATTCGCCTGGCCGCCGAGCTTGCCTTCCACGCCGACCTCGCGGGCCACCGAACTCACCTGATCGGCGAAATGTCGCCAGCGTGTCGGTCATGTTGTTGATAGTGTCGGCGAGTTCGGCGATCTCGCCTTTCGCTTCCACGGTAAGCTTGCGTTTCAAGTCGCCGTTGGCCACCGCAGTCACCACGCGCGCAATACCGCGCACCTGGTCAGTCAGGTTGCTGGCCATCGAGTTCACGTTGTCGGTCAGGTCTTTCCAGGTGCCGGCCACGCCGCGCACGTCAGCCTGGCCGCCCAGCTTTCCTTCGGTACCCACTTCGCGGGCCACGCGGGTCACTTCCGAAGCAAACGAGTTCAACTGGTCCACCATCGTGTTGATGGTGTTCTTCAATTCCAGAATCTCGCCCTTCACGTCCACCGTGATCTTCTTGGACAAGTCGCCGTTGGCCACCGCGGTGGTCACGTCAGCGATGTTTCGCACCTGGCCAGTCAGGTTGCTGGCCATCGAGTTCACATTGTCAGTGAGATCTTTCCAGGTGCCGGCCACGCCGGGCACGTCCGCCTGGCCGCCGAGTTTTCCTTCGGTACCCACTTCGCGGGCCACGCGAGTCACTTCCGAAGCGAACGAGTTCAACTGGTCCACCATCGTGTTGATGGTGTTCTTCAATTCCAGGATCTCGCCCTTCACGTCTACCGTGATCTTCTTTGAGAGGTCGCCTCTGGCCACGGCGGTGGTGACTTCGGCGATGTTTCGCACCTGGCCTGTCAGGTTACCGGCCATGAAGTTCACGTTGTCGGTCAGGTCTTTCCAGGTGCCGGCCACGCCCATCACCTGGGCCTGGCCACCGAGTCTTCCCTTCCGTTCCTACTTCGCGCGCCACGCGCGTCACTTCCGAGGCGAATGAACTGAGCTGGTCCACCATCGTGTTGATAGTGATCTTCAGTTCGAGAATCTCGCCCTTCACGTCCACCGTGATTTTCTTGCCCAGGTCACCGTTAGCCACGGCTGTCGTCACATCAGCGATGTTTCGCACCTGACCGGTAAGGTTGCCGGCCATTGAGTTCACACTGTCAGTCAAATCTTTCCAGGTGCCCGCCACGCCGCGCACGTCAGCCTGGCCGCCCAGTTTCCCTTCAGTACCCACTTCACGAGCCACACGAGTTACTTCCGAAGCGAAAGCGTTCAGCTGGTCCACCATCGTGTTGATGGTGTTCTTCAGTTCCAGAATCTCGCCCTTGACGTCCACCGTGATTTTCTTTGAGAGGTCACCGTTGGCCACGGCTGTCGTCACGTCGGCGATGTTTCGCACCTGGCCGGTCAGGTTGCCGGCCATCAGGTTCACGCTGTCAGTCAGGTCTTTCCAGGTGCCAGCCACGCCCTTCACGTCAGCCTGACCGCCCAGCTTTCCTTCCGAACCAACTTCGCGAGCCACGCGCGTCACTTCCGAAGCGAAGGCGTTGAGCTGGTCCACCATCGTATTGATCGTGTCTTTGAGTTCGAGGATTTCGCCTTTCACGTCTACTGTGATTTTCTTTGAGAGGTCTCCATTGGCCACCGCCGTCGTCACCTCGGCGATGTTTCGCACCTGGCCGGTCAGGTTGCCGGCCATGAAGTTCACGTTGTCCGTTAGATCTTTCCAGGTGCCCGCCACACCCATCACCTGCGCTTGTCCGCCGAGTTTTCCTTCGGTACCGACTCTCGCGGGCCACGCGGGTAACTTCCGAGGCAAATGAATTCAACTGATCGACCATCGTGTTGATGGTGTTCTTCAGTTCCAGAATTTCGCCTTTCACGTCCACGGTGATTTTCTTGGATAAATCGCCGTTGGCCACCGCGGTGGTTACCTCGGCGATATTTCTAACCTGGCCCGTCAGGTTACTGGCCATTGAGTTAACGTTGTCGGTCAGGTCTTTCCAGGTGCCCGCGACGCCGCGCACGTCAGCCTGGCCGCCCAGTTTTCCTTCCGTACCTACTTCGCGGGCCACGCGGGTCACTTCCGAGGCGAACGAATTCAGTTGGTCCACCATCGTGTTGATGGTGTTCTTCAGTTCCAGAATCTCGCCCTTCACGTCCACGGTGATTTTCTTGGACAAGTCACCGTTGGCCACCGCGGTGGTTACCTCCGCGATGTTTCTGACCTGTGCCGTCAGGTTGCCGGCCATCGAATTCACGCTATCGGTGAGGTCCTTCCACGTTCCCGCGACGCCTTTGACCTTTGCCTCGCCACCCAGCTTTCCTTCGGTTCCTACTTCGCGGGCCACGCGGGTAACTTCCGACGCAAACGAACCCAACTGATCGACCATCGAGTTCACAATCTTTACGGTGCGGAGAAACTCACCCTTTAACGGCCGCCCATCGACTTCAAGGGCCATCCGTTCGGAAAGATCGCCATTGGCCACCGCCCCGATTACGCGCGCCATTTCACTGGTTGGCCGGGCCATGTCGTCAATCAGGAGGTTGGTTGAATCAACCAGCCGCAGCCACGAGCCAGCGGCCGCGGGCACCGCCGCGCGGTGCATGATTTTTCCTTCTTTGCCGACCACGCGGCTGACACGTTCCAACTCTTTCGCGGTCTTGTCGCTGAGCTCGATGATGTCATTCAGGGTGTCGGCGATCTTTCCGGCCTCGCCGGTCCATTCACCGGGCAGGCGGGCTGAAAAATCGCCCTTCTTAAAAGCCACCAGGGTTTTGAGCAGTAGCTTCGTATTAAGTGAATCTTTGTTGACGACAGTTTGGGTTCTCATAGATTCCTTCCGAAGTCTTAAAAGTCAGAGGAGAGACATCGCCGGGCCAAACGGGTGGAAGCGAGACTGAAGCCTTCACGCAACTCGCCGTCGGGCGCGCATCGCGTCAATACGCAAGGGGAACACTGTTAGGGAATCTAAACGCCTCAGGGGACAAGCGCGTTTTGAGCATTCTATAACGCGCCGGGTGCGGTTTGTAAAGCGGTTTTTTGAGGAAAAGGCTTAGTAGTCAGTACCACCCGGGTGAGCGGGTGGGATCAGGATGAATTAGAACCTGAATCCTGAGCCCATCCGGTGACCCGGATGGTACTGACGGTTTCGGTGCGCACGCCTCAGGCAGGCTGCCCTTTCGGGCCTAAACAAAGGCGAAATCGAATTGCTCCTGGAAAATAAGCGGGTCGCTGTTGATGTCGAGCGAACCGATATAGTCCTCGATCTCGTTCAGCACTTCCCGCTCCGATCCGCGCAGCGCTTTGGCGACTTCAGGATTGACGCGCAGCATGGCTTGCCGCGCACCATCGCCTTCTCCTTCGCGCCCCAGGCGCCGGGCTTGCTCCAGAATCTCGTAGCAGACGGTCTGCGGGGATTTGACCAGACCCGCGCCCTGACAATGCTGGCAGGGCGAACACAGCGTTCGCTCCAGCGATTGCTTCACGCGCTTACGGGTCATGATCACCAAACCAAAATCATTGAAAGACAGAACCTTGGTCGGAGACTTGTCGTGCCGTAAAGCTTCCTGCAGGGTCTGCATCACGCGCTGGCGATTGCGCCGCTCTTCCATGTCGATCAAATCGAGCACGATGATGCCGCCCAGGTCTCGCAAACGAATCTGGCGCGCAATCTCTTCGACCGCTTCCATGTTCGTACGCGTGATCGTGTCTTCCAGGCGAGTTGCGCCGCGGCCGACGAACTTGCCGGTGTTGACATCGATCGAGACCAGCGCTTCGGTTTGATTAATGACCAGGTAACCACCCGACTTCAACCAAACGCGGGGTTTGATGGCCTTATCAATTTCGGCCTGCACACCATAAGCTTCAAGAATGGGTTGATCGCGCGTGTAGAGCTTTACTTTTCTGACCATGCGCGGCTGCATGCGATTAACGAACTCGACAACCCTCTGATACTCGTCTTCCGAATCGATGCGAATCGCGGTGAAATCTTCTGAAAGTTGATCGCGAAGAATTCGCTGCACCAAATCAAGATCGCGATGGACCAATGCCGGTGCCTTGGCTTTCTCAGCGCTCTTCCGCATGTCCTGCCAGGTCCGCAGCAGGTACTGCGCGTCGGCCCGCAGATCCTCTTCGCTGGCCCCCACTCCCGCTGTGCGTACGATGAATCCGCCGGTCGGCGAACCTTCATCCGCGTGAATCTTCTGAATCAGTTTTCGCAGGCGGGCGCGTTCATTATCTGAATCGATCTTCCGCGAAACGCCGAGATGTTCGACCGTCGGCATGTAAACCAAAAACCGTCCGGGCAAAGCGATGTGCGAAGTAATGCGCGCGCCTTTTTGGCGATCGGCTCTTTCGCGATTTGAACCAGGATCTCCTGGCCTTCGCGCAGCAGGTCGGTAATGGTCGGCTGGCTGCGCTCGTGTCGGGGAGTTCGGCGCCTTCCGCGAGGAGCTGGTGGACGACGGCCACGGGTAGTGGGTTCCTGGTGATCGGCGGTTTCAGCCGGCTCTTCTGCGGGGCTGACTTGTTCTTCGATCACTTCAGGCGTTGGCGCCAGGACTTCCACAATTTCGGCCTCTTCGTCATGACCGTTCGCGCCGTCGCCGTTGGTCTCCGGCACCGCCTGGACCTCGCTTCGTCGGACGACGTCGCCGGCGGCCGCCGCGGCGAGTTGCCAATTCCTCATGCGGTCGACCGGTGGTGATGCTGGCTTCTGAATCCGGGAAAGTATCGAACGTGGTTTCAGTCGGCTGTTCTGAAGTCGGTTCCGCTTCAACCTCACCTTCAGCTTCGGGCTTTTTCGCTTTGAAGAAGCGGCTAATCACGCCACTCTTTCGCTTTCCCCGTGCAGTCGTGGTTTTTTCTTTCGGCGCTGCGACAGCGGGTTCGGGAGGCGCTGCATCCTCGGCGATGGCGCCGGCCTCTTCGTCGTCGCTGACGCGTTGAAACGATAGCCGCCGCGGGCTGGTGTCAGCAACTTCATCGACAAATTCCCGCACGTGAGCCTCTTCGATCTGACGCCCATAAGGACGTGCAACGGTTGAACCGTCTTCATCGTCGGCCACTCGCTGAAAGTCTCCGCCGTCGGTCAACCCATCGGTCAGCAGCGAGCCGACCGGCAGGCTGGGTACATCTTCCAGGTCGAATTCAACGGCATGGACCGCATCCGTGATGCGTTCCTGAAGCCGCGCGTCCTTGAACATCTCTCCGTTCATGGCGCGCTCTTCATCGTCGCTGATCCGTTCAAACGATCCACCGCTCAGAGCGAACGGCGTGTCGATCGGTTCGGCCTCGGTGGGAATGATGCTGCGTTCTTCGGAAGCGGGCTCCGCTTTGCCCTTGGCGGTGCGTCCCCGCCTCGCGCCCGCCGCGACGGCCGCGCTTGCGAGTGCCCGTCTCGTCTTCCTCGGCTTTCTCTTCAACGGCTATGGCTTCGGCTTCAACTTCGCGCAGCGGTTCGGCGCGTTCGTGGGTTGACTCGACGTGCTGTTCGCGTTCGACCCGTGACAACTCGATGTGTTCGGTGGCAGCGCGGGTCGCCGCTTCCGGATCACCCTTCTTCGATTTGTCGACGACGATGCGTTCGAACTCGGCTTCTTCGTCAAAGAAATCCGTAACGTAAAGGAACGCGTCGCGCTCCAGGCCGATGTCCACAAAGGCCGATTGCATACCCGGCAGCACGCGCATTACGCGTCCCTTGTAGATGTTGCCGACGATGCCCTGGTTCTGTTCGCCGCGTTCGATGTAGAACTCGGTGACTCTTTCATTTTCGACGATCGCGATTTTCTTCTCGCGACCGTTAACACTAACAATTAACTCTCTTGACATTGATTTTCTTTCTGTTGAGTAGGAGCGTAGCGTGAGCACACCCGTACCGGATGCGTTCCGCGGGCATGTTCACCCGCGCTCTTCGTTCGCTCACTTGTTGATGGAAGTTGCCGGCAGAATATGCGGGCAGTTGATTTGCGATACCGGCCTGCAATTGCAACCGGCGACGCGTTCGAAATCGATCAGACAGATCGAGATCTCTCGCGTGATTTGGAAGTACCGTCTGCTCGGGCAGACGGTCACAAACTTGATTCAAATGGGAACTCCATTTGACCGCGTGCTGTCGTTTGAATAGCGCCAGGGAGCGGGGCGTCGGTCGATTAAGACGCGCTCTGAAACCTGGTTCGCGGTCCGTAAATGCCGTCTGGTTGACGGCTTCAAAATCTTCGCTCAACCCTTCACTGCTGGTAATTCGTTGCTGTGATTGCTTTTCCGGCTTGGCCGGGCAAGGCGAGCAAACGCAGTATAGCAAAGGAAAGTGCCGAACACCACCTTAATCGGGATCAGGTGGTGTTCCAATTTCGGCTTTCTCTGTGTCTCTGTGAATTCTCTGAGTCTCTGTGGTGTAGTCCCTGCTGAGAGTTTTTCACCACCGAGGCACAGGGGCACGGAGAAAACAGCAAGTTAGGACACGACTCGGATCAGCGTCCGGCCGTTCTTTGATCTCTTACGCAGCTAAGTTAGAATCGCGCGTCTAAAAGGGACAGGAAAATGACTGAACAGGATCGAATTCAGAAAGCAGTTTACGCGGCAGTAGATGAACTCAACCAACAGTTGCCGGGCGGAGTGCATGTCGAAAAGTCTTTGGACGCCCCGCTTTACGGCGCTTCGGGTAAATTGGAATCACTCGATTTCGTGACCTTGATTATGGAGGTCGAGGAAAAGATCAACGCGGAGTTTGGTACCGACATAACCATTGCCGACGAAAACCTTTTGTCGAAAGAGAATAGCCCCTTTTCCACCCTGGGGACGCTAATCGAGTATTTGCAGGACCTCTTGCAGGAAAAGGACGCCGCCGGTTGATCTCGCTCTGCTACTCAACTCGCCGCGCGACACACAATCCGGACACGCCGAACGGAATATTCAGATGACGCAGCCAGTGTCTTTCGGCGCCGAGGACTGCGCCGAACACGCGGTTCAGCGCCGGAATGTTGATGCTGTTTTCCGTCTCAGTGCGGATACCGGTCAATCGCATCAATTTTCTGCCGAGCAGAACCGGCAGGAAAAACGTAATGTTGGCGTGAGTCGTACGCTCGACTTCAAAGCCGGCGGCAGTCACTGCGCGTCGCAACTCAGCCAGGCGATAACGGCGGCGATGGTTGCTCACTTCATCCTGCACACCCCAGAGGAACATGAAGGTGGGCACGAACAAAAGCAGCCGGCCTCCAGGTCGCAGCACCCGGCGCATCTCGCGCAAGCCGGCGACATCGTCATCCATGTGCTCAACGACATCAAAGGCCGTGACCAAATCGAATTCATCGTCTTCCCATGGCGGTGACTCAGCCGCACCCAGCCTCACATTTTCCAGGCCGCGCTTACGACAAAACGCGAGCGCGTCGGGCGACACATCGACTCCTTCTGCCTCGCCAAACTCAGAAAGCAGTGCTAGGTTCGCGCCGGTGCCGCAACCTACATCGAGAATACGTGGGCGGCGGTGCGTCACCTGATCGCAAATCTCGTTAACGAAGCTGGCAATGATGCGGCGCCGTCCGATGTGCCACCAATGCGATTCTTCCACCGCGTAAAGAATCGGATACGTATGCTGCATCATTTCACGCGGCAGCGCGCCGGTTAGTTCGTTGGTTTTCGTTGCCATTAAGAAGAAGTTTCTGCCACGGAATTGTTTACGCGTCCGAAGCCGCGCCAACTGTTTTTGTTTCGCCAGCCGATGACCACCTCAGTTGCCTGAATGTCACGCCACCATGCTTCGAATTCTTCACCGGAAATGTAAAAAGCCGTGGGCGCTACCAGGTGATCGAAAACGATGCTGTGTTGCTCGCGCCAATTAAACTCGGAAACAAACTCCATGTATTCATTATAGAAAAGATGCCTCGCGATCGATCGCCCACGCTCACTCCGATTCAATGGCCCGTAACAGAGCTTAGAAGCAGGCATACATGATCAGGGTTGGAATCTTTGCCAGATGGAATAGCAGCCGCGACGGCATGCGGGAAGTTACGTGCTCGCGCAAAGGATTCACAAACCGAATGATCCACTGATTATTCTCGGCGCCATAAACCCAGGCCGACACCTGGCCGCCCGGCTTCACTTTTGAGACAAGAGATTGAAATCCCGCGCGCGGATCGGGCAGGTGGTGCAGCACGCCGACGGAAAACGCATAATCGAAGACGCGGCGCAAAGGCAGGTGGTAAATATCTGCCTGGATGACGTGGGCATTTTCGATTCCTCGCGTGGACTCAAATGCAACTTCGACCGCAGCGCTCAGATCCACGGCAACGATGTCGTGCGCGCCCCAGCCAGCAACTCTGCGAGTATGCCGACCCTTGCCGCACCCGCCCTCCAGCACTACTTTATCCTTGAAAATTCAGGCCGCACCGGCGCAATCCAGCCCAGGAACTCTTCATCGTATTTCTCATCCTCATGAGAAAACTTCTGCCAGGACCAACCGAACTTGTCGGCGGTCGCCTGCTTTTCGGCGTCAATCTTTTCCAGATCAGCAAAACGCGGAATTCCCGAACGATTGGGAAGATCAGATTACACCTGGAGCATTGCAACTCGCCGGACATTATCTCGATGCCCAACTGCTCGCCGGCGTGCAACGCCAAGTCTCCCTGGCATTCAGGACAAATCAGGTAATCGAGGAGCTTCGCCTTCACTTTTCCTTAAACGGCCACTGAGTTTTCTCTCCGGAACAGGGCCGACGCCCTGCGATTTCGTACCACGTCGCCGAACCTGACTAATGTGACGCCGGCAAACACAGTCAGTAGAGCTTGCATTGGCAATCCGTAGCGTATGTGCGTATGAATCAGCGAGCCAATCACCAGGTAATAGAGCACGCCCGCCAGAATCAGTCCAGAAGTTCGCCAATTCCATCGCAGAGCGAAGAAGACTCCGGCGATCATGAGCGGCAAGAGAATATATCGCAGCACACTCTGAACCATTCCCAGGGCGTTGACGAAGAACGCCATAACGCCGGCCTGTGACTGCGGCGCCAAACACTTGCGGCTAGTGACATTGATTCCAGCGCTGCCGTATATGCCCGAAGGCTCGCCTGCATATTTCAGCACCGCGGCCATGCGCCGTGCCACTGTTCCGGCATACCAAAAAGGATGTTGTTTGATGATCTGCAGTGCCCGGCTTGTTCGCGCGCGGTCACGCTGGATTCCATCCGGATAGTAAAGCTCGAACCGAGACCCAGGCGGAATACCCGCGGCTGCGCGGCTCCTGCTCAAGCACATCGCTATCGTTTCCCGGTAGACCAAACTCTCGGTTGCCTCGCTCAGTTTCACCTATGCCTTCCACAAGATTCGTGCCTGCGCCCAGGCCCGTCGGCACGAAAGCATGAAACGCAATTGCATTTCGCGCCACGATAGGAGCAATCAACAGGACAAAAGCGAGCACCATTCCGCCGCTTAACAGCAGGCGGGTTCGCCAGCTTGTCTGAACGCACACCAGAATCGCAATCGCCCAGATGAAAGCCAGGAACATTGCGTTGGCGCGCAGCCAGCACGACAATCCAATCATAGCCCCGGCGGCTAAGGCATACGCAAAGCTTTTTCGGCTTTGCTGCCAACAAAAGCATCCAGGCTGCGGCGATGACAATCCAACTGGTTGGCGAATCCGCCAACGGCGTCGCGCCATAGCTGGCAAGTAATGGCCAAATGGCCGCGATCCCGCCAGACCATAATCCGACCTGCCAGCTGAAAGCCGTTACGCCCACGGCGACGATTAACAGAATTGAGAAAGAGTCGAGGACCCATTGCACATTCTGCACGACTGTCGGCGAGCGCGATCCGCTCAGCGTGTAAATAAGGGCCACCCACAAAGGATAGCCGGGTGGATAAACGGCTACCGTCGGTTCGCGACGACTCGTCAATCCAGAAGATTGACGCCCGGCCATCCAGCCAGTTTTGAGCTTGCCGATCGAATTGTGCATAGATACCGCTGGGAAACCACCCTGGATCGTCGAGGTGCGCGCGCAGAAAATTTGCCGTCAGAGCGCGCACGGCAAAGGCGAGCGTCACGATGAGGCAGAGCAACAGGAGGCGTCGGGACAAGGTAGCTGGCGGTAGCACGCGGGTCGCGCCTTTCTTGCGGGATGAAGGCCCTTGATTCATTCGTGGTAGATAACGCGTTCAGCCCGGCGGTTGCGGACTACTTTCTCGCCGAGATAATCACGTTCCAGCCGACGCTGCGGCGTAGGCGAAGGAACATCGAATCCGGAATGATGTTTCCTAACCCGTAGAGTTCCGGCCCCGTCAGTTGCTCAACCTGCACCTTTACTTCACGAAACATCGAAAACACATCGCGCGCTTCGCGACGACTGTAAACCTTTACCAGGGGCCGGCCTCCGCCTTTGTTGAGCTCGACATATTTGCTCATGATGTCTGCGGCCGAATCTCCGCGCAGGAAACCGCCTTTCAAAATGCCGTGACGCAGAATTACTTCGCCCCAGTAGGCAAGCGATCGCCGGTGATACAACATCACACGCGCCTGGCCGCCGGAGCACAACACTCGATGAATTTCACGCACGGCGCCGGCGGTATCCGGCGTGTGATGCAGTACGCCGTTCGAGTAAACAACATCGAAACTCTCGCCGGCGAAAGGCAACATCTCGCAATCGGCAGTCACGAACTCACCCTCTTCGCCGTAAACCGCCAGATGCTGTCGCGAGATTTCGATCGACCGAGGCGTCAAGTCAACTCCCGTTACCTCGGCGCCGCCGCGGGCGAACTGCAAAGGTCCGTCCCATTCCGCACCCAACTTCCAGTAAGCGGGCGCCCTCGAATTCATTGAAGCCCATCACCTCCGGCATCCACGGCGCGTACTCGTGGTAACGATGCTGCTCGACGGCGTCAAAGAACTCGCGCGTGCCAAACTCGTGCTCGCGGCCATAGACGGCGCCGCACGGATCTTCGCTCCATTGCTCCCGCGCTCTGCTCTTCTTCTCCCGGGAAGTTTCGGTTTCAGTTTCCAATTTGACTTCTGCTCCTCACCTTGAACGGCGCAGCGACAAAAAGACCCAACATGATTGGAGGAGCCGACGAAGGTCGGCACGTTTTAGTCCGAAGAAATGCACGATAGAGCACGGCAAACGAAAGCCAGGACCAGCGTCTGGCGAGAAAGGGCATTTACATGAAACTCCTACTTGGTATTTGCGAATGGTTCGACTTTCTCACACATTTCTGGGAAGCGTGGCCTTGTTCATGATTTCTCGCAGTTCTGCAAGCATGTGCGTGGCTATCAATTCATATCCCCGGTCACCGAAATGAACGTTATCCGAAAATACGCTCTCCGTTGTGTCGCTAATGGCTGCGTCACCATCAAGAAACAGATAGGAATTCTCATGAGCATCGCGACCTAACATTTCTCTCAACTTGTCATAGATTTCGCTGTTATATTCTGGAAAACCGCGGAGATTATCTCCGGTGCGGGCCAATATTGACTGCTCCCATGCGGACATCGGTTTGGCCGAACTAAAGATGGAAGGCTCAAGATAGAAGATCAACTTAAACCCGTACCGCCGAGAGATATCGCTTACGATGTGCACGTTTGCAAAGAATGTCTCAATGACTTTTGCCGGATCGATGCTTGACCGTCGGGCATCCTTCGGCACATCTGTGGCCGGACCCTTCCCCTGCCTGGCTTTGCGCGCATGATAAACGATTCTATCGAACAGAAAATGCAGTTTGAACGAGTAGTCATCGTAGCGAGACAACTCAAGACTACTGGGTTCTTTGGGATGAATCAGCCTTCGATACTTGAAGTAGTCCTGATCCAGCATAATGTCTTTGCCGATATAACCAAAGTAGCAGTCATTACGTCCGCTAAACATAACCACATAATCCGGAGACAGCCGCAGAATGACATTTTCAATCATGATTCTTTCCTGCGTGGTGCAGTAAGCGCCGCCGGCAGCGCAAATGACCCTGAGCCTTGAATACGCTGGTATCTTCTGAAATCGTTCCTCCAGTAACCTGGTGTACAGTTTCTCTTGAGTGACGCCGGCGCCCCAGGCTTTGGATCCGCCGGTGACGAAAATGCGGATCTCGCCTGGCGCCTTCTCGACCGGAAAGTCTTCCACGTATCTGAAATGGTAACGATTGATCTGGTATGCGCTGGTGGCAAACGACGCCTTCGGAGCGAAGCCGAGATATGTGTTGTATTCAGTTTCAGCATCTTCCCATGGCGGCGAGTTTAGGCCTTCTTCCGGATCGTCATAAGCATCAAGGAATGTCAGCCGGCCACTGCGTCTCAGGTGATCGTGAGCCAGCTTCGATTGGCGAGACCTCGTCAGCCGGATCAAAAACTCAAGGACGAGTATGAGGAGCGGCAGTGCCGCAAAGCTAACGAGGATGCCGATGAGGATTCCGGTAAGCATAGTTTCGGCGTCCCTATCTCAGATGCGCTGATTCGGTTGCTAAGCACGAGTGGTAAGTTTGTAACACTCGGGCGGCGTTGTGTGACCATGTGTGACTTTTCACCGCAATGACACGCGCAGCTTTTCCCAAACGCTCGCGCAGTTCGGGTGACCGAGCTAATCGCACTATAGCGTCACGCAGGTTGTGCGCGTTGCCGGGCTCGACCAGGAGCGCAGTCTCTTCATGCGAGCACTTCGCCAATTTGGCCCAGGCGGCTCGCAACTATTCCCTTGCCCATCGCCATATACTCAAACAGTTTTGTGGGCGAGCCGAAAAACTCGCTGCCATCTGCCAAAGGCACGTGCGGCGACAAGAGAATATCGCACGCGTCCAGCAAAGCCGGAACACGTTCATGTTCGACATGGCCACTGAAGATCACCTGATTCCCTATCCCCGCCGCCCGAACAATTCGCTCAACCTCCTCGCGCAAACGGCCCGCGCCTACCAGCAGGAAACGCACCCGGGAATCCGCGGGCAACAGCGTGATCGCCTCAGCCAGGGTCAGCACGCCATGCCATGGACCAAAAGTGCCGACGAAACCGGCGAGTGTGTCACCTGCGGCGATGCCCAGCTCGCGCCGAACTGTGTCGCCACCAATGCCAGGCCGGAACTTCTCAGCATCGACGCCGTTGGGATTGACGACGATCTTTCATCGGCTATGCCGGCGCGCAGAAGGTTGCGACGTTCGACGTCCGCAACGACAAAAATGCGGGCGGCCGCTTCCAGGTTCAAACGCTCGAATCTCGCCAGCAGCGGCAGCATCTCCCCTCGGTCCCAGTGCTTTCCCATCCAGACTTCCGAGCCGTTGTATTCGAGAAACAACGGCACTCCGTGCGCAAGCTCGCTGCAACTCCAGCCGAGCTAAAACGAGCATAGCGCTGGTAGATCAAATCAACTGGCGATTGTTCGACCTCTCGCAGCGCTCCCGCGGAAAAATTAGATTGTTGCGCAGGTCGCAAACGGCGCGCGTCACACCCAACGGCTCCGGATCGATCAGCGTCATGTTTGCTCTGTCGATTCCGGCGAGGTGGTCGTTGCTGATGATCCTGATCTGTGCACCCAGCTCAGTGGCCGCGCTGACAAAGCCTTTGATGTGCGTCGCCGCGCCACCGGCCTGCGTGCCCACGCCCGGTGTGCTGCGCAGGTAAGCGATCCGCAGCGCCGCGAAATTTTCCTCGCCCGGTTTGGGGAAAAAGAGTTCGCTCGACTCTTAACGGCTCGCTCAAGTTTTTAAGAGCAGAATGCGAACGAGCAATTGCCAGCGCGCTGGCCAGGGACTCACCGGCAAAGCGAAACGGCGTTCGCAGCAGGATCGCCGCCCTCGTCTCTTCTCTGCCATTGCCGCTTGCGTCAAATAGAACGACGCGACGCGCGCCCGCGAGAGATCCAAAAGTAACAGGGCAGTCTGCCCGCTCTGCCAGACAAGTCGTTCGGTGGCGACTGCAAGAATATCCGGACGAAACGAACGCAGCACACTCAGGCGCCGCAACGATGTCTGTCCTTCAAGTTCGCCGCGGGAAATCCTCTCAATGCTGGCGCCAGGATAGCTCTCCTGCAACCATTCGCGGGCCTGATCGGAATCACCGCTAAGCACAAGCAAAACTATTCTCATGCAGGATCACTCGTGGGCCCGGGTTGGAGACGCGAGACGGGCCTGCACCAGCAAGTTCCTCAACTCGCGACCTCGCAAGAGAAATATCTCGACCGGTCGCCGGCCGGTTTTGTAGCAAAAGTACGCCGCCACGAACAGAAAGATTAATCCGTAACTTATCGTCGAAGTGACCGCCGCTCCGCGCGCGCCGAACACCGGGACGAGTGCCAGATTGAGTCCCAGGCTGCCGGCCAGAGTGATCAGCCAGAATACCGTAATCGCGATCGGCAAACCGGTTCCGCTGAAATGCTGCACCAACACTGACTCAATGCCGATCAGACAAATACCAGGCAGAAGGATCAGTAGCTGAACCGTCGCATCCGCGAAGCGCGCGCCGTAAATGAGCGGCAGCAGGAAAGAGCCGGCCGCGGCTGCGGCGCACATAATCAACATCACAAACGATACATGCCGGGTAACCCGAATCGCGAACTCACCGCGCGGATCCTGATAAAAGGCCACGCGTGGGAACAGCAGCGACGCGATCACGACCGGCACCATGGTCAGCAAATTTGCGGCCTGCGACGCGACCGCGTACACTCCGGCGTCGGCCGCTCCGCGAAAGTGATTAACAATCAGAAGATCGACACGAAAGATCAGCATCGCTGCTATTAACGGAATGCAAAACCTCAGGCCGTAACCAATCGAGTTTTTGAACAGCCGGCCATCCGGTCGAAACGCGGCCCGCTTCTTCTGCCGGGCCACCAGACGAGCGATCGTCCAAAGCATGGCGACGCTCAGCACGACCGACGCCGCGGTATTGAAAGAGACGAGCATCTTCAGATTCGCATGCAATATCAAGAGCACCACAAGCGCATTGAACAACGCCAATGCGGGCGCCATTGCATCCATGAAATTCAGCTGGCGAATCCGATCCATCGCCAATAGCACGTTGAGCCCAAGTGCCGACAAAAACTGGAACGGAATCGAGAGCGCTGCGATCAAAATCAGATCCGAGGACACGTCGCCAAACAGCGACGGCTTCAGTTTCGCGAGCGTGACCACCGCCACAGCAACCAGCGTCCCACCGAATAAGGCAAAGGCAATCGCGTTTGCCCACACCGGCGCGACGGTCTGTCGATTCTTCGCAATGAGGTAAGTGTTCGCTGAAGGAAGGCCCAGACTGCCGATCGACAAAGCGAGCACGATCGTCGTGTTCAGCACCGCCAATGATCCCAAGCCTTCCGGCCCGAGCCATCGTCCGACGATCACACTGGAGCCGACCGTGCCCACCAGCATTACCAACCGCGTCACGATGGTCAGCACCACTCCGGATGCAAAACTGCCGAAGGCTCCCGCTTCAACTTGCGTCACAGCTTCGGGACTGATTTCCGTCGGAGCTCTGATGATCGCCTCATCGCTCATGCTTTGTTCGAACCGCTATTTTCCCGCAATCCAATGCTCGTACCACAAACTCAGATTAAGTAAACACCAAAGGTTCGCGCTCCAGTCTTTGGTCTCGCGCCGATGCTCGTCCGCCATGCGGCCGATGAAATCATAGTCAAAAACTTTCGTTCGCGAATCGATGAATTCAAGAGTTGCTGTAGCAAGTCTTCACCCTCACGCCCGCGAAACCATTCGCGCACCGGCGCGCCAAATCCGCGCTTCGGCTGGTAGAGCACCTCCGCCGGCAGAATCGGTTCCAGCGCCCGCTTGAGAATGTGTTTGCCGGTCCGGCCTTTCACCTTGAGTTCGCGCGGCAAATTCATCGCATATTCGATCAGATGATGATCCAGGAATGGCACGCGGGCTTCGACGGAAGTGGCCATCGTGATCTTATCCACCCGCATCAAGAGCAGCTCCGGCAGCCGCAGCTTCAATTCAAGATAAGTCATGCGCGCGGCCGCGTCAGCGTCGGGACGCGCCGAGGCGATCGTTTCCGGTATTGCCGCACGATGTCATAGGTTGAGAGTCCGTTGTAGCGCGCGCGCATTTCAGTTGTCAGCACTCGCTTCTTCATCGTCTCATCAAAGACAATCGCTCCGCCCCAGAAGAGTGATTCGTTTGCGCCGAGCCGCCGCACCAGCTCTGAAGCCATGCGCTTCTTCAGAACTTTCTGGACCAGGGGCTGCGCGACGGCGGCGGCGGCGCGACGAGCAACGAACGGCGCGCGTTCGGCATGACGCCAGAAACGATCCTCGATCTTCAGATAGGCCCGGAAACCAGTCATAGCCGGCAAAGATTTCGTCTGAGCCTTCGCCGACCTGAACCACGATCGTGCCCGTGTCCCGCGCCAGCTTTGAAACGTAGTAGAGCGGGACGCAGACCGGATCGGCGATTGGTTCGTCCTGGTGAAACACGAGTTCCGGCAGAAACTTCTGCATCTCCTGGCGGCCGATCATTACTTCATGATGATCGGTGCCAAATCGTTTCGAGACGGACCGCGCCGACTCCAACTCATTCAACTCTTCGCAATCTTCAAAGCCGACCGTAAAGGTGCGCACCGGCTGGGTCATCAACTCAGACATCAGCGCCACGTTCGCCGATGAATCGACTCCGCCGGAGAGAAAGACCCCGAAGGGCACGTCGGCCATCATCCGTTTCCGGATCGAATCGCGCAGCAGACTTAAGATGTTCCGCTGGTGATCGCTTTCCGTCAGAGCTTTGATCGGTGAGGGCGCCGGTAAAGCGTCCCAATACTGTCTGATCTGCTTATCGCCGCCGCGATCAATGATCAGCATGTGTCCCGCGGGAAGTTTTTGCACGCCGCGAAAAGAGTCTGCGGCGCGGGGTCGTCACAAAGGTCAGATAGTGATAGAGCGCTTCTTCGTTTATTTCAGCGGTGACTGAGGGATGCTTCAGGATTGCCTTAATCTCAGAGGCAAACATAAAGCGTCCGTCTTGATGATAGAAATAGAGTGGCTTAACCCCGGCCCGATCGCGCGCGAGGACGAGCCTTTCCCGGTCCGCGTCCCACAAGCGATGGCGAAATCACCTTCGAGGTCATGAACAAAGTCGAGACCCCGTTCTTCGTAAAGATGGAGGATGGTTTCGGAATCCGTTCGTGAAGCGTAGACGTGGCCGCGCTGTTCCAGGCCTTCCCGTAGCGCCGCGTGGTTGTAAATCTCGCCATTGAAAACCAGCCAGACGCGATCGGTGCATCCGTGCATCGGCTGATGACCAGCGGCGGAGAGATCAATGATTGACAGTCGCCGAAAACCGAATCCGCCGCGGGCTTCATCAAACACCAGTTCGCCAGAGTCGTCCGGCCCGCGATGCGTCATCACGTCCGACATCGAGGTCAATAACTCGCTGCGCACGTTGCCGCGCGTCGCTCCGTATTCCCAGACTCCGCAGATGCCGCACATGCGTTTTCAGATCTCAGATTTGAAATTCCAGATAGTGTTAGAGGGCTGACCTTAAACGAAAGCACTCTGAAGCCAACAGAGCCCTTGCTTACGCGCGGGCTTCTGACACGGCCTCTGACACTATCGCCACCCGCTCTTTCTCGTTTTCACCAGCGCCAACCGGAATTAGCTGGAATTCGACTCTGAAAGGAGCCGCGCACCGCACGGTCCAGCAAACAGAGACAGACGGTTCTTTCTGGCCGTAATCGCGCGATGAAAATCTCGATTCCAGCGCCGGCGTTAAATCGACTTGCCCTTCGCCACTGTCGGGCTGCTGACACACAATCAACAATCGCGCACGGTTCATCTTATCGCACACCTCGACAATCCCATCAGGGCGTACTTTCGTCTCTAAACCCGGCGCGAAGTGAAAGCGAAAGCCAAACTCATGCATTCCCTCGCCGGTCAGCTCATCCTTAACCAGCCAGAAGCGTTTTCGTTTGTCGAATCGAATTGCCCGCTGGTGAGTGATTGGCGACGCCAGCCGTTGATAGCCGTGCTGCGCTCAGCCGCTACCTCGTCGATGTCCGCATTAGATTTCCAGGCAGTTACGCGCGGCCTCGCTTCGTTTCCGATTACGAACGGCACCGCCTCTTCAGTCGTGTTTTGTTCGGCGCCATCAACCTGCACCGTCGAGTGATAAGCGGTGGATCGAAACAAATGCCGCTGGTGAAGGTCAGCCGTGTAGAGATACGAACCAGGATCAACGATGAACGCAGTTCCGCACGCCGACACTTCTATACTCAACGCATCGTTGTGGCCATGCGAGCCACGGCCATTGACGCCAATCCCACCCGCGTTGAAGTGAAGGTAGAGATCTTTGTGACGAAGCAGATAAACGCCGGCCTCGGCAAAACGCACTGAACCGCCCGCCTCGCTCGGTGAACAAGCGTCATAATCACGTATGCCCTGCTCTCCCAAAAGCCAGAGCAGTTCGGTACGCACGCCTCCGGTGTGCTTTGCGGTTTGGCCCAGGCCGTCGTCGTGCTGCACGCCGGAGGCGTGCGTACCGATTTTGAATCGGGGCTCCTGAAAAACTGCGGCTCCCAACGCCAGGAGATACGCGTGATCGTTACCAGCGCGCTGAACAATTGGAAACACCTGCCCGCTGTCTGAGTCTCCGATTAGCGGCGCCCGGCCATCCGGCCGCAGGTAAGCACGCACGTACTCAATCATCGCGCGTAATCTGTGCCCAAAATCTTTCTTCGATCTCGATCCCGTTCAGGTGACACAGGACAAACGAATAAAGCCATAGCTCGACCTTCAAACGATGATAACCGGTTGAGGCTTCGTAATCGGCGCCGTCCGCCAGCACCTGCTTATCCATCTCGTTGAGCATCTCGCGCAAGCCAAACTCTCGCCATTCGCCTGCTGCCGCTAATTCCGGCAGCATCAATCAATCAAAGCAAACCCACCACGTCAGCCAGGTAATGGTTACTGGTCGCTATATGCGAGAACTCGAGGTTGCGTTGAATGTGCGCGCCATGCTGATCGAAAGTCGTGAGAATTTCTTTCAAGGCAACTTCATCCATTTGCGGCGCCGGCAGGAACAACGCCAGAGCCCCGAGCAGGTTCATCGCCCGCAAGGCCACTTCCATCGCGCAATTCCAATTTACTCCGCGGGCCACAGGATTCTGCTCGCGCCAGGTTTGCCAGTTGACTGAAGAAAGCCTGACTTAGCCGGTCGTCGTTGGTGAGGGCAAAGGCACGCCCGAGTGTGATGAAGTGCCGCACCGATTCAACTCCCAAACGACGCGCGCGTCCGAGCCGATCTTTCCGCAGTAGATTAATGTCGGCGTGATAATCAAGCGGCCAGCTGAAGCCGGATAGCGGATCGCGCCTCCATTGAATCTCGGCTTCGGCAAAACACTTCTCGCCAAATCCCAGCAGAGGCCAGCTATGCTCTTTCACCATTCGTTCGGCCTGCTCAATCAAACAAGCGGTTTCGCGGGGAAAGATTTGCGCCTGCAGCTGCGCGGTAGCCGCCGGGTCCTGAAAACCAGGAAAGAATTTAGGCCGCGGGCGCGAGCGGAAATGCGCCAACAGATCTGAGGCCCTGACCGGTCGCAAATTCTTCCCTCAAACGGGCTGGCTGTTGATTGAGCTCGGCAAGTTGCGCCTGCTCTTTACGCCGCGCGTTCCGGAGCGAAATGCGCCGCATAGCTTCGAGCGTGGCTGTTCTCGCGTTGACCTCGCCGCGAAGAATGCGCTTCGTTTTAGAGATGATCTTCAAGAGACAGGAAGGGGGTCAGAACCGCCTGCGGTAGCGGGCGGTTGTACTTCGCAACCCGAATCAATTAAATCGGTGCACGGATCAACCGCCCGCTACCGCAGGCGGTTCCGACAGCGCGTCTAGAATCCGATCTGCCGTCTTTCCATCCCAGAGCGGCGGGACCTGAACTCTGGATTGATCCGGCGGATTATCGAGCGCCCGATTTGCAGCGGTCACAATCTTCGCAGTATCGGTGCCGGCAATTGAGTTGGTTCCCATCTCGACCGTTATGGGTCGTTCCGTATTCTCGCGTAACGTAATGCACGGTATGCCCAGCACAGTCGTCTCTTCCTGGATACCTCCGGAATCTGTCAGAACCAACTTTGAGTTGCTGACCAAACAAAGAAAATCCAAATACCCTGCCGGCTCGATGACCAACCAGGTTCTTGATCTTCGCGGTTCGCTCGGCCAATCCCAGTTCGTCGATCATCCGTCGCGTACGCGGGTGCGCAGGAAAAATAATGGGCACGCGCCGCCCAATTTGTTCCAGCGCGTCGAGGATGCGCGCGAAAGCAACTCTTTTCATCGACGTTCGAGGGACGATGCAGCGTCAAGACTGCGTATTCATGCTGCTTCAGACCTAAGCCGGCAAGAACCTGCGATTGTTTGGCGCGCTCCAAATGCGCAAACAATGAATCAATCATGATGTTGCCCACGAATCGAATTCGATCTTCGGGAATTCCTTCGGCGAGCAGGTTCGCATTCGCGTCGAGAGATGGAGTCAACAACAACTCCGACATTTGATCCGTCAGCAGCCGGTTGATTTCTTCCGGCATCGTGCGGTCCCGGCTGCGGAGGCCCGCCTCCACGTGGGCCACCTTGACCCCCAGCTTGGCGCACACCAGGGCACAAGCGACGGTTGAATTCACGTCGCCGACGACGATCACCCAATCAGGCTTTTCGTGGATTACGTAGGGTTCGAAAGATTGGATAACGCCGGCAGTCTGCACCGCGTGACTGGCTGAGCCAACGCCGAGATCCACATCCGGCTCAGGCATCTCCAAATCACGAAAGAACGCGTCGGACATCGCCGCGTCATAGTGTTGACCGGTGTGAACCAGAATCGACTCAAACTCGTTGGCACGGCGCTTCATGGCCGCGACGATGGGCGCCACTTTCATAAAGTTGGGCCGGGCTCCGGCAACGTTGATTACTTTGATCATTTGCAGAAATACCTATGCGCGTCCAGGCTGCACGCCGGAGGCGTGCGCACCATCAGACCTCAACCGGCAAACCGGTGCGCAACGATTCACGAATCCTAAAAGTTGCGCGCGTCGTCGTCAAAAGATCTTCCAGCGCGATCGGCGCGGCTTTGCCCTGGAGCACCATTTCGCAAACCGCCCGCACCTCATTCTCCTGACCCTTGTCTCGGGCGCGCAATTTAGTCTTCTTCTCGCTTCCGTTTTGAAACGCGCCGGCAGTCAGGAAATCATCGATCACAAAAGACTTGCCGCCGCCGAAAATCTCAATTCGCTCCTTGGGCATTGACCCATCGCCTTCGGCCAGATAACCGATCGAAGCATTTGAACCGTCGTTAAGGCGCAGATTGATGAACACTGAATCTTCGTTAACCGTCTCTGGATTCGCGGCCGCGATCGCTTCGGCAAAACCCGTCCGGTCAGGCTACCTGTCAGGAAGTGAATCAAATCGACGAAGTGACAGACCTCGCCAATAATGCGCCCTCCGCCCTCAGCCTCGTCATTGATCCAATGTCCACGCGGAACGCGCCCCGCGTTGACACGATAAGTTATCGATAGCGGCGCGCGCCGGTCCCGAAAGAACTCTTTCGCCGCAATTGCCAGCGGCGAGAAGCGCCGGTTGAATCCCACCACCAACCTGCCGCCGGAACTGGCGGCCGCGCCGGCCACGGCCTCAAGTTCGTCAGCATTTATCGCCAGCGGTTTCTCGACAAAAACGTGCCGCCCTTTTTCCAGCGCGCGCTGGGCCAGGCGCGCATGGCTGCCGTGGGAGTCGCGATCACAATCAAGTTCGACCCATCGTCGTCAATCACTTCCTCACCGCCGGAAACGCAGGAACGAAATCCAAACCTGGCGCCAACCTCTCGCGCGCTGACTCCCGAAGCGGTGGCGATCGATTGGAACTCAGCGCCCGCTGCTTTGAATTGCGGCAGGAGCACCCTTTGGCGTACCCGCCCGCTCCAATCAATCCGACCCGCACGCTTTTGGCGGGCGCTTCCGGTTTCGCGGCCAGCGTGATGCGCCGCTCAACCTCTCGTTCGGTGTCATACTTCAGCACGACGCCGATGTACGGTTCGCCGGCCTCGCCGGTGATCAATCGGTAAGCTTGTTCCGTCTGGGACAGCTCGAAGCGATGAGTGATCAGCGGGTCGATTTCCAACTGGCCCTGGGCAATTAAGTCGAGAAAGGCTTCGATGTTGCGACCTTCGGTCCAACGCACGTAGGGAAGCGGATAGTCGTGACCGCGCTCCTCATATTCCGGATCGTAACGGCCCGGCCCGTATGATTTCGAAATGCGGAAGGTGAGTTCGCGATTATAGAAAGAGTGGCGAGGCACATTTAGCCCAACTGCACCGACTACGATGACCCGGCCTTTCGATCGCGACACGTCGCCCGCGAGCTCCACCGGCTGATTTGAGGAAGTCGCGGCAGCTATCAGCACCGCATCGGCGCCGTGTCCTCGCGACCAGTCCTTGACCTGACGGATCGCTTCAGTGCCAGGCGCACAACCATCGTCGGCCCCAAAGCGCTTTGCCAATTGAATTTTTCGGCGTCCAGATCAATCCCAAACACGCGGCAGCCGTTTGCCTTCGCCAGCTGCACGGTGATTTGACCGATCAAGCCCAGGCCGATCACGACCACCGATTCACCCAGCGTCAATTCAGCCAGCCGCAAACCCTGCATCGCAATAGCGCCGACGGTTCCGAAAGCAGCCGCTTCAAATCCAACCTGCTCAGGCAGGCGAACACAAAGATTCCTGGGAACCGACAACACTTCTGCGTGCGATGCATAGCCCACACCGGCGCAGGCCACGCGATCGCCGACGCGAAAACTCGTCACGCCTTCACCTATGTCGATGACAGTCCCGGCGGCGCTGTAACCCAACGCAATGTTCGAATCCGAGTTTTGAGCGCACCGCCTCGACCGTGTTGGCGACTCCCTCGCTCACCGCTCGTTGGATCACCTGCTTAACCAGGGCCGGCTGTTCGACCGCTCGTCCGAGCAGACTTTTCTGACCGGCTTCCACTGTCAGGCGTTCGGTGCCCGCACTAATCAGCGAGGCAGCCGTGCGGACCACCAGAAATCCCGCTCTCGCGCTCGGAACCGGAACATCTTTAACGGTTACAGCCCCGGTCTTTAGATTTTGGAGAACTTGCTTCATCAGGCGGCGGAAATGGAAATCTATGAACGCGCATGACTATCCTCGATTTGCGTTCGTCTAGTCAATTGGCCACTCTCAGTCGCGGCAAAGGCGGCTCTCTGCATCAGCGTGCGACTTAATTTATTCGCTGAATTTCATTGACAATCAAGCGTCTCTTTTGTTAGTTATGCTTCGCTGTTTGCGATTCACATCCTGATAATAGAATCAGAATTCTTTGTTATTGTTCAGCAAAGAGCCCGTTTAGCGTTGTTTTTCGCTGGCGAACGCTGCGGTCACTGCAGTCGGCCCTCCCAAGGCTTTTTGGAAAATCAAGTAGTCACAAAATTGAAACTTTAGGAGATCAAAACATGTCCCAAAATTGGACCCCGCCCCCGGCCGGTGGCTCGACACCTATAGCTAACAACCTGGTTATCGCGATCATTTCGGTTATCTGCTGCTTGCCCTTAGGAATTCCGGCGATCATCTTTGCCTACTCAGGTAAACAGCTAAGGTTGCCGCTGGAGATATCGCAGGCGCGCAGGAGTCAGCGGCGAAAGCCAAGAAGTTTGCGATCATCGGAATTATTGTTTGGGCCGTGTGTGTTGTGCTCTACATCGTGTTTGCCCTGGTACTCGGCGTTGGCGGAGCACTTATGGGCGGCGGTCGCTGAGCTCCCGTTCAGTGTTCGTCATTAGCTGTCCGCATAGCTCGGATAGGAGATTATCGGGTCTCCAGCGATACGATTACAGCGTCGCGGGAGACTCCGATAAACGGACTATCGTGTTCAGGAATTGAGAAGATGGAATGGCAGTATTCTGTACGAAGTGCGGCTCTCCAAACGATGACAACTCGCAACGCTGCGTTCAATGCCAGGCGCCTCTGCCCGTGATTGGGGGCCGACCGACCGCTTATCAGGCAGATCGTCAGCAGGGTTTTCAAATGGGATACGAACCCATTCAACCTCCCGCGCCAATGTACGGATACCAGGCGAATCAGGATTGGCAAAAGCTCGGCGCCGATAAGAAAATCATATGCGGTATTTGCGGAATTCTGGTGGGGGCTTCGGCGTCCATAAATTTATTCTTGGTTACACTAACGAAGGGATCATCCAACTCGTGCTCGGCCTCTGTTTCGGGATTGGCGGCCTGATCGGAATTATCGAGGGAATCATTTACCTGACCAAGTCGGACGAGGAGTTCGTCAAAACTTACATCCAGGGACACAAGGGTTGGTTCTGACAGCGGTTTCTTTATCTTACAAATTCAGATGAAAATTGTCGGCCGGTAGCGCTCAGCCGTTTTAAGCAACTGCGGACTTCCATTATGTCCGGTTTTTATTTTGTCGAGACTTTTCCGAATCGCTCAAGCGCAACTCGCTATAGCAGTTACCAGTTGGGTGGTTCTAGCCACGGTTTCGACCTTCCTCTTCTTCTTTAACCCGTCGAGTCCGTCAAATCAGTTTTTCCCAAGTGTCCGTTCCTTTTGATTACCGGCTGGCAGTGTCCCGGCTGTGGGGCGACGCGCGCACTTTATCATTTGCTGCACCTGCACCCGTTGACGGCCTTCAAATTCAATCCGTTGTTTATGCTGACATTGCCTTTCATCATCTATGGATTTCTCGGTTTTACCAAAAGCGCGATTACCGGAAAGCCCTATCGTCGTTTGTTTATTCCGCCGGTTTACCTCTGGGCCTGGCTGATACTGATGATTTTCTTCTGGATCTTTCGCAACACGCCCTGGTATCCATTCGCCCCATAATCCGAACCGCGTTTTGTTGATGGGCGCGGCTTCAATTCTCTCGTTCCGTTGATCGAATTGAAACAAATTGGGGTGGCGCCGGGTCCTTGTCGCGTTTTCTGCGGTACAAAAGCGAGACTGTAATTCCAAAGATTGCCGCCAGGATCACTCCACCAAAAAGCAGCTTTCCCAGATCGTTGAAGCCGCACTCGTCGCAATCACCCGCCAACAGGACCGCATAAACCGCGTTCTCCATCGAGTTCAAAAGAAAAGCGCCCACTGGAGATGTCATGATTAAATCGAATAGTTGAAACATTGCGAACCTCCGCTAAGTAGTCTGGAGACTTAGACACTCGCGCCGCCGGTTTGTTCCTTATCCGAACTCTTCTATCAACCTTCCATTTACGATTTAACGATTCACCATTTACCATTCAGGGTATGAATTCTGATCCCGCAATTCGCATCGCCATGCTGCCGCGCGATACAAACTCGCAGGGCACGATCTTTGGCGGCGTCATTCTCAGCTACATCGACATGGCCGGAGCTATCGAAGCGCACCGGCATACGGAAATGGATCGCTTTGTCACGGTAGCGATGCGCGAAGTGATCTTTCATGCGCCCGTATTCGTGGGCGACCTGGTCAGCTTTTATGCTGAGACGTTAAAGGTGGGGACGACTTCGATCGCCGTCCGCGTCGTGGTCGAAGCTGAGCGCTATGGCGAGCCCGATCAAAAAGCCCGCGTCACCCAGGCCGAGGTGGTCTATGTCGCGGTTGATAAGAATGGGACGAAGATGTCGATTACGGTTAAATAATTACCAGCGATGATAAGCAGGATGTCCGGGCTTCACTGCGACGAACGTGCCATGACACGTGGCGCAAACCTTGTCATGCGCGATCAATTCACCTTCCACGATCGCCCGGTCGGCGGTTGACTCAATCACCCGCGCGCGCAACTCAATCGGTTTGTCAGTCGGCGTCGGCCGCAGCAGCTTGATTGCATAATCGGCAGTGACCGTACACGGCGGATGGTCCGCGCCTGCCTGCTTCATCAAGTGGTAGCACGCGGTCCAGTTGCAGTGACAATCGAGCAGCGTGCCGATGATGCCGCCACTCAACATGCCCGGAAATGCTTCCTGATAAGTTTCCGGATTGAAAGTCGCGACGACCTCATCACCGTCGGGAAAGCTGCGGATGTGCAAGCCCTTTTCGTTCGCCGGCCCGCAACCAAAGCAGGCCATGTTTGGCGCGTACATTTCCTGAAGACTTTTTCCATGTGCTTAGTGTCCAATGTCCAATGTCCAATGTCCAAAGTCAAAAGCGATCCCTAACGACGTTGGACTCTGGACGTTGGACTTTGGACGCTCCGCAGCTGCTCTCTCAACTTGAACCGCTGCACCTTTCCCGGTCGCAGTGTAAGGCAGTTCAGAAATAAATGAATAACGGCGCGGCTGTTTGAAGCGCGGGAGGGTCCCGGCGCAAAGCTCGCGCAACTCGCTTTCGCATTTCTCCGGCTCGCAGCCTTCCGCCAGCACGACAAACGCGCAGACGCACGACAATCCAGCTTCGTCCAATCCTTCCACCACCGCCGCCGCCCTGGTTGATTTGTGACGCGTCAAAACACCTTCAACTTCAATTGGCGAAACCCATTGACCGGTGGGCTTAAAGCAATCGTCGCTACGGCCCATGTGCCACCAGAAGCCGTCGGTCTCGCAGCGATAGAGATCGCCCGTGCGCGTCCAACCATCCACAAATGTTTCCGTCGAAGTATCCGGCCGTTCCCAGTAACGCGACGGCGGCGCTATGGCCGCGGATCCAGAGATTCCCCACTTCGCCGATTTTCGTCGCTGCTCCGTCATGATCAATCAGCTTCGCTTCATAACCGCCCAGCAGCTTACCGCTGCTGCCATAACGCAAATGCGCCGGAATGATTCGATATGAACATGTGCAGCATCTCGGTCGAGCCGATGCCGTCCAACACTTCCACGCCGAAAATCTGCTGCCACTGCTCGCCTAGTTGCGCAGGCAAGGCTTCGCCGGCAGAAATGCAAAGACGCAAACTCGTCGTGTCGAGCGGGGCCCCACTGCGTTGATGTTCCATCAGCAGGCGATAGACCACAGGCACGGCGAAAAAGATTGTCGGGCGATATTCACTTAGCACGCGACTGACCACTTCAGGCGCCGGCTTCTCGCGGCAAAGAATCGTGGTCAGTCCATTGAGCAAAGGAAACGTGAAGCTGTTTCCCAACCCGTAGGCGAAAGGCAAACGCGACGACGAAAACATACGGTCGCCTTCGCCAGGCTTGCAGCACTTCACGACAATAAGTCTCATTAGTGTAGAAAATGTCTCGCCTGACTGTGCACCGCGCCTTCGGTTCGCCCGTGCTCCCTGACGTGTAAAGAATGAAGGCGTCGGCATCCGTGTCAGAAGCCCGACCGTAAGGGAGGGCAGCTGAATCAGCGAGCCCCACTCCATTCACCGGAAATTCAGACAATACCCGCCGCTCTGCAGTTCCAAGATCCTGACTCTTGATTCCGGCTATTTCAGAAACTGGTTCCTCAGCACCAGGACGGACCAGGATCAGGTTCTTCAACTCAACCAACGATGAGTTTCCGAACAACGAATTGGCCGCCTGCGCTTCGACAATCGCCGCGCAAGCGCCGCAATCCTTCAAAATGAAAACCTGATCTTCGCGGCCCAGCGCCAGATTGATCGGAACTGCAATAGCTCCGATCGAGACGACCGCGACGAACGTCGCGATGAACTCAGGCGAATCTGCCAGCAGGATGGCGACGCGATCTCCGGGCCGCACCCCGAGGGCATTCAAGACTTCCCCTACTCGCACTCGTCTCGGCGCGCAGTTCCGCGTAGGTAATACCGCGATGCTCGTAAAGAATGGCTATGCGCGAGTCGCGCTCAGTCTGAAATAACCTGTCGAACAGCGTTGCAGCGTTCATACAAACCTTCAAACTCGATTCAGGGAAAGCCGCGCCCGTCCGTTGGCGCCGGGAGAATGTATCACAGACCCGGCCATCGCATTCACCAGCGATTACCCAGCCGAAACTCGAGATCCAACATTTCTGAACGCGTTCAAAAATAATCGTTGACACCCGCTGAGGCGAGGCGTATGCTGCAAGAGTTGAACGTGTTCAAATTTACTGAGGAGGCTTGAAAATGAACATCGAAGTAGTCACGTACCTGCTCTATCTCGGAATCAGTGTCGGCCGTAACCATGTGGGTCGCGCACACGCTGCACAAGAACGGCCGCATCTTTCTGGTGGATGTATTTCACGGCAATGAGCCCCTCGCGGACTCAGTCAATCACCTGCTTGTGGTCGGCTTTTATCTGATCAATCTGGGCTTTGTCAGCCTGGCGCTGAAGCTCGGATATACCATTTCCACGCCCAAGGAAGGCATCGAAGCCCTTTCGGTGAAAGTCGGCACCGTGCTGCTGGTGCTGGGCGCGATGCATTTCTTCAATCTCCTGATTTTCAGCCGCATGCGCCGCCGCGCAACCATGCGCAATGCGCCGCCACCGGTTTCGCCCGACGCCTTTACGCCTGTTGAGGGGGTGTGAACATGTCTGTCTTAACTTTGCTCTATGACCCCGACTGCGGTCTTTGTCGCCGCGTTCAAGGTTGGCTGGCTGAACAGCCGAAACTTATAGAACTTCGGATGATTCCGATCAAAACCGAAGGCGCTAAGAAACGGTTCCCTGAGTTGAATCACGAACTGACATCGGAAGATCTGACGGTGATCAGCGATCGGGGCGCCGTGTACTTCGGCCCTAAAGCGTGGCTGATGGTGCTTTGGTCACTCAGCCGTTATCGCGAGTGGTCCTACCGTCTGGCAACGCCCGAGCTCTTGCCGACCACCCGTCGCGTCGTATCGCTGATTTCTCAGCATCGTTACCAAATCAGCCGCGTCGCCACCAGCATGTCGAGGTAATAAGAATGGAAGCCATCACTAACAAACCTACCAAGACGCCCAAAGGCGAGCAGACTCGTGAAGTGATCCTGAGCAGCGCCCTCGATCTTTACAGGATCATGGTTACGAAGAGACGACCATGCGGGCCATCGCCAGGCGCGCCGGAGTATCTCTGGGCAATGCCTATCACTACTTCGGCTCAAAGGAACACTCTGATTCAGGCGTTCTATCACCGCCTGCACGAAGAGCATTTGGCGGTGACGCAGACGGTCCTGGAAAACGAGACCAGTTTCCGGGCGCGTCTCATGTCAGTGATGAAGCTCAAGATTTCCACGCTCGAGCCGTATCACGAGTTTGCCGGCGTACTTTTAAGACCGCCGCCGACCCGCATAGTCCGCTCAATCCATTCGCGCATGACTCAGCGCCGGTGCGCCGCGACAGCATCAAGCTGTTCGAAGAGTTGGTGGTCGATACCCGGGCGCGCATTCCGCCGGATCTGCGCGCGGAACTGCCGTACCTGCTTTGGCTGTACCACATGGGGGTGATTCTTTTCTGGATTCACGATTCGTCGCCCAAACGCGCGCGCACTCACCGCCTGATCGATCAGACGGTCGACTTGCTGGACAAACTGATTTCACTGGCGAGCAATCCGCTGATGCGGCCGGTGCGAAAACGCGCCTTGAAGATGGTATCCGAGTTGCGCGAGTTGGAATCGGCGAGCTGAAGACTAACGTGGAATTGAGGTATTCGCTGTTATGCATGACTCTGCGTCCCACATCATAGTTCTGTTCGACGGAGTCTGCGGTCTCTGCAGTGGCGCAGTCCAGTTTCTGCTGAAAGAGATCGCCAGGACCGTTTTCGGTTCGCTCCCTTGCAGAGTGAGTTTGCCGCCGCGCTGCTTGAACGTCATCACGTCGATCACACAAAACTCAATACCGTCTATGCAGTTCTCAATTACGGAGAGCAGGACGAAACACTCCTGGCGAAAGGCGACGCGTTACTCCTGTTCGCAAAAGTGCTCGGCGGCGTCTGGAGTGTCGGGCCGGCTGGGAACGTTTATCCCGCGCCCGATACGCAACAGCCTTTACGATTTTGTTGCGCGTCACCGGTATCGAGTCTTTGGCAAACACGAGACCTGCATGCTACCCGATCCTCGGCAACAACATAAGTTCGTTAAGGTTTGAAGGCGGTCAATCATGAAAATCATAATTCCCGGCGGTTCAGGCAAGGTTGGCACCGTCCTGGCCCGCGCGCTGCACCAGGAGGGGCACCACGTGGTGGTGTTGAGTCGCAATTCCAGCCACGGCCCTGGCAAACGGTCAAGTGGGATGGCGAGAGCCTGGGCAACTGGGCTGAGGAATTCGAAGGCGCCGACGCCGTGATCAATCTCGCCGGTCAAAGCGTTAACTGTCGTTACACTCCTGAGAATCGACGGATCATCACTGACTCGCGAATCAAATCAACCAGGGTCGTCGGAGATGCAATTGCTCAGGCGTGGAAGCCGCCACGGGTCTGGCTCCAGGCGAGCACGGCCACGATCTATGCGCACCGTTACGACGCGCCAAACGACGAAGCGAGCGGTATTATCGGCGGCTCGGAACCGAACGCGCCTGATACCTGGCGGTTCAGTATCGACGTCGCAACTTCATGGGAGCGCGCGCTGAAAGAATCGCCCACGCCGAACACACGCCGGGTGGCCATGCGCAGCGCGATCGTCATGCATCCCGACTCAGGCTCGCCATTCGAGATCATTTTGCGATTGGTTCGATGCGGTTTGGGAGGGCAGGCCGGCGACGGCAGGCAATACATCTCATGGATTCACGAGCAGGATTTTGTCCGCGCGGTGCTGTGGCTGATCGAGCATGACGATCTTGAGGGTCCGGTCAATCTGGCCGCCCCAATCCACTGACCAACGCGGAGTTCATGCGCGTGTTACGGCGCGGCCTGGGGCATGCCGTTCGGCCTTCCGGCTTTTGAGTGGATGCTCGAACTGGGCGCGTTCATGCTGAACAGCGAGACGGAACTAATCCTCAAAAGTCGCCGCGTAATTGCGACGAAGTTGATGCAGTCCGGTTTTGAGTTTCAGTTTCCAAACTGGACTGAAGCCGCGAGAGATTTGTGCGCCAGAGTAGCGCGAACGGGAAGAGTAATTGAAGTGACAACTTCTCAGTTGATTTTCTCTCCGGGTCTCTGTGGATCTCAGTGACTCTGCGGTGAAAATTTCAAAAGGACTTCACCACAGAGTCACGCGAGGATCGCCGAGACACGGAGAAATAAACCACCCGAGAGCCCCTCACATCGACGACGCGCGACTCAGATTCACACCGCCGTTGGTGGTGACCGCGCGAATCGTGGGGCCGCCGGAACCGATATCTACGCTGATTTCTTTCGGCATTCGGCCGCGTTCATTCAGCGGCACATTCAACGGAAAGTCCGACTTAACACTTCCATTCGTCGTACCGGTCTCGAGGTGGGCCGAGTAGTTGTCGGGCATGACCAGATTGACTCCGCCATTGGTCGTCTTGACGTCCAGTGTTTCGCCTTCCCAGCGCGTCCCCGTCAGTTCAACGTGCACGCCGCCGTTAGTGGTGTTGCCGCTAACAGCACCGCCCACGCGCTTCAACGAAACTCCGCCGTTCGTTGTCTTGAATTCAATTCGGCCGTTGACGTCCACGATCGAGATGCCCCCGTTATGAGCGGTCAGCGCCAGGTCCGAACGGTTCGGCACGAAAATCTCATAGCTCACGTACCAGTAATGATCGTTGGCCCGACTCGGGACCTTCGGCATGAATGTTCAGCGCTGCGGTTTCGATTCTTACCTGTTGCGCCAGTTGATCGGCTTCGGCCTGGGTCGGCGCGCGGGTTTCAATTTTTGCGCGTACCAGGATTTCGTGGCGCTCCCAGCCTTTGATTGAAATGCCGCCGTTCGTCTTGCCGTCGACGGTGATGGCGCCGCTCGCCGGCAGCGTCTGCTCTTTGATCTCGCAATGGCTGGCCAACTGGCCATCGCCATTGTTGTCGCGACACTGCATCGAGCCCTTGTCGCTCTTTTGAGCCTGAATCGCGCCGGCGGTGAAGCCAACAATCGCAAACGCCAGCAACGCGTAACGAAGTGCCCTGGTCATAGTGGTTCTCCTTTTGAACTCAGATCCAACGATGTTCGAGATGACTTGGAAACTATCAAGTTAGTGATGTTTCACTGGGAAAAGTCGCAACGAGACTCCAGTTTCCCAACTTTAATCTGTGACATCGATATAACACCGGCGCTTTGAAATTTGTGGCAAGTAAGACTTCGTTCGGTTTGCGGCTGACCGGGTATTCAATTTTTGGAATGCATGAACGAGGAAAGGAACTGGCAGTGACCTAATTTCATCGCGGAGGTTTCTCTAGCCCAGGCGTTTACGCCTGAGTGCGAAACAGGAGGCGCTACTAAAGTCCCATTAATGGGGCTTTTGAAACTAAGCCATCTTTCATTCCCAGGCGTAAACGCCTGGGCTACTGAAAAGTCATTCGAATTGGGGCACTACCAGGGAACTTCGACGCTTTGAATCCCGCTGAGTTCTCCTCTATCATGGCACGCACGACATTGGCCGGAAATTTCGGCGAATCAATCAAACAGGGCCGTAGCTCAGCTGGGAGAGCGCTTGAATGGCATTCAAGAGGTCAGGGGTTCGATCCCCCTCGGCTCCACCAATTACTCAGGTCTTCACAACCCCAAAGGTTTGTACGTTTCTTCCACGCGCACGGCTCGAACGACTAACCTGTTCCCAACACTTCACACTTCTCTGCGTCTGACCGCCCGCAAACCTGCATACACTGGCGGTTTTCTTCCGAGGTCCCTAAAGTAAAGAAACTTCTGCTGGCGGCGGTCGTTTCCGGCGCCTCAAACGCCCTATGATTTCGACTCAGTGCGATAAGACTCACCGGTCGACCCCGAAATGCGCCCGTTTGCATGGTCGCTGCCGGCCAGCGAACTTCGTTGTTCACCCAGGACAGTGTGATAAGCTTTGCGCATTCGAGCATTGCCTGACGAGGCATATCCAAACATAGCCATGCTGCGTTCTAAATTTAACGCGTCCGGTTATGACGACCAATATTTCAATGCCAGAAGCGCCGCTGCGTTGGAGTCGGCCCGCGTGGTGGTGCCGATCCTCTTGCGTTTTACCACGCCGCGCAGCGTAGCTCGACGTTGGTTGCGCCCGCGGAGAATGGCTGAGCGTATTTCGGGAACATGGCGTAGAGCAGATCAAAGGGTTCGATGGTGAGTATCTCGACCAATCGAAACTGCTTATTCCGGAGGATCGCTTTCGCGCGGTCGATTTACTGCAACCCTTCACCGTCGATCGAGAATTGGGACCTCGCGATATGTCTTGAGGTCGCAGAGCATCTCTTTCCCAACCGCGCGAAGGGCTTAATCAAAGACCTTGCCAAGGCAGCTCCGATAATTCTTTTTTCGGCCGCCGTACCGGGCCAGGCGGACCGTTACACCTCAACGAGCAGTGGCCCGGGTATTGGAAGAACCTGTTTGCCGAGCATGACCTATGTAAGGCTGGATCTAATCCGGCCGCTGATTTGGCAGGACCCGCGAGTGAATTGGTGGTATCAACAGAATGTGTATCTGTTTGCCGGCCCTGAAGCTCTTAGGCATTCAACAGCGCTTCGCGCTACGGTAGAGACTGCCGCGGATCCGCAACTCGAGTTACTCAACGAAGCTGCGCTGTACCGGCTTACCAGTCTTAGCGGTATCGTTCGCGAGCTATTGCCCGCGACCGGAAAGATGGTCGCAAACCGTTGGCGACGACTGAAGAATAACCGAGGGTAAAATCGAATGCTCGAACCGGAACTGTCGACGGCCCCGCCCCTATGCTGATCGTCTGCCAACTAACCTACATACTCCGGGTGATTCGAAAGTTGTGGCGTTGGACGGTTGTTTGCGCATCGCCTTCGGTACGCAGGAGTTTGTTACTGAGCCCACGTTCGACAGCGGGATCGCGAGCTATATTCATCGCGCTGCCAGAACGCTGGTCGAGATGGGTCACGACGTGCACGTAATTACGCTGTCAACCGTCGACCAGGCTGAATTTGATCACGAAGGTGTCAAGGTACACCGGGTCCCGTTTGGGAACCTTTGGCTGCAAATGAACCGGCTGACTCGTTATCGTTTGACGACGACCATGCATCTGCTGGCCGCCAGCACCGGAAATCTATCGCAAGTTGAAACAACTCCATCAACAGCAGCCGCTGCACCTTGGTTCAGTTTCCCAATTGCTCGTGATTGCGGGTTGGTTTCGATGATCTTTTTGCGCGTGCCGCACGTGCTGCGGGCTTCCTGGTACGAACCGGCGTGGAACGCTTCCGACCGCGTGCGCCGCACCATTGATTCCAGCATCGTCGCCTTTCTGGAGCAGTTTCAGTTCGCGTTGAGCCCGCATGTCTACGCGCCCAGTATCCGGCTGCAAAAGATTTTGATCGAGCGCGCGGGATTGAAGAGCGTCCATCAAATCCCTTCGCCATTTTTCCTGGAGTGCAGCGATTGGGACTATTCGATTTTGCAATCAATTAACAGCCGGCAAAAAGTACTTACTCTTCTTTGGCCGCTTTGAAGTCCGAAAGGGCTTTCATGCTTTAGCGCAGGCCCTGCCAGATTTTTTGCGGCGACATCCGGAAGCCTCCGTCGTGTTTGTCGGCCGCGACAAAGAATCGGTGATTGCGCCTTCGATGGCCGAATACGCTCGAACGCTTTGTGGCAGCCTGGCGCCGCGGCTTATCATTCTCGATCAGATACCGCACCGCCAACTCTATCCGATCATCGCCGGCGCCCACCTGGTGGTTCTGCCCTCGCTGATCGATAACATGCCCAACGCGTGTCTCGAGGCGATGGCCCTTGGCAAGGTTGTCGTTGGCACGTTTGAAGGGAGTTTTGATGAGTTGATTGACGATGGGCAAAACGGATTTTTGGTTGCAGCCGATGACGTCGCTGCTTTGACCGCGAAGCTTAGCGAGGCCTGGACCAATCCGAATTTGCCGGCCATCGGCAAGGCTGCGCGCAGGCGCGTTAACGATTTTCTGCCTGAGAAAACTACCGAATCCCTGTTACGCTACTACCGGCAAATTTTGCAAGTGTGACCGCCTGAGTCCCTGCAGATGAGACGATTCGCCAAACCAGCGCTCGCGATTTTTACTTCATTAATTTGTCTGGCGGTTTTGGAGTTCGCCCTGAGGCGAATTGCTCCGGTCCAGGATCCTTATGCCGAACTGAAGGTTCCCAGAGCGGATATCAATCAGTACATCAAATCCAGAGCACCCCAGGAATTTGCGTCTCGTCACTGAGCCGGAAGAAGGTTTGCCCGGAATGAAAGGCCCCAATGTTTTTACCACCAACAACATGGGCTTCCGCGGCGACGAACTGACGATGCCGAAACCGGCGAATGAGTTTCGCATTTTCATGGTCGGCGGCAGCACGACCGAATGCTTGTACCTTGATGACTCAAAGGCCCTCACCAGAGTTTTGCAGAACGAACTGAATCCAGCCGCCGCTCAACAGTCTGACGGTCAAGGTTTACAACGCCGGCAAGTCCGGCGACGCGATTGACGATCATTGCTCGATGATCGTGCAGCGAATTGTTCAACTTCAACCGGACATGATTATTGTGTTCCCGGGAATCAATGATCTCACCCGCTCAATTAATAATTATGACTACTTGCACTATGTCGAGCCTGCGCCACCGGACAGGTTTCGTTTCTTGAAGTATGCGGCCACGGAATCTCAAATAGTCCGCCGCTTCTATTACTTGTTCCAACGCGCCTCGCCAAATGTGACGCAGGTGTTCCAGGAGATTCATCTTCGCAGTCAATTCAAAGAAAAAGTTCGTGTCTGCAATTCGCTGCCGATCTCGGACCAGCGGCCGCGGATCGATCCAAACGCCTTTGCCAATGACTTGCGGACGATCGTGGGCGTCGCCCAGGCGCACGGAATCAAGTTGCTGCTGATGACGCAGCAAACGACCTGGAATGGCCCTGAGAACGCGAACCTGAAAGAATGGCAATGGATTCTTTGTCGCAGCGGCGTCAGATATCGCGAGGACTTCATGGATGAAGCATTGACTGCCTTGAATGATCAAACGCGGCTGGTAGCGCGTCAATACTCGATTCCCATTTTTGATTTGGCAAAAGACAATGCCCAAGTCGCGGGATTTCTTTTTGATGACGTGCACTTTAATGAACGGGGCGCGCAGGAAGGGGCCCAGGGGCTGGCGACGTTGACGCGCGAAATGCTTTCCGGCTTGAGTCAGAGCCAGGGAAAATCCAACTGAGCAGCCGGAGTGTCGGAACCGAGAGCGGTAGCGACCGGATCGCGATGGCGCATACGAATCCGGATTGAACTCAAAGTAAGAGTGGCCGTGTTGATCCGGTCGCTACCGCTCTCGGTTCTGACCCGCTAAACTATTGCCAGTTGAATTGTTATGGCGCTTGACGGGCTCGATCAACTCTCGTTAGACTCCGCTCATTCAAATCTATAGAGATAAAATCAACGACATTGGCAAGTGTTACCGATGAGCACTTCAATAGACGAAGCGGACGATGTCATGTCAGTGCCCGGCCCGGCGGCTACCTTCAAGCGGCGGGAAACCAGGCCACTGCCCAACGAGCCGGAAGTCAGGATTAGGCCGGCCAGTTTTTGGGAAAGAATTGACTTCGCCGAACTATGGGCGCATCGCGAAGTGCTTTACTTCTTGATGTGGCGTGACCTGAAGGTGCGTTACAAACAAACTGTTCTGGGCGCAACCTGGGTCATCTTGCAGCCGATATTGATGACCATCGTGTTCGCGATTTTCCTGGGACGGCTGATCAAAGTGCCTTCCGACGGCGTTCCTTATCCGATATTTGCCTACTCGGGATTGCTGCTGTGGATATTTGTCTCGAACGCGGTGCTCAGCAGTTGTTATAGCCTCGTTATTAACGCGCACATCATTACGCGGATTTACTTTTCCCGCGTGCTGATTCCAACTGCGGCCGTCGGCGTCCGGTTGATCGATCTGATCATCGCAGCGGCGGTCCTCATGCTATTGATGCTTTATTACCGCGTGCCAATTACTTTGAGTTTTTGTTATTCCCCTTGTTTGTGATTCAGGCTGCGGTGCTGGCGCTGGCTATCGGTATTTTAGGAGCGGCCCTGAACGTCCGTTATCGCGATGTGGGCACCTTGACCCCAATTCTGCTTCAGGTCTGGATGTTTGTATCGCCACTCGTCTACTCATCGTCGATTGTGCCCGAGCGATCGCGCTGGTTGTACTCGTTGAACCCGCTCGTAGGATTGATCGACGGCTTTCGCGCATCGTTGTTCAATTTGCCTTTCCCTGGACGAGCATCGTCGCCTCAGTCCTGGTGACCTGGCCACCGCTGATTTTCTCGATCCATGTTTTTCGGAAGTTGGAAGTAAGTTTTGCGGACGATGTCTAAGCGACAGCGGATTTGATCAAGTGGTCATCCCGCTATTTCAGATGAAGCCAATCATTAAATGCGAAGGACTCGGCAAGAAGTACCACCTGGGTGCGCGGGGAAACGGTCGCGCCGACGCTGCGAAGCGCTGAAGGGTTTCGTCGCGAGCAAGGCACGGTTTTCGGCGGCCGGAGCGGGGACCGTCACCCAATGGTTTGGGCCTTGAGGGACGTGAGTTTTGAGATTTATCCCGGTGAAGTGGTCGGGATCATTGGACCCAACGGAGCGGGAAAATCAACCCTGCTCAGAATACTGGCGCGCATCACCAGGCCCACCGCTGGGCACGCCGATCTCTACGGACAGACGGGTTCCCTGCTCGGCGTGGGGACTGGTTTTCATCCGGATCTGACAGGCCGCGAAAACATCTACCTGAACGGCGCAATTCTGGGTATGAATAGAAATGAAATCGCGCGCAAGTTCGATGAGATTGTCGCTTTTGCGCAGATTGAGGATTTTCTCGACACTCCGGCCAAACGATATTCGAGCGGCATGTATCTGCGTCTGGGATTTGCCATCGCCGCGCATTTGGAGCCGGACATACTCTTGCTGGATGAGGTATTGACCGTCGGCGACGCGGCGTTCCAGGCAAAGTGCCTGCAAAAAATCAAAGAAGCGAGCATCGAAGGAACCACGGTCCTCTTCGTCAGTCACAACGTCTATTCCGTAGCACAGTTATGCGGACGCGCATTTCACATCAATACCGGTCAGCTGCAAGACGATGGCGAGCCTGAGACGGTTATTAGCAACTATCTAAAGGCATTTCGAATTAGCTACTTGAACGTGGCACGCGCATCTTGCGCGTGATTCACGAGCGGGACTTGAAATCAATCAGGGCGCCCACGATTCGTTCGCCGGCGCGGCCGTCGCCGTAAACGTCCGTAGGGATGCTCATTAACCGGTAGGCTTGCTGGTCCTCCCACAATTCCGAAATCGCGGCCACGATGATTTCAGTTTCGACGCCCACGACGCGCGCCACTCCGGCGGATACCACCTCGGGCCTTTCCGTCACATTCCGGAGCACCAGCACCGGTCTTCCCAGAAGCTGGCCGCCTCTTCCTGCAAACCTCCCGAGTCAGTGACGATTGCATATGATTGCTGAGCCAGATGAACCAGCGACAAATAATCCAGCGGACCCCGGAGAATGATGCCCTCAGCCCCAGCGAGTAATTTCCGGACAGGACGGTCAACCTGAGGGTTGGGATGTACCGGATAAACTATTCTTAAGCGGCCACGATAGCGGGCAGCAATTTCCAGCAACGCCCGGCAAATGTTTTCCAGAGGTTGGCCCAGGTTTTCGCGCCGGTGAGCAGTCACCAGAATCAGCGGCAGGCCATCCAGAAGCGAGCGGACCTCGGGCGGAACCGGACGCTGCAACATAAGCTTAAGCGCGTCAATGCCCGGATTTCCGGTAATGGGGATTCGCTCAACCGGGATACCTTCGTCAACCAGGTTCTGGCGGGCAATCTCGGTTGGCGCAAAGTGCAGGTCGGCCAGCAGGCTGACGATCCGGCGGTTGATCTCCTCGGGAAACGGTTGCCATTTGTTGCGCGTGCGCAAGCCCGCTTCGACGTGCGCAACCCGCAAGCGGGCGTGGAATCCGGCCAGAGCCGCTGCGGCAGCAGTCGTCGTATCACCCTGAATCAATAACCAGTCCGGCCGTTCGTTGCGGATTATCGGCTCCAGCTTTTGGAGCACCGCGGCAGCTACCTGCGAAGGCGATTGATCCTCCGACATGATGTCGAGATCGTAATCGGGCGTGATTTCAAACAGCCTGAGTGGGCAATCCAGGATGCCCCGATGCTGGGCGGTGACACACACCTTTATCTCAAACAAGTCAGCCTGCTGACGCATGGCCAGAATCACCGGCGCCATTTTGATGGCTTCTGGTCGAGTGCCGAAAACTGACAGGACTTTGATACGCTTACCGTTGTTAGCCGACATGAGTTAGCGCGCAGCGTAAGCTGGTTCACGCGAGACGTCAAACCAAAGTTCTGCTCAACCGTTGGCGCTGAACTGGAGTCAGATCGGTTTTCGCATGACTACCAGATCCTGAGTGCCTTCCATTCCGTTCTCAACAAAATCAAGGATCTCAAAGTAACGCGACCACTGACCCATGGTGTATTTGCGAGATTGGACGGTGCCCCGGTAGTAGCCCTCGGGTGCTATGCCGTCCAGGATATGATCCACTGTTTCATCAGAAATGCCCTCGCAGCCAACCTCTGAATCAATGAGCCTGAACTGATCGACGCCAAAAACAGACCACCGGGCGTGATTACGCGCTGCATTTCACGCAGCCATAATTGCTGGGTCTCTTCGCTGAGATGAGTAAAGACCGAACATGAAACAACCACATCGAACGAGTCATTCGCCCAGGGCTGCGGCGGAAAGGATCTACCTGAAGGAACGAGCCTTCAGCCAGGTTTTCCTGGCACCATGCAATGCTTCTCCGTCGATATCACAACCGTGGACCTGCAAAGACCCCTCGCCTGACAGAAAGTCAATCAGGTGTTTGGTAACCCGTCCGCAGCCGCAGCCCCAATCCAACAGGTTGCGGACAGAGTTAAGGTCACAAAAGCGGCCGATTGAGTCAGGAAATCGGTGGCGCATCTAAGGCCGGCAAACTTAACCAAACCTCCGTTGGTGTTGCCGGTTACGCGATACATCAAATGCTCAGGTGGCGTCGGCACCTCAGTATCCAGGTCACCCCGAAACATTGTCGTAATTCGTCTGACGGGACCTTCATCCACGAAGCCCACGACATCTATCCGACTGAACTTTAAGATCTCTTTCAACTTCAGGGACGAAGAAAGCTCAAAGCGCAGGGGCGTGCCTTCGCTTCTGAACTTGTCAAAGGTTTCCGGAGCTGTTTGCGCTCGAGCGATGGTAAGCAGTTCCTGGTTCACATAGAGCGCAAAGGTTTTGATTTCGGGTGTGAACGGAGAAAGCATCCACCCGGTGATGCAAAGATCTCCACGAGTGTTTTGCCAGGACCAAAAAAACCGCGCGCCGACATCAAATGCTCGAATCGGCCCCGACTGGGGATGTTAGGAGTGAACGTGGCGGGACCGAGAACTTCAGTCTGCCCGCGGTGATCGTCGTCAATCATTTTCAAAGCGAGAAACATGCAGCGCGAACGCGTCAGGTTCCAAAGGTCATACGCCGGCGCAGAGTAATCATGCTGTTCCAACACCAGGCCGAAGCCGGCGTGCATCAACGCCAGCGCCAATGATTTCTTCGTCAGCCAAAACGAGCTCGAATTCGAGTAAGAGGCCCAGGGCATAACTTCGGGATCGGCGCCCGGTTTGAACTCAAAGAACCAGCGGCCCTCATACTGAAAGCCATTGCTGGCTCCCTGGACCAGCGGTCCGAGTTTGAGGTTGGAATCAAATGCTTGAGTGTGTGATTATCTGCCGGAGCATAATGTGATTCGACCACCAGGACGCCGCGCGTCATTTCAGATATTTGCCGAAGCCACGCAACCGGATCGTTCAAATGGTAGAGGATGCCCAGGGCGAACGCACGACGTCGAAAGTCCCAAACCGTTCCCGGGTGAAATTCTTTACGTCATCCAGTCGAAAATCGAGTTGCGGCAAATCAAATTGCTCTTTGAGCAGCATCATTTTGGCGAGATTCATTTGCCGGGCCTCAACACCGGTGACCTCCATCCCCTGCTGCGCCATCGCCAACGCGAACCCACCCTCGAGAGCACCGAGATCGGCGACCCGCAGACCCGTCAGTTGTCCGCGGTAGAAAAAGAAAGCGCCCGCAAGATCGCCTTGAGACGCAGATCGGTCTCCATGAAGTCCGGCGTTCCGGGCATGGTCGTGATGTCCGAATTGAGCCGGATGTTATGGGCAGTCCACTCCTGCCCCGCCAATCTTTGTTTTCAATTCAGCAATACGTAACTT
>ERZ1370068.8920-contig-7737_pt1 | contig 51011 bp, 62 predicted proteins | sample MGYA00561227_ERZ1370068 | MGnify/ENA primary metagenome ERZ1370068 (study PRJEB38410, sample SAMEA6850437) | metagenome | study: Metagenomic assessment of the ecological functions of the soil: analysis of the soil microbiota associated with the... | reverse complement strand
TGTTACGTATTTTTGTTGGTATCGAATTGAAGTTTATATATCAGTCATGTTCATTTCAGACATAACTCGATCAGCTGCAGCAGAGTTATAAGAGCAAAGGAGCAGCGAAGTAACTCGATCGCGCGGTCCCAGTCGAGTTACGTTTGTTTGAGCGTGATGAAACTGGATCGCACTGGGTTGTTCACCGCGCTGGTCGCGGTCGAGTCATACGGCGCCGATACGCGGCAGTTTCGTTTCGTACCGCCGTGTATTATACAGAGTGATGCATGAACGCGCTCAGCTGCCTGAGCGGTTGCGCAGATTAGATGCTGCCACAGCGCCGGATGTTGATAGCTGGCGCGCGCTCACGGCGATGCGAATCTACCCAGCCTCAACCGGATCGCTGCCGAGCTGTCGTCGAGCCGCGAGCGGGCGGCAGCGCCGTTCGATGCCGGTGAGCTGGAGGCGGTAGCGCGAGTCGCTCGCCTTGACCACGCGCGACGACCGATTCTGGGGTATCGCGCGGCACTCACCGATCCCGCAAACAGCGCGATCGGAAAGCATAAAATCAGCGCTTGGTTTCGCGGCATCGAGAAGGGCTATCCGCAGATCTGCATCAGGCGCCCCAGGCGGGTGAACCGCACCCAAACGTGCCGCCACGTCCGTTGCACTATGAGCATCCGCCGGTAGTTGATAAAGGTACTTTTAAAACGCCGCGCTTGAGAGTGCTGTTCGATTAAATGGCTTAATCCAGGTCGTTGAGTAAACAGTTTTTTATAGCTAATTTCTTGAACAAATTATGCAGGGTTTCACTACGTGATCGCGCCATGATCAGAAAAAGGTTATGTTGATCTCAAACAGAGGCCTGGAGTTTCGTGGTGGGAACCTGTTTCGCGTTTGATATCCTCCAGGTTGCAATATGGTGGTGTTAGGTCGTTGAATCAACAAGATTGAGGATTTCTCCAGCTTCGAATCGATGCATCCTTAGAAATTCATGTCCGCGCCATGTAGCCGTTGTCGCGCGCACCTGCGGGTCGTCAGATGAGACCCGAGCCGAGTGCTGCACCGGCGTCCCGCTGGCCCTTCAGGCGTCAGGCAATAGCGCGCCGTCGCACTCGGTACAGGCTGCGCGTCGACCATGACCTGGCGCGCAGGATGTGTCGCCGCAGGCAGTAGGCGAATCTCGGCCAGCTCGGCGGCGCAGCAAGCGCTCGTCGCGCGCGCCAGCTCCGCGCTCGGTCGATGTGTGCGCACAGGTCCGCCCAGGTTACTGGAAAACAGCCTGCCAGCGACGAGCTGATGGTAGCGAGTTGTCGCTGGTCGTGTAGGTGCCGACCAGGCATGATTGAACGACGCGCCGGCGCCTGCATCTGGCGTCACCTGCGGCGCAAAGTTCATCTGCTTCGACAGCGATGCCGGTCCGGCAGCGCCCGCGTGCTATACAGCGTGCCGTAGCAGGACACGTCGACGACCGCCGGCTGGCCGGTGCGCTCGCGTTGGATGCAGCGCCGTTATGCTCGTTGCGATCGCCGCCTGGCGAACAGTTCATGCCAGCCCATCGAATCGCCGTACGCCGGACCCGGGCTGTCGGCAAGACGCTGCGGGCGATCTGACTTGACGTGCGCACACGCTGGCCGCATCATGCCTGGCACGGCGCCAACAGGCAGGCATGGGTCATGTCGTAACCGCCCGCTGCGTGCTGCAGAGTCGGGGCCGCGACGGCCGAACGAAGGTCGCGCGCTGTAGATCCATGCTAGAAACGGGTCGTCACTGCTCGCATCGTCGGCGACGTCGATGCGCAGCTTCGGTCGAGCTTCGTCCGGCAGCTCGTAGGTAGCAGGAAAACATCAGTCTCGTGCGCGCCAGGGCGTAGAGAATTCCGAGCCCTTCCGCGCGGGATGGCTGGTGTCGATGCCGATCGAGCGCTTGCCGCGTGTTGAAGTGCTCGCTCGGCACGATGCACCGAGCCGCCGAGGTTCAGCGATACGCCCAGGTGCGGCCGAGGCCGCGCGATGGCATCGCCGCGCTCGGCAGGTGGCCTCACACCTTGATCACGCTGCCGGCGCCCCTAGTCCGATCCAACACCGCCGGAGGCGGCGGGCACGAACGCGCGTCGGCGATCTCCGAGAACCCTCGGATCCCCTCCATGACGTCAGTCAATCGGCGTAATACTCCTCGCATGGCGCAGAGGCCACGGGAACCCGCTGCTGACATCACTGGCGGGCTGGCCATCGACGGTTCGCTCGTAAAGTCGATACGACAGACTACGCACGCCTTCCGGCGACCCGCCAGCATGATCCTGGACGTGTCCGAACTCTACCACGATCCATTCGATCCATCAGAAACCGACGCCCGAAACCATGTCCCCATCTGGCGGCGCATGCGACGACGCGCCGCCCCAGCGCAATCGAGCGCCATGCCTTCTGGCCCTGTCCTGATCTCCAGGACGTCCTCGACGCGAGCATCGACCATAGCGTACTTCCGCCCGCAGTTAAGAATCAATTTATCGCGGTCAGCGCGTTGATGAAACAGATCTTCTGATGATCCGCCAGAGTGCAAACAGGCCGTTTCAAAGTAGGTTGGTCAGGTTATAGTGGCTTTTGTCAAAGGGATCGGTAGAATGAGTGTTGAGTAATCGTATAATGATCGTCCGTGGTGCTACCTTCAGTTGCTGCGACGCCGATTTGGCTTCTGACTTTGTCGCTTAACCGCTTGCAGATAAAACAACCTCATTTAGAGCGTGATCAAAGAGTATAAAAGTTTCCAGGAACCGTTTTGATCCGTGGTTAATAACAGCAGGATCTGATCCGGGATAAAAGTGTCAAATTATAAGATCCGGAACAGTTCGTGAGTTCAGTGGTCTATGATAGGATCAGCTTCTGGAGTGATTGCGTCCAGAAGGTACGCTCCTTCAGGTTTTTGATATCACTGATGATGTTCAATGATCGCTTATGGTAAGATATATAAGATATCTGATTCGTCATCGTTGAGATCAGAACCCATCGGCAGAAATACAAACATCAACCTGAGATCCGCCGTTGAAAGTTTATCTCTATTCAGTTTACTTCACGGTGGTAATTTAGGAGTGAGATCGGTAACGCTTAAATAGTTTCGGAGAGTTAATAATGTTGGTGTGCTTCTCTGAGTTTCAGGAAGGTTTTAACCCTTGATATCTTCCATTAGGTTATCTGAGGAGTCTTTCAAACAGTAAAGCAAGTCATGATAGAGTTCCCAGTTCATTTTAAATAATGGTAAAAGGTGAATCGCAAATAGTTGAGTTGATCTGAAAGATATTTGTTTCAGTTTGACTTGAACTCCAGTTTCATTCGTGATACAGTTTATCCTCTATCCATCGCTTCTGATCCGTTTCGAGTCAAGATCGGTTGTCACTGGGTCGCCCGCTTACACCTTCCCGCTTGAGCAAAATGTTTCAGAAATGGCTTAGTCGTCAACACCCCGCCTTGAGAAACGTTGATATGTTCAGATTCCAGGAGGTCAGATCTCAAAGGAGTCCGGTTCAGCTTTTGCAGTAAAAAACAGTATTAAAGGTAATACAGCTGTTGATCCGTTTTTATAAGAATGTCGTAACTGGTTGTCTGGTGCAACCTCATCGTTTCAGACACCGCATCCGTTGAGCTTGCCATCGGTAAATTCCAGCGACGATCCCATAGTGGTGCAGCAGGAAGAGACAGCAAAGTCCAGCCAAAGACTCCAAATAGAACTCGTGGTGGATGTGATGGAGGTTTGAATGGTCGTTATGTCAAAAACCAGATCATAAAAAAGTAAGAGATGCCGTTGATCCAGAAAATGAATCCTGTAATGATCCACTACCTTATCATGAGTGTAACTGTTAGTTATAAGAAACGCATGAGCAGGTGGCGCAAGACAGGTGATTAATGAAACTTAGAAACACCCATCCAGGCAGTGATGAAGGTAGTCCTTCGCTGAGTTGTGTCGGGGATGAAGAGATCGCTTCAGCGTCGTTGTAAATCACAACTGATCCAGTGGATAACACGAATTGCAGCCAGGCCTCCCAGCTACCCAGGTCTGTCCGTGCCCTGCCTAGGTGCCAGATCCCATAGAGGCAGGAGGTAAAAGAGTATCCAAGAGTTCTGAAAATCGTAAGTGTTCGGAAACTTATATTCCCAGTGATGTCTGAAATGCAGGTAAGTTTGTGGAGTAACTCATGTTTCTGTGCCTGTTAGAATTGAGGATGATTTGGCAAATAATTTTTATACATCCAAGATCAGTTAAGTTGGAACCTGATCTGTTCCAAACAGTTGATACAAAACATCTGAGTGGTGCAACTGGTATCTTGTTTAGAAATCGCCTTCATCAAAGTCGCTAACTTCCTCTTGGTGCAACTGCTGCTTCGCTATCCGCAGGTGCACACCTTCTAGTGGCAAATGTCCTGAACCCCGTTTCTGATCATGAGCGCTGGTCACCACATGGTGTTGGTAAGAAGTTTTCCGATCCTGGCGTCTTCATCCCCACTTGAGAGATGTCTGCTGCTACTGGTTTCTGCTTCTGTATAACTCTATTCATCTTCTAAGTATGTTGATCAATAGTTCAATTATAACACTGCCGTTAGAGTCATTTCGTGCCGTGCATCGATCAATATCTCCTCAAAGCCGCCCGAGGAGCTGTGGGAGATTTCACCCTGGCAGTGAAATACTTAGAACCCGCAGATCAGCCACGCGAACGCCACGCGCTGGCTGCGCTTCGATCCCTTCGCGCACGTGCCGCGCGCGCAAAGCGATGGTCGGCGCTCTGCGCGCCGCGCCCGCGACGTTTACGTGAGCACGCGCTCCAAGGCGCGCACTATCGCCAAGCCTACGAAGCCGAACACGGCGCGATCGCTCTAGGATAGCTGCCGTTAGCTGCCTTCCAGTAGCGGTGCGCTCCTGACTGACGGCGTGTTCACGCCGCCGGGCGCGTGGCCCGCCGCCACTGTCTCGACCGGCAGCGGGCACGGCACATCGTCCAGTTCTAATCTGGAGGGGCGGCGGCGTGGCGTGCTCGCCGGCGCAGGCAGCGCGTCTCCGTCCTGGACGGTGGCTGCACGCCGCCAGTCTGCGGCCGTTTCGAGATCTTCTCGAAACGCTCAGCTCGCGGTGCGCACGAGTGCGTTTTCCGCCGATTTCCCATTTCACAAATGCCGGCATCCGCCCCGTCTCCGGCGAGACTGCGTGTGGGTCGATGAATCGCGCAAGGCATCACGGCACCGTTCGCCAGGCGCGGTTTTGCCGGCGGCCTTTGTACGTCGGGTGGGAAGTCGGACATTCCCGGCACCCTGGCGGACTTCGATGACTTCGTTGTCCGGATGCCGGGCAACGCGTTGCCCACTCGACCGCCTCCTGCTTCGATTTCACGTCGATCATCCAGTAGCCGCCGAGCACTTCTTTGACCTCGGCGAACGGGCCGTCGGTGACGACTCGGCTCGCCGTCGAGAAGGACTACGCGCGCGCCCATCGACGGCGGATGCAGGCCGTCCAGCGCGAGCAGCACGCCTGCCTCTCCAGCGTCTCGTTGTACTTTGCCATCGCGCACCGCCTGAGGATCCGGCATGGTTCCCGGTTTCGCGTCTTCGTAGCTCTTGGGAATCATCAGCAGTCAGCGGAATCGCACGGGAGATCCCTCCTCTTCTCTCCGTAGTCGATCGGCAGCTCGTAAATCGACAGAGAAGATGACCTCTCAGGGTGGACGCTGGTCAGATCCACTTCGGCGCCGGTTGAGAGCGCGCCGACGGCGGGCAGACCAGCGATGGCCGTCGGAGAAGGTTCCGGTCGGCTCGATGCAGAAGGTGCCGGCGACGTTCATCGATAGCGACGTGCTGAGACAGGCGGCAGCGTCGGGCCATTACCGCTCGGTCACGCGGCGCGCCGCGCCGCGAATCCGAGGCGCGCCTGGCATCGCTTGCCCAGCGCAGAAGAAGCCGGTGTTGGATGCTGATGCTCGACTGGCCACCGGTCAGCGCCGTGAATCGACGACCGTCAGCACCGGACAGGAACTGGCTTGCCGATGGCGGACAGTCTGCGACGGTATCTTCCCGAGCCCACCGCCGTGCACTGTACAGAGCCGGCGCGCTCGCCGCCGGTGCGCTATGCCGCCGAGATAGCGCGGACAGGGCGAGTCCGCGTCGAACGTCAGATAGACGCGGCTCGACGGTGCGGCAGGCAAACGTCGCCGCCGGCGGGACGAGTGTGACCTGACCTGCACAGGTCCTGCAGGAATGCGTTCATCACGCACGCCGACAGACCGCCGTTCGGCACCGGGATCGGCGGTCCTGAAGAAGCAGTTCGCATCCAACGCGCACGACGTGAGCTGGCTGCCGCCGCAGTCGGAGTACGGAAGGCCGATGCCGTCTCCGAGACCGGCGTCGACTGCCCGCGCAACAGCGGCCGGGTCCCGCGCCCATGGTGCAATCGGCCGGTCCGGTTGCCTTCGCTGGGGCTCGCGAGCGTCAGCGCGAGGGCGGCAGCAACTGCAGGCCTGACCACGCTGACCTCGGTCGAAGATCCTGAAGGGCAGCAGCAATGGCGGCAGCCCGCCAGGCGTAGAGGCAGCCGAGCGAGAGGTTGCCGAGCGTCGCGTTGCTGCCCGCTGGCGACGACGCCGGCAAACGGCGGCTGCGGCGCCGGATTCATCAGCCCCGCGCCACCGCATTCCGACGTTCCCTGCGCGAGCGTGACGGGAACCTGCGCGATCGGCGGCGGCAATCGAGCACCGATTGGCAGATCCGCAGGCGCTGCGTCGGCGGTGACGTGCTCGTCCGGGTCCGGCGTCTGCTGGTGGCGCTGGTACCGCGCCACGGTGGCGGTGGCGCTCGCGGTCCCGACGACGGTGCCGAGCGGCGTGGCGGTGCTCGTCGCCACCGGCGTGTTGCCGGCGCAGCTCGACCGTGCAGGCTTCGCAACAGCTCGGGCAACTGCTGATGTGGGCGCATGCTGCCGCGGCGCGCGCAGCATTGTCGGCGCCTCTTCACCGCACACGTCATCTTGCCGCTCAGCCGTCGCGCAGACAACAGGCGACATAGCAGCCGGGGCGACCACAGGTCGACTTCGCGGCACAGCGCTTCACCTGCGAGGCACAGGCGCGCGGCAGCGTACCGTCGTCTTTGCTCGATCGATGACGCCTTTGGCACAGTGGATGAAGCTGCTGCGATCGCTCGCCGCGGCGCGGCACGGGCACTGCGGTGCTCTATCGCTGCGCGCACCGCCGCGCACGGCGGCCGCGTCGCCCGGCGCATCGCCGCAGCGCGTCAGCGGCCGGAGCCAGGGCGAGCAGCGCGAGGCAGCCCACGGTGAGAAGAGACGCGATCCGTCCGGCCGCGACGCGCCAGCACATGGAATCGCGTGCATGCTGTACCCCCGCCCCTGTGGTGGATCGTGCCCTGCGATGGCGGCGGCGCAGTCCACGTCGTCAACTCACCTAGCCAGACCCTTGCGCGGCCTTTGAGTCAATTGCGCAGAACCTTTATCTGCTGGTGGATCGGCCATGGCGACGATGGTCATCGCACGTGCACCGCATTCCGTCGCTTGTGCAGCGCGACGGACGCCGCATGAACATCAGGAAAGTGGGCATGCAGCGCAGGGATTTTCTTCGCATCGCCGGCGGGCCGGGTGTGGCGGCGTGGTAGGGAAGAGAACGCGAGCGCGGGGAACGGGGCGGTCGCATCAGGAAATGCGCCCTTCCGAGACGATCCGGTGCTATCCGTCCAATCCGTGGTCAGCGAACTGGCCTCCGGTGCGTTTAGCGGCGGGCCCCATGTAGCAGTGGGGCGCCGACAGGCGAAGAGATTTAGAGCATGCTTGGTTGACCCGGGACGGTCACTTAACGCAAGCTCTGGCTTGCGAGCACTCGCGGGGCGCGTCATGGCGCGGACGCGGTGCTGACCGGTCGCCGGAGGGAGACCACCGGCGCATGAGGCATGTCGAGCAAATCGTGGGCGCGCGCGCCGCCTGTGGTTGCACGCGTGAGCCAGTCGATCGCGGAAAGCCGACCGCGGCGCCACGACAGCGCGTTCCGATTGCGAAGGTCTGCTGCGCCATCGCCGCGGCATGCAAGCCGTCTGCTTCTTCGCCGCCGCCTGCTCGTGGTCAGCGCCATCGACAGCTATGTCGCCGATCCCGACCGCTTCTACGTGTTGCTGTGGATCCAGCCGCGGGCGCAGCGGAGTTCATGCCATTGTCATCTCGCCCTGCTGAGCCGCCACTGCAACGGCGCGGTCCTGGTGCGGTCGGCTGGTGCGTTGGCCTTCGTCGTGACCGTAGCCCTGCTGTTGCACGCGCTGGCGATCGAAACCGGCGGCTGCAGGCCAGCCCCAATGCTGACCGCCTCAACCTGCTGATCCTCGCTCTCGCGGTCCTCTGCCACCTGGGTCGGCGTCGTGGGCCGCCCTCGCCTGCGCGCTGATCATCGGTAGTCTACCTCGTCGGCAAGCTCGCCGCCGCCGATCGGACTGAACTGCCAATCATTTCGTCGTCCAGAACCTCGGCCGAATGATCGCTGCGGCCGTCGTCACGGTCGGCGCGACGACGATTCGCGAGCGCCGGCGTTGGCAGGCATTTCTGGCGCACCGCCAGCTCGGTGAGAACCCACGTGCAACGGCTCGAAAGCGAGCAACGCTATCGCCTGCTCGTCGAGGACGGCGGGCAGCGCCATCGTCGTTTTGGCTCCGACTACCGCCATCGTCGACTTCGTCAACCGCGAAGCGAAATGCTCTGGACGGTGCGCGCGACGACGGGTAATGGGGCAAAACTATCTCGCGTCGTTCCTCCCCGCTAGGCTCGTCGGCGCCTTTCAGGGGCTGATTGGGGGCGTCTTGGCAGGCAACCCGGTGCGCGCCATCGAAAGTCCCGTGCGCTCGCGCACCGGCGAGGCTGCGCATGGTGATCTGGAATGTCACGCGCGTCGATGCGGAAACGGCAGCGCCGTTGGCGTCATCTGCGTCGGTCAGGACATCACCGAGCGCAAGCGCGCCGCCGATGAAGTCGAGCGGCTCAACCGCGAGCTCGAGCAGCGCGTGCAGACGCGGACGAGCGAGCTGCGCGCCAGCGAGGCGCGCTGCCACCATCCTTCGACTCAGCGCCGAGTCGGCATCGTCACCACCGACGCCGATGGCCGGTGTGCGCGACGCCAACCCGGCTCTGCAGTCGATGCTCGGATTCAGCCTCGCCGAGCTGCAGGGGAGCGACCGCTGCACGATCTCACCGCCGCGCGCCCGACCGCATGCGCAGCCGCAATGCCTTCGCGCAGATGTGCCAGCACCCCGGCACCGACCTGTTGATCGACAAGCGCTATGTGAATCAGCAGCGGCGATGCACGATGGTCTGGGTGCACGAGGCGTCGGCGGTCGTGCGCGACGGACACGGGCAGCTCGACTACGCCTCTGAGCGATGGTCGAGGACGTGACTCGAGCGGCGGCACGCCGAGGCACGGGCGCGCCAGCATCATGAACACCTCGCGCACGTTCTGCGCGTCAGCGACGATGGGCTGAGATGGCCGCCGAGCTGGCGCACGAGCTGAACCAGCCGCTGGGCGCGATCGTCAACTTCGCGAACGGCAGCCGCTGGTGCGGCTGCGTGCCCGCGGCGTCGATGCCGAGATCGAACAGGCGGTGGCGCAGATCGCCGGCGAGGGCCTGCGCGCTGGTGAGATCATCCGCCGCATCCGCGATTTCGTCCGCCAGGGCGACTCGCACCGCGAGGCGTCGGACATCAACGAGATCGTGCGCCAGGCCGCGTACCTGATCAACGCCGACGCAGCGGCAGCGGCATCCCCATACGGCTGGTGCTCGACCCGGGACTGCCGTTGATCAGCGTCGATCGCATCCAGATGGAACAGCTGATCGTCAACCTGCTGCGCAACGCGCTCGACGCGATCGGTGCCGCGGCGCGCGGCAACGACGAGGTGCTGGTGCAGACCGACGCTGGCGCCGAATCGATTCAGGGTTTCGGTGCGCGACACCGGCGTCGGCCTGCCGGCCGGCGGCGCCACGCGCATCTTCGACGCCTTCTACACCACCAAGCGCGGCGGCCTCGGTATGGGCCTCTCGATCAGTCGCTCGATCATCGAGGCACACGGCGGTCAGCTGTGGGCCAGCGCCAACCGCGACCGCGGCACGACGTTCACGTTCAGCCTGCCGCGCGCCAACCGCAAGCGGCGTCGAAGCACGCCTGAGCCAGGACCGGGGTTGCTCGGCGCGACCCGCGCAGTGCAGCGTCAGTCGTTCGCGCGCGGCGATGCGCGTCGAGATCGAGCATCGCGGCCTTCAGCCAGCCCGACTCGTTGATGTTCGCGCTCATCTCGAAGAGCTTCTGCACCGCCTGGCGCTTGGCCTGCAGTGCCGTCAGGTTCTGCGGGTCGGCCTCGAGCGCGATGTCGGCCATGTGCATGGCACGCTTCGGATCGCCGGCCTCGACGAACTCCGGCCGCACGCATGCCGACCGCTTCCGGACCACCGGCGAGTGCGACGACGTCGGGATACACCGAGCGCGCCGGCAGCTCGTACATGTTCGAGACGTTGCCGTCGAACCAGCCGATGTAGCCCTCGTAGATGCCGACGCGATCGATCCACGGCAGGTTGCCGTAGATCTCCGACTGCGGGTACTGCGGCGGCAGCTCGATCTCCTGCATCAGCGTGTAGAGCATCCTTGCCGGCGTTGAGGCCCTGCACCGTCTTGATCGTGCACGTAGAGAATGGCGTCGCGGGTAGTTGGCGACCGTCGTCTGGATGTTGTCGCGCCCATAGAGCGGGTTGCCGTGGCTGGGGATGAGCAGTTCCGGGTTCCAGCTCAACACCGTGTTGAGCGAGCTGACGTAGTCGAGCGCCTTGCGCGGCTCGGTGCCGCGCAGCGTGTAGAGGTTGGGAAACGAGAGGTAATAGTTGTCGCGCCGGTGAAGGCGGCCTTGTACTCGGGGATCCACACCGTGAGATGGTCGGGCGTCCTCGCCTCGGCGTGTGCTTCAACTGGAACGTGAGACCGCCGAGACTGAACTCGTAGAAGTCGTCGAACAGCTTGGTGGCGAACACCTCGCCGCCGAAGTTGTCGACCGGCGCGTCGGGATCCGAGTACGGCGGCAACTGCGGGATGTTGAACAGGACGGAGAACTGCGCCAGGTTGCGCACGCGCAGCAGGCTCGGCGAGACGCTTCTCGTAGATTCTGGAACTCGATCTCGCCGCGCTGGCCGATGACCTCGGTGCCTCCTTTCCTTCCACAGCGCGACGCCGCCGGTGTGGTCGGGATGCGAATGGGTGAGGATGATGTAGCGCACCGGCCCGTTGTTGATCGCCTGGAGAGCCGCCTTAGTGCGCCGCCGAGGAGAGAAAGATCGAGGTGTCGATGATGACGTTGCCCTCGCTCGTCGTCACGCATGAAGGTGTTGCCGAAGCCGGACGCCTGGTAAGATCGCCTCGTTGATCTGCAGACACACCGCCGCCGAGGTTCGTTTCGGCCCCGCCGGATTGGGTTTGACCACTGGCGGATCGGTGATGATGCCGCGCGCGGCCGCACGTGCGCGGTGTCCCCGCGACGGGCGATCCTGGCGCTGGACAAGCCCGCTCAAGGCGGCGTCGACCGCCGCGACGAGCTCGTCGATGGTCACCTCTTCGTCGGCGTTGCAGTCGCCGGGACATTGCGCGGTCGCCAGACCGCACCACGCCAGGACAGAACGCGAACACTCCCCGCGGAGGCATTGCACGCATAGGATCGGACGTATGCGAGCCCTTCATTTCGGTCAACCAGTTGTCGGCGTCCTGTCGAGCAGCGGCGCACGATCGGTCTACAGCTCCAGGGCAGAGCATCTCGGCCACGCGCAGATGCGAGCTCCGGGTAGCACCGGCGTCCCTGCCGGTGGCGCGCACGCAGCGCTGCGCAAACGGGCAACGCTCTCCTCTTCCCCGCAAGGCTGCTGGTGGAGGCGGGCGTCTGCCCGCCCCGGCGGCGGCAGCCGCCGTTCAGGAGGCGCGCTGTGCGCGCCGGGGCGGGCGAGACGCCCGCCTCCACTGGGCAATGAGATCAGCTCGCCGCACGCGCACGATCCGATACAGCACCTCGCTGTTGCGGTTCTCCTCTTCGCTCAACGACGTACAGCATGTCGGCAACGGTAGACGGCGCCTGGCGACGACGCGCGCGGCCGCCGAGCTGCAGAGGTTGCTGCTATCGCTATGGCGCAGCTCTCACGTGCCCGACCTCGTGCGACGAATCGCCAGTGATATCGGCGTCAGTCTGGCGCCAGGTTCGCCATGCGTCGTCCGGTGATGACGATCGCGTGCCGCCGGGGAGCGCGAACGCATTGGACGCCGATGCGCGGTGAAGCGCGAAACTCCAGGCGGTACGCTGGCCTCGAACGGCAGATCGTGCGTGAGCGCGGCGAATCCGGCGCGGACGCTCGCCTGACAGTCCGGCGCGACCTCGCTGGAAGCGAAACAGTCCAGCGTGATCAACCAGTTCAGCGCCTCTTCCACGAGCGCTCGTGCCGCGTCAGTCGGGATGCGGGCGGCGACGTGCCGCGCCAGGATGGGCAGGCGTAGAAGTAGCCGGCAACGGCAGCGGCGATCCGGCGGTCGCAGGCGATCGCGACGCTCGGCTTCTCTTCTCCAGCCAGGGCGACCGGACCTTCGAAGGCACTTCCTGGGGGAGAAGCCGCAGCTGCCCGTCGTCGCGACACTGGAACTGGCCGCCGTCTCGGCAGGCGCTGAACGAAACGCGGCGCACTCGCCACCTGCGGTGAGACGCGCACATCGCTGACGGAAATGCGGGTGACGTCGTGCGTTGATCAACGTCGCCTCGGCGCCGACGACGAACAGGGTTGCGCCCTCTGCCGATCAGCTGGCGAAGCCGTCATAGTACTGGCCGTACAGCGTTGCGGTCTCGTTCATCAGGCGAGAGATCGATATCGAAGAAGCCGCCCAGCTCAGCACCGACGGCGGGCACGGTATCCGGCCGCTTGGGCCTGGAACGCGCTGACGTCGCCGTCCAGAAAACACGCGCAGTTCGCTCAGGCGGTAGTTCGTCGTGCACCGCGGCCCAGGGGATGAGAAATCCGAGCGAGCCGATGATGGCCAGCGTGTTCGTCAGTCGAGCTTGCCCAGTCCCCGCCCCGTCAACGACGGTGAGAGCAGAGCAGCCCGAGCGTCGCGTTGTTCCACACCAGGTTGCTGATGCGCGCCACGAATGCATGCCGACACGAACACATAGGTCGCGTAGAGAATATCAGGAGGACGATCGCTCGTCGGCGCCGCATCGGATTTGAGGCAGGTCGACAGCGGATCGCCGCGTGAACACCCGGAATCAACAGGAACACAGTCCGGCGCCGATCAGCCCGCCCGTGACGTACGCGCGCAGAAAGTCGCGCCCCCGGACTACGTGCCCACTGCGCCCGCCGAATGAGGTGTGGTCGACGATAAAGTGGCGAGCGCCGCGCGGGGCGGAAACGCGATCGCCGCCGCGAGTAGAAGGCCCACCCATTCGAGGTGCCCAAACCACTGGAACGCCGTGCCGATGACGACGGCCGAGGAAGAGCTAACCGTGCAACTGCGCAGCCAGGACTTCCAGTAGGTGCCATCGAAGCGGAAGAGTGTATTTGCGAAACGCCGATAGCAGGCGTTGGGCGCCATGAGCACACCAGCACGGGGCGCGAGGACGGCGGCGATCGCCGGTAGTAGGGAAACAGCGAGACGACGAAGTGCCGTCGAGGCGTAGTACAGCCCGAACAACGCCGCGGCGGCGATGCGACCGCGCAGGATCGGCCCGGGTGGCCGACGTACTGGAACCAACCACGTGCCGTCCGGCGTCGTGCTCGAGTAGAAGTAGCGCGCGGCGCCTTTCCATGGCCCACCGACCGAGAGGTGCCGACGGTAAGCAAGCTGAGGCAGAGGTTCACGGCCCAGACGCGGAAGTACTCACGCGCGTGGCCGTTGAACTGCAACGCGAAACTCATGATCCGAACCTTCTCGTTGCGAGCCCCGTCGCCTCCGCCGGGAATGTAGAGCGGCGCGCCCGCGCTGAAATCGATACCGCTGGCTTCCACCGCCCGGACAGGCGCCGAACATGCTGCCTGAACCTTGATTGCCGCAGCGCTCGCGGGTGATGATGCGCCGTCGATCGCCCCATGACGCCGCGGCCCTCGGCGCCCCCGCTATTCGTGGCCGCTGGTCACAATTCCCAGCTATACTGAGGCGCTGCAATACGACAGAGCCATTTCTGCCGCTGACCGGCTAGCCGGCGATCGTCTCAGGGGGCGCACGGAGGCGCGGCGCCATGTACAGGTGCCAGTAATGAACCGATGGTGATCACATCCGGACCCGCGTCCTCGGTCGAACCGGCGATGCGAGAATGTATCCGGGCCTATTCAGCGAGACTGCCGCTGAGAATGCCGGCGATGTAGAACCGCTGCAGGGCGACGAAGACGAGGACGACGGGCAGCACGGTCAGGCACCGCGCCGGCCATCATCAGCTCGGTGTCCTGCACGTGCTCGCCGACCAGGTTCGCCAGCGCGACCGGCAGCGTGTACAGGTCGCTGTCGGTGAGCACGACGAGGGGCCAGAGGAAGTCATTCCACGCGCCCATGAAGGTGAAGAGCCCCAACGTCACCAGAATCGGGCGGCAGGTCGGCAGGACGAGATCCCAGTAGATGCGCAGCTCGCTGGCGCCGTCGATGCGGGCGGCGTCGAGCATCGTGTCGGGAATCGACTGCGCGTACTGCCGCACCATGAAGATGCCGTAGATGCTCGCCATGCCGGGGATGATCACGCCCCAATAGGTATTGATCAGCCCGAGTTGGCGCAGCAGCAGGAACAGCGGCAGCATGCCGATCTGGCCGGGAATGACCAACGCCGCGACCAGCAACACGGAAGATGCGATCGCGGCCGCTGAAGCGCAGCTTGGCGAACGCGTAGCCGGCCATCGAGTTGAGCGTGACGGAGATCGCTGTCGTGACGATGGCGACGAACAGACTGTTGACAGGCATTGCGCGCCAGGTTCAGGCGATCGAAGAGATCGGCGTAGTGCACGGCCGTTGATGCGGCTCGGCCACAGGCGCGGCGGAAAGCTGTTGGCCTCGCCGGTCGGCATGAACGACGCGGCCACCATCCACCACAGCGGCAGCATCGTCAGCAGCGCACCGCCGACCAGCGCGGCGTGGACGAGCAACGGATGTGAGCGGCGCGACATAGCTCAGAAGAACTCACCGCGGAGGCGCGGAGGCGCGGAGGGAATCCTCCCGCGCCGCCGCACCTGCGCGGTGAATCGCGCAGCCGCGTGAGCGCGGTCGCCGAGAGAATGAGCGCCAAGAGGACGAAGGCGAGCGCGGCGGCGTAGCCGAGGCTCCACCAGCGGAAGCCCTCCTCGTACATGTAGAGCACCAGGCTGAGCGTGCTGTGCGACGGTCCGCCCTGGGTCATGACGTACGGCTCGGCGAAGAGCTGGAAGTTGCCGATCAGGGTCATCGACGCCGACGAACACGAAGGTGGGCGCCAGCATCGGCATGGTGACGCGCCAGAACTGCTGCGCCGCTCGTCGCCGTCGATGCTCGCGGCCTCGTACAGGCGCTCCGGAATGCTCTGCAGGCCGGCCATGAAGATCACCATGTTGAAGCCGAAGTTCTTCCACGCCGACATGAGAATGATCGCCGGCATGGCGAGGCGCGGATCGCCGAGCCAGTCGAGCGGTCCGATGCCGATCGAGCGCCGAGGGCGTAGTTCAGCAGGCCGAAGCGCGGGTGGTAGAGGTAGCGCCACGACCACGGCGACCGCGACCAGGCTGGTGACGACGGGCAGAAAGAACAGCGTGCGGAAGACGCCTCTGCCAGCGCACCGCCGGCGCTGGTGACCAGCAGCGCCGCGAGCGAGCGACAGCGCCACCGACAGCGGCCCGGCGACGACGAACGAAGTACAGCGTGTTGCGCAGCGCCACCCAGAAGAGCGGATCGCGCAGCAGCGCGGCGTAGTTGCGCGGCGCCGACGAAGCGCAGCGTTGGCGCGGTCGGCCAACGCGTAGAGGTCGAAGTCGGTGAGGCTGAGAGAAGAAACGATGCCGCCACCGGGAACGAGGAAGAAGACCGCGATCAGCCCGAGCGCCGGCGCGACGAACAGGTAGCGGGGTTCACGCGAACGCGCTGCATCGGGCGGCAGAAAGCCTTCACCGCGGCAGCACGCCGGAGGCCGCGTCCCAGTAGTCTGCGCTGCGATCTTGCAGCCAGCGGCGCTTCTCGAGCAGCCGCGTCGACGTCGCGATCGAGCGCGCGCCAACGCCTCGTCGATGGTCATGATCGCCGCGCACGGCCGCCTCGGCGCGGTCGGTGATGCGTGCTGGCGATGCGCTCCCATTCGGGGATCTTGGGCGGCGTGCGCAGGTGCTGCAGCTGCGTGCGGAACGCCTGCGCATAGCGGTTGCCCGCCAACGCCGGGTCGTCCCAGGCCGACTGCGCCGTGCCGGCAGATCGCCGCGTCAGCCGGTAGAACTCGATCTGCGTCGCCGGCTCGGCGAGATACTCGATGAGCTGCCAGGCGGCATCCGTTGTCGCGCGCAGCGCGGCTCAGCGCCAGACTGGCGCCGCCGGCGATCGAGACGCCGGGCGTGACCGGCCTCGGGCGCCGGCATCGGCGCGGTCGTCCAGCGTTCCCGCATCGCCGGCGGCAGACGCGTGGCTGAACTCGCCGATGTTCCACGGACCGCTGATGTAGAAGGCGAAGAAACCGGCGGCAAAGTCCTGATAGAGGTTGGCGATCTGCCCCTCGGCCGACGGCCGGGGCGAAGCCGCGGCGGAAGATGTCGGAGATAGAACGCGAAGGCCGTGCGGAAGGCGGCGCTCTGAAAATCGCCGTAGCGATCGCCGTCGCGCAGCAGCGTCGCGCCGCGCTGCAGCGCCAGAATCACCGGCGGCTGCCACTCGCTCACCGGCAGCAGCATGGCGTAGTTGCCGCGCCCGGCGCGCTGCTTGACCGCCGGCCATCGCGCCAGCCCAGCTCTGCCCAATCGGCCGGCGCGTCGGCGAAGCCCGGCTGCGGCAAGCAGATCGGTACGGTAGAACAGCAGCGCGCGTATCGACGTACCACGGCACGCCGTAGATCGCGCCGTCGATGCGGTTGGCGTCGAGGATGCCCGCGAAGTAGTCGCGCGGCTCGGCGACCGGCCGAGAGGTGCTCGTCGAGCGGCTCGAGCGCGTCGATGCGCGACGAACTCCGGGATCCAGCGTGCTGCCGAGCTGGAAGACATCGGGCAGCGCGCGCGCCGACGAACGCCGTCAGCAGCTTCTCGTGCGCGGCGCTCCACGGGATCTGCTGGACCGCACGCGCACGCCGGGTGGCGGCGCTCGAACTCCGGCAGCAGCTGCTGCACGACTTCGCCTTCGCGACCCATCGCCCAGAAGCGGATCTCGCGCGACGGCGCCGGGTTTCGCGCACAGCCGACGACGGCCAACGCAAGCAGTGCGGCCGTGGGGTAGTGGACGAGCGCGCCCAATCTTGTCATGGTTCTGCGCCTGGATGGTCGCCGCGCCCGGCCGGCTCTGCCCGCCCTCCTCAGAGCTGACCACCCACCCGTCCCGAATCGCGACCGCCCCTGGCATTACCCGCACTTGTGGGACTCCGCAACCGTCGAACCCGGTGCCGGCCACGCCGCGTCGACCCTCCGACCGCCGACGGGCGCAGGCGGATCGCCGCGGCGCTGATCGTCCTGGCGCTGGTCGCACTGCAGGTGCCGCAGTCGCGCCGCGCGCGGCAGCGCCGCCAGTTCGGCTTCGACGACGTCACCAGCCGCGCGCAAGGCAGCTCGCCAAGGAGTCCTTCAAAGACCCGCGCGGCGAGGTGCCGCCGTGGCTGCACGCAGATCACCTACGACCAGTGGCGCGACATCCGCTTCCGTCCCGAGCGCGCGCTGTGGAAGGACAAGCAGCTGCCGTTCCAGGTGCAGTTCTTCCATCCCGGCCTCTATTACGATCGCACCGTGGCTGATCAACGTCGTCGATGACAAAGGCGTGCGGCCGCGTTACCGTTTTCGCCCAGCGACTTCGACTACGGCAGCAACGAGTTCGCCAGCCGCGTGCCGCAGAACCTCGGCTTCGCCGGCTTCCGCATTCACTGCACCGATCAAGAAGAAGGACTACTTCGACGAGGTCATCGTCTTCCTCGGCGCCAGTTATTTCCGCGCCGTCGGCAAGGATCGAGTGTTCGGGCTGCTCGGCGCGCGGCGTCGCCATCGATACCGCGCTCTCATCCGGCGAGGAGTTTCCCTACTTCAAGGAATTCTGGCTGGTCACGCCGCAACGCCGGACGCCAAGGAGCTTGACCATCTACGCGCTGCTCGACAGCCCCAGCCTGACCGGCGCCTACCAGTTCGTGGTGCGGCCGGGCGAGCAGACCGCGGTCGGCGTCGACGCGCGCCTCTTCCTGCGCCGCGAGGTGAAGAAGCTCGGCATCGCGCCGCTGACCAGCATGTTCTTCCACGGCGAGAACAGCGGTCCGGCCGAACATCGAGACTTCCGCCCGGAGGTACACGACTCCGACGGCCTGCTGGTCAACTTCGGCAGCGGCGAATGGCATGTGGCGTCCGCTCGACAATCCGCGCTGCGCTGCGCGTCAGCACCTTCCGCGCCTCGGACATCCGCGGTTTCGGTCTGGTGCAGCGCGACCGCGACTTCGATCACTATCAGGATCTCGAGACGCGTCCCGAGCTGCGTCCGAGCGCCTGGATCGCGCCGCAGGGCCTGGGGCGAAGGCCGCGTCGAGCTGGTCGAGATTCCGACCAAGTCGGACACCAACGACAACGTCGTCGCCTACTGGGTCCCGAACAACGTGCCCGAGCCGGGCAAGATGGGCGCGTGGTCGTACGCGGTCTATTGGTACGGCGAGAATCCCAACGTGTCGCCGGGCGGGCGCGTCGTCGCCACGCGCCGCGACCGCGGCATGGTCGAGAACGCCTATCGCTTCGTCGTCGACTTCGCCGGCAAGAAGCTGCGAGTCGCTGCCTGCGGACCACGGTGCTGCGCGGCGTGGTGACCATCGCCTCGGGCGATGACAGCGCCGAGCTGCTCGACCAGCAGGTGGTGAAGAACCCGGTCACCGGCGGGTGGCGCCTGACGTTCCAGATCAAGCCGCTGCGCAGCGACCCGGTCGAGCTGCGCGCCTTTCTCGATCAGGGCGGCAACTCGCTCACCGAGACCTGGTCGGACGTGATCCAGCCGTGACCGACCGCGAGCCCACAGCCGCGGCCCGTGTCGCGCCGGCAGACGTCGCCGCCAGCCGCGCACCGTCGAAGTCCCGCCCGAGCGCCTGGTGCAGGATTGGCGTCAGGCGCACGCGCGCGCCGTTGCCTACTGCGGAGGCGCTCGGCATCACCGCACGATGCGCGCGAACGGCTGGCCGCCGAAGCGCGTCGAGCGCGCCGTCACGCGCGTCGACTGGGAGCCCGGCGCCGACGCCATCGGCGAGACGCTGCGTGCAGCTGCGCAGCGCTGGTCGATGTGAACGCGATCGCCGTCGATCCGACTGCGCCGCGGCGGGCGCGACGACTTCGTCACCTGGCGGCTGGCGCGGCTCGTGACGACGCCGGTGCACGATCGGCGACGCAGCCCGTCGCTGCCGCTGTGCGGCGGCCGGCTGTGGACGATGCCGCGCTCACCCGCCGCCGCATGGTGCCGGAGTGGATCGAGCGGCGCTTTCTTCACGGCGCCTGCTTCGGCGCCTGCGGCAGACGCCGCGACGGCCGGCGCCGAACGCCACGAGACGCTGCGCCGCCAGCGCCGCCACCTGCCCTGGATCCGCAGCCGCCCATCGCCGGCGCCGCTGCTCACCGCTCCTGGTGCTGATTCCCAGCGTCGTCGCCAGCGGCTTCATGCTCAGCGTGCTGCCGCATCAGGGGCAGACCTGGCTCGAGGTTGCCATCGTGCTCTTCTTCGGGGCGCTGTTCGGCTGGATCTCGATCGGCTTCTGGACGGCGACGCTCGGCTTCTTCACGCTCGTCATCCGCCGGCGCCGCTTCGCCATCACCAACCTCGAGGGCTCGACGCGACGCCGTTCGCGCCCGGCGGCCGCACCGCCGTCGTGATGCCGATCTGCGAGGAGCCGGTCGAGCGCGTCTTCGCCGGCCTGAAGGCGATCTACCAGTCGCTCGAGCGCACCGGCGCGCTGCCGCACTTCGACTTCTTCATTCTCAGCGACAGCATCAACCCCGACACCTACGTCCGCGAGGAGGCAGCTGGGCGAGCTGGTGCCGCGAGATCGGCAGCTTCGGCAGCATCTTCTACCGCCGCCGCCGCGTCCGCGTGCGCCGCAAGAGCGGCAACGTCGCCGACTTCTGCCGGCGCTGGGGCGCGCAGTACCGCTACATGATCATGCTCGACGCCGACAGCGTCATGGCCGGCGAGACGCTGGTGCGCCTGGTGCGAGATGATGGAGCGCCAGCCCGACGCCGGCATGATCCAGACCGCGCCGACCGCGGTGAACCGGCGCTCGCTCTTCGCCCGCGTGCAGCAGTTCTCCAGCCGCGTCTACGGGCGCGATGTTCGCCGCCGGCCTGCACTTCTGGCAGCTCGGCGACGGCCAGTACTGGGGCCACAACGCGATCATCCGCATCGCGCCCGTTCATGGAGCATTGCGCGCTGCCCAAGCTGCCCGGCAAGCCGCCGCTCGGCGGCGAGATCCTGAGCCACGACTTCGTCGAGGCGGCGCTGATGGGCCGCGCCGGTTGGACGCTCTGGCTGGCGTACGACCTCGGCGGCAGCTACGAGGAGGTGCCGTCGACGCTGCTCGAAGAGATGAAGCGCGACCGGCGCTGGTGTCAGGGCAATCTGCAGCACCTGCGCCTGCTCTTCACCGAAGGACTCTTCGGCGCCCACCGCGCGCTGTTCGTCAACGGCGTGCTCTCCTACGTCTCGGCGCTGCTCTGGTTCACCTTCCTCGCGCCTCAGCACGCGCCGAGGCGATCATCGACGTCCTGCACGAGCCCGACTACTTCCCGCACGGCGCCAGCTCTGTTTCCCGGAGTGGCCGATCTGGCGGCCGGACTGGGCGCCTCGCGCTGCTCGCGGTCACCGGACTGATCCTCTTCCTGCCCAAGGCTGCTCAGCATCGTGCTGATCGTGTTCAAATCGCGCACCGCGCGCTGCTACGGCGGCGTCGCTGCGGCTGACGCTGAGCGTGATGCTCGAGATCCTCTTCTCGAGCCTGCTCGCGCCGATCCGCATGGTCTTCCACAGCCGCTTCGTCGTGCAGAACCTGCTCGGGCGCACCGTGACCTGGAGCTCGCAGGACCGCGAGGATGCCGAGACGCGGCTGGCGCGAGGCGATCCGGCACCACGGCTTCGACACCGTCTTCGCCAGCGCCTGGGGCATCCAGCCTGTACTGGCTCAACCCGGACTACTTCTGGTGGGTCACGCCGATCATCGGTGCGTTGATCCTGTCGATTCCGTTTTCCGTCTTCGCCAGCCGCGTCAGCTCGGCATGCGCACGCGCGCGCTGGGGTCTCTTCCTCATTCCCGAGGAGCGCGACCCGCCGGCCGAGCTGCGCGATCTCGAGCCGCCAACCTGCGCGCCGGACAGCACGCGGTGGCGGCGTTGCCGGTACTCGAGCAGCACGACGGTTTCGTCCGCGCTGCCGTCGACCCGTTCATCAACGCCGCTGCATCGCGCCCGCCTCGGGCGCCCGCGCCGCCTGCCGCGCGGCAATCGTCGCGGAGCGCCAGGATCTGCTCGAGCGCGCGCTCGAGGCCGGGCCGACCGCTCTGCCGCCGCGGCAGCGGCGCGTGCTGCTCTCCGACCCGGTGATGGTCGATCGCCTGCACGCGGCGGTCTGGGCGCCTACCCGATCGCGAACGCGCCGCGCGCTGGGGCCGTCCGGCCGGCGTGCGCTGAGGCACGCAGCCGACCGCATCGTCGTGGCCGCCCGCCAGCGACCGCACACGAAAACGGCCGCGCAGCGGCGCGGCTGCGGCGCCGCCGCGCGCGATCGCCGCGTGCGTCTGTGGATCGCCGCCGCCGGCGTGCTGATCACCGCCGTCGCGGCGGCGCTGCTGGCGCGCATCGCCACCACATTGCTCCGCACCGCGCGCAGCAACCGCCGGCACGAGCGTGGATCTCGGAAGACGCCGGCTGCGCGCCCGATCAGCATCCAATCGCTCGAGTCGTGGACGCTGGCGCGTATTCGAGCGCCGCGGTGTCTCGGCACCGAAGAAGCGGATCTGGGAGCGGCTTGCCCGACGCGGCCGCGGCGCAGGCAGCGATCAAGGACCGCCTGGTCGGCTGGCCGGCGAAGCGCCTCGACCGAGCCCGCCGACGCTGCCGCGCGCACCCGACGAGTTCGCCGCGGCGCGTCTGGCAGCGGACACCTGGCGCGGGCTCGACGCACTCAGCGATCGCGAGCACGGCTTGCCGCTCGACACGGTGAGCTTCGGCGACGCGCTCGGTGCGTCCGCGCCGACTCGCACGCCGGCGACTACACCAGCACCACCAACATCGGCCTGCATCTGATCGACGTCGATCGCGCGCGCTCGATCTCGGCCTGCTCACTGCCGATGAGGCGCGCGACCGCGTACGCGCAGACGCTCGACACCCTCGACCAGCTCGAGACCGACGACGGCCTCTTCTTCAACTACTACGACACCACCTCGCTCGAGCGCACGCAGCCACTTCGTCTCCGTTCGTCGACTCAGGCGTGGCTGAGCGCCGGCCTGATGGTCGTGCGCATGACGCTTCCCGAGTTCTACGAGCGCTGCGCGGCGCTGATCGAGCAGATGCACTTCCGCACGCTTCTACGACCGCCGGTGCCGATCTCATCTCGCACGGTTACTTCGTCGAGCCGCGCGGGCCGTCGCGCTACCACTACGGCGTCCTCTACACCGAGGCGCGCCTCGGCACGCTTGATCGCGCATCGGCAAAGGCGATGTTCCGGAGTCGGTGTGGTTCGAGATGATCCGCACCGTTCCCGGCCGCACTGCCGCTGGCAGTCGCTCGCACCGGTCGAGCATGCGCGAGAAGACGGTGCTCGGGCACACGTTCTCCGCCGGCTACTACGAATGGCAGGGCGTACGCTACGTGCCGTCGTGGGGCGGCAGCATGTTCGAGGCGCTGATGCCGGCGCTGGTGCTCGACGAGGCGGCGCTGGCACCGCACAGCCTCGGGCGCCAACGACCGCGCGCACGTCACTCGTCCAGCAGCGCGCCGCCCGTGCGCGACCTCGGACTGCCGGTGTGGGGCCTGTCGCCGAGCGCGACGCCCGGCAGCGACCGATACGGCGAGTACGGCGTCAAGCTGCTCGGCTCGCGCGGCTATCCGGCCGGCCCGGTGACGCCGCACGCGTCGGCCCTGGCGCTCGCCGTGATGCCGCGCGAAGCGACTCGCCAACCTGCGCCGGCTCGCCGAGCGCTACGCCGTGTACGGCGAGTACGGTTTCTACGACGCAGTCGACCCGCGCCACCGGGCAGGTGGCATACAAGTACCTCACCCTCGACCAGTCGATGATCTTCCTCGCCCTCGCCAACCACCTCGCCGACCACGCCGTGCAGAAGCGCTTCGCCGCCGGATCCGATCATGCAACGCGTGCTGCCCGCTGCTGGCCGCCGAGCACTTCTTCGACTGATGAGCGCATGGCGAGCGTCGCCTTCGAGCACGTCGAGCAAGGTCTATCCAGAACGGCACCGACGCCGTCGATCGACTGCAGCTTCGCCGATCGACGACGGCGAGCTGGTGGTGCATGGTCGGGCCCTCCGGCTGCGGCAAGTCGACGCTGCTGCGCATGCTGGCCGGGCTCGAGACCGTCAGCACCGGCGTCATCCGCATCGGCGACCGCGTCGTCAACGAGCTGCTCGCCGCAGGAGCGCAACGTCGCCATGGTGTTCCAGGACTACGCGCTCTACCCGTTCATGACCGTGCGCAAGAACCTCGAGTTCCCGCTCAAGATGCGCGCGCATGGCGCGCGACGAGATGGACGAGCGCGTCGCCTGGGCGGCGGAGGTCCTCGACGTTGGCCCGCTGCTCGATCGCCTGCCCAAGCAGCTCTCCGGCGGACAGCGCCAGCGCGTCGCCATGGGGCGCGCCCTGGTGCGCGAGCCCGGCGGTGTCGCTGCTCGACGAGCCGCTCTCGAACCTCGACGCCAAGCTGCGCGTCGAGGTGCGCGCGCGAGATCGCCGACCTGCAGCGGCGCACGCACACCACGATGATCTACGTCACTCACGATCAGACCGAGGCGATGACGCTCGGGCACCGCATCGCCGTGCTCGATCGCGGGCGCCTGCAGCAAGTCGCGCCGCCGCAGGAGCTCTACGATCGGCCGGCCAACGCGTTCGTCGCCGGCGTTCATCGGCAACCCGCCGATGAACATCTTCCCAGTGCAGACGCGCGCGAACGGCGCGGCAAAGCCAGATCGGTCGTCGCGGGGCAGACGCTGCCTGTCGATCCGTCGCCGGAAATGATCACGCCCGCCAGGCAGGGCTGCGGCCCGAGGCGTTCAGACTCGCCAGCGACAACGCGGCGCCGGCATTGACGGTCGACCGTCGGAGCACGTCAGAATTCCTCGGCCATGAAACGCTCGCGCATGCAGGTCGGGCAAGGATCGAGCGCGGTTCCTCTGGTCGTGCGCCTTCCCGGCATGCCACCGCTTTCGAAGGACGACGCGCGTCAGGCTGAGCTTCGATCCCAAGCAGCTCCACCTCTTCGACGCGCAGCGGCGCGGCCTTGTAGCGGGCCGCGCCGTGGGCGGCGCCGTGGCGCGCGGAGCGCGCCGTCAGCATTTGCGTCGTCGCGCCAGCCGTCCTGCGGACGGCTACGGCCGCCCACGGGCGGGCCCCTACGCGACCGAGGACGATGCGGACCTGGTGCGCTGCGCCGTCTTTTTCCAACGCTACGCGCGGCAACGCCGTCGGCTACGGGTGCGGTCGATCCGTCCAACGTGGCCGATCTGCACTTGCGCGGAGTTACGCGTGGGGTTCTCAACCGAAATCTCGTACTGTGTCGGCGCCGTCGGGAGGCGCAGGCGGACACGAAACCTGGCCATTCGTCGGGTACGCGCGGCTCGATGACCAGGTGTCGTCCCGCCTTCGATGCGCACGCCGAGAATCGACTCGAGCGCGACGCGGTACATCCACGCCGCCGAGCCCGGTGTACCAGGTCCAGCCGCCGCGGCCGATGTGCGGAGCGACGCCGTAGACGTCGGCGGCGATGACGTACGGCTCGACCTGGTAGACGCGCCAGGCGCTCGGGCGTGCTGCTGTGGTGCATCGGACTCAGCATCTCCAGGTAGCGCGGCGGCGCGGTCGCGGCGGCCGAGCTCGGCGAAGGCGCGCAGCGCCCACGTGGCGCCGTGCGTGTACTGGCCGCCATTCTCGCGGATGCCCGGCACGATAGCCCTTGATGTAGCCGGGGTCGTGCGCGTCGCGATCGAACGGCGGCGCAGAGCAGATGGATGAGCCCGGCCTCGCGGTTGACGAGCTGTGATCGTCGACCGCCTCCATCGCCTGCGCGGCGCGGTCGGCGGGCGCGGCACGCGAGATCACGGCCCACGCCTGCGCCAGCACGTCGATGCGGCACTCGCTGTTGTGCGACGAACCGAGCGGCGTGCCGTCGTCGTAGTAGGCGCGCCGATACCAGGTCGCCGTCCCAGCCGCCGTCGTTGAGCGCATTGCCGAGGTCAGTGCGGAATTCCGCGGTAGCGCCGCGCGCGATCGCCGTCGCCACGCCGTTCGCACACCGGCACGAAGTCGGCCAGCACCTGGTAGAGGAAGAACCCGAGCCACACGCTCTCGCCGCGTCCTTCGCGTCCGACGCGGTTCATGCCGTCGTTCCAGTCGCCGGTGCCCATCAGCGGCAGCCCGTGCGCGCCGCGCGTCAGCGAACGATCGATCGAGCGGCAGCAGTGCGTCGTAGACGTCGCCCGACTCGTTGGCGACCGACGGCAGACAGGTAGTTCTCGTCCTGCCCGGGCGCGAGCAACGGAGCGGTCGAGAAAGGGCGCGACCTCGTCGAACACGCTCCAGTCGCCGGTGGTGTGCGTATAGAAGCACGGCGATGTACGGCAGCCAGAGGAGATCGTCCGAGAAACGCGTGCGCGTGCCGCGGCTGACCGGCGGATGCCACCAGTGCAGCACGTCGCCCTCGACGAACTGGTGCGCGGCGTGCAGCGAGGATCTGCGCCCGCGTCAGCTCGGGATGCGCGTAGACGAGTGCGGCGGAGTCCTGCAGCTGATCGCGGAAGCCGAACGCGCCGCCCGACTGATAGAGAGCGGAGCGGCCCCAGATGCGGCAGCTCATCGCCTGGTAGAGCAGCCAGCCGTTGACCATCGTGTCGATTGCCGGCACCGGCGTCTCGACCTGCACCGCTGTCGAGCGACGCTGCGCCAGAACGCGCGGCGTGGCGGCGAACGCGGTCTCGATGTCGGCGGCGCGTCGGTAGCGTTGCACGACCGCGCCCGCGGCGTTGCGGTCGGCCGCCTCGCCGAAGAGGAACGCGCACTCGACCGTGCCGCCGGCCGGAACGTCGCACTGGACCTGGAGCGCCAGGCAGGGATCGAGCCCGGCGCCGCTGCGTCCGTCGAGCGTCCCGCCTTGCGCCACGCCGGCCGGCGCGGCGGGGCTGCCGTTGCGGCCGATGAACGAGGCGCGATCCGCCGTCCACGCGATGCGGGCGCCGGCGCTGCTCGCACGCGGCGGAAGCGAAGACTTCACCGTCGGCTGAAGTCTCGCGTTGACGCGATTGTGTGCCAGCAGCATGCCGTGCGTCGCGTCGTGCTCGCTGACGACATAGCGCGCGCTCTCACTGGCGAGCGCCCCGAGGGCGAGTCGGTGATACGAGAACAGCGAGACGCGTCGCGCCGTTCGGCTCTCGTTCGGTCAGGCGGATGCGCGCGATCCGCAGCCCATCCTGCCGCGGCACGAAGGTCGTCACTTCCTGCGCCAAGCCGTTGCTACGGTGGCGCCAGGTGCTGTAGCCGAAGCCGTGTCGCACCTCGTACGTTGCCTCCGCCGGGGCCGGCCCCGGTTGCGGCGACCAGAACGCGCCGCTCGCCTCGTCGCGGATGTACAGCGCTTCCGGCGTGCGCGTCGCGCGATCGGGTCGTTGTACCAGGGCGTGAGACGATTCTCGTGGCTGTTGCGGCTCCAGGTGTGCGTGGCGCCGCTCTCGCTGACGAAGAAGCCGAACTCGGGCGTCGCGATCACGTTGACCCAGGCGAGCGGCGACGTCTGATCCTTGCCGACGACGCATGACGTACTCGCTGCCGTCGGCGCTGAAGCCGCCGACGCCGTTGTCGAAGCGCAGCGTCTCCGACGCCGCAGCGACTGTTGCGTCCTGGTGTTTCGCCGCGCGTGTCGCCGGCACGGACGTCGGACTGGAAACCGACGTCGAGCCCAGCGCAGCGACGAGTTGGCGTACGCCGCGACCGTTGCCAGCCACCAGCGCGGCCGACGCCAACAGCACGTCGACGTCTGCTGCCGGCAGCTCGCTCTGCCGGCGGACGAAGAGCGTGCCCGCTACCGGTGTCTTTCCCGGTGCGAGCGCCGCCACCTTGGCGGGATCGATGGCATCGCCGCACAACACGGCAGCGTCGATGCGCAGTGCCTTGCTCGCCCAGTACGCCCGCGCCGCAAGCAACTCGCTGACGACGGCGAGGTCGGCTTCGCTGCTCGCCTGCACGAGCACAACCGGTGCACCGCCGAGCGCGTATTGCCAGATCTGCGCCGGCGCGCCGTGCGCTGCGCGCGCGACCGTGGCGCCATCCGCGCGCAGCGCCGGATGCCTGTAGAGCACGGCGCCGGCGAGCTCTTGATACGCGGCGGCGGTGGTCGCGTCGAGGCCGAGCGCCGCCGCCAGCTCCTGCTCGCGCTTGGCGGCGCCATCGAACGCACTCGCCAGCGCCGCGGCCTGACTGGCCGAGACCACGGCGGCGAGCACGGCGGCGCGATCACGACCGGCGCCGAGCAGCACATCCACCGTGACACGCTCGCCCGGTTGCACGACGGCGATGCGGCGCAGTGCGAACACAGGGTCGATGACGCTGCCGACCGCACCCGCGAGCGTCGCGCTGCCGGTGAGCGCCTGCGGTCTGTCGAGGCCGCGGTTACGGCCCAGCACCCGCGCGCGGTCGCTGTCGTGTTGCATGGCGCCCGGACCGAGCAGTGCCGCGCCCATCCAGGGCGGCGTCTCGTCGTGACTGCGCGGCCGGCGCCGCGCCAGCAGCACGCCGGCCGCGCCGTCGATCTCGGTCTCCACGAACAGCTTTGAGAACGCCGGATGGCTGGCGTGGCCGGCGCGCGAGTTGGAGCACGACTTCGAGGTAGCTCGTGACTTCGATCCGCCGCCGCCGCTTGGACCGATTGGTGAGGGTCAGGCGGCGCAGCTCGACGTCTGCGGTCGGCCAGCACGCAGGCAGCCAACGACGAATGGATGTCGGCGACGCTGCGCTCGAGCGTGACACATCCCGGCGCGCTAGACGACTCGCATGCTCGCCGGCGACGCCGGGAACCGGCTGATCGCCGGCGGACCAGAACTCCGGCTGTCGACGTCGCGCAGGTAGATGAACCAGCCCTGGCGATCCTCGATGCGATCACCGTCCCATGCGTTCAGCAGCGTGTCGCCCCAGGTGGTGAAACCGGTTCCCGCCGAGGTCAGCAATGCGGTGAGACGGCCGTTGGACAGCAGTCGCGCGTGCGGCCCGGAATCGGTGAGGCTCTCGAAAGACGGCAGCGAGTCGCTGGTCATGCGCGCTCAGTACTACCATCCGCGGCACGGTCGAGCATGAAGCGACAGTGCCGCGGTTCGCGTCTACTGCGACGGCTGCGGCCGGCAGAAGAGTTGTCCGCCACCGGACGCCAGGAGCTGACCTGCCGCGGACCACACGCGCGCCACACCACCGATCAGACCGTGCTGCGCGATCGGGGCCGCGGCGTCACAGAGCAGCCACTCCGCGTCGGGCGCGGCGCGGTGAGGTGGACGTTCACATCGAGGCTCGGTGCGATTAACCCGGAGTCGGGGACGTATGGACCGCACGCCGCCGGCCACGTCAGGGTATCGATGAGCAGCAAGGAACGAGCGGCATCGACGAAGGGATCGTCGAAGGTCGTGCGCGGCCGATAGCGATACCATTCCCGCCAGACCGGCGGCCCCGGCGTGCGCTGTGCCCAGGGCACCCAGTTGATCGGTCCGGACGTCGAAGTTCTCCCAGAAGCGATGGCGCTGAGCGCGATCCTGCGGCGCGATCAGCTCTTCGATCGAGCGCAAGGTGTCCGGCGCCGGGACCTCCGGCATTCGCGCCTCGTCGTGCGCGAGACCGTTCAGTCCGTCATCGACGACCCAGACGAGCGCCTCGAGGATGGCGCGTGCGCCCTGCGTCATGGCGACGCGCAGTGAGGCGGCGCGCTTGCTGGCGCGCAGCGTGGTGACCGTCAGGTCGATGCGGTCAGAACTCGCCGACGCTGAGGAAGTGACACGCGAAGCTGGCCGGCCGGCGGAGATGCGTTGCGGCGCCGGCAGCGCGCAGCGCGATCGCGGCGACATAACCGCCGTTCGGACCCCAGATCTCCCCAGTCGCGCGACAATTGCGCCGAGAAGCGTCCGTCGCTCCCCTCGACGGCGGTGTCGATGGCGAAGTCGCCCACGCGGCGCATTGCGCCACGATTCACCGCCGCGCGGCAAGAACAATTCCGCCACGCGCGTGGAAGCCCTGGGACCGCGGGCGGCCCGCCCGCTCAGAAAACCATGACCACGGTTTAGACGGATGACACCGGATGGAACCTCCACCGGTGCCCATGGATCAGTTTCGCACGTCGAACGATCGCGCATGTGGGCGTGGAGATTTCCCATCCGTGTGATCCGTGGCGAGATCCTTGCCGGAGCGGGCGGGCCGCCCGCGGTCCCAGGGGGCTAGTATTGTAGAACGACGTCGGCGGGGAAGCGGAAGATGCGTGCTTGCTGCGCTTCGTAGGGGATTTCCTGGCCGCCGACGGTAACGGACTTCAGCGCGCCGGGAAGCGGCGGTTGCAGAACAGAAGCCGCCGGGCGGGACATTGAGGTCGCCGGAGATCTGCAGGTGCAGCGCGTTGGGACCGTCGCGGCGCAGCTCGTAGCTGAGGATGCCGTAGTGCGTCGGCATGCGCCGCACGCCGATCGGTGCGTCGGCGGTGACCCAGTTGGCGGGATTCCCGCGGCGATGACCAGGGAACCGTCGTCCTCGCGCTCGTAGGCAAAGAGATCGCGCACGGCTTGGATAAATCCGGCGCCGACCAGGTATGCGGCATGTCGCCGATGAACTTCGGCGCTGCCGCGATCGCTGCCAGACCACCTCCGCCCACTGGTTCCATGCCAGCGGTCGGCGATCGGCCAGCATGTCTTCGATCACCGACAGCGCCTGCTCGCGCTGTCCGAGGCGCATCAGCGCACCGGCCGCCCGCAGCTCGTACGGTGAGTAGAGCTCCCAATCGGTCGTCCCGCGGCGGCGTTTCTCCAACTCCTCATAGTAGCGCTGGAGACGTCCGCGCCGTCTCGGCCGCGCGGCAGGCGGGCGAGCTCGCCGCCGGGCGCGATGCGCGATCGCGGTCGAGCTGGGGTCGAAGTCGGCGAGGTCGGCCGACGCCGGTACGTAGTCGAGCTTGTGCTCGGCGATCACCGCGCGATCGACGCGTGCAGGTCGCGCTGCAAGCCGTCGCGCAACGCGGCGATGCGCGCCGCTTCGCCGCGCTCGCCGACCGCATCGGCCGAGCACGACCGCATCCTTGAGACCGCGCAGGGCGAAGAAATCGTCCCAGTACGAGTGCACCGGGTGCGCGAGCGTAGCCCTCGTGGCTCGACCGACTCGGGCAGCAGGCCGTAGAAGGCGCGTTTGCTCGGCGTCTTGTAGGCGTCGGTGAGCCGCTCGGTGCGCAGCGTGGCGATGTAGTCGACGGCCTGCCGCGCGTTCGGCCACAGCTCGTTCACGAAGCCGATGTCGCGCGTGTAGCGGTAGTACTCGGCGATGGCGTAGAGGAACTCGCCGTTGCTGTCGTGCTCGGGCAGCGCATCGGCGCCGTGGCGGTCGACGCAGCACGGGACCTTGCCGTTCGGCATCCTGAAATGCCGACGTACCAGCGGATGAAGTCGCGCACCTCCTGCGGTGAATCCCATCTCCAGCAGCGCGGCGGAGATCATCGCCCGTCGCGGATCCACGAGCGGCTGTAGTTGCGCGGGCCGGGTTGCAGCGCATCGACGCTGCGGTTGATCAGGATGTATGCGAGCGTGCGTCTTCGCGGTCTGCAGCAGGTCGCGGGCCGCGGGCGGGACGCTGAAGTCGACGCAGCTCAACAGGCGACGCCAGTCGCGCGTCGTCGCCTCGAAGGCGCGTTGGAACTCCGCTTCCGCGCCGGCACCGCTGACGCGGCCGAGCAGCGCATCCGGATCGTGAAACGGCACGGCGACATACACCGCCTGATGCGCGCCGGGCGCGAGCTGGACATCGAACTCCATCGCGGCGCTGGCGAAGCCATAGGGATCGGATACCTGAGTGCGTGCCGGTAGGTTCCCGGCGGCGAGGAAGTCGCCGATGCTGCCCTCGTCCGGCGTCGTCGCGCCGACGTGTGCCGGCGGCGTCGAGCGCGACGATCGCCTTGTTGCGGTTCACCCACAGCGTGCGCGTGTCGAAGAAGAGCTCGTAGATCGGCGACACGCCGCCCGCCATGTTGAGCGTCTGCCACGGCGGCAGTACCTGAAAGGGCTGTGCGGCGAGGAAGAGGCTCACGGCGCGCGCCGAGTCGCCGCTGTTGGTGACCAGGTAGCGCACGAACAGCGTCGACGCGCCCGGTGGACCGGCAGCGACCGCGGTGATCTTCAGCGAGAGCAACCCGTAGACCCACGTGACCGATGGAATTGGCAGATAGCCGTCCTCGAGCTCCTGGCCGATCTGCGCGTTGTGCCAGCTCACCAGCGTGCCGTCGGTGAGGAGGAACGGCTGGATCGAGAATCCGCCTTTCTCGACCTCCGAGCATCCCGTCCTCGCCGAGCAGCGCCTCTTCCTCATCGCCGTTCGCGCCGACCACGGTCCAGTACGTCTGCTGGCGCGAGAAGTAGCGCGGATATGTGCCGGGCAGTGCTTCCTTGGCGATGCCCTCGATGAATTGATTGGGGGAGGCGGCGAGCTCGAGCGGAATGACGCGCAACGCGGGAATTGCGTAGCCCTGGCCGCGGCTGCTCTGGTGCAGCGCCAGGCGCATGCAGCGCGACTCGCCGTCGGGCAGAAAGACGTGGTCGCGGCGTCCGTTGCCGTGCGTGCTGCGGTAGGCGATGGTCCAGTTCTGTCCGTCGTCGGACACCTCGACGTCGTAGCGATCGCGTAGTCGTGCGGGCTCCAGTCGATGACCAGGCCGCCGATACTCGCGCGGCTTGTCGAAGTCGAGCTGCAACCACTGCTCCGGGGCCAGTGCGCCGCTCTGCCAGACGGTGAACGGATCGTCGTCGAGCACCGCATTCGGTTCGTGCCGCTTCGAGGCTCGTGGAGGCGGTGACCGTTGGTGCGCCCGGCGAGCGCGCCGGCGGCGCGCGCCTCGAGGCGCAGCTCGTCGATCCATACCGATCCGCGGTCGCCCTGCCGCGCCCGTGATGGCGAACTCGATGAAAGCGATGTTCTTCGGCGGGCCGCCGCTGATCGGTCCCCAGGCGAATGCGAGGCGCGGCTTCTTGATGCGCACCGTCGCCCAGTCGCCCGGCGGCGATCGTTTCGGGCTGGCGATACCACCACGTTCTTCTCGCTGCGATCGATGAGCTTGAACTCGACGTCGATCGCCGGCGACGCTGCCGCGCCAGGCATAGAGGAACGCGTAGTTCGACGGCAGGTCGACTGCGAACGGCTTGCGCACCAGCACGTGCCCGCCCGCTCGATTCGAAAGTGAAATCGATGCGCATGGCCATGCCGGTCTGACCGGTGTCGCTGGCAAGCTCGACCTTGACCCCGGGCGGCGACGAGACGTTGGCCGTCCAGTCGGTGAGGCCTTCGAAGTCGTCCAGCGTCGCCCGCTGCGGCACAGACTGGCCCCGGAGCAGCGCCGCCAGACGGGCGATGGTCAGCCAGCCGCGACCCACTCCTCCGCCCTAACCACGCGCACTTCCTTGGCCTTCTTCCACCGAAGACGGCGCGGGTTCAAGGGCAGGCGTGTCTCGACTACCTGTGCCCCCTGCTCTTCCGGCGCTGCTTCTGCGGCCGCGGTCAGCGCGGCGGCGCCGGCGGGCTCGGGCGGCGCTGAACCCTCGCCCGCAGCCTCAGCCGGCGCCGCGTCGGGCTCCATGGCAGCGCCCTCGGGGACCTCGGCCGCCATCCTCGGCGGGCGGCGGGGCGGCCTCTTCGAGGAGGCGGCTCTTCCCGGTTGACCTCCGCCGCGATCGCCTGCGCGAGCAGCTCGTTGCCGAGCCCGTTGAGGTGGCGCAACAGGTGTCGCCAGTACAGCGCTGCGCGGCTCGTCGCGGAAGAGCATCGACAGATCGACGAACTCGACGCCCTGCGTCTGCAGGTCGCGGCCGCGTTCGCTGCGGTATCGGATACGCGGTGGCGACGCGGCCGGTGTCGGCGACGTCCTGGTCGAAGGCGACCTTGAGCTCCTCCGCGGTCAGCGCCTTGCTGCCGGGCAGATACTGATTCGGCTGCAGGAAGTGGGAGGTAGCGGATGCCGTAGCCGGCGCAGAGCAGGTTCATCTCGAGCGAGGCGCGCGCCCACACTTCGATGAAGTCGCGATACATCGTGTCGTCATCGGCATACGCGACATGCGGGCCGGTCTGTTGCGGCGTCGCGGCGCTGGCCGCCAACGCGTCGCGCAGTGCGGTGGTCTCGGAGCGCAAGCGCGCTTCCTGGCGCTGATCGAGAAAGTCCCACAGCGAGAGCAGGAAGACGCTGTACTGCACGGGCCAGCGCGCGAAGCGGTTGCGCAGCTCGGCACGTTCGGCGCGAATCAGATCGGCCTTCGCCATGTGGACGCTCGCGGCGCCGTCGAATGCCTGCCGCGAGTGGGATTCCAGGTGTACGGGTAGAACGGCGTTGACCCCGTCCCGCAGGTTGTCCTGCGCACCGTCGATCTCGTTGAAGCCGTCGAGATTGATGACCAGGTCGAACTGCGCCCGAACGCCAGCAGGCCGGCGAGGATCAGCATCTGCTGCGGCTCGCTGTGTAGCCGCCCAGTGACAGGTTGATGACCTCGATGCGCCGGCCGCGGAACGGCCCGTCTGCCGCCAGCGCCGCGCTCAGCGCGTCGCCACCACGTCTTGGCGAACTGATCGGCAACCGATCCGCCGAACACGGCGACCAGCGCGACGTCGGGCGATCGCGTCGCTGAACGGTTCCGGGTCCGAAGAAGCCGGCGGTTGGCGCTCTTCACACGCGTCGGATCGTTCACGTAGCCGAAGTACGGATGGATCATCACCGCCTGGTCGGCGACGCGGGATCGTTCGCGGCCTGAGCCACGGGGACCTCGGCTGTTCGGCGCTCGCACCGTACAGGCGCGCCACGATCTCGCTGCGTGTAAACTGCCGTCCTTTAAAATTGCGACGCAGTTGGGTCGCGGCGATCTCGAGGAGCACGACAGCGACAACACTGGCGATGGCCAGGACGAGGAGTTTCTTGCCCACCCGCCACCAAAGGCACCGACGGCGGAAAATTCCGGCCAAGAAACGCATTTGGGGTCCCACCCGCCCTCCGTGGGGTGGGACACTGACTCTGCGTCAGCCGCTTCGGCAGTGCGGGCGGGAAGCGCGCGCGGGCGGCGGCGCCGCGAAAACGGCCTCGTCGGCCTGGGTGCCCATGGCCATCGCGAGCGGCAGGGTCACGGTGATCGTCGCCGCCGCCGACTGCCGCTGGCGATGCGCAACGCGCCGCCGTGGGCCTCGACGACGGCGCGCACGATGAACAGGCCCAGCCCGACCCGTCGACGCCACCGGCTGCGCGCCCCGCGGAAGTGCGCGCTTGGCCAGGCGCGGGATCTCTTCCGGCAGGATGCCGGGACCGTCGTCGGACGACCGACATCACCAACGCTCTCGCGCTGTCGCCGTGCGCGGACAACGGACCCGGCCGCCGGCCGGCGTGAACTTCTGATCGCGTTGCCGAGCAGGTTGGCGATGACCCGCTCCATCTGCACCGCGTCGATGCTCAGGGCCGGCAAGCTCGGCTCGATGCTCGACTGCAGGGGCGACGCCCTTGATTGCGCTCCGCACTGCCGGCCCACGACCAGCGCGTCATCGATGACCGCGTGATCTGGCGGTGCGGCGGCGTTGCAGCACCAACTGGCCGGCTTCGACGCGCTCGGCGTCGATGAGGTTCTGCGAGACGGCGTGAGCACCCGCCGCGTGCTGGCTTGAATACGGCGCGCCAGATCCGGCCTGCTGTGGGTTCAGCGGACCCGCATTGCCATCGAGCATCAACTCGGCGAGCGAGTCGATCACGCCGAGCGGGTTCTTGAGGTCGTGGCTCACCGCCGACAGCAGGTCCAGATCGCAGCTCGCGCGCCAGTGGCTGTCCTCGACGCTGCGCTCGCTGCATGCGGGCGTGGTGGACGAGCTGGCCGAAGAAGAGCGCCACGACGAAGAGGAAGGGCACGCGCAGCAGGTAGCCGGGCTGCAGCGAGCACGGTTTGAAATCGAGACGTACTGCGACACCGTGTAGAGATGCGCCACGCGTGATCAACAGCGCCGCCCGACGTACCAAGCCGGTGCGCTCGGAGAGCGCGCTGAGATGAACAGCACCGCGAAGTAGAGCACGAAGAGCTGCTGGTCGCCGCCCCGGTCAGCACCACCGCGATCGGACAGCGCGGCCGTGTCGGCCGATCATCAGAATCGCAGTCGAGCACCGCCGGCGAGCGCAGCCGTGGCAGCAACTCGCTCGAGGGCGAGCGTTCGAGGCCGAGGTAGGCGGCGACGAACGATCGCGGCAGCCGGCGCTCAAGACTTCCGGCGAGCGGCCGGCCGAACGGCGCGAGATGGGACGAGGCGCGACGATCAGCACCCAGCGCAGCAAGAGCAGCGACGTGCGCCTGATGCAGCCGCCGCGATCGGGTGCGCAGCATCCGAATTCGGGCGACACCGCCCGCAGTGCTGTGCGCACTTTCCCGCCTCATCGACCGACGCATGTCCCGGAGCGGAGCCGCAGGGCGCAGGCCGTGCCGACGTTCTCGGCGAACACTTCGACGCGGGGCGGCTGTAAAGACAACGCAGCGCTACGGCTCTTCAAGGTCCTGCAAATTGAACGGCAATGGGCCGCCGCTACGGAGCGCTGGAAGCCGACGCCATCCGAAAAGATCGCCGCAAACGTCGACGAGACTGTGACGACCTCCAGCTGAGCAAGCGCATGCGCATCATGCCGTGCTGCCCGCGAGCAGCGGCACGCACATGGTCGAGCGCAGCCCAGCTAGTGGAACAATCTCTCGCAACGGATACGCGCGGTTAGCTGCATCTGCCTGCGCGCGCCCTCGCAAGTGCGCTTGGCGCAATGTCGGAAAATCGGCTAAGGCGGGCGTGGCGACCGTTCGACCAGGCACAGGGAGGCGTTCGATGAGGTCGACGAAGGATGCACGGCGATGGCCGGCGGCGCTGATGGTCGCCCTGACAGCGACGGTGGCGGCCGGACGTGCGGCTGGCGCAGACGGCGACGCCCAGGCGCGGGCGTTGGTCGAGCCAGCGTCCTCGAGGCCATCCCGAAGCAGTCGCTTCGTGGCGCAGATGACCGTCTCCTCCGCCCGGACTTTCGCGAAGCCGCGCGAGCTGCAGATGAGCCGCAAGTACCTCGGCGCCGCGCACGGCACCTATCTCGAGGTGACCGCGCCCGACGATCTGGCAGTATTCGCGGCATTCGCCTCGTTCCTCGAGCGCGCCCACGCAGCCCGACGAGCTCAGTACATCAAGGTGAAGGCGAGCCGCAACGCCGTGCGCGTCTCGGACGAGATCCGCCAGCCAGCCGTTTCTCGGCTCGGCCTTCTTACGTCTCCGGACCTCGTGCTGCCCGGGCCTCGACGACTACACCTACCGCTACGGTCGGCGACGACGTCGATCGGCGGGCCGCCACGTCACGCTTGGTGGAGATGACGCCCAAGCAGCCGCCCGACAGGACGATCTGCGGCAAGACGACTGCTCGCCCTCGATCCCGAAGGACCTCGCTGGTCCGCTGCGTGGCGCGAGTTCTTCGACGCCAGGCGGGGCGCGGCAAGGATTGAAAGTGGTGGACGATCGACAAGGTCGAGATGCAGATCGACGCATCTGGACCCCGCTCACGGCTACAGGGAGATGAAAGAACCTGCAAGGACAACGCCACGGCCCGGCTCGACATCCAGCCAGATCAGAGCATCGATGCGGCGACCGCTCAAGGCCCGACGTTGATATTGCTCTCACGCCGAAGTACACTAGCGTCGGCAGTGACGTCCTCGATAGATTAGCTTAGTGGCGAGCGCGCAGTAGTAGCGCTGGGCGGGCTAAGACGCCCGCCGCCGCAGGTGCTAGCCAAAGTAGGATGGAGGCGCGCGCGTCGCTGATGCGCCGGTCCGACGACCGGCGGCGGGCGATCGGCGATCGACTCGGCGCCGTAGGTGAGCGAGTGCCAGCACGGCGCCGAGAACGAATGACGCCGCGGAGGCCGGCGATGCGCCCCTCCCCACCTCCGCCGCTCGCCGAAGGCTGACCGGCGAGTTTCGAGAGATCGTCGCTGCGCCAGCGGTCACCGCGAACTGGGGACACGACCCAGCTGCACCATGCGGAAGATCGATCGATCCCATCTCGTAGTAGTCGCCGGTGAGACGAGGCGAATGGTCGCGAAGGCTATCGGCAACGCGGCGCCGAACATGACCGCCTGTCGCGCGGCGGTTGCCGGATCGCGCCGCCGCGGCGCGCAGCAGCGGCACACCGATCAGTATGGTGCCGACGAAGGCGCAGAAAGTCGGTGAGCAGGTACGTCAGATCGCTGCCGCCGGTGTCGAAGCCGGACAGCTGGCCGGCGTACGTCCGACCCAGACCATGGACAAACGCGAAGACGCGCTGCAGCAGCGCCGCGCCGTACAGCGGGTCGATGTTCAGGCGTGTCACCGGTCCCACCGCCCAACAGGCACCCAAGTAAATGCGTGCGCCAACTCGTGCAGCGGGACGTATCACCCACCAGCTGGTGCCGGCCCACGCGGCGACCTGATCGCCACCAGGACGCCCCGCGCTCCAGTCGGCAGCGGCGCAGGACGCAGGGCGCGACGTAGTCGTCGAGCGGCAGCCGCACCAGAGCGAGCATTTGCGCAGAGTCGCTCAACATCTGCGGCATTGTTGCCGGTCAACCGCGGCGCCGGCAAAAAAGGCGACACGGGGGCGCTGGAAGGTGGCTCGGATCCCATGCCCGATGCGACGACCTATGCGGTCGGGCTGGGCCGTCCAGACACGAAGGGGGAGCATGAAGGCACTTTCTGCGCTCCGATAGCTGTCCGGGTGTGTGCAACGCGGCGCTGCTGACCGTTCATCGTCACTGCGCAGTCGGTGCCTGCCAGTCGCGCGCGCGGTCGACATCACGCTCACGCCGTTCGCCAGCGGCTTCGACTCCTCCTCGCCGCTCGACATCGTCAACGCCGGCGACAGCCGGCTCTTCGTCGTCGAGCAGGGCGGCGGACACATCCGCGTCGTGCAGAGCGGCGGCACCGTGCTCGGTCCCAGGTATTCTCGACATCGACGCGCTGACCAACGGCGGCGGCGGCGAGCAAGGCCTGCTCAGGATGGCCTTTCATCCCGACTACCCACGAGCAACGGTTTCTTCTACGTCGACTACACCGACACGTCGGGTGCGATGCGCAGATCGTTCGCTGTGCGAGTGATGGGCGAATCCGACTGCGACGATCGACAATCTCGCCAACGCCGGAACAAGCGCGTTTCCCATCCTCTCACGATCGCGCAGCCGTTCCCCAGCCACAACGCCGGCGATCCTCAAGTTCGGATCCCGACGGATTTCTACTATCCCCCCGCATGGGCGACGGCGGTTTTCCGGCGGCTGAGATCCCGGCGACCGCGCGCAGGGATCACGACCGGAGCTGCTGCGGCGCGCTGCTGCGCATCGATGTCGACTCCGGCTCGCCGTACGGCAATCCGCCGGAGCAATCCGCCCGCGGGCAGCATGACGGTGCGCGAAGAGACGCAGGCCCTCCGGACTGCCGCAATCCCGTTCCGCTTCAGCTTCGACCGCGCCAACGGCGACCTATATCGGCGACGTCGGCCAGAACCGACCAGCAGGAAGTGCGACATCCAGCCTCGCCAGCGCGCAGCAGCCTTGCCGGGCGGCGAGAACTACGGCTGGGACTGCTTGCTGAAGGCAACGATCCGCGTCGAGCACCGCCGCCGAGCAGCTGCACGACGATGGCCGTGTGCGCGCCGAGCACGCATGTTCGTCTTCCCGGTGCACCAGTACGACCACAGCGGCGGCCGCTGCGCTGATCATCTGGCGGCTGCTGATCTACCAGGGCTCGCTCTCCCCGTCGCTGGTCGGGCACTACTTCTTCGCCGACGAGTGCTCCTTTCGGACCTCTACAGTCTTGATCGACGCCCGCAGGCGTAACGTCGCCTAACACTCTTCGGGCGGGTCGTGCCCGGGCTCACCCCCACCGGGATTCGGCGAGGAGCGACGCCGGCGAGGTCTACGCTCTGCCGGCCTCCGGAACCGGCACATGATCCACCGCATCGCCGAGCCGGCGGCGCCGCCGACTCCCCTGCCCGGCGACGCCGGCAAGCGGCTCGCATCGCTGCGACAGGGCCGAGATCAAGCTGAAGAACACCGGCGACGCGAGCAGAAACACGCTGCTGTGGAAGTGGCAGAACCGACGCCTGGCGCTCGGCCCGAGACGATTACAAACGGCAACCCGACTTTCGAGCACGAGCTTTTTCACACGCTCATGCGCCATGCCTGGCACATCGAACGCCGACATCCAGCGCCCGGCATCCCCAGCAGCGCGACGCTGTGGAAGGCGATCTCGACCACCGGCTAGTCAGGTGCAAGGATTCGGCAGCCGCGCCGGAGTTGCGGATCAACTGGCAGGGCGCTGCTCAAGCGGCGGCGACGCCGGCAAATCGAAGCTGCTGATCAAGGACGGGCGCTGAACCTCGACCTCGCGCGCCATGCCGCTCAGCGCCATAACGCTCCAAGTCACCGTCCAGCTCCTGCGCAGCGACCGATGCGCGAGTGCTTCAAGCGCGTCTTCCCGCTCGCCTCGATCGACGACGATCGCGGCGACGCAGTTCAAAGCCGCAATTCCGTGGTCGCGGGAACGCCCGTTCCCGCTCCGGCGGGGGACGGGCCGAACGCCTAGACCGGTACTGGCCGACAGGGCGTCGATCGGTACCTGCAGTGCGGCCGCAATGCGCTGCAACTCGTCCGGTAGCGCCTCCGCGTGGCCGTTCTCGGATCGCTGACAGCCGGCCCCAAGCGATATCGGCGCGGCGGGCGAGGACGTTCTGCATTACCCCGCGCTCGAACCGGCATAGTTTCAGCAATGTGAGGACGCATTCGGGGCTGTCCTCCCAGGTGCTCCGCTTAGAGAGCAATCACCATGCCGCCGCACCGCGTAGCTTCACGGTTCCGCGTACAGGAGGTGCAGCACATGGGCAGCGCGGCATCTGCGTAGAGCGCGTCAAATCATCGCCGCACGCTGTGCGCGATGCGCCGGGCTGTGTTGGCGCACGTGCTGCGCACATGTTAGAAGGCGATCTGCATCGTCGGTTGCGGTCGATTCCATGGCTCGAGTCGCTAGTGCACGACTGCCGACGCTCGGCGATCTCGCCTGAGCCATATGCGTTCGTGGATCGCGGTGAGCGCGCGCGCTGATCACCGCGGGCCTGGCGCTGTTCCTCTACAAGGTCCTCGTCCTCGGCTACCCGTTGAGCACGGCAGAGGAACCCGGGACATGGCGGGTCGATCTGGTCGTCGCGGTGAGCGGCAGCGGCGAGCCGCGCCGTCATCGACATCCCCCTGCCGCTGCACGTCAGGCTATCAGCGCCTGCTCACCGAGGAAGTGAAGTCCGAGCAGATGCGGTTCAGTCATCAGCGAGGGCGACGGCGACTCGGCGCGGGCGTTGGAGCGGCGCTCGACGGGTCGTCGAGCCTGACCTACGAGGTCACCATCGACGCGACTCGCCTACAGCCGCACGATTCCGCCCACCGACGCGGCGACCGCAAGTATCCCGCCAGCGCGGAAGCAGCAGCTGGCCGCGTCACCCGGCGTGCAGCATCAGTGATGCCGCGGTCGTGGCGCTGTCGCGCGAGCTGGTGCTCGACGTCAAGAACAAGGCCCGCTCTGGCGCAGCAGGTGTACGAGTTCGTCTCGCGCGAGATCGGGCGCGCTGCGCAGCACCCGCGGCGATGGATGCGGCGACGGTGATCCGCGAGGGACGCGGCAACGACTATCGGCCGCGCGCGGCTGTTCTGTGCCCTGACCCGCGGCAACGGCCTGCCGTGCCGCATCATCGCCGGCATCAGCTCTGACCAACGGGCGGCAGGACCAGTTCCGCTACTGGAACGAGGTCTATCTCGGCGGCAGCTGGGTTCCGCTTCGACGCGGTCGAGCGCCAGGCCGGATCGCTGTCCGCCCGACCGGCTCTCGCTCGGTCCGAGCAACGACGTCGAGATCGTCAAGGGCACCGAACACTCAGCACCCTCTCCTTCCGCTTCGACGTGCAGTCCGAGCTCGAAGACCTACGCCGAGCTCGTACAGCCGGCGCCTCGCCGCGTCGCAACATCCGCTCGACCGCATCTCGCTGCTCTTCCCGCCGGTGCAGCTGCAACACACCCTGCGCATTCTGCTGCTCGTGCCGCTCGGCGCGCTGGCGATGTGCGTGCGCTGCGCAACATCGTCGGCCTCGCGCACCTTCCGGCATGTTCATGCCGGTGCTGATCGCCCTCGCCGTTCACCGGCACCGGCCTGGCGTGGGGCACAGATCTTCCTCAGCATCATCATCGCCGCGCGCTGCTCGTCCCGCCTCGTGGATCAAGGCGCCTGCTACCTCCTCCTCGCCGCGCGCATCGCCTTCATCCTCGACGCTGGTGATCCTGCTGATGGTCAGCCTGTTCATCATCGGCGACAAGTTGGGCATGCCGAGCTGCCGGCGTCGGGCGTTTCCGTTCGTCATCATGACCACTGATCGTCGAGCGCATCAGCGTCAGCCTCGAGGAGGAAGGCGTCGCCAACACCTGCTGCGCCGCATCGCCGCGACGCTGGCCTCGATCTATCTGACGTATGCCGTGATCCGCGCCGCGCCTCTGCAGACGCTGTTCCTCGTCTACCCCGAGCTGCTGCTGATCATCCTCGGACTCTTGGTTGCCGTCGGCCGGTACACCGGGTAATCGTTTGAGCGAATTGATTCGCTTCCGCGAGCTCGCGCGTCGACGCCGCGGCCCGGGCCCCCGCCATAGTCCAGCAGCCACACCTGATGCGACGCTTCTTTGCGCTGCCCGCGCCCTTCACGAAGCGCGGCGTGCTGGGCATGAACCAGCGCAACGGCGCTGGTGCTGCCGCTCAACCCGCGGCGGCACTTTCCGCGCGTCGACGACAAGCTGCTCACCAAACGCCTGGCGCTCGACGCGCCGGCATTCCGACGCCCGCGTCGCTCGGCGTGATCACCTACCACCACCAGCTGCGCGAGCCTCACGCGCCTGCTCGACGGACGCGAGCAGTTCGTGTCTCAAACCGGCGCGCGGCGCACGGGGCAACGGCATCGTCGTCGGTGACCAGCGTCGAGGAACGGGCACTACCGCAAGAGCAGCGGCCGCCTGCTCAGCCGCGGCGGCCGTCGCGCCAGCACGTGTCGAACACGCTCGTCGGGCGTCTTCTGCTGCGCGGCGACGTCGACGCAGTTGTCATGATCGAGCAGCGCGTCGTGCTGCATCCCGCCTTTCGCCAACATCGCCCGCTTCGGCATCCCCGACGTGCGGCGTGATCGTCTCACCGCGGCCTGCCGATCGCTGGCCATGTCGCCGCCTGCCGACCGTCGAGTCCGACGGCCGCGCCAACCTGCATCAGGGCGCGATCGGCGTCGGCATCGACATCGACAGCGGGCGCGCTGATTGCACGCCGCCTGCCACAACGAAGACGCGTCACGCATCACGTCGACACACAGGCGCCGCTGGTCGGGTTCCAGGTGCCGCACTGGGACGAGGTGCTGGCGCTGGCCGGTGCGCTCGGCGGAGATCAGCGGCCTCGGGCTACCTCGGCGTCGACGTCATCATCGACGTCCGAGCACGGATCCGCTGCTGCTCGAGCTCAACGCCCGCCCGGACTGGTCGATCCAGATCGCCAACAACGACGGGCTTGATTCTCCCGCCTGCGCCGCGCCTGAAGCCGTGCCGCGCGTCGAGGCTGATCGTCATGGAGCGAGCGCCTGCACATCGCCGCGCGACCTGTTGCTGAGCCGCGCCGTCTCGGTCGCGGTCGCCGCTCGTGCTGTCGCTGAGCCTCGCCGCGCCGGCCGCCACGCCGTCGCGTTGGGATGGTCACGGTCGCCGATCCGCATCACCGGCGGCACCGGTGCCCGCCATGACGGTGCGCTTGGCCCTGCCCGCCGATACCGAGACGCAGACAGGTGGGCGACGTCGAGGTCACGGCGCGCGGTCTCGAAGCACAGGTCGTGCACGACGGTCCAGAGCCCTACGTGCTGCTCGCGCGGCAAGCTCAAGGGCGCGCGTCGGGTCGCCGTGCGCTACACGTGCACCGGCGCGCGCCAGCCTGCCGCCGTGCCACGCCGTTCAGCCGCTGCCGGTGCCGCCGCGTCGATCTCGTAGTTCGCTCAGCCCACCCCGCTCTTCCAGTCGCGCTCGATCCTCTGGTGCGCGACTTCCTCGAGACCAACGTCAGTCCGCATCTCCGCCAACGCCGGCACCGACCTGATGCGCACGATTCTGCAGGTCACGCGCGATCAGCCCGCTCTGGGATCGCGCAGGGCTAAGCAGCCTGGCGCTCGACGTGATCCGCAGCGGCAAAGGCAAGCGCATCGGCATCGGAGCGCGCCTTCACGACCTTCCTGCGCTGCGCCGATATCCCGGCGCGCTCTGGTCGAAGGCATCAACCTGAGCAAGCACGACACGCAGCACAAGCGCGTCTTCTGTTGACCAAGCGTGGGCGACGCGACCGCTGGTGGCCGGTCAGCTCGCACGCGCTTGGCTGGGTGGCGGCTCCCGCAGAAGAGCTACATCGCGCTCACCCGCAACGGGCAACGCGTCCTCACGGTCGAAGGCGATCGGCACGTGTCAGCTCCATACGGTGCAGGCCATGCCGCAGAGACCAAGGCGTGAAGGCGGCACGCGCTCGACTGTCGACGCGCCGGCTGGCGGATTGTGGCGTATGGCGTCTCGCGCTGAGCGCGCGCTCGGCGCGCTGGCGCTGCTCAGCCCGAGCGTCGCACACGCCCAGCAGTTGCCGGTGCCGCCGTCGTTCACTGCCGACGATGCCGCGCTGGCGTCGATGTTCCTGATCGGCGGCGGGCGGCAGGCACCGGTCATTCTCTTCGCGCCCGGCGACTGCCGACGCGCTGCGTCGCCACATCGGTGCAGTCGAGACGGCCGGTCCAGTGCTTTCGTGCGCGCACAGCGACCTGCTGCTGCGCAATGGCGGCTGCCCTAAGCTCGGAAGCCACCTGCCGGCACCACCTGCACGACGATCGACAACCCGCGACCCTTGGCGCGGCAGCCTCCGGTAGCCGGGGCGAAGGTCGAGTCGCAGCCCAGCCCAGCGCCAGTTACGAATCGTCGCTAAGCTGCCAGTGTGCGGCGCTGGCGGCGGCGGCGGAAAGCTGCGCCGCCTACCGGTCAACGTGACGCCGCGCCGCGCGCCTTATAGCAGCTGTCGACGCACTGGCGGCGCAAGCACGGTCCACCAGCTGCGCGGCGCGGCGTCTGCCGCCGCCTGCCGGCGCCCGGTGTGGTGGCGCTCGACTCCTCGAAACGCGGTGGCGCGGGAAGCGCTGCGCCTGCCTCCTGGTGAGCCAACGGCCGACGCTGCTCGTCGTTCGCCAACCCCAAGGACCGCCTCGGGCTGTTCTCGCGCCTTCCTCCTCTCGCCAGGCGTTCTCGTGCTCCGCCCGCCGCCGCCGCGCCACCGCGCCGCTGCTGGTTGCCGGCGGTCGCGGACGCGGCGGCCTGCCGACGCGATCGAAGCAGAGGTCTACCGCGCTTCATCCGCTCGCGCATCAGCTCGCGCCGACGGCGATCTATCTGGTCGGCGACGAGGCTCGCCCCTGCGCAGCCACCGCGTTCCCGATCCGTGTCCTGCAGTGCGGGCGGCAAGCAGGTGCGCGCCGGTGGCACGCGACGTGCGTCGAGCTGATCGCCTGAGCTGCTGCAGATGCGTGTCCGCCAGGACTGTGCTGCTCGGCCGTTTCGGTGCCGCGGAGGATGCGGCGCGCTCGGCAGCACGACCTGGCGCGCGCCAGCTCACCGTCGTGCCTCGGCGCCGCCATAAGCGGGCCGGTCCTGCTCTCTCAACGCCGATCCAGCGGTCGCGCGCCTCGGCAGAGACGATCTCGCTACGGCGGCGAGCGAAATGCGCAACGCCGGCATCAAGGTGCGAGGCGCGTTACGGCGACGAGGTCACCCCCGGCCGCGATCCACCGAAGCGCTGGAGCGCGCCAACGCGTCCTGCTGTGGGAGGGGCGCACTGCGCGCGCGCGTTTGACGCCTCGAAGCGCGGCGGCGTTCCGGCACGGCGCACGCCGCCCCTGGTGAATCCTGCCAGGAGATGTTACACGCATGCCTCGATCCGTTCCGATCCGTTGACGAAATGTCCTGCTCGAGCGCGGTACGCAGTGACCATCGTCGCGACCTCGGCGGCCATTCTACAGCGCGCTGGCATCCGCCTCCTGCCCGCCGCCCCTGCGTCGATTGCGCTCGTTCACGACGAGCGCCGGTATCAGCGCACCGCGGTGCGCGAGCACGCCGCGCCAACTATCTCTCTCGCGCTCTCACCGGACTGCAGCGCAGCGGCGCAAGCACGACGGTTGAGCCGGAGACCCATCGCGCCGCGCCATGCCTTGCGCTCTGGGGTGAGTCCGGACCGCCCGCCCGGACCTGGCGGTGCAGACGCCGAAGATTGCGCCAGCCGAGATGGCGCCTGAACGGCGCGGCGCTCGACCTCTCGATTCCCAGCGCCAGGTTAGTGGACGAGGCCAGTCTGTCGGGCGATACACCGCCGAACCGGTCCCGCGCTGCGATGCTCAGCGGCCTCATCCTGCGCGGCGGCAACCAACGGCAGCGCACGATCAAGGAACTCTTCTGCGCGTGACAGCGCAGGCGCCGAACAGACCACCGCCGCGTGCACTCCGACCGCTGGCCGGACGTCGTCGTCGTCTACGCGCCGCGCACCCGCCGCGCTGTCGGTCCTTGCGCGCCCCAGCGGTCCGGGGGAATCCGAGGCGGCGGTATTTCCGCCTGCCTCTCGCCTGGCGCCGCGGCGCCGCCCGCCCCAGTCCCCACGTAAGGGCCGCCCGCCGTGGGCGGCCCCGTGGCGCGCGGAGCGCGCCTGATGCTGGAGACGAAGGAACGTCCGCCAGCGTTGCTGTGGCGCCCCTCGCCCCGCGGGGACAAGCTCCGCGAGCCACACGGCGCATGAGATGTCGAGCTGATTCCCGCTCTGGCAGACACGTTTGCGTCGTCGCATAGCAGATCCCTGCGAGGTGCATTTGCTACCGGGCCGCCAGCCTGGCGCCCTCTTTACGCGCCTTGGCGAGGGCGATCGGCCCCTAGCAGGCGAGGTGCACGCCGGGGCGGTAACTCCACTGCCTCGTCGCTTTTTCCGGCACGCGGTGATTCGGCGCACCGCCGCGGCAACGCGTTGACCGCGAAGGTCAGCGACCGATGCCGGGCGTGTCTGCTAACGTCTCACCGCGCGCCTGCTGCCAGCGCTGGGATCGGCGAAGCGGCGCACGATACCGCAGGAGGAGTCGAGGCCACGCTTGCCTCGTGACGGCGCGGCGCCCCTCACCCTGGCGGAACATCTGGCTGAAGATGTGGCTGCTGATCGGCCGGTGCGATTCCCGCACCGGTGTCGCTGACTTGCCGGAACCGTGACGCGGTCGGCGCTGAGCTGCGCTACTTCAGAAGCTGGCATCGATGCCGTGCTCGGTGCGAATCCTGAACCCGTTGCTGGATCAGGCTGCCGCCTGTCACCACCGACAGCTTGCGCGGATCGTGGCCGATCCTCGCCGCACTCTCGGCTGCACCCTCCGCGGCACAGTCGATACGCGACCTCGCCGAATGCCTGCACCACTGCGCGCATTGTTCGGCGAGCGCGGCACCAGAGAGGCGTGCAGGCGGGATGGGCTCGAGCCTCTCACCCCCTCGCCGCCACGTGCCTTCGGCCGCTGGCTCGATCTCCAGCGTGTATACTCGATGAGCTTCCAGCAGCTCGGCGCCGGCAGCGCCGCGGGATGCGCTGGTCTGCACCGGCCGCGCCTGCTCCGGCGGCGTCGGCCCCGCCGTCGGCGAAGGATCTCGTGCAGCTAGCCGAGCAATGCACCGAGCGGCGTGCGATCGCGATGTACGCGAGCATCGTCGAGAGAAACCCGACTTCACGCGGTTGTGCGCCTGCTCCACACCTCTAATCTTCGATCAGGCGCGCGCTGTTGAAGCTGCCATCGACGCCGTCTGGGCGATGCCCTGCGCGCGCCTACGCGCAGTTCCCGGCGCCGCGAACCTGGTTCCGGTAGCGCCAGCCGTGATATACGCGGCGCGACCGGAATGCCGATGATCCCAGGCGTCGCGCGCCGGCGAGTGCCGCAGTACCCACGTGCCACGCCGCCGTCTGTCGCCGGCGATCGCAGCCGGCGTCGCTTCCGCTGACCGTCGCGTCACTGTCCGCCTGTCAGCAGCACTGGCTCGTCGCGCTGCACGCGTCGCCAGCAGCCAGGAGGCAATCGGGCGGCGCAGCGAGATCGCGGCTCCAGCGTTGGGCCGCGCCGCTTCCTGTCTACGCGCCTTCGTAGCGCCGCCGACCATCGGACGTACATTCTGCTCGCGCGGCTGCCAGAACGAGACGTGAGTCGCTGCGAAGTCTGCACCCCAGCACCTCGCGCCGTTGCTGTGCACCCGCAGAGGCAGCTCCGGATGGCCGGGCCGGTGCCTGAGACAGCGTGACGCGCATCGTCTCAGGCGTCACACACCCACGCACACAGCGCTGTCCTAACGGCTGTCCGCGCTTCCAGCGCCAGGGTGGCGAGATCGGCGCCAGATAGCCGAGTGAATACCGGTGCACTGCAGGCAGCGGCGCGCGCGCGTGATCGCGAGCTCGATCGGGAACTTCGTGCCGCCTGGCAACGCATCGCCGTGGTAGCGATGCGCCTGCCCGCCCATCGAACCAATGCCTGGTCACAAGCGCGATAGCGCGTCGAGGCCGCGGCGATGCGTCGCGCCGCGCCGCTGGCGTGAATGATCTGATCCACCATTGGAACGTGATGCTCCAGCGCGTCGCGCGCGCCGGTAACCGAACGTGCGCTCGGCGGCCGGATTGGACTCCGGGATCTTTCCTACCGCGTCATCGATGGTGATGATCGAATATCGAGCGCGCCGTCGAGCACCGCACTCGCGCCAGGTGTCGCATGCTGCAGCGCTCGCCCCGCACCCGCTACAGCGCGCGCGAGGCGCGCACCGGTGGCCCAGCGTGTAGCCCGCATACACCGAGGTCGAGAACGCCAGCACGTGCCGGCCTGCCGCCGCACGGTGATTCGACGACCCGCCTACCTGCGGAGCCTGGAGCCCAGATCACTCCTTGCCCGTCGACCGCCATCTGCCGCGACCGCTGACACCGTGTGTGAGAAACTGCGGCCATACGCCAGCCAGACGGCAAGCATGTCACCCGCCGCCTGCCACCAGCTCGTTGAGGACGATGAAGAGCAGCAGCGCACTGGCGGGATCGCTCGGTGATGATGCTGCGAGATCTGGCCGTGGTCACGCCACGCACCGATCCCGGCGCACGAGCCATGCCGATCCCAGCGATCAGAAAGCGCTGCCACGACGCCGGGCGGCGCGACAGACCAGCGCCAGTAGCCCCACACCGGTGCTGAGGAGCTGCACGACCTTGGCTGCTGGAAGAGGCGGCGTCTCGCGTGCGCACCGTAGCACCGCCACCACCTCGACACCGAACAACAACAGCGCCGCAACGAGCAGCCAGATGCCGGCGCGCATGCGCCGAACAGCGTAGCGGCGTCTCAGAAACGTCGTGCACCGCGCCGTTCGGACGGCGCCGAGGTCAGGCTGCTGACGCGTGCTGGGCATGGGCGTGAGTCATCCTACACGTGCGCCACAGCCAGTAGCCACGTAACATACCGCTATTGATACACACTTGTGCGTCGATCGGAGAAGGGACAGTCTCCCCTGATATCCCGCGCGAAGCCCGCAACGTACGCCGTTGCGCACCGCGCGCCAGACCACGATCGCGCGGCGCACGCGATGAATTCGAGAAGCCGCGCGCGCCAGACCGCGGCGCCGACGCGCTCGCCGTCGAGAGCGCGCTCCGAGGCGCGACTCGGTGGGCGTCTGTGGCTCCAGCAGGCTGAAATAGCTCGCGTCCGGATGAAATTAGGAAGACCAACGCCGCCCCACCTGATCCCTCCTGGCTCCATCATGAAGCCTTCGGGTCGCGGCTGACGCCGATGTGCATCCTCGACGCGCGAGCAGGCGGAACAACGCTGCTGCGCTGGTGCCTCCAGACGGCAAAGAGCGGCAGGATATGCCGAACGACGCGCGCACCTAACGCCCCGATACTTCGCCTAGAACAGATCTTTGCCCCTCGTCGTGCCGGGCGCGTCGCCGATTCCCACATGGTGCGGATCTTCTGCTCTGTTGCAGCCATAACTCGGCGAAGCCTCCGCAGCCCGAGCGCGAAGGCGTCTGCGCGGATCTGTGGCGGCACCGCTGCAGATACTTTCGCCTCGCGTCCTGCCGATTCGTCGGCACGGTGCGCGCACGCCCGGTCCGACCGTAGTGGCAAACATGCCAGACGTAGTCCGCCCGGCCACAACGTTGACCGGCAGCGCGTGGTCGGAAAGGCAACGAGGCACTTCGTTCACCGTCTGGCGGCCAGTGGACATCGGGGGGGACCTGCGCGCACCGTCGGTTGGGAGAATGTGCAGCGTCTCTGATGGATCCGGCGCGGAAGAACTTGAACACCGCTTTCGTGATGTCAGACATGCCAGCATCTCCTCTTCGATAACGCTGCACCTGGCCTTACTACCAGCTCGACGACCAGCGCGCATCATGGACTAGCCAGCAGTACCGTCGCGGGCTTACTGAAGCCAAAGGTGGCGCGATTGGCAAAGAGCGCTGATACGGATTGATGTGTACGAGAAGAGTCTCAGCTCTGAGATCGCCGTAGTCCTGCCAGCACGTGCAGCTTGGGTCTCGGGCGCGCTCGGAAGGATCAGCATGATCGCGCCGCGGTGTCTCCGCCGCACCGGCGCCGTGGCCTGGCAGCGGCACGGCGTTCCACGTCCTGCAGCGCAGCTCGACCATCTCCTTCGCCAATGCGCGGCAGAGATGATCCCAGCGCACCATCGATCGACGACCACACACACACCACGGTTGGCCAGATCGAGTCGATCATCCTGCGTCGCAGTTGCGTGTCTTCGCCACCATGCCGGGGATCTCGGCGGTGCGATCTTCCGAAACCGCCAGTATTGTGAAACGATTCGATGCGCACGGCACCTGGGCTGAATCCGGACAGGTCCTCCCCACTGTTAGCGCAGATCCTGCGCCGTCACCACCATCTCATCTGCGCCGACTTCTGTACGGATGAAGAGATATCGTGATCACTATCCTGGCTTGTGGCCATCTCGACGTGGCGCGATCCACTGGCGGCACGCCCGATCCCAGTTGATGATGATCACCCAAAGCGTTGTTTTATCCAAGGATGATGTCTAGATATGGAGTTCCCCTGCCGATGTCGTACACATCTAAACCACCTGCACATTGTAACCAGCAGGATGCAGCCTTTGAGCTACAATATGATGTCTTCCTATCCACTGTGCAGCTCGAGGTGCGCACGGCGTGGCTCCACTTCTCATCGCCTCAAGCCTTCCATTGCAGGAAACAATACATAGCATGTAATGTGTG
>ERZ1370068.17-contig-10011_pt1 | contig 51012 bp, 53 predicted proteins | sample MGYA00561227_ERZ1370068 | MGnify/ENA primary metagenome ERZ1370068 (study PRJEB38410, sample SAMEA6850437) | metagenome | study: Metagenomic assessment of the ecological functions of the soil: analysis of the soil microbiota associated with the... | reverse complement strand
TCGATCGCGAGCTCGCGGCGGCGCATCGGGGAACTCGTGATGTCGGCACCGACCGCGGAAGACGAACGGCTTGCCGGTGAGACGCGCGGCTCCAGTCGCCGCTCCTCAGCTCGCAGCAGCTGCTCGACGCGACTCGAAGCGCGGAGCGGCCGAGCGAACGTCGGCTTGCGTGTAGTCCTCGCCGTTGTCGATCGTCACGAGCGCGACGTGGGCGTCGCGTCGTCGACCCGCTGCAGCTTGAACTCGGTCGTCAGCCAGCGACGTTCTCCCAGAGGATCGCGCAGCCCATGCCCATGCCCGACGCAGAGCGCCGTGAGCCCGTAGCGGACGTCCGGCGCGCTCGCGGAAGCCGTACGCGAGCTGCGCCATCAGCCGCACGCCGGTGGCCGCGAGCGGGTGACCGCACGCGATCGCGCCGCCGTACGGATTCAAGCCGCGGGTCGTCGGGCGCGACGCCGACGCCGTCGCACCACGTGAGCACCTGCACGGCGAACGGCTCGTTCAGCTCGAAGAGGTCGATGTCGTCGATCGTCAGCGCCGGCCTGCTCGAGCACCTTCTCCGTCGCCGGCACCGGGCCCGAGCCCCATCAGGTGCGGCTCGACGCCGGCGTACGCGAAGCCGACGAGGCGCATCTTCGGCTCGAGACCGAGCTCCGGTCGCGGCCGTCCTCCGAGCGAGAGAAGCGCCGCCGTCGCGCCGTCGGTCAAGCCCGCGCGGAGTTGCCCGGCGGTGACGCGGCCGCCGGCGCGGAACGGCGTCCGCAGCGCCGGCGAGCGCCTCCATGCGTCGTGTCTGGGCGGAGGAACTCGTCGCGGTCGGCGACCGTCCAGCCGTCGTCGGTGAAGACGGACATCGGGACGACGGTCTCGTCCATCACGCCGTTCGTCCCACGCCGTCGCCGGCGCGCCGCTGCGACTCGCACCGCGTACGCGTCCGCGCGCCTCCTTCGTCAGCTGCGGGAAGCGCGTCGTGCAGGTTCTCGGCGGTCTGGCCCATCGACAGCGCGCCGACTCGTCGATCGAGCCGCTCGGCGACGAAGCGCGGGTTGAAGTCGACGTCGGCGCCCATCGGGTGGTGGCCCATGTGCTCGACGCCGCCCGACGAGGACGACGTCGGCCGCGCCCATCGCGATCTCGCCCGCGCCGGCGGTCGTCGCCGGTGAGCGCGCCGCGCACATGCGGTCGACGGCGAAGCCCGGCACCGTCGTGCGGGAGCCCGGCGAGGAGCGCGACGTCGCGACCGAGCGTCAGGCCCTGGTCGCCGACCTGCGCGGTCGCGGCGAAGACGACGTCGTCGATCCGCTCGGGCGGCAGCTGCGGGTTGCGGCGGAGCAGCTCGCGCACGGCCTTGACGCGCCATGTCGTCCGCGCGCGTCCTCGCAGAAGAAGCCGCTCGGGCCGGCGCGGCCGAACGCCGTGCGGACGCCGTCGACGAAGACCACCTCGCGCAGCTCCCGCACGCCGAGGACCCTCTAGTCAACAATCGTCACGGTCCCGCCACACGTCCCGTCACCCATCACGCGCGCCCGCGCCTCGATACGATCGCCCCGGGGAGGAGGTTGCGTGTGCCTGAACCAGATGGCCTGCGACGAGCGCGGCGACGAGGACTGGGCCGTCGCACCCGGAGCGCGGAGCGGAGCACCGCTACCGCCGACGGCGAGGCAGCGGCTTCGCCGACGCGGCCGACGCTGACGCACGGCAGCGCCAGCTCACCCGGCTCGGCAACGCCGCGCGAGGCGCGGGGCTCGCAGCTTCTGATGCGGGTCAGCCCGCGAGAGTGCACGCGTGGGTGGTCCGAACTGCGCCGCCGGCCGCTACCGCGAGAGCGTTGCCGACGCGCCGCCCGGCAGCTGGGGCCGCCCGTATCGGCGCGATGTCGCTCGTGCTCGCCGGGCGACTGGGCCGGCGCCGAGGATGCCGGTCGCTGGGCGCTCGACGAGGGCGCCGCCAGAGCGAAGTCGCCGATCGGCCGCTACGCAGCGCGCTCGCGCTGCTCGTTCTCGGCCGGGATGAAGAGGCGCGCTCGCACGCCGACGCGATCCGGCTCCGCGACGACTTCCCGAGGCGGTCGCAGCTGCGCTGGCGTTCACCTCCTCCCGCGACGTGATCGGCTACACCGATGCGGTCGAGACCGTGCTGGAATCCTTCGAGCGGCGCGACGAGTACCTGAGGACATGCCGGTCGCCGACACGGTGATCGTGCTAGAGGCGCTCGCCGCCCGCCGCAACCTCGCCGCGGCCGACCTGGAGTCCTCGCTGCTTCTGCCCCAACCGTTCGTGGGCGGGTGGAACACGGTCGTGATGATGAGCGGCTCGACGCCGATCCTCCGCGAGCCCGCGCGCCCTCTCCGCCAGCTCGGTGATCAGCTCCAGCGCCCGCTCGGGCCGGAGCCGCGACGTGATCTGTGCCGCACGGAAGGTGCCCGCCGACCCGTGCTCGCCCCAGCCGCGCTGAACCTCCTCCAGCATCGCCGCACGCAGGTCGCTGGTGAACCCCGAGGCTGAGGAGCTCGGGCGCGACCCAGTACGGTCCGCGCGACGGCCCGGTACGCTTCGCGGCCCTGGCCGCCCTCGGCGAGCTCGATCAGCCCCGCCTTCAGGAGCATGCGGACATGGAAGCGGAGATGCCCGGGGATCGACTCCGAGCTTGTTCGCCAGCTCGCGGTTCGTCAGGTGCTCCGTCGCTCCCGGCGCCGAGCGTCTCGAGCACTCGGAGCCGGAGGGTGGCCGAGCGCTTTCAGCTGCTCGGGCTGCTCGAGCGTGAGCACGTCCAGGAGGGGTCTGGACTGAGCCGCGGACATTGGGCGATTGTCGCCGGGTCGTCGCTGCCTTGTCTAGTCGAGCAACTTCGCGGCGGCTGCGCGATCGGCCACAACCCGCGTGGTTCCGGCGCTCGACCGGACTAAGCTCGCGGGCGTCGCCGTGTCCGGAGGTCGCCCGAACGCCCGTTCGGCGGCATCCGCTTTGTCCGCCCCGCGTCACGATGAAGACGACCTCCGGGGCCGAGGCGAGCACCGGGATCGTCATCGTCACGCGATCGACGAACGGCTCGAGCTTGGCCTCGGTCGGCACGGCCCGCCGCTCGCGCTCCTCGAGGGCGGGCATGTTCGGGAACAGGGACGCGGTGTGCCCGTCGGCGCCCAGGCCGAGCAGGACGAGATCCAGCCGCACGTCCCGGAGGAGCGCGTCGTACTCGTCGCGCCGCAGCCTCGGCGCCGAGCTCGCCCCGGATCCGGTGCGTCGCGCGCCGGCTGGGCCTCGAGCCGGTCGAGCAGGTTCTCGCGCGCGAGGCGGTAGTTCGAGCGCTCGTCGTCTGGCGGGACGCAGCGCTCGTCTCCCCACCAGAGCGAAGCCTTGCTCCAGTCCGGCTCCCGCTCGGCCGCGAGCTGGTAGGCGCGGCCGGGCGAGTGCCCTCCGGTGAGGGCGATCGCGTGCCCCGCCCGAGCGGCCTCGACGAGCGTGTCGGCGAGAATCGAGGCTGCCTGCCCGGGATCGTCGGCGACGACCAGCTCGACGCCGTAGAGGGTCATTCCTCGCTCTGCTGCGAGCTCGCGCGAGCGCTCCATCGCCGCCTGGATCGCGTTCAGGAACGCGGCGCGGACGCCGGCGATCTCGAGCTCGCGGATCGCGCGGATCGTCGTGCCGCCGGGCGAGGTGACCTGCTCGCGCAGCTCGACCGGGTGGATGCCCTCGTCGCGCAGGAGCTGCGCGGTGCCGAGCATCGTCTGGACGACGAGCTGCGTCGAGATCTCGCGCGAGAGCCCGAGCAGGATGCCGGCCTCGATCATCGCCTCGGCGAGCAGCGCGAAGTACGCGGGCCCGAGCCGGAGACTGCCGTGACCGCGTCCATGTACGCGCTCCGGCACCTGGACGACGGCGCCGAGGTGCGTGAGCGCCTCCTCGGCGAGACGAGGTGCTCGCTCGCCCGCGTGCGCGCCGGCGCAGATGCCCGGCGATGCCCTCGTGCACGGTCGACGGCGCGTTCGGCATCGCAGCGCACGACCGGCACGCCGGCGCGCGAGTCTGGCGCTCGATGCGCGGCGGTCGGGATCGCGGCGGCGACCGAGAGCACGGTCTGCTCCGGGCGTGAGCAGCGCCGCCGATCTCGCCGAGCAGCGTCGTCGAAGTCCTGCGGCTTGACCGCGATCGACGACGACGCTCGGCGCCCGCGATCGCCTCGGCGTTCGAGAGTGGTTGCCCGCACGCCGTGGCGCTCGCACAGCTCGGCGGCGCGCTCCTCGTCGCCGGCGGTGGACGACGAGCTCGTCCGGTTTCCGCCAGCCGCCGCTGAGCAGGCCGCGCAGAAGCGACTCGCCGATCGTGCCGGCGCCGAGGATCGCGACGCGCCGCTGCTCCACACCGCAGTCAAGCCGCGGCGGTACCAGGCAGCGACCGAGGCCTAGACCGACGCCGCGAGCAGGTAGACGCTCGCGAGCCCGGCCCACTCGCCGTACGGGCTCGCAGCAGCTCGGCTGTCTCCCCACGCCTTCGACCCACCGCCCGGCGCATGGCCGAGGGAGCTTCACGAGCCCGAGGTCGGCGACGAGCCCGCGGTCGTAGCGGCCGAGCCCCTCGCAGGAAGACGACGCCGACCGACCACGGGCCGAGCCGCGCTCGCGCAACAGACGGTCTGCCGCCGCCGCGCTGGGCGGCGCCTCGAGCGCTCCGAGCTCGACCGAGCGGCAGAGCCGCACGAGCGTCGCGGCTCGGCGCATTCCGGAGGCCGGAGCGGCGCAGCTCCACGGGAGCGAGGCGGCCGAGGCTCGCGCAGTCGGGGGCGCGTTGAGCCGCGTACCCTGCAGCGTCGGAGTGGTCGCCGCGGATCACGCTCCGCTCGATCGCCCGAGCGCGTTCGGCCTGGATCAGTTGGCCGCAGACGGCGCGCAGGAGGGCATGCGCGACGGTCGGCGTTCGCACCGGCCGCAGTCCGCGCACGCGCCGAGTCGCCCTCGCCGATCAGCGGATCACGGGCGAAGCGTTTCAGGAACTCTGAGTGGTCGTCCTCGAGCGCGAGACACGAAGCGGAGCTCCTCGATCCCGGCCTCGCTCGGAGCCCGCAGCTGGACGGTGCCGTTCGCCTGCTGCCAGGCGCGCCCCGCGCCTCCGCACGCGAGCGCGGCCACGAGCACGCCGTCGGTCACGGTGCGCGTGGCGTCGCTCTGCGTGGCGCAGCGAGAGCCGGAGGGAAAACGGGCCGCGCGGCCGGAATCGCGGCCGAGATCACCGCTGGGCGTCGCGTGGCTGCGGGTCGCCGGCCGGTTCTGCGGCGAGGTTGTCCGCGCGCTCGGCATCTCGGAGCGCCTCGCCTCTGCGTCCCGCGCGGCGGAGGAACGCTCCCCACGGCAGCGGTACGCCTCGAGGTGGTCCCGCCGCAGGCCGTGCGCGCCGAGCGGCGCAGTCGCCTCGCCGTAGGCACGTGTCGGCGGCGTCGACGTCCTCGGTGAGCGACAGGCCCTCCGCCGAGGCCCACAGCGCGTTGCCCTTCTCCGCGAGGTAGTCGTCGCCGGCGGCGTCGAGGCGCTGCCCTTGCTCGTTCGATGGCCTCCTCGGCCCGACCGAGCCTGGCCGCGAGTCTCGCCTGGTCGGTGTGAGATTGGCCTGCGATCCTCGGGCTCCGGATTCGGGCCGAACAGCTTCTCGCGCGAGCTCGAGCGTGCCGGACGGCCTCGTCGGTCCGGCCCTGCGAGAGCATGATCGAGCCGCAGAGCAGGTGGGCCCGCGCCAGGTGGAGCGTGTCGTCGGTGACCTCGAGGAGCGCGATCGCCCCTGCGAATGTCAGCCGAGCGCCGCGACGGACTTGCCCTGGAGCTCGTTGAGCCGAGCGAGCGACCAGTACAACCGCACGCGCGAGTAAGGGTCGGTCAGCTCCTCGGCCTTGTCCAGCACCTCGTCGAGAACTTCCTGCGCCCGCTCCAGGTCTCCGAGGTCAGTGAGCGCATAGCTGAGGTAGCTCGTGAAGCGCAGCCGCGCGGCCGTGTCCCTGGGGGCGCCTCGCCTCGACTCCTCGAGACACCGCTCGAACAGCTCGACGGCCAGGTCGGGCCGCCCGCTCGCCGAATAGGCCCGGCCGAGGGTCGCGTAGAACGTCGGGACGGGCGCTCGGAGAGAGCTGGAAGCCTGCGAGACCGGCCTCCAGGCGCTCGATCGTCGTCGCGGTGCGTCCGGCGCTCGCAGCCGCCAAGCCGAGCGCGATGTTCGCGCGCGCAGCGGCGGACGGTATCGCCCGCGTCCACGGCCTCGTCACGCAGGACGGCGAGCTTCGCCTCAGCCTCGTCAGGGTGCTCCGCGAGGCGCAGCTCGAGCTCGGCGTCGGCGATCTTCAGCTCGCGCTCGTCCGTGTCGCGCAGCTCGGAGCCGGTCTCCAGGTAGTCGGCCGAGACTCCGAGCTTTCGCGCGAGCATCCGCAATGCCTTGACCGAAGGCCGCCGCGCGCCCGCCTCGATGCGCGAGATGTAGGCGTACGAGACGCCTGGGCTTGCGAGCTCGCGCTGGGAGAAGCCGCGCTCATGGCGCAGGCGTCGCAACCGCTGGCCGATCGTCTCGGCCTGCCCTCGTGAACCCGGACGCCAAACCGATTCAATCTTGGACTCCCGCCGAAGACACCGTCAAACGGCCTCGGTGGGCGCCAGGTCTTCGACCACGGCTGGGATAATCACGGCGTGAGCGATGGGTCGAAATCGTCGCGCTCCTGGCGGGAGGTCTGGAGCCAAGCGCCTGCTCGTCGCGATCTGCGCGATCGTGTTCTTGATCGGGGTCGGATTTCTCGGAGCGGCGTTCCTGCCGCGCTGGTGGGCGCACAGGGTCGGCGACCAGGTGAACGGGGAGCATCGGTGCGGGCGTCGCCCTGGGGCTCTTCTACGGCTTCGTCTTCACCGCGATCCTCGCTCGCGGTCCTTCGCTTTGCGTTCGACAAGCGCCGCGCCTGGTCGACCTGGGGATCCTGTTCGCGATCGCGATCCTTCTCGCCGTGCCCAACCTGCTCACCCTCGGGGTCGTGCTCGGGAGCGGCAACGCCTCGCATGCGGGGAGCGCACCCTGGACGTCGAGGCCCCGGCGTATCGCAGCGCCGCCCTCGCCGGGGCGATCCTGGCCGTCATGGCCTTCGCGCTTCTCCAGTACCTGCTCGTCGCGCGCAACCGTTCCCGCCGCGAGGCTCGAGCGCCTCCGAGAAGAGCTGAAGGCGAGCAAAGCAGGAGGCGCAGCGGCGCCGAGCGCCCAGTCTCCGGTCGGGCTTCCCACCCCGGGCCAGAGCGGGCAGTAAGCTGAGGCTCAATGAGCGAAGCCGTCGGAAACGACGCGGCCAAGACGAAGCGCTCCATCGACCCTGCGCGTCGACATCGGGCACGTCCACCTCAAGGTGGCGGACATCGACCGCTCGCTCGGTTTCTACCGCGACATCCTCGGCTTCGACGAGATGCAGCGGCACGGCGACCAGGCCGCGTTCATCTCCGCCGGCGGATACCACCACCACCTCGGGCTGAACACGTGGGAGTCGCGCGGCGGCTCCCCGCCTCCGCCGGGCACGACGGGGCTCTACCACGTCGCGATCCGCTATCCCGACCGCCGCAGCTTCGGCGATGCGCTGCGCCGGCTGGTCGACGCGAAGTGGCCGATCGACGGCGCCACCGACCACGGCGTCTCCGAGGCGGTCTACCTCCGGGACCCGGACGGAAACGGGATCGAGCTCTACCGCGACAAGCCTGAAGAGGAGTGGCCCCGGCCCGAGAACGGTGGGGGCGTCGCGATGCACAACGCGCCGCTGGACCTGCAAGCGCTCCTGTCCGAGGCGGCCTGATGGCGAAGGGCTACGCCGAGGGGCCGGCAGCCGAGGAGGCCGAGCGGCGGCTGGAGGAGCTCGAGCGCGGTGTCGACGAGCCGAAACGCGAGCAGCGGCTGGCCGTCTACGGCTCGACCCCGACCGAGCCGGAGCGGCACTTCATCGGCTGGCGGGACGAGGTCGATCCGGACGAGCTCTTTGCCTCGGGCGAGGTCATGGGGGCTCACGGTGGTCCGCGCTACGGTGTAGCCGGTGAGCCAAGCAGGTCGAGCAGCTCGGAGCAGGTGACGATTCGCTTCGCCGGCGACTCGGGCGACGGAATGCAGCTGACCGGCGGCCGCTTCACGAGCGAGACGGCGCTGCTCGGAAACGACCTCTCGACGCTCCCGGACTTCCCCGCCGAGATCCGCGCGCCGGCCGGCTCGCTGCCCGGGCGTCTCCGGCTTCCAGCTCCACTTCGCCGACCACGACATCCTCACGCCGGGCGACGCGCCCGACGTGCTGGTGGCGATGAACCCGGCCGCGCTGAAGACGAACCTGCGCGACCTGCCGAAGGGCGGCACGCTGATCGTCAACCGCGACGCCTTCACCGACCGGAATCTCGAGAAGGCGGGCTACGCGGCAGAGCCCGCTCGAGGACGGCTCGCTCGCCGAGTTCCACCTGCACGAGGTGCCGCTGACGACGCTGACGCTCGAGGCGCTGAAGGACGCGGACGTGACCAAGCGCGAGGCGGAGCGCTCGCAAGAACATGTTCGCGCTCGGCCTCGATGTCCTGGCTCTACCACCGCCCGACCGAGGGCACGATCGCCTTCCTCGAGCGCAAGTTCGCCTCGAAGCCGGCGATCGCCGAGGCCAACGTCAAGGCCTTCAAGGCGGGCTGGGCGTACGGCGAGACCTCCGAGGACTTCGTCGTCTCCTACGAGGTCGCGCCCGCGCCGATGGCGCCGGGCACCTACCGCAACATCACCGGCAACCAGGCGCTCGGCGATCGGCCTGATCGCCGCGAGCGTCAAGAGCGGCCTGCCGCTCTTCCTCGGCGCCTACCCGATCACGCCCGCCTCGGAGATCCTCGAGCACCTCTCGCGCCACAAGCGCTTCGGCGTTCGCACCTTCCAGGCCGAGGACGAGATCGCGGCCGTCGGAGCCGCGCGTCGGCGCGAGCTTCGGCGGCGCGCTCGGCGTCTGCACGTCGAGCGGCCCGGGTGTCGTCCTGAAGGCGCGAGACGGTCGGCCTGGCGGTCGCGCTCGAGCTGCCGCTGCTGATCCTCGACATCCAGCGCGCCGGCCCCTCGACCGGCATGCCGACCAAGCCCGAGCAGGCCGACCTGCTGATGGTGCTCTACGGGCGCAACGCCGAGTCGCCCGTGCCCGTGGTCGCGGCCTCCACGCCGGGCGGCTGCTTCGACGCGGCGCTCGAGGCGGCGCGGATCGCGCTCAAGTACCGCACGCCGGTCTACCTGCTCTCCGACGCCTACCTGGCCAACGGCTCGGAGCCGTGGCTCCTGCCCGACGTCGACTGCGCTCGCCGGAGATCCCGGTCGAGTTCGCGACCGAGCCGAACCGCGACGGCGAGTTCCTGGCCGTACGTGCGCGACCCGGAGACGCTCGCGCGCGCCGTGGGCGATCCCGGGCACGCCGGGGCTCGAGCACCGGCATCGGCGGGCTCGAGAAGCAGGACGAGACCGGCAACGTCTCCTACGACCCCGACAACCACGACCGCATGGTGCGCCTGCGCGCGCAGAAGGTCGCGAACATCGCCGCCGACATCGCCGAGCTCGAGGTCGACGACCCGGACGGCGCGTCGCTGCTCGTCCTCGGCTGGGGCGGCACGTACGGCTCGATCGCAGCGGCGGTGCGGCGGCTGCGCAAGGAGGGCAAGCAGGTCGCCCAGGCCCACCTGACCCACCTGAACCCGTTCCCGCGCAACACCGGCGACGTGCTCGCGCTCGTACGACCGGGTGCTCGTGCCGGAGATGAACCTCGGCCAGCTGCTGAAGCTCATCCGCGCCGAGTTCCTCGTCGACGCGGTCGGCTACAACCAGGTGCGCGGCCAGCCGCTGCGCGCTCGGACGAGCTCGCGGACGCGATGGAGACGATGGCGTGACTGAGAATGGCAACGGCGATCGCTGACCGCCAAGGACTTCAAGACCGACCAGGAGGTGCGCTGGTGCCCGGGCTGCGGCGACTACGCGATCCTCGCCGCGGTGCAGAGCTTCCTGCCCGAGCTCGGGATTCCGCGCGAGAACATCGTCTTCGTCTCCGGAATCGGCTGTGCCGCGCGCTTCCCGTACTACGTCGAGACCTACGGGATCCACTCGATCCACGGCCGCGCGCCGGCGATCGCGACCGGGCTCGCGCTCGCGCGGCCCGACCTCTCGGTGTGGGTCGTCACCGGCGACGGCGACGCGCTCTCGATCGGCGGCAACCACCTGATCCACGCGCTGCGCCGGAACGTGAACGTGAAGATCCTGATGTTCAACAACCAGATCTACGGGCTGACGAAGGGGCAGTACTCGCCGACCTCGCCGCTCGGGACGGTCAACAAGACGACGCCGATGGGCTCGGTCGACTAGCCGTTCAACCCGGTCGCGCTGGCGCTCGGCGCGGAGGCGAGTTTCGTCGCGCGCTCGATCGACACCGACCGCCCGCATCTCACCGAGACCGCTGCGGCGCGCTGCGCGCATCCGGGCGCGGCCTTCGTCGAGATCTACCAGAACTGCAACGTCTACAACGACGGCGCCTTCGACGCGGTGCGCGACGAGAAGGAGAACCGGATCCTGCTCGAGCACGGCGAGCCGATCCGCTTCGGCGCAGAGGGCGAGCGCGGTGTTCGGCTGCGGCCGGACGGCTCCGCGGAACTCGTCGACGGTCGCCGACGCGATGACGGACGCTGCTCGTCCACGACGAGCACGCGGAGACGAGCCTCGCTCGCGAACGCGCTGGCCCGGCTCTCACACACGCCGCACGGCCCGACGCCGATCGGGATCTTCCGCGACGTCGACCGTCCGGTCTACGACCGCCTGCTGGACGAGCAGCTCACGCGCGCCCGCGAGGAGCAGGGCGAGGGCGACCTCGGCGAACTGCTGCACGCCGGCGACACCTGACGATCGGCTGACCGCCACCCTTCCGTTTCGCGGCTGGGAGACCGCCTACCGCGTCTTCGGCGACGTCGAGGCGCCGGGCCGGTCGCCGTTGCTCGCCTTGCATGGCGGGCCGGGCGGCTGCCGCTTGCCGCTCGAGGCGCTCGCGCCGCTTGCCGACGAGCGCCGTGTCCTGCTGTTCGACCAGCTCGGGAGCGGCGAGTCGTCGCGTCCCGACGAGCCGTCGCTCTGGACGGTCGAGACCTTCGTCGAGCAGGTGCAGAGCGTCCGCGACGGGCTCGGGCTCGACGAGATCCACCTGTTCGGCTCGTCGTGGGGCGGGATGCTCGCGCTCGAGTATGCGTTCACGCGGCCGGACGGGCTCGCGAGCCTGATCCTCAACTCGACGCCGACGAGCGCGCCGCGCTGGGCGGTCGAGACGCTGCGGCTGCACGCCGAGCTGCCGCGCGGGCTCGACGACAAGCAGGCCGAGGAGGAGTTCAAGCCGCCGCCACATCTGCCGGCTCGATCCCGAACCGGAGGTTCTCGCGCGCGCGCGAGCAGTTCGGCGCGCAGGTCTACGAGACAATGTGGGGCCCGAACGAGTTCACCGTCACGGGCACGCTCAAGGAGTGGGACGTGATCGACCGGCTCGGCGAGCTCGACGTGCCGACGCTGATCACCTCGGGCCGCCACGACGAGTGCACGCCGGCGCTCGTCCAGCCGCTCGCAGACGGCATCCCGGGCGCCGAGTGGGTGCTGTTCGAGGAGAGCGCGCACATGCCGTACCTGGAGGAGCCGGAGCGGTACCTCGAGATCGTCGGCGGCTTCCTCGACCGGGTCGAGACCTCGGTGCCAGACACGAGAACGGAAGCGTGACGGAATCGTGACCGAAGTCTGACTTCCGCTGCTCACGCCGTGGTTCTCACCGCGAGCGGCGTGTCAGACAAACGCCTGAATCGCCGCGCCTGCTCCCGCGACGAGCAGGACGAAGCCGATCGCGCGGATCAAGGCGGGCTCGGAGAGCCGGCCGGTGAGGCGAGCGCCGATCAGCGCGGCCGGGATCGAGGGCGCCACCGCCGACGGCGATCAGCTTCCAGTCGGGTGCCGCGGAGGGAAGGTGCCCGACGAGCCCGGCGACGCCGACGCAGACGCCGACGGCCAGGTTCGTCCCGACGGCGCGCGAAGCCGGCTCGCCGACGAGCCGAAGTAGCGCGGGCATCCGCAGTGAGCCGAGGATCAGGCCGACGAAGCCGCCGAGCAGCCCGATCACCAGGCCGGAGACGACGGCCGCCACCCGCGAGAACTCGGCCCTGACCTTCGCCTGGCGGGGCTTGCGGAGCAAGAGGTCGAGCCCGCTGTAGAAGAGCACGACCGCGATTGCGAGCAGCAGCGCGGTCTTCGGCACGCGCCCGGCGAGGTAGCCGCCGGCGAGCGCGCCGACGACCGACGGCGGCGCCATCCAGCCGAACAGTGTCCAGTTGATCCGGCCGGCGCGAATGTGCGCGGTGCTCGCGGTCGCGGCCGCGATCCCGGAGACGGCGATGTTCGCCCCGCCACCGGCGGCCGGCGAGGAGGCAACGGCGGCATACAGAGGCAGGCGCAGGTTCCCAGCACGAGCCCGACCACGCCGCCGGCGACCGCCACCACGAATGACCAGGCCGCGACGGCGACCAGCTCCAGCCCGCTCACGCCGCGAGCCTAGCAACGACGAGGCCCGCCGGTTGGCGGGCCTCGAGGAGGACGACTGGGCTGGATGGGGAGGTGTTAGCCGTCCGAGCCGATGGTGACCGTCTTGACGAGCTCGCAGTTCGTGGTCACGTCGCTCTCGCCGGCGCGGAGCCACGCGACGTCGTGGTCGCCGGGGCCGCAGTCGAGCGTGTCGACCTGACCGTCCGCAGCGAGCGCGTGCAGGACGTCGTTGCCGTCGCCACCGAACTCGTGGTCGACGCCGCGGCCGCCCCAGAGGAAGTCGCGCTGGGAGCCGCCGTTGAGCGTGTCGTCACCCGGCCCGCCGTGGAGACGGCTGAGGCCGTTCTCGCCGGCGGTGAGCGTGTCGTTGCCGTAGCCGCCCCAGGCCACTGCGCGGCCGTTGCCCGCCGTGATCGTGTCGTCTCCGGGGCCGCCGAACAGATGGTCGAGACCGGGGCCGCCGTCGATGGCGTCGTTGCCCTTGCCGCCGTAGACGAAGTCGCGGCCTTCCGCGGCCGAGATCTGGTCGTTGCCGGCGAGCCCGAGGATGTAGTCGGGGCCGCGCCGTGCCGGCGATCACGTCGTCGCCGCGCGTGCCGCGGATCACGTTGAACCAGCGTGCACCTGCAACACCCGTCACGGCAAGGCCGACGCCGAGGGCGAGTGCGAGGACGATCAGCTTGCGAACCATGGGAACCTCCGTTGAGGGAGCGAGCCTGCTCCGCTCAGTAAACGAGCCGCCCATTAGGTCTCTTTGCGTGAATTGCAAAGATTTCCTCAGGACGAGGTTCGGGGTTCGCGGCAACGCAGAGGACGCGCCGGCTGCGATGCCGACGCGTCCCAGCGGGGTTCGCCTTGTCGGCGGACCTAGAGCTCGTTCCCGCCCTCGACCACGTCCACGGAGACGATCAGGTCGGGGCGGATGAAGCGGCCGGCGTAGAAGGGCCACTGGCCCTCGGTCGCCGTCGAGAACTGCTCGATCACTTCCTGGGCGCCTTCCATCGCGGTGCCGAAGTCGCGGAACGAGCCGACCTCGACGCCGTCGCCCTCCTTCAGGCGAACGACCACGCGGAAGTCGGTGGCGCGCTTGGGTGCGAACAGCTCCTCGAGCTCCGGCACGCTGACGGGCTCGGGAGCGATCTCGGCCACGGGCTCGGGAGCGAGCTCGACCGGAGGCGCGACGAAGGGAGCGGGCTCGGGCTCGACGACCGGCTCGAGGCTCCACGGCCGCGACGGGCTCGGGCTGCGGCGCGATCGCCGGCAGCTCGATCACGGGCTCCAGCGCAGCGGGCTCGACGACCGGCTCGGGGTCGGCCGGGGCCATCAGCGGGATCGTATGGAGCTCGACCGCCGGAGCCGGCTCGGGCTCGGCCGGAGCGACCGGCGCAGGCGCGGGCGGCTCCTCGACCGGCGCGGGCTCCTCGGCCGGAACGGCGTCGGCGGCGAAGTAGTCGATCACGGGCGCTACCGGCTCGACCGGAGCCTCGGGCGCCATCGCCGGGAGTACCGGCTCGGCCTGGACCGGCTCAGGCGCCGGAGCAGGGGCGGGCGCCGGAGCAGGCGCTGCCGCCGGCTCGGGTTGCTGGGGCACCTCGGCCTGAACCGGCGCGGGCGCCGGAGCCGGGGCCGGAGCAGCCGGAGCCGCCGGAGCCGCGGGAGCGGCCTCGGGAGGCCGGATGGCCGGAGGAGGCGTGGGCAGCCCGGAGATGCCGCCGTCGCCGACGGGCATTGCCGAGGCAACGGGGCCCCGAACCACCGGCGGGCTGAGCGGAGGCTCGAGCCCGAGGCTCGTCCCCGCGGTGAACTCGTGAGTCCCTAGTGCCGACATGTGTGATCCCTTTCCGTTGGCCTCGTGCGGCTCCCGTAGGAGCGCGCGTGCTCGCTCGGCCAGCTTCGTTGTCCACGAGCATGAGCTCGGGTGAGAGCAACCGTTCGAGTCTGTGCTGGTGAATGAGACCAATCGCCGCAGTTTCCGCAGTTTTCTGAAGACGCCATGCGAGGGTGTGCCCCGCAGATGCAGTATCGGTGAGGGTTCGGGTCCGAGCATGCCCCGTTGGAGTGATTGGCGGGCGGCACGCAGCGCGCACCGCCCGCCCGGTCGTTCTAGTGGTTCGCGGCGCCCGGCGAGGGTGTCGAGCTGACCGAGAAGTCGGCCGCGTTGTCGTTCGTGTCGTGCCCGTCCGGGATTCGGCCGGAGCTGCTTCCCGGAGCCGCGGTCGCGGGCGGCGCCGTGGTCGCATGGGCCTCCACGAAGGCGTTCGTCGTGTCGCCGTAGCCGACGGAGTCGAGGATCCCGCCCGTCGCGTCGCGGACGGCGATCCCGCCGCCGGTAGAGGCGAGCGAGGTCGAGAAGCTCTGGTCGGCGGCGTGCGAGCCGAGGTAGCCGCTGCCGCCGAGCAGGTAGAAGCCGCCGGCTGGGATGCTCGTACCGGCTGGGATCGTCACGAGCGTGATGTCGCTCGTGCCCGCTGAGGAGCGGTAGGCCACCTTGAAGCCGCCGACGTCGGCCGCGCTCGAGCCGGCATTGAACAGCTCGACGAACTCGTTCGAAGCCGCGCCGGTCGAGCCGGTCATGAGCTCGTTCACGCGGATCTGCGCGCTGGAGCCGCCGCCCGTGGGGACGCACTTGAGCGTGGCGATGCCGCCGGCGTCGTACGTGAGCGTGGCCGTGCCGGGCGCTCCGGCCAGGTGGCAGCCGACGCCGTTCAGGCTTTCCAACGAGGGCAGCGAAGGGCCGGCGGGTCCCGCCGCGCCCTGTGGGCCGGCAGGCCCGGCCGGGCCGGCGGCACCCTGCGCGCCGGTGTCGCCCTTCGGGCCGGCGAGCTCCCGCGGGCCCGCCAGGCCCTGGGGGCCAGGCGTTCCGGCCGCACCGCTCGGGCCGCGCGCGCCCTGGGCGTTCCAGGCCATCGACGACTCGCCCCGGCGGCAGGAGGCGGAGGCGGCGACGATCCGCACCACGCCGGTCTTCTTCTTCACGCACGCGTGAATCACGGCACTCGTGGGCTGCCGTCCGCTCCGGCTGGGCGGCGAGCGCGACGCCGGTCACGAGAACGAGCGGCAGCGCGGCGAGCAAGACGCGTCTTCGGCGAAGGCGCATATGGATCTCCTCTCGGTTGGCTGCGCCTACCGATACCGGCGTCCCGGCGAGCGGCCCGGCCAGTCCCGCGCGCCTTCCGGCGCGCTTCCTTACCACAACCGTCTAGAAGTGGGCGCTTCGCCAGCCGCCGGAGTCGTCCGGGAGGGAACCCGTAGGCTTCCGCGCCGTGGGAGTTCCCGAGGCAAAGATCGAGCAGACCGGCGAGGGCGCGGTCGTCGTCGTCTCCCGGCTGGTTCGTGCTGTCAACATGGCCGACTGCGCCGTGGATGCGCGCGACGACAAGGGCGGCGAGTGGGCGACCTACGGCGAGCCGGAAGGCGGAGTTCCAGCAGTACGGGATCGGGATCCACGTCCTGCATCCCGGCCAGGTGAACGGGCTCTACCACTCGGAGAGCGTGCAGGAGGACTTCCTCGTCCTCTCCGGGCGAGTGCCTGCTGCTGATCGAGGAGCAGGAACGGCGCGCTGCAGGCCTGGGACTTCGTCCACTTCGCGCCCGGCACGCGGCACATCTGCATCGGCGCCGGCGACGGGCCGTGCGCGAATCCTGATGGTCGCGCCCGCGGGCCCGGCAAGACGCTGCACTACCCGGTCACGGAGCTGGCGCAGAAGCACGGCGTCGCCGGCGCCCGAGGAGACCGACGACCCGCGCCAGGCCTACCGCGAGGTGCCGCGCAACTTCCAGCGGGTGAAGGCGCCGTGGCCCGTCTAGCCTTCGTCGCGCTGCTCGTCCTCGGCGCGACGGCCTGCTCGTCCTCGAAGCAGGCGGCCTCGACGAGCACCGCGACGACCACCGGCGCGGTCAAGTCGCCGATCGTGGTCAAGACGCCCGTTGTCGGAAACGCAATGGCGGAGCCCGATCTCGGTCAAGGGCACGTCGACCCTCTCCGAGCAGCTGACGGTCGAAGTGCTGGACGCCTCGGGCAAGCAGCTCGGCAGCAAGGGCACGACGCCCAGCGACGGCCGCTTCTCCGTCGAAGGTGCCGTTCACACGGTGAAGAAGCTCATCCCGGGCGCCGTCTCTCGTCCACGACGAAGGCGGCGAGCACACCGTGCTGATCTCGGTTGTATTGACTCCTAGCGCCGTAGGCTTGCTTCATGGACGAGCACGTGCTGCTCGTTGGAGGACGACGCCTCGATCCGCGCAGGTGGCGACGCTCGGGCTCGAGCAGTCCGGGCTGCGCGTGACCGCGGTCGGCGACGGGCGCGAGGGCTCGACCGCTTCCGCCGGGGCGGCGTCGACCTGGTCGTGCTCGACGTGATGCTGCCCTCGCTCGACGGCTTCGAGGTGCTGCTGCGAGATCCGGCACGACAGCCAGGCGCCGATCGTGATGCTGACCGCGCGCAGCGAAGCTCCACGACGTGGTCGTCGGGCTCGAGCTCGGCGCCGACGACTACGTGACCAAGCCGTTCGAGCTGCCCGAGCTGGTGCGCGCGTGAAGGCGGTGCTGCGGCGGGCCGCGCCGGTGGGCGACAGCGCCACGATCAGCGTCGCCGGGCTCGAGATCGACCCTGACGGGTTCACCGCCAGGAAGCGCGGCGAGGAGCTGCAGCTGACGGCGACCGAGTTCGGCTGCTGCTCGAGCTCGCGCGGCGGCCAAAGCAGGTGATTCACGCGCGAGCTGCTGCTCGAGCTGGTCTGGAACTACGACTACCTGGGCGACTCGCGCCTCGTCGACGCGGCCGTGCAGCGGCTGCGGGCGAAGGTCGAGGACGATCCGAAGCAGCCGGCGCTGATCAAGACCGTGCGCGGCGTCGGCTACCGCTTCGTCGCCGGCTCGTGACCACTCCGCCGCCGGCTCACCCTGGTGCTCGCGCTGGCGGTGGGCCTGTCCGGGATCGCGCTCGGCGCGCCGGCTTCGTACTTCCTCGTGCGGCACAACCTGCTCGCCGGACTCGGTCGACTCGAGGCATCGTGCAGACGCGGACGGAACCTTGGCCGTCGCGCCCTGCCTACCCACGACACGGGCGACCTCGTCGACGCCAGTACAAGAGTCGCGGCGACTTCCTCACGGTTGCCACTCGCGGCGGCCAGACGTTCCTCTCGAGCGCGCAGCGTCTCGACTGCGCTCGGTCCCGGCCGGGCTGCGGGCGATCGTCGGGCGGGGCGACCTCGGTTACGAGCGCACGACGGTCGCGGGCGACCGTTTCCTCGTCACCGGCGCTCCGGCCGCGAACGGGAGTGAAGCTCTACTTCTTCTTCCCCGAGGACGGCCTGCGGCACGACTCTCGGTGCTGCGCAACGCTGCTGTTCGGCGGGGTCGGGATCCTCGTGCTGCTGGCCGCGCTGGCGGGCGTCGTGCTCGCGCGCAGCACCCTCCGGCCGGTGGCTCGCGCGAGCGCGCCGCCCAGTCCCTGGCGGAGGGCCTGTTGGAGACGCGCCTGCCGGTCGAGGGCAAGGACGAGCTCGGAGTCTGGGCGGAATCGTTCAACGAGATGGCCCGCCGCGCTCGAGGCGAAGATCGCCGCGCTCTCGGCGGCGCAGGCGCGCGGAGCGGCGCTTCACCGCGGACGTCGCGCACGAGCTGCGCACGCCGTTGACCGCGCTGCTGGGCGAGGCCTCGCTGCTGGCCGACCACCTCGATCGCATGCCGCCCGAGGCGCGTCGGCCGGCCGAGCTGCTGATCGCAGACGTCGCGCCGCCTGCGCAAGCTCGTCGAGGATCTGATGGAGATCTCCCGCTTCGACGCTGGGCGCCGAGAGCGTGCACGCCGAGGAGGTCGACGTCGCGGCGCCTCGTGCGCGCGGCGGTGCGGGCGCGCGGCTGGGACGACCGGGTGCGGACTCGAAGGCGACGGCCTGCGAGTGACCAGCGACCCGCGGCGGCTCCGAGCGGATCGTGGCCAACCTCGTCGACAATGCGCTCGAGCACGGCGGCTCCTCGGTCTCGGTGCGGATCGGCGAGAACGAGGTCGAAGTCGCCGACGACGGGCCAGGATCCCGAGCGAGCACCTGCCGCACGTCTTCGAGCCGCTTCTACAAGGCGGACGCCTCCGCAGCGGCATCGGCAGCCGGGCCTCGGCCTCGCGATCGCGCGCGAGAACGCGATCCTGCTCGGCGGCGGAGCTCGAGGTCGCGAGCGAGCCCGGGCAGGGCACCCGCTTCACGCTCCGGCTGTAGCGAAACCGTTACGCCGTCGTCACAGGCGACGTTGCTCCGCGGGTCGAGGATGGCGGTGTCAATGGAAACGCCAGAAGGAGCCCGCGAATGTCCCGCTTGCTCATCATCCTCGCAGCGTTCGCGCTGGTGCTCGCGACCTCCGCTTCGGCCGGGCCCTCCACCGCCACGATGCGCGTCAGCGTCTCGAGCGCCGGGGTGCAGGCAGACCGCGACGCCTACGCCGTCGGCCTCAGCGGGAACGGCCACGCCTCGTCCTGATCAACGCCCAGGCAACCGACGCTCGTCCCGGGTGACACCGAACGAGCGCTGGGACGTCTTCGTGCACGACCGCTCGAACGGCAAGACCGAGCGCGTCAGCGTCTCGACCGGCGGCGCCCAGGCCCGCAGCGACGCGCGACCCTGGGGCGGCTCGATCGCCAGGCGGGATCAGCGCGAACGGGCGCTACATCGTCTTCCAGTCGGACGCGCCGAACCTCGTCTCCGGCGACACCAACCGTGTCACCGACATCTTCCTGCACGACCGCGCGAGCGGCGTAGACGAAAGCGCCTCAGCGTCGGCTCGCACGCGGCCGGGCGAACGGCGCCAGCGGTGCGGCCACGATCAGCGCCAGCGGCCGCTACGATGGCCTCTCGGGAGTCCGCCGCCTCGAACCTCGTCGGCCGCGACACGAATCACAAGGTGGACGTCTTCGTCCGCGACCTCGCCACCGGCAAGACCTCGCGCGTGAGCGTCTCCAGTCGCGGCGCCCAGGCTGGCTGCAAGGGCTGGTGCGAGAGCACGCAGCCGTCGCTCAGCACCGACGGCCGCTACGTCGCGTTCGGAGTCCTCGGCGACGAACCTCGTCCGGGAGACACGAACAAGCTCGCCGACGTGTTCGTCCGGGACCGCCGCACCGGTCGCACCGAGCGCGTCAGCGTCACCAGCAAAGGCAAGCAGGCCGGCGCCGACCGCACGAACAACGGCAGCAACGCGCCGTCGATCAGCGGCGACGGCCGCTACGTCGCCTTCCACTCGGCCGACTCGAACCTGGTGCCCGGCGACACCAACCGGACGTTCGACATCTTCGTCCACGACCGCAAGACCGGCCGGACGACGCGGATCAGCGTCAGCAGCGCCGGCCGTCAGGCAAACGGCGAGAACGTCGGCGCGCCGAGCTTCAGCGCCGACGGCCGTTACGTCGCCTTCAACTCGCTGGCCACGAATCTCGTTCCCGGTGACACCAAGGACAACGACATCCTCGACGTCTTCGTCCGCGACCTGCGGACCGGCACCACGACCATCGCCAGCCTCGGGGCTGCGGGCGAGCACGGCGGGGACTCGAGCGCGGTGAGCGGGATCGCCGTTCAGCAGCGACGACCGGGTGCTCGCCTTCTCGTCCTTCGCCCCGAACTTCGTCCCGGGCGACACGCAACGGCACCGCGGACGCCTTCCTGCGCGAGTTCAAGGCGGAAACTCGTCCACTCGCGTCGAAGGGAAGCACTAGTGAAGACGCGGCTCGCATTCGCCGGGATGCTCGCGCTGGGCGTGCCTCGGCTTCGCGCTGGCAGGTTGCGGGTCGGAGAACGCAGTCTCCCTCGGCAAGCCCGGCTCGGGCGCGGCGACCACCACCGCGCCCGAGCAGACCGGCACGCCAGAAGTCGAACCTCTCGCTCGAGGTCTGGTTTCTCGCGCGACAACGGGCTCGTCGCCGTCCGCCGGGCCCACGCGCCGACGCAGCTCGTCGCGACCGCGGCGATGAACGCCTTGCTCGAAGGGCCGACGCCCTCTGAGCGCTCGGCCGGCCTGTCGAGCGCCGTGCCCCTGGGTACGCGGCTGCTCGGGATCGCGATCCACGACGGCCTGGCGACGGTCGACCTCACCTCCGAGTACCAGTCCGGCGGCGGCGCGCTCTCGATGCAGACGCGGCTCGGCCAGGTCGTCTGCACGCTGACCCAGTTCCCGACGGTGCAGAAGGTGCGCTTCCGCCTCGACGGCACGCCGGTCAACGTCTTCTCGAGCGAGGGCATCGTCCTCAAGAATCCGGTCGGCCGCAGCGACTACGCCGACCTGCTGCCGGCGATCACCGTCGACAAAGCCGGCGGCCGGCGACCACGTCACGAAGCCCGGTGACCGTCTCCGGGAACGCGAACGTGTTCGAGGCGAACGTGACCGTCGAAGTGCTCGACGCGAAGGGCAAGGTGGTCGGCAAGACGTTCACGACCGCCAGCTGCGGCACGGGCTGCCGCGGCACCTACTCGGTGGACGTGACCTACAAGGTCGGCGCAGGAGCAGCCCGGCACGGTCGTCGTGCACGACGACGACGCGGCCGGCACCGGCACCCCGCCGCACTCGGTGCGGGTCCAGGTCACGCTCTCGCCGTAGCGCCCAGCCACGCGCCCAATGGCTCCGAGCGCCTCGTCCAGTCGCGAGGTGTCGCCCCAGGCGCCGAGCAGCTCGAGCGTCCGCGTCTTGCGGTCGAAGCGCGGCTCGGCGCGCCCGACGACCTCGTCGCCGGCGAGGCAGCGGCAGCACGTAGTAGCCGTACTCGCGCTTCGCCTTCGGGACGTACATCTCCAGCCGGTAGCGGAAGCCCCAGAGCGCCTCCGCGCGGTCGCGGTCGTTGACGAGGCCGTCGAACGGCGAGAGCACGCGTCACGCGGTCCGGGGACCGGCTCGTCGGCGACGTCCGGGTGCGCGTGCCACTCGCCGCGCTCCAGCCAGGCGCCTGTCAGCGCGCGGAACGGCTGCGCCTCGAGCTCGCGCTCCGCCTCGCGCCACGAGAGCGTCTCGGTCTCGGGCCAGACCGCGCTCGGCGAGATCCCAGACCCGGTGCGTGCCGGCGCGGCCGGCGACCGCGACTCTCGCCGCGGCCCGCGCAGCATCTCGATCATCAGCCGCAGCTCGCCGCGCTCCCACCAGCGGTGGCGCTCCGGCGTCCACGGGCGGGTCGTACCAGGTCGCGCGAGAGCAGCGGCCCGTCGCGCTCGAGCTCGCGCAGGACGTAGCGCCGGCAGCCGCGCGTTCCGGCGCAGGAAGTCGCGTCCAGTCGTCGCGCTTCAGCTTCCGCCCGCGCCGACGCTTGCGCCATGCGCGCGCTCGCATGCGAGCGGCAGGTCATCGACCGGGTAGATGAAGGCGTCGTACTCGAACAGCTTCCGCGTCTCCCAGAGCAGGCGGTCGAGCTCGGCCGGGTCGAACGGGCCGAGCCGGCTGAAGAGGACGAGCTGCTGCGGCCGTCGCGACGGTGGCGATCGGGTCGATCTGCAGGTGAGCCGAGCCGCCGCACCGTGTCGAGCACGCTCTTCGCCGAGCCGTCGAGCAGCTGCGCGCGCACGGCGATCCGCCGCGGCCTGCTCCGGCGTGACGACCCGCGTCTTCATACGTCGAGCCGTGGCGTCCTCAAGGTCGAAGGTCGCGGACGACGCGGGCGCATCACTGTCGTCGCCGATCACGCCCTGCTGCCGCAGGTCCAGTCTACCGCGTTGCGCTCGGCGTCGAGCAGCCTCGCGCCGCAGGCGCTGGTAGTCCTGCGAGCGCTCCTCGACCGAGCCGTCGCCATCGGGGTCGTAGCGCGAGCGGAAAGCTGCTCCTGCCGGAAGCCGTAGAGCCCGCGAGAGCGCTCGGCGGTGTCCTCGCGCACCCAGTCTCCATCGACGAGCTCGTCGAGCCGCGCCAGCGCCGCCTCGGCGCCCGGATCCGAGCCTTCGCCTCCTCCGTGCTCGGCGACGCCGCCGTCGTGCGAGGTCGAGGGCTCGGATCAGCGGGCTGGGCGTCAGGCCCTTGCAGCACGAGCGTCGTGAAGATGACGCCGAAGGTGAGGAAGATGATCAGCTGGCGGTCGGGAACGCTCACGCCTGGCGTCGGTCGTCAGCGGCAGCGCCAGCGCGGCCGGCGAGCGAGACCGCGCCGCGCATCCCGGACCAGGCAACGCACGGCCTTCGACCGCCCACGATGGCAGCGGGGTCGTCGGCTCGCACGCGTCGAGCTGGCCCTCGCGAGCAGGTATGTCCCCGTCAGCCACGCGATCCGCGCACCGATCACGACGGCGCTGACGAGGGCGGCCAGCCGATCAGCTGCTGCCGTCGAGCGGCTCGGAGAGCGCGTCGAGGATCGACGGCAGCTGCAGCCCGACCAGCGCGAAGAGGAAGCCGTTCAGCGAGCAGGAAGACGATCTCCCAGACGGCCTCTCCCTGCAGGCCGGGTGCGCACCGTCGTCAGCTCCGGCGTGTGCCAGCCCATGTAGATCCCGACCGTCACGGCGGCGAGTACGCCCGAGACGCCGAGCGCCGTGCGCCGGCAGGTAGCCGAGGTAGCCGCTCAGCAGGCGAGATCGAGATCTCGACCGGCGGGTTGTCGAGCCGCCTGCGCAGCTGGCGGATCAGGTAGCCGACGACGAGGCCCGACGCCGATCCCGCCGACGCACGTTCAGACGAGTGCCAGCTCTGCGTCGAGCGAGCGAGAACGTGCCGGTGACGACCGCGGCGACGGCAGAAGCGGTAGGCGACGAGCGCCGTGCCGTCGTTGACGAGGCTCTCGCCCTCGATCAGCGGAGACGAGGCGCGTCGGCAGCCCGAGCCGCTCGGCGATCGCGCTCGAGGCGGTCGGATCGGTCGGCGCGACGATTGCGTACCGGCAGCACGAACGCCTCGGGCCAGTTCGAGCCCGTCGATGAACTCGTGCGCGACGGCCGCGACGGCCACCATCGTCACCAGCACGAGCCCGACCGCGCAGGAACGCAGATCGCCTTCATGTTTCGCCCGCAGCTCGCGCAGCGGAGGTGAAGAAGAGCGCCACCGTAGAGCAGCGGCGGCAGTACCGCCACGAGCACGAGATCGGGGTTCAGCTGCACCTCCGGCACGCCCGGGATGAAGGCGATCAGGGCGCCGGCGAGCACCAGCACGATCGGGTACGGGATGCGCACGAACTGCGAGACCGCGAGCAGCAGCAGGCCAACGGCGAGGAGCAGCGCCAGCGGGCGCTGTCGCCGTGGCTGACAGCTCTGCACCAGCACGGGCCGAGACTAGCGCTCCGCGCGCGCGTGATCGAGACGGCGGCCGTGCGCCCGCGGCGCGGTCTCTCTGCAACCAGCAGCTTCTGTATTATGCAGGTATGTCTTCGAAGTCGCTGCGACTGCTGGCCGCCGAGCCGTCCGGCCTGCTGGCGCGAGCTCGGCTCGATTCTCGCCAGCCGCCGCTTGCACTCCTCGCTGCATCCCGAGCTCGGGAAGAAGCTGACGCCGAGCAAGCTGCGGGCGCTCGAGTGCTGGCGCAGCACGGAGCCTGCGCGTCGGCGAGCTGGCCGGACCGCGTCCGGCGTGGACGACACGACCGCGACGCGGCTCGTCGACCGGCTCGAGGACCTCGGCCTCCGGCCCGAGCGCCACAGCGCGGAGGGCGACCGCCGCGCGCGATCCTGGTCGGGCCGACCGCGCGAGGGCCGTGAGCTGGTGGACGGCGTGTCGGCCCAACGGCAGCAGTTCTTCGCCGACGTGCTCGAGCTCGCTCGATCCCGACGAGCGCGTCCAGCTCGTGCGGCTGACCGAGAAGGCCGCGGCTCGCGCTCCGCACCCGCAGCCAGGAGCTGTCAGTGGTGCGTTGATCGCGCTCGCGCGCGTCGAGGAGCTCGAGCGGGTCGTCGAGGTCGAAGGCTCGCCGTCCGCTTCGGCGAGGTCGAGGCCGTGGCCGAATTCAGTTCGGCGTCGGCGCCGGCGAGGCCTTCGGCCTGCCTCGGCCCGAACGGCGCCGGCAAGACGACGACGATCCGCGCGCTCACGACCGCTGTCGCCCGGCCGAAGGCTCGGCGTATCGTCGCCGGCCACGACGCGTCGTCCACGACGGCGCTAGCCGTGCGGCAGTCGATCGGCTACGTGCCGCAGGCGATCTCGATCGACGGCGCGCTGACGGCCTACGAGAACCTCGGGAGTTCTACGGCCGCGCGATGGGCGTGCCCTCGCCGCGAGCCGGCGCGAGCGGATCGAAGGAGGCCGTCGAGGCGATGCAGCTCTCGGCGTCCTTCCTCGACCGGCTCGGCCGGACGCTCTCGGCGGGATGCTGCGGCGCCGTCGAGATCGCGACCGGCGCTGCTCAAGCAGCCGGCGGTGCCTCTTCCTCGACGAGCCGACCGTGCGGGCTCGACCCGACCGCGCGCCGGCTCGTCTGGGAGCGGCTCGAGCTCCTGCGCGAGGAGGCCGGCACGACCGGTGCTCGTCACGACGCACCAGATGGAGGAGGCCGAGCGCCAGTGCGACCGGATCGCCGCTCATGAACCGCGGCACGATCGCCACGCTCGGCACGCCGCGCGAGCTGCGGCAGTCGCGAGCGGCGCGGCTGCGCTCGAGGATGTCTTCACTGAGGTCACCGGCGGGCAGGCTCGAGGAAGGCGAGGCAGCTTGCAGATGTCCGCGCGAGCCGCAGACGTTCACGCCGGCTTCGGTTGAGTCCGCTCTGCGCTCGCTGCCCGTCCGGGCATGCGCGCCTGCGCGACGGCACGCGTCGCGATGGGCTGGGCCGACCGCGCAAGCTCCGGCACGATCACTCCTGACATCTTCGCCGCGCCTGCGGTGCAGCCGCTGCTCTGGCTGTTCATCTTCGGCACCGCGCTCCAGCAACAACCAGGCGCTCGCCTGGCGGCTCGGAGCGATCTATCGCGCTACCGCGCGCCGGGCGTGATGGCCCAGGCGGCGCTGTTCGTGGCGATCTTCTTCGGCCTCGGCGTGATCTGGGAGCGCGACGTCGGGCAGCTGCAGCGCGTCTGCTCGCGACGCCGCTGCCGCGGCTCGGGATCGTGCTCGGCAAGGCGACCGGTGCCGTGATCCGCGCGCCTCGCGCAGGCGGTCGTGCTGCTCGTGCGTGATCGCGGTCGCGCGGGATCTCGATCCACTGAGCGTGCAGGGCGTCGTCGGCGCGATTGCGCTGCTGCTGCTCGGGACGCCGCCTTTGCGCGTGCCTGTCGATGATCCTCGCCTCGCTCGTGCGGGACGCGCGAGCGCTTCATGGGCATCGCCGCAGCTCGCGGTGATGCCGCCCCTTCTTCGCCTCCAGCGCGCTCTACCTCGCCGGCGATCATGCCGGCCTGGCTACGGATCGTCGCGCGCACGCGAACCCGCTCAGCTACGAGGTGCACGGGATGCGCGACCTGCTGCTCGGGATCTCGGCCGGCGGCTTGCTCTGGCCTGACTTCACAGTGATGATCTCGCTTCCTGGTCGTCACGGCCGTCATCGCCGCCGAAGACGTACCCGCGCGCCATCCTCTGAGATGCTGAGCCCCGCAGACCGGGGAACGCACGGTGCTGGCAGTCGACGTGGGCGGCTCTCACGTGAAGGCGAAGCGCTCAGCAGCGGCGAGCGACGGCGCTTCGACTCGGGCCGGATCTGAACCGCCCCGCAGATGGTGGATGGTGCGTCGGGAGCTGACGAGCGACTGGGACTACGACGTCGATCTCGATCGGAATCCCAGGCGCCCGTGCGCGGAGGGGGACGGTCCAATCGCGAGCTCGTCGAACCTCGGCCCAGGCTGGGCCGGGTTCGACTCGAGCAGGCCTTTGGCGAAGCCGACGAAGGTCGTCAACGACGCGACCATGCAGGCAATCGGCGGCTACTGAGGGCGGCAAGATGCTCTTCCTCGGCCTCGGCGACGGGCTCGGCATCGACACTCATCGACGGACAAGCAGTAGCCGCTCGAGGTACAGCACCTTCCGTGTCCGCAAGGCAACCTTCGAGGACTACGTCGGTGCGAGCGCGGCCGTCGCCAGCGGCTCGGCGCAAAGAAGCGCTGCGCGCGAGGCGGTGGCCGAGACCGTCGAGCCGCTGAGCAAGGCGCTCGGAGTCCGACTGCGTGCAGGCAGCCGGCGGCGGGGAACGCGAAGCTGCCAGCAGAGCCGCCGCCGAACACCCGGCTGGGCGCGAATAGACTGAACGCCTTCGGGGTGGGGTGCTCTTTCCGCCTTCTAGGGACGAGGCGATGCTCCCTTCGGTCCTGAACGCGCCGGCGATCCTTGCCCGCGCGTGAATCGGCGAGCTCGCCATCCGGCTGCGCGTCAGCGCGTGAGCTCGACGCCCCTCTTCCTGCTTCGCCTCGCGGGCTGGGGCCTCGTCCTCTGGCGGATCGCGATCCACGCGATGGAGCGCAGCGGATCGATTGAGCCTACTCAGTACGATGCGGACCTTCTGGCTGCGTAGAGCTGGCGCTGAGATGGCGACGCGGCGGCTGGCGCACCGTGAGCGGGCCGAACGGCTCTGCCCGCACGAGCCGACCGGCTGGCTTTAGTACGAGCCCGAGCTGCGCGAGGTACGGAGGAGGAGCTCGCCGTCAGCGTCGGGGATCTCCTGCACAGTTGCCCGATCGCCGGGCAGGGAGCCTCGGCGGAGGCGCCGCGTCTCCGGATGGAGGATCCTGAGCGTCGCGCTCGGGGATCGGGTCGCCGTGCGGGTCCTGCGTCGGCGAGCCGAGCGCCTCGTCGATGCGCGCCTCGAGCTCCTCGGACAGCGCGTGCTCGAGCCGGTCTGCCTCTGCGTGGACTGCGTGCGAGGCCGAGCTCGAGCGTCTTGCGCCAGGTAGAGCTCGAGCAGGCGGTGGTGGCGGAGCACCTCGAGCGCGAGCACGCTCGCCGCGCACGGGTGAGGCGCACGCCGCGGTAGGGCTGGTGGTCGGCGAGCCCCAGGGACGCGAGCTTCTTCACCATCGCGGTCGCGGACGGCGGCGGCGACGCCCATCCGCGTGCGCGAGCGTCGATGTCTTGCACGCGCGCCGCCGTCGAGCCTGCAGCTTGTAGATCTCGCGCAGGTAGTCCTGAACCGCCTCGCTGAGGTCCGCCAGGCTTCGGCGCGCCTCAGTCGCGCTCATCCGACCAGGAGCCCGGTTGCGTACATGACGACGATCCCGGCGAGGTAGCCGCCGATGACGTGACCGGAGCGAGAGCCCGCCTGGGGCGCGGCGAGCGACGTAGCGGCCGACCTCGACCACGACCTGGAGCGCCGCGCCGACGGCGAGCGAGCGAAGAAGAGGCACGCCGAGCAGATCGCTCGTGATGAAGCCGCCGATCCAGGCGCCGACGATCGCGGGCGCACCGGCGATCAGCGCCAGCGCTCCGAGTCGCGGCGAAGTCCCACCCGGCCGCCGCTCGGCGATCGGCGCGGCGATGCCGAGCCCTTCCGTGATGTTGTGCACCATGAACCCGACGATCAGGAACGTGCCGAGCGCGAGCTCGCCGAGCGCGATCGACGAGCCGATCGCGAGACCCTCGCCGAGGTTGTGCAGCCCGATCCCGATCGCGCGACGAGCGTCGCGAGGGCCACGCCCTCGAGCGGCGCGCTCCGCTCGCGCCGGGCGGCGGCCGAGAAGCGCTGCGCGACGAACGTCAGGCCGAGGTAGCTGGCCGCGACGCCGAGCAGGATCAGGCCGGGGCCCCTGGAAGCCGCTCGGCAGATGCCGCCTGGAGGTCGAGCGCCTCGCCGAACGCGTCGAGCGCGAGGAAGCTGAGCAGCCCGGCGGTGAGCGCCATGAAGGCGGCGATCCAGCGCGCGTCGGCGCGTCGGAGCGAGGGCAGCCAGCGCGAGCCCGAGCGCCACCGGGACGATCCCGACCAGGAGGCCGATCAGCGCGTAGCCGAGGAATCCGCGTGGCGATGCGCCGCGCGTCTCGACCGCGGCCGGCACGTCGAAGGTCGTCTCGATCCCGCTCGAGCTCGTCACGCCGACCGTGTACGGGTCGTCCTCGACCCACTGGATACGGGACGACGATCGTGCTCGAACGGAGCCGGCCGAGCGTCGGCGGGCCGTCGACGCCGGAAGGGCACGATCGCGTCGTCGACGGTCACGCTGCGCGATCGTCAGCTCTCTGCCGCTGCGGATTCGTCACGCGGATCCTGATCTCGCCCGGCTTGAACTCGACGCGGCGGATGTCGAACTCGTCGCGCGGGCGGGGGCGCCCGCCCGACGAGGTCGAGCAACGAGGTGCCGGCTCGACGCGAACACCGCCACGACGCCGACGAGCAGCAGGAGCGGCACGAGCGCCCAGAGCCGCCAGCGCCGCGAAGTGGAGCCCCGGCGGCAGCCGAGGCCGACGCTTCCATCAGTCGACGACCTCGAAGAAGCCCATCCAGCCGAGCTCGGTGAACTCCGACTGGTGGGCGTGGAACATGAACCTGCCCGGTGTTCGCGAAGTCGATCTCGATGATCCCGCGCTGGCCCTGGCAGAGCATGCACCGGTGTCCGTGTACTCGAAGTGGTCGCTCGAGCCCGTCGGGTAGTAGCGGAAGAAGTCCGCCGTGCAGGTGGAACGAGTTGATCGGGTCGAACTCGGTCAGGTTGGCGAGGTAGATCCGCACCGTCTGCGAGCGCCGCACCCGGATCGGGTACTTCGCGTAGTAGAAGGCCGGGCCCGTTGACGCCGTAGAAGTTGTTCTCGCCGTCGCCGTCGGTGTCGAAGCCGGTCAGCACCATCACGAGCTCCTGTGCCGGCGGCCGCGGCTCCGGCGGGTCGATGATGAAGGCGCCGTAGAGCCCCTTCGCGATGTGCTTCTTCAGCGGCGTCGAGTGACAGTGGTAGAGCTGCATCCCGTACGGGCGCGCCGGGAACTCGTACGTGAAGCTGCCGCCGGGCTCGACGATCTCGAAGACGCCGTCCATGTTCGCCGGGTGGATGCCGTGGAAGTGGATCGTGTGCGGGTGCGAGCCGGCGTTCGCGAACTTGACTCGCAGCAGGTCGCCCTCGGTCGCGCGGATCACCGGGCCCGGCACGGTGCCGTTGTAGCGTCCAGGCGGAGAAGAACACGCCCTTGGCGACCTCGATCTGGCGGTCGACCGCCGTGACGTCGTACTCCGCGCACGCGCGGCCGGGCCGGTGAGGGAGCGCGGCTGGTGGGTGGAGGAGCGCGTCAGAGCGTCCCCGGCCCACCGGGCGCCGGAACCTCGCGTCGGGCCGCTCATTGCGGGCGTGCTGGGTCGGCTCTCGGCCAGCACGGCCATTCCGGGTGGTGCACGTGCGGGGATCGCGGCCTCGATGGCCAGTTTGTCCTGGCTGCGACCAGCTTGGCTACACGGCACCGTGCCGGAGTGAGGGCCGCGCGCTTAAGCCGCCAGGCAGCTGGCGTCGTGTCACGCGTGATTTGTAGGCATCACCAAACAATAGTTTCGATGGGATGGAGATTGCAAGGAGGCCGCAACAGCCGAGAACTCGCCTCTGAGGGTCTTGCGAATCAGTCGGGAAGCAATCCGACGCAAAGGAGCCGCGATGCGCTTCATCCCGACGAAGTTCCATGCGCCGCTCGACTACATCGTCGGTGCGCGCTGATCGCCTGCACCGTGGATCTTCCAGTACCTGAGCACACTGCCGCCGACGATCGTGCTCGATCGTGCTGGGCATCGGGCTGATCGCCTACAGCCTGTTCACGAACTACGAGCTCGGCGTCTGGAAGCTCGCGCCGATGGCCGTGTCCACAACCTGATCGACATCGCCGCCGGCACTCTGTTCGCGGCCTCGCCGTGGATCTTCGGCTTCGCCGACGACTCGGCACGAGCGTGTGGCTGCCTGAACGTGTGGTCATCGGCCTCGCCGCCGATCTTCCTCGGTCTCACCACGAAGCATAGTCCAGCGATACAGCTGCGGCACAGCTCCGGAGCAACCGGGCAACGGGCTGCGTCCTTTCGCCACGCGCGCGGCGGGCCCAGCGGCAGCCTCAGCCGCGCTGGTCAGCGGTGGATCGCGCAGTGGCCTACGACGAAGCGCTTGCCGATCGAATCCGTGCGAGCTCCTCGCCGGTGCGAGAACCGGCCCCGAGGGAGGAGAAGATGTTTGGCGGCCTCGCCTTCCTGCTGAACGGCAGCATGGCTCGTCGCCGCGAGCGGGCAGGGGCGGCCTCCTCGCCCGGGTCGACCTCGGCCGGCGTCATTGTGGCGGTGAGCTGGTTGCGACCACTCCGGCCGAGGAGAAGGTGATGCGCGACGCGGCCGATGAAAGGCTGGCCGCTCAGGCTTGATCCCTGAAGGACGTCGAGGAGACGAGCTCGGACGTCTGGGCCCAGAACGCGGCCTCGCGTTCGCGCGCGGGCTGCCTGCCAAACGCTAACTCCATATGGGTCTGGCGCCTCGCGGTGACCCCGGCTGGTCCACTTGAGGAAAGGTCCTCCCGGGCTCAAACACAGAAGTAGCTTCGAGGCGTGCTGTCCGACCTCGGGCGGTCGTCCCTGCTCGCGGCGTGGCCGCACCGGCGCAACATCTGCCGGATTAACGACCTTCGCGTCCGCTGGCAGAAACGCCGCCTCGCGCGAGAGCTGGTGGGCGATCTCCGCGGCCGCTTGGAGCTCAGTCTCGAAGGTCGTCGCTCGGAGGATCTCGACCTTCGCCCGGCGACGCCTTTACGCAGAAGCAGAATGGCGCCGAGCAACACCGGAGGTCGAGCTGACCGGTGCCAGGCGCCGTGACGGCGCACTCGCGGTGCGGGTCGCGGTCAGCCTCGGTGCCCGCTCAGCTGACCTGGCTCGGAGGACGATCGGCAGCTTTCGGCCTTGTTCAGGTGCTCGGCTGAGCTGCCGAGCCGAGCTTCGGAACGCGCGCCGCGGCCCAGCCCGCGCGAGCGTGAGACCCTCGCGCTGCTGGCCAGGCGGGCCGCTTCGACCACCGAGATCGCCGAGCGCAGATGCGCGATCTCGAAGCGAGCATTCGGTCCGCAACCACGTCGCTGCAGCTGCGCAGCCTCGACGCCAACTCCCGCGCGGGAGGCAGTCGCGAAGGTCATTGCCGCGCCGGTTTGCTCGACTGGCCTGGTTCGCTGCCAGCCGCCCTCGCGGCGTACCCTGAGCGCCGATGGGCATGTTCTTCCACTCCTCCGAAGCGGCCGGCCGGAGCGGACCCGCCGATCCGAGGTAGCGGCGCGCGAACCTGCGCCGGATCGGGCCGGCTCTTCGCCGTACCGGCTGCGGCTCGGCGGCGTCCTGCTGCTGATCGTCGTCTCGGCTGGGCTCGGCGTCGTCCCGGCGTTCCTGCTCAAGCGCGTGCTCGAGGCGATCGGCGGAACGACACGACCGCGCTCTCGTTCGAACGCGGCCGGTGATCATCGCGATCGCGATCGTCGACCGGCGTGCTCGGCGTCGATCCAGACGCTGCTCTCGAACCAGGTCGGCCAGCGCGTGATGCACGACCTGCGCGCCGCGGTCTTCCGCCATCTGCAGCGTCTCTCGCTCGCGTTCTTCACGCGCACGCGCACGGGCGAGGTGCAGTCGCGGATCTCGAACGACATCGGCGGCGTGCAGAGCGTCGTCACCAACACGGCGACGTCGATCGCCTCGAACGTGACGACGGTCGTCGCGACGATGGTCGGCATGCTCGCTGCTGAGCTGGCAGCTTCGCGCTGTTCGCGTTCGCGCTGATCCCGCTCTTCGTCTCTGCTCACGCGCCGCGTCGGCAACGAGCGGCGCCGGATCGCGAAGACGACGCAGGAGACGCTCGCCGACATCTCGAGCCTCGTGCAGGAGTCGCTCTCGGTCTCGGGGATCCTGCTCGGCAAGACGATGGGGCGCGGCGACGAGCTCGCCGACCGCTTCGAGGCCGACTCGCTGCGGCTCGCCGAGCTCGAGGTGCGTCAGCGGATGGCCGGCCGCTGGGTGATGGCCTCGATCCAGACGAGCTTCGCGATCATGCCGGCGGCCGTCTACTGGTTCGGCGGGCTGGCGCTCGCGCGCGGCTCTGACCGCGATCACGATCCCGATGCTCGTCGCCTTCACGACGCTGCAGACGCGGCTCTTCTTCCCGGTCGGCTCGCTGCTCGGCGTCGGCCTCGACGTGCAGACCTCGCTCGCGCTTTTCGACCGGATCTTCGAGTACCTCGACCAGCCGGTCGACATCGAGGAGAAGCCGGACGCGCTCGCCGTCGCCGCAGGCCGGCGACGTCGTCTTCGACCACGTCTGGTTCCGCTACGACGACGACTGGACGCTGCAGGACGTCTCGTTCACGGTGCCCGCACGGGACGACGACCGCGCTCGTCGGCGAGACCGGCTCCGGGAAGACGACGCTCGGCTACCTCGCGGCGCGGCTCTACGACGTCAGCCGCGGACGCGATCACGATCGGCGGCGTCGACGTCCGCGACCTGAGCTTCGCACGCGCTGCAGCGACCTCGTCGGCGTCGTCTCGCAGGAGACGTACCTCTTCCACGCGTCGGTGCGCGAGAACCTGCGCTTCGCCAAGCCGGACGCGACCGACGAGGAGATCGAGGCCGCCGCCGAGGCGGCGCGCATCCACCACGTGATCGCCGCGCTGCCCGAGGGCTACGACACCGTCGTCGGCGAGCGCGGCTACCGCTTCTCCGGCGGCGAGAAGCAGCGGATCGCGATCGCGCGGACGATCCTGCGCAACCCGCCGATCCTCGTGCTCGACGAGGCGACCAGCTCGCTCGACACCGAGACCGAGCGGCTCGTGCAGGAGGCGCTCGACCGGCTCTCGGAAGGGCGGACGACGATCGCGATCGCGCACCGGCTCTCGACCGTGCGCGACGCCGACCAGATCGTCGTGCTCGACCACGGCCGCGTCGTCGAGACAGGGCAGGCACGAGGACCTGCTGCGCTGGCCGGCGGCCGCTACACGACGCTGGCTGCGCGCGACGCCGAGCGCCCGTCGGCGTCGCTAGCGTGCTGCGCTAGACGGCGTGGGCCGTCCTCGCGTGCTGGCGAGGCGCCCCTCGAGCCGCCGGAGGTTGTCGAGATGCTGGCTCGTCCAAAGCAGAACGAGTCCGGCCGTCGACCGTCTCGCTGGTCGCGGCCTCGAGGCAGCCTCGCCGCACGCAGGCGAGCAGCCGGGTCTTCACCTCGACGTCGCGGTCGTGTGGCGCCGGCACCGGTTGCGCGCGACGATGCGCGTCGCCCAGCGCGACGTACCACGAACTGCAGCGCGTGCGAGCTCCGCGCTCGAGGTTCTCGCCGCAGCGCTCGAGGCGTGCCGAGCCGTCGGTCATGCGCCGTAGCGTCTGAGCGCTAAGCAGCCGTACGGCGGACGCCGCGTCGCGCCGCCGACGAGCGCTGCGACATCCTCGACGTTGGACGCCGTCGCGGAGCGCTCGGCGAGGTACTGCCTGAAACGCATCGTCGAGGCGATGGAGGGCGGCGTCCGCGGCCGCTGCGCGGTCCGAGCGCGCCGCGATCTCGGCTCCTTCGATCAGCCGCCGGGCTGTGGCGACGACGTAGTCGGCGCCGCGCGCGCGTATGCGGCGGCGAGGTTCGTCGCGCAGGAGCGCAGCCGCACCGCGCGGCCAGAAGAGGAGGCCGACCCCGAGGCTGATCGCGAAGCCGATGGCGACGTCCTCGACGCCGAACCAGACCCGACCCGCCAGCCGACCGGCTGGATGAGGTTGAAGAGCACGAAGAGGACGACCGTGAAGCCCGCCTGGCCCGCGGCGAACGAGATCGCCGCGCGGCGCGTAGGCGGCGAGCAGGACCGCGACCGGCAGCACGCCCCAGAGCACCGCCTCGTGCGTGCCGATGCCGATCACGAGCAGCGCTCCGACGACGATTCCGACCGCGGTCCCGGCGAGCGCGCTGACGATCGACCAGCCGGTGCCGAGCGCGTTCGACCGCAGGACGGAGAGCGTGCCGAGCACGACCCAGAACGCCGTGCTGCAGACCCGTCCGCTGGGCGATGTAGACGGCGATCGCGAGCCCGGCGGCGCCGCGGATGCTGTTCTGGAACCACACCGAGCGGACGCTCGCGTGCTCGATCGCCAGTCTGCTCGGTCGCTTCGAGGGCCGCAGTGCGCCGGCGGCTGGACGACTCGAGGCGGTCGAGCTCGGGTGCGCCTGCACCGGTCGCAGCAGCACGTAGCCGCGACCTGGCGCGGCGAGTAGGTCGCGGCCCGGATCCGGAACGGCGCGTCCGAGGGCCCGCGGACCGAGCGCGCGTCGGCGGTGTCAGCTCGGCAGACTCCGGCAGCCGCCGCGAGCGCACGCGCGACCGGCGCTCGAGCGGCGTCGAGCCGAGGCGAAGTCGGGCCGCGTCGCGGCCCGTCGAGGAGTCGTGGCACCTGCGCGCGAGCGGCGCACCGCGGCCGCCGCCATCGCTTCCGCGTCCTCCGCGCAGGCGAGCTCGAGCGCCGGCCGGCTCTGCCGAAGAGTCGGCGAAGGAGAGGAGCCAGTCCAGCTCGTCGGGAAGCGAGGCGAGCGCGGCCGTCGCGGCCGGTGGGGCCCGTCGGGCGGTGCTGCGCCCAGAGGAGTCGCCGGCCCAGCGCGTCGACCGCCGGTGCGCGCGCGAGCGTGGCACGTTCGGCCGACCTGCTCGCGGTCGGCGTCCAGGAGGTCGGCCACGGCCCGCAGCGCGCCGGCGGCCTCGCGCTGCAGGTCGGCGCGCCTGCGAGGCGGCCAGAGGAGCATCAGCGCGCGAAGATCCCGGCGCCGGCCGCCAGGCCCCAGCCCTCGAGGCGGTCGGGATCGCCGAGTTCGGCGCCGGAATCGTCACCGGCAGGACGATAGGTGAGGAGCGCTGCCGGTCGCCGGCCGCGGCGACGTAGCCGCTGATCACGCCCGGAGAAGAGCGTCGCCGAAGCCGACGACCGCCATCGCGCCCGCCGCGAGCCACGGCGTTCCGCGAGCAGAGCGTCCCGAGCGTGATGAATGCGGCGCCGACGCAGCGCCAGCGCGAGATATGCCGCCAGACCGGGTCCGCGGCGAGCCTGCGAACTCGACCAGCACCAGCATCGCGAACGACCCGAAGGCCGCGAACAGCGACACCTGGGGCTGCTCGACCACCTTGTCGGCGAACGCGAGAGACGGCTGGCAGATCACGATCGCCGCGCGCGCCGCGTTCTGAACGCCGTCACGTCCACGGCAAGCGATCGTACGATCGGTCTGAGCGCGGCGCCTGGCACGTCGGGCGCGTCGCGCTCCGGTACCTTCACGCGCGTACGTGATCGCGATCCTCGTGGTGATCATCCTCGCGGCTACTGCTCGCGGGCGCGCTGGTCGGCCTCGCGTTCGAGCTGCTCGGGCTGGTCCCGACAGGCCTGATCGTCGGCGCTCGACGGCTCGTGGCTGCCGTGGAGCAGCGAGGATCGGCCTCCTGCAGACGTCGCTGATCGGCATCGCCGCGGGCCTGCTCGGCGGTGCTCGGGGACATTTTCGACGTGAACTGGCTCGATGCGCTTCCCGGTCGCGGTCGCCCTGGCTGCGATCGGCGTCACGCTCGTCCAGCCGCGATCCGGTGGCCGAGCTCGGCGCGAACCTCCGGTGTGAGCAAGGCGCGGCGGACCGCGGCCACGATCGAGCCTCACGTCGAAGGCCGTCGGGGATTCAACTTCCCGCCGGATCTTCAGCCGACGCATCCGCGCCGCCCGCTCGTTCGGTGCACATCCTCATGTTCGGCTGGCGCGAGGGCGCGGTCGGCAGGACATGGCTGCTTGGCCTGCTCGAGCAGCAAGCTCGCGCGAGGGCGTCGAGGGTGCGCGTCGCTCGTCACGACGGCTACGGCAGCCGCCCGCACGGCGCGGCGCGGGGCCGATGTTCACCGGCGCTCGCGTCGGGCCGGAGCACGAGATCGTCGTCAACGACATGCTCCCGCCCGTGGCCGCGGACGGCGCTGTGGCCCGACCGACCGGGCGGATCGATCCGTCCGCCAGCACGGGGTCGGCCCGCGCCGACCACCGCAAGCTCTACGTGATCGACGGCCAGCGTCGCCTGGACCGGCGGCGCCGGCCTCGGAGGACCACTTCCAGACACGGCGGCTTCCACGACGTGATGGTGCGCGTCACCGGCGACGTCGTCACGCCAGGCGCAGGCGAGCCTTCCTGACCCAGCGAGCTTCCGCAGTCACCTGGCGGGCCGCCAGCCCGGCGACTCTCGCTCCGCTACTTCCACGGCCAGCCGAGGTGGGCAGGAGCGCGCCGGCGGCGACCACCCAAACGGAGCTCACCGGCGGCCGTTGCGGCTGTGGTCGAGTCCGTACCGACTCCTGTGTCTGAACTGGCTGCAGCAGCTCGCCTCGCGAGCCGCGCGGCGCCGGGTAGCAGCGGTGAGCGACGCAAAATTTCCTCTTCCGATTGAGCTGCCGATGCCTCGGTTCCGTGGGCTTACGTTCCCGCACTGGTCATAGCGCTGCTGGGCGCTCCGGCCGCCTCGGAGTGCCTCGTCGACCATGGTCGTCAGCCAGGTCTTCGCGGGCGGCAGACACGACGAGCGCGCGTACAGCAACGACTTCGTCGAGTTGTTCAACCGGCGGGAGCACGCCTGGCCGACCTCGGGGGCTGGTCGATCCAGTACGCGTCGGGGTCGGGAACGACCTGGCAGGTGACTCCGCTCGCCGGGTCGGTGCAGCCGGGCGGGCACTACCTCACCGTCCAGCTTCGCGTCGGGGCGGTCGGCGCGGCGCTGCGCCGATTCCGGACGCCACCGGAGCGTCGAACCTCGCCGTCTCGGGGGCAAGGTCGCGCTGTCCCGCGCAGTCACGCCGCTGGCCTGTGGTGGGAGCTGCTCGGCGGATCCGCTCGTGATCGACCTCGCCGGCTACGGCTCGGCAACCGACTACGAAGGGGCGCGGCGCGGCGCCGGCGATCCGGCAATCACGACCATGCTCCGCGCGGGGACGGGCTGGCACGGACACGGAGGCCAACTCGAGCGACTTCTCCGCAGCGGCCTGACCCCGCGTAACTCGGCTCGCCTCGGCCACGCCGTGCTCGCGCCTCGCCACCTCCGCCGAGCGGTGCGACCCGCAGAGCGCGCCGGTGGACATCGACGTCGACTCGGTGCTGTCGATCGCGCTGGAGCGCCCAAGCATCAGCTTCGGGCACGCGGCAACCGGTGAGACTCCGAACCTGTCTCGGAGCGCGTGACGGTCACGACGCAACCAGTTGACCGGACAGCTGCGCTGACGTGCTCCACCGCTCCGCGTTCCTTTTTCACGCCGACCTCCCGCTCCGGGCTTTCGGCTCTCTCGCACCTCCGGGGGGCCAGCTCTGGCGCTGCAGCTCGCGGATGGCGCGATGGCGGCAATTCCGATCCCGCCCGCGGTCGACCGGCTGATCAGGACGACTGCGGCTCCGAGTTTCTCCCCGGCCACGGCGACAGCCCGGGCGACGAACGTCGGATTCGTCGCGCACAGCACTTTGCCATTCGTCACGCCGGGCGGTACACGGCCACGGTGACCTTCACCGTCATCGGACGATGGATCGGACGCTCGCCCGTCCACGCTCGCCGTCGGCATCTCCTGCGCTCGTGCCTGCCGGGCGGCGGGCTTCCGGCAAAAGCCGCCCGAGGCTCTGGAATTGACGGCGGCGCCCGCCCGGCTCGTGCTCCACGGCAGCGCGGGGCCAGCCGCCGCGTGCGTGGTAAGAGCCCCGGGCAGGAGGGCCGCGACGGCTACAGAGGGGTCGCTCTCGCACGGCCAGCATATCGCGCTCGACCAGTGCGTGGCCGGCCGCGGATCGTCAGAGCTTGGCGCGGCCCGGCGCGTCTCGGCTGTGCAGGCTGGCTGACGTTGCGACCGGGGCACATCAGGCTGGGCCCCGCACGCGCGCGCGGCGCGCCGTCAGTCTCGGCGAGGGTAACCGCCCGCGCGCAGAGCCTGGGAGACCACGACGACGCGCTTCGTCCCGCTGGAGCGTATCGCGTCCACTTCGCCCGGGCGCGCGCGTCCCGTTCGCCTGCGGCTCGGCGGGTATCGTCGTGGTCGTTCGCGCGCCCGGCGCCGTTGTCAGGCGGCTGAAGCTGCGCGCCGGCTGCGCTTGGCGCCGCGAGGACGCAGACGAGCGCTCGAGCTGGTCGTGGTAGAACTCGGGAAACGTGACGGGCAGCGGCTTCTCCACGCGCGCGCGCGACCCCTCTCGGCGGGCCGTGGTCACGACGTCGAATCGCGATCACGTCGCGGCAGGCGCGCTCGAGAGCTGCGCCCCCACGCAGCGGCCCGCTCGAGGTTTCGCCTGCGCGCGGGCGCGAACGGACCGATCACGGCCCGCGTACAGTCGCCCCCGCAGAGCCAGGGGCCGGCCCATCAATCCGGCCAGACCCACCGCATCCGGATCTCGACGTCACTCGAGGCGGGAAGGACATCACGAACAGCACGAGTGACGTCACGCAGAGCGCGGCGGGTGCCCGGGACGAGGAGCCTCGAGATCGACACCAGCCGAATTCCACTGCGGACAGCTCGGGGCGCTCGCCTGGTCGGGCCTTCGGCCGCGGTAAAGCGATCCTGGCGGAGGCTGTGGATGCGGCTCGATCAGCGTGAGGATTGCTCCGGCAACGGGCGCCCGGCCTCGACCGCCAATCCTCCCACTGCAGCCGGTCGTACCGCGTCGGCGGCTTCCGGAGGACCGCGTATGCGGCGGCGAAGGCAGGGCGCTCGCTGCGTGCTGCCAGGACAGCGAGCAGCGGTGGCATCAGGAACTCGACTTGCTGTTCTTCGTCCCGCGTCCGAGGTAGACGGTCGCCCAGGACGGGAGCAGGAACGAGTCCGCGAGCATGAAGAAGTTGCCGAACCTCGACTGGACCGAGGCCCCGGCCCCGAAGCGCCCACGTGCTGCTCGCGCGGCCGGCCAGCCCGCCAGAGAAGCTCTGGCTCCCGCTCGTCGCCGGCCTCACGCTCCGGAAGCCGCGCCGGGATCGTCGCGCATCGCTTCGCGGAATGGCGGCCACCGCCACCGCGCCGCCGAGCATCCCCCTGGGTGCCGACGAGGCCCCTCACCGTGACTAATCCCGGTACGAAGGCTTGCGATCGCCCGCTCGATTGTCTCCGCTTGCTGCGCCCAGGTCTTCGACGGGGCTGCGCCGACGACGGACGGAACTGGTGCGAGCGCCCGCGACGAGACACGCGATCTCGCGGTAGCGGGTTCGCGACGTGCGATAGCTGTCGATCACGCACGAGCCTCGGCCGGAGCGAAATCGTGAGCCCGTGCGCACTCGCGATCAGGCGAACGTCCTTCGAGCTGTCCGTCCTCACGCAAGTGCTGGATCCGGAAGCTCGGCCAGTTCGCAAGCGTCTCCGTTCCCTGGCGGGAGTTGCGTTGAGGTAGCCGCGGATGCTGCGGCCGTGGCCGATCAGCGCAACCGAGGCCGTTCCCGGGTCGGTGCGAATCGGCCTCCAGGTCCTCGGGTAGCGCGAATGTCGCCGCGCCGGACGGAAGCCGGGCAAGCTTCCAGCCGCGTGGCGCGGGCCGCGGATGCAGCCAGCGAAAAGCCGGCGCTCGACCGTTGACCGACGCGCTTCCGGCCGCGGCACTGCCCCAAACACCGAGGATCGCAGCGATGGTCGCGGCGACCACAAGCAGCCGCCGCGACCCGTCGATCTTCCGATCAGATGTTTCCATCGCCGTCGCTGGGACCGCCGTTGTTGTCGGAGTCGTGGTCGCCACCGTTGTGCTGCGGAATTCGCGTTCCCAGCAGGGTGGGGCACGACCTTGGCTCCGGCCGGCGAGACCGCGTACCACTTCGCGCCGAAGGCGCTCAGGCCCTCGCCGTGAGTCTGGCCCTTCTTCGTGTCCTTGACGAAGGTGTAGAGCGGGTGGTGGTTGTAGGTCACCTGGCGGCGGCCGTCGGCACGCTTCGATCGTTCCGATCAGCGATGCCTTCGCGCCTCCCGCGACCCGCGGCTTGCCGTTTGCGATCAGCGGCGGCCAGAAGCTCGCGCACTGTCCGGAGCACGCGCTCTTCCCGTTCCGGTCCTTGCCGAACAGGTAGAGCGTGTGCCCGCGCGAGTTGACGAGGATCCGTCCGAGGCCGGTCTTCGCCGTGGAGACGACGGTGCTGCTGGCCGGGGCGGCATCGGTCCCCGCGGGCGTAGCAGCAAGATGCCGGCTGCGAGCGCCGCGAGGGCCACGGCCCCGATTAGCCACGGCGCGTCAGCGCGACGCCGAAGCGGTGACTGTGTTTGCATGGTGTCCTCCATATCTGGTGGGTTCTGCTTGCCTGGACACCATCGCCTGCGCGAGCTCGCCGAGCATCGGTGCCACCGCGAAAGCGTCGTTCCGGCTACCCGGGAACGCGAGCACCCCGCGAGCCGCAATCGCCTGTCAGCCGAGTCCCGCAATCGCCCTGGGCCGTTATCCGCAGGGTCACCAAGATGCCTGTAGGGTGAGGGCAGCACCGAGAAGAACAGCTTGCGACGTGATGTAGCAAAACGTCCGACGCCGCCGTACCCTCTCTCTTTTCTTTGTGGCGGAAGGTCCTCTCCTGAAGAGCTTTCGCGATCGATCCCTCAGGCTACCCCGGGGAACGACGAAGGAGAACCAGATGCATGCGATCGTCCGAAGCTATGAGGGCCTGGACACCGAACCGCAGCGAGGAGCTCAGCAAGAAGGTCAACGAGACCCTCCTGCCGAGCATCAGCAAGCTGCCCGGCTTCAAGGGCTACTTCATGATCGACGCCGGCAACGCCGTGATGACGTCCATCGGCCTGTTCGACAACGCGACCCAGGCTGACGAGTCGACTCGGATCGCCGCCAACTGGGTGCGAGACGAGCAGCTCGAATCGCTGCTCCCCTGAATGCGCCCAAGGTCACGGGCGGCAACGTGCTCGCGCACGTCAGCAGGATCACTGATCTAGCACGAAGCACTCGATCGCAGAGAGGGGCCTGTTCGCAGGCTCTCTGCTGCGACACCTTCAGAACGAGGACGCACGATGAACCCGACCACAGAAGCTCCGGAGACCCAGGCCGCCGAGGACGATCGCGCGCAGAAGGAGCTGACCAACAAGGTCGGCGTCACGCTGACCGCACAGCCCAAGTCGGGGTGGAGCACCTTCCTGTCCCGACTCGGCTTCGGCAACAAGGCGTAGCGACCCGCCCGGGGATGCGCGCTCCCGACGCCAGTTCGCGGGATTACTCCGCGCGGCGCATTGCCCTGTACACGGCGTCCCAATGGGCCGAGACCTCCTCCAGGGCGCGGGCGGTGGTCTCGGCGGCCGACTCCAGGCGGTTGATCACCGCTTCGACGTCCTTGAGACGACTCTCGAGGGCGCCGACGTCGGCCGCGATGTTGCTCAGTTCCTGGGCAGTACTTCGCTTCTCGCTGCTCGCGCCCATCTGGTCAAGTCTAGAAGGTGCGCCGCAGGGTCGGTTAGGTCGCCCCAGGGGCTTTCCCGACTGCCGGCTGCGGATCCTCCGGGAACTCCCGCAGCGTTTGCCGGCGCAGCGCCTCGATGGCGATGGCGGTCGTGGCGGCAAGGAGCAGCGACGCCGAGCAGCTGCCGGTCGCCGGCCGTCGGCCCCCAGGCGAGCAGGATCAGGAACAAGAAGAGAGCGGCCACCCAGACGACGATCGGATGATGTCTGAAGGAAGGTGCAAGCCAGCGCCTGAAGGCGACTGCGCGTCGATTCGGGCCTGACAAGGACCGTAGCGAGGAGGACCGAGCGCGCCGTAGACGACGAGGATGATCGCGATGTCTCGCAGCACGCTCGTCTCGATCGCCCAGATCACGCGTCACCGGCTGCTTGTTCGCCTCCGTCTTGACGAGCGAGTCGACGACCGCCGCGCCGAGGAAGCGCCTGAGGGAGGCGATCACCAGGCCGACGAACACGAGGCTCGCCCCGGTCGCGCCCAGCAGCAGCCTGCGCCGACCCCGCGCGAGGTAGATCGCGAGCGCGTAGAGGGCGACGACGGCGATCAGGAGACAGCGAGCTCAGCGCCTTGAGGGTCTTCACCGCCGTCTGGGCGGCGCTGAGCTGGTCAGACTTCATGATCACGAGCTGGCCGGCGGTCGGATCGGCGTTTGCCTTCAGCTTGTCCTCCACCCCGAGCCGCGTCGCCAGCCTCTTGATCGCCGGTCTCAGGTCGAGCGTGACCTCGCCGTTCGCGGTCGAGATGTTCCCGTTCCTGCCCAGCTCCTTGCCCTCCAGCACCCTCAGGACAGCCGCGTGGGCGCGCTTGTTGGCGTTCTCCCAGAGCGTCTGCACCCTCGGCCGCTGCAGCAGCCTGTCGGCGGCCGCGGGCCCGACGGTGTTCTGGAGCGCCGCCGCCAGCGCGGCGGCAGCTCCCTGCGTGCGCGGCGGCAGCCGCTCGCGCAGCTGGGCTTCCACGTCGACCCGCTGGAACAGTGCGTCGCTGAGCTTCTGCGCGATCGCGCCGCGAACCTCGTCGTTTGCCAGCAGCTGCGATCGAGGAGTCTGCCCAGGCCTGGTCGTCGAGCAGCTGACGCTTCGACCAGACCGTGAGCGACGAAACGAACAGCAGAATCGTCGCGAGCCCGAGCGGACTCCAGACCAGCAGGTGGCGCTTCTTGCTCATCGTTGCCCCGTGCTTCTGACTTCAGCCTGCCTCAGGGCGCGCCGATCGTGGGACGCGTCCACGTGGCAGAACTCCTCCGTGACCGTCTCCACCTAAACCGCAGCCGCCCTCGTCTCCGGCGGCCTTCCATAAAGGCCACCGAAGATCCAGAGAAACGGGAAGAAGATCCCGAAGAAGAACATCCACCCGTGACCGTTTCTGAGCGTCATCAGCCCAGCGTGAAGACCAGGATGAAGTACAAGAACGCCCCGCCGATTCCCAATTCCCACCACATGATTCCTCCCGCTTGCGCGCGCGTGGAGGTTGACTCGAACCTCGATCCTCCCTTCTGGGCGGAGCCCAACATCATCCGATCAGGATGACGGGGTCTGGGAATCGCCAGTGCGACTGCCTCGGAGCACCACCGACGAGGGGCCGCCGTTCGCCACGCCAGGGAAAAAGTCCGCAAGCAAGGGGGCGCGCACCTGCGTTTAGGCGTCGTGTAGCTGTCGAGGCTCGGCGGCGGTCAGCACGGCACGAAGAAGAGGTGCCGGTCTGCAGGTAGTTCGAGAGACGGGAGCGACGGGACTCGAACCCGCGACCTCCGGCGTGACAGGCCGGCGTTCTAACCAACTGAACTACGCCCCGGGAACGCGCGCAGTCTAGCTAGCGATACTCGGTCAAGCCGAGCTGGCGCAGGAGCGTCACCGAGTCCGAGTAGACGTCCTTGCGCGCGACCAGGCCGTCGCGGATCGGGATCACGTCCATGCCCCGGTACTCGACCTTGCGGCCGGTCGGCTGCGACCTCGATCCCGGAGCGCGTCATCGTGCCCTCGTGCGTGCCGCTGGGCCGTCCACTCCTGGACGACCAGGTCGTCGCGGAGGTACGGCGCGGCGTGTCTCGAAGCGCGAGGTCGGGGAAGACGGAGAAGATGCCGCGTGATCGCGCTGTCCGATCGCTCTCGCGCCCGACGTTGACGTCGCCGGTGACGTGGTTCTCGAAGACCGAGTCCTCGGTGTGCATCGACGACGATCGCCTCGACGTCGTGGTCGTTCCAGGCGGCGTTGTAGGCGGTCGATGAACTCCTGCAGCTCCTGGCCGTCCATGGCGTCTCAGCCTAAACCGCTCGTGACTGTCGTCGACTGGGTGGCGCTCGGCCTCGTGCTGCTGACGGCGCTCGGCGGAGGCCGTGCAGGGCTTCGTCTGGAGCGGGCTCTCGCTCGCAGGGCTGCTTGCGGGTGCGCTGCTCGGTGGGCGGCTCGCGCCGCTGCTGCTCTCGAAGCGGGACGCAGTCGCGCTACGCGCCGGTGGTCGCGCTGGTCGGCCGCAATTGCCTTTGCGCTCATCTTCGAGTGTTCGGCAGCACCGTCGGCGCGTCGATTCGCAGCCGGCAGCGCCGCCGGCGTGCGCGTGCTCGACTCGGCCGGCGGCGTGCTGGCCGGCGCGCTGATCGGCTTCGCGATCGTGTGGGTGCTCGGCGCGATGGCGCTGCAGCTGCCCGGCCAGAGCCGACCTGCGTCGCGCGGTGCAGCGCTCGCTACGTGCTGCAGCAGCTGAACGAGATCGTGCCGCCGCGGCTCGCTGCTGAACGCGCTCGCCCGGATCGACCCGTTCCCGAGCTTCGCCGGGCCGCCGCTGCCGACCGAGCCGCTCGACCCGCGCGTGCTCGGACAGCCCGGCGTGCGCGCGGCCGCCGCCGAGCGTCGTGCGCGTGCTCGGCACGGCCTGCGGGCTCGGCGTCGAGGGCAGCGGCTGGGTCGCGGCCAACGGGCTGCGTCGTCACCGCGGCGCACGTGGTCGCGGGCGAGGAGGACACACAGGTAGTGACGCTCCACGACGGCGTCGCTGCGCGGCGCAGGCGGTGGCTTCGACCCGCACGACGACGTCGCCGTGCTGCGCGTCGACGGGCTCGAGCGCCGCCCGCTGCAGCTCGTCGATCCGAGGCCCGGCACGCCGGTCGCGATCGTCGGCTACCCGCTGAACGGGCCGCTCGACGCGAGTGCCGGGCGGATCGGCGAGACCGAGACCGTGTTCGCCGCAGGACGCGTACGGCCGCGGGCGGCGACGCGCCGTCATCCGTCACGAGCCTGAGCGGAACGGTCCAGCCACGGCAACTCCGGCGGCCCGGCGCGTGGACGCCTCGGGCGCCGTCCAGTCGACCGTCTTCGCCGCCCGGGCGCGGGCGGCGGCGGCTACGGCGTGCCCGGCCTCGATCGTGCGGCGCGACCTCGCCTCGCGCGGTCGCGCCGGTCTCGACCGGGCCCTGCGTCCGCTAGAAGAGGTCGAGCGCGGCTTCGGGCTGCTTGAACGGCGGGATCACGTAGACGCCCGCGACCTTCTCGCGCGCCTGCGCGTAGAGCTCGCGCGCCAGCGCCAGGCCCTCGGCGCCCGCGTTCAGGCCCGGCCTGCTCGAAGCGGCGCTGGATCTCCTCGGGCACGACGATCCCGGCACCTCGTTGTGCAGCCGCACGGCGAGCTGGTGGCTGCGCACGTAGAAGATCCCGAGCAGCACCGGCACCGGCCAGCCGCCGATCAGCTCTTCGAAGCGGTCGAGGTAGGCGAGGTCGAAGAGCGCCTGCGTCATCGCGTAGCGGGCGCCGGCCTCGATCTTCCGGCGGAAGCGCTCGACCTCGGTCTGGAGGTCGTCCGCGGACGGGTTGACCGCCGACGCCGAGGAAGAACGAGGTCGGCGCGTCGATCGCCTTGCCGTTGTAGTCCTCGCCCCGGTTGAGCTGCGAGACGATCTGCGAGAGGCCGATCGAGTCGACCTCGTAGACGCCCCGCGAGCCGGGTAGTCGCCGACCTCGGGCGGGTCGCCCGTGACGGCGAGCACGTTGCGGACGCCTTCGGCGTGCGCGCCGAGGAGCTGGGACTCGAGGCCCATGATCGAGGTGTCGCGCGGGTGACGTGTGGGATCGTCTCGATCCCGCAGTCGCGCTCGATCGCGACCGCGGCCATCAACGCGCTGGCGCGGGCGCGAGCCATCGGGTTGTCGTTGATGTCGACGAAGCCGACCTTGCCGGAGCGCTCAGGTCGCGCGCGACCTCGAGCATCGCGTCGTAGGTGCCGCCCTTGCGGCGGGTCGAGCTCGACGCACGTCACCCATTCGCCCTCGCGCAGCTTGCGGCGCCAGCTCGGTCTCGTACGGCACCGCGCTCGAGGCGCGGCTCGACGAGCTCGCGCTCGATCACGTCCAGCGGCGCGCGTCGGCCTCGCGCTCTCGCCTCGACCGCGGACGCGATCGCGGCGATCTCGACCGGCGTCGTCCCGCAGCAGCCGCCGATCAGGCGCGCGCCGAGCTCACGCGCGTGCGCCGCGAACTCGGCGAAGTACTCGGGCGTGGCGTGCGGGTAGATCACGCGGCCGCCGCTCAGGCTCGCGAGGCCGACGTTCGGCAGCGCGGCCAGCGGCGGCCGCCGTCCGAGCCCATCGCCTCGAGCGCGGCCAGCGCGGCGTGCAGGCCCGCGCCGTGGTTCGCGCCGATCGCGGCGAGCTTCAGCGGCCGCAGGCGGCGCGGCCGCGCTCGGCGGCGGTCACGCCGGCGAGCGTCTCGGCGCCCTCGTCGAAGGTCAGCGTGGCGACGATCGGCAGGCTCGAGACGCCGCGCACCGCTTCGATCGCGGCTTCGAGCTCGTCCAGGTCGTAGAAGGTCTCGACCATGAACAGGTCGATCCCGCGGCCGTCGAGCAGCGCGGCCTGCTCCGCGAAGAGCTCGATTCGCTTGTCCGGCGGGACGGCCAGGTCGCCGAGCGGGCCGATCGAGCCCGCGATGAAGACTTCACGGCCCGCGACCTCGCGCGCCTCGCGCGCGAGCTTCACGCCCGCGCTGTTGATCCGCTCGAACTCGTCCTCGAGGTAGAGCTGCGAGGCTTGCGCCGGTTGGCGCCGAAGGTGTTCGTCTCGATCAGGTCGGCGCCGGCGCGGATGAAGCTCGTGTGCAGTGTCTCGACACTCTCGGGCGCGCGCAGATTGGCCTCTTCCGGGCAGCGCAGGCGTGGCACCGGCGCTGGTCACGAGCACGCCCATGCCGCCGTCGCCGACGACGATCGGGCCCTGCTCGAGACGGGCTTCGAACCGACTGTTCATGCGGTTTGACTCTACTGGCGGAGTGAAGTGAAGCGGTCAACCGTGAAAGGGGATAGATCAAGCGACCGCCGCGGCGCGATACTCCGCCAGCAACATCGACGAGCGCCCCAATGCGGCAGGGGCAGAACGTCGAAAGCGGACGGGCCCGATGCGGCGAGGCCCGCCCGCCACGGAAAGGGCCCGATGCGGCGTGGCCCCTCCGGAGATGTAACTGCGGCTCTCTCACGGGAGACTCAGGCGGGCCCGGGCGGCGGGCCCGCCTGATGCTATGGACCGGCTCAAGTTCGCGGTACGTGGACGGTCGATCCAAGATGGAACTTCCGCCGGGGACTGACGGCAATCATCCTGCGGCTCGGAGCTTTGTCGGCGGCGGGCTCTCGGCCCGCCGCCGGACCTCTTTCAACCGTGCAGGACCCGGCCTTCCATGCCGCCGGCGACCGTGACGAGCTGGCCGGTCACGTGGCCCGAGAGCACGTCCGAGGCGAGCACGACCACCTGTGCCGCCACGTCCTCGGGCTGGGCGACTTTCTCCAGCGGCCATCGTCCGCGTCACCCGGCGCAGCGTCTCCTCGTCGAGCGAGCCGCGCGTCATCGGCGATTCCGTCCAGCCGGGACAAACCACGTTCACGCGCGCGCGAGGCGCGACCCGCACGACCTCGTTCTTCAGGCTCAGCAGTAGCCCGTGGGCGATCGCCGACTTCGCCGCCGCGTAGTCCGCGTGGCCGGCCTCGCCGAAGAGGCCCGCGGTCGAGGCGACCATCACCAGCGATCCGTGGCCCCGCTCGGCCACGCCGCGCAGGAACGCGCGCGCGGTCAGGAACGTCGCGGTCAGGTTCGCGCGCAGCGTCTCCTCCCAGCGCTCGAGCGGCAGCTCCCAGACCGGCACGTCCTCGGCCGGCCAGATGCCCGCCACCGCCGCGCACACGTCGAGCGGCCCAGCCTGCTCGAACAGCCGCTCGACCTCCGCCTCGACGCGCAGGTCGGCGCCGGCCACCGCGGCCGCTCCGAGCGCCTCGGCCCGCTCGCGCCCGAGGTGGTAGTGAGCGACGACCTCGCACCCCTCCGCCATGAACAGCCGCGCGCAGGCAGCCGCCGATCCCGCCGGACGCGCCGGTCACGAGCACGCGCTTCCCTGCGAGCCCGGTGTCCACGACGTGCAAGGCTACAAGCGTGAAGGTCTTCATCATCAGTGACATCGAGGGCGTCGCCGGGATCGTCAAGGGCGAGCAGACCGGCCCGCCTCCGCACGGCGACTCGACGCTCTTCGAGGAGGGCCGCAAAGCTCACACGGGCGAGATCAATGCGGCGGTGCGCGGCGCAAAGCCGCCGGCGCGACCGAGATCGTCGCGATGGACTGCCATGGCGCCGGAGGCGGCTACACGTTCAACTCGCTGATCCCCGGAGGAGCTCGATCCCGACTGCGAGTTCGTCGTCCAGGACCAGTGGACGGAGTACACGGAGTTCCTGGAGCAGGGCGTCGACGCGGCGCTCGTTCGTCGGCATGCACGCGCGCGCCGGCACGGCCGAGGGCGTGCTCAACCACACCGTCTCCCGGCCCGAACTTCCAGAACCTCTCGTTCAACGGCACGCCTCGTCGGCGAGACGGGCATCAACGCCGCGCTCTGCGGCACGTGGGGCTGCCCGGTGGTGCTGGTGACCGGCGACCAGGCCGCCTGCAGTGAGGGCAGCGAGCTGCTCGGCGCGGGCCTCACGACGGTGCAGGTCAAGCGCGGTACCGGTGTCCTGAGCGCGCGCAACCTCGTGCCCTCGCGAGCTCGCGAGGCGATCGAGGCCGGCACGAAGCAGGCGCTCTCCGACCTGAACGCCGTCAAGCCCTACGACCCCGGCAAGCCATGCGAGATCACGGTCGAGTACAAGTGGACCGATCCCGGTCGCCAAGCTCCGCTACCGCCACGGCGTCGAGCCGTCGATCGCCCGCACGATCGTCTCCGCGCCGACGACTGGTGGACGGCGTGGAAGCAGTTCTTCTTCTGAGCCGGCCGTGACCGACGCCGCGCGAGCTCGCCGAGCTGATCTCCGCGGTCGACGCGGTGCCGGCGTCCGGCTGGGTGGCAGGTGTCTCGGCGGCGTTCGCGGCGGCGCTCGTGGCCAAGGCGGCCGCCCGGTCGGAGGGCTGGAGCGAGCTCGGCGGGCGCCCGCGCCCAGGCGGTCGACCTGCGCGACCGGCTGCTCGCGCTCGCCGCGCAGGACGCGCAGGCTTACGAGACCGCGCTCGACGCGCTCGAGCGACGCGACGACGACCTCGCCGGCGCGCTGGCCTGCCGCCGCCGACGCGCCTCTGGCGCTCGCGGAGGCCGCAGCCGATGTCGCGATCCTCGCGGCCGACGCGACCGAGCGCGCCGACGGGGCCTCGCGCGCCGATGCCGCCGCCGCCGCCGCGCTCGCTGCCGGAGCGGCGCGGGCCGCCGCCAAGCTCGTCGCGATCAACCTCCGACCCAGCCCGGCGACGAGCGGATCGCCGCCGCTGAGCCGTGCGGTCGAGGCCGCCGACGACGCCGCACGCCAGGCGCCTGGCGGCCGAGATCTAGCGGCACCGCCGACCTAGAGCTCGGGGCCGTGAGCGAGATCCAGGACTTCGGCCTGATCGTCCTGTTCGTCTCCGGGATCGTCGTCGGTCGCGCTGCTCTCGAACAAGCTCAGCGAGCGCATCCCGCTCCCAGCGCCCGCGATCTTCCTGCTGGCCGCCGCCGTCACGGTGCACTTCTGGCCGAGCCTCGGGCGCAAGCTCTCCGTGCTGGACGTCGAGCGCCTCGCGGTCGTGGCGCTGATCGTGATCCTCTTCGACGGCGGCATGCGGGTCGGCTGGGAGCGCTTCCGCGTCGCCGCGGTCCCGATCACGGTGCTCGGCGTCGTCGGCACGTTCACGACCGCCGCCCTCGTCGCGCTGGCCGGCCGCTACCTGTTCGACTTCAGCTGGACGAGCGCGGGCATTCTCGGCGCGGCGCTCGCGCCCACCGACCCGGCGGTGATGTTCTCCGTGCTCGGCAAGCGCGAGGTCGGCGGGCGCACGGGCACGATCCTCGAGGGCGAGTCGGGCGTGAACGACCCGGTCGGGATCGCGCTGATGCTCGGGATGATCGAGCTTCGCCACGCATGCGGACGCGAGCTTCTGGGTCGTGGTGCGCGAGCTCGCGCTCGAGCTGTCGGTCGGCCTCGTGATCGGCGTCGTCGGCGCCTGGGTCGTGCCTGCAGTCGATCCGGCGCATCGGGCTCGCGAACCCCGCGCTCTACCCGCTGCGCTGGCTCGCGGCCGCGGCGCGTGATCTACGGCCTCGCCGCGGTCGCCGCATGGCTCGGGCTTCCTCGCCGTCTTCGTCGCGGGGATCGTGATCGGGGACGCCGACTACCCGCGGCGGCGCGACGTCGAGCGCTTCCACACCTCGCTTGCGAGCCTCGCCGAGGTGGTGGTCTTCATCGCTCTCGGCCTGACGGTGAACAAGGTCAACCTCGAGCCGGTCGGAAGGACGCGATCCTGATCGCGCTCGTGCTCGCGTTTCCTGGCCGCCCGCTCGGGATCGCGCCGTTCCTCGCTCCGCTCCACCTGCGCCGCGGCGAGCGCGTGTTCGTGATGTGGAGCGGCCTCGGGGCGGTCCCCATCCTGCTCGCCTCCTTCACGCTGCTCGACCACGTTCCCGGCGCCGAGCGCATCTACGGGATCGTGTTCGTGGTGGTCGCGTTCTCGGTGATCGTGCAGGGCGGGACGGTGCCCTTCGCCGCGCGCCGGCTCGGCGTCCCGATGCGTCTCGTCCACGGAGGCGACCCGTGATCGTCGCGCACCTCGACCTCGACGCCTTCTTCGCGGCCGTCGAGGAGCTGGAGACGCCGGAGCTGCGGGCGAAGCCGCTCGTCGTCGGCGGCGACCCGCACGGCCGCGGCGTCGTGGCGACGGCCAACTACCCGTCGCTCGCAGGTTCGGGATCCACTCGGCGATGTCGTGCGCCGAGGCGCCTGCGCTCGCTGCCCGCAGCCGAGCAATACGCACCGAACGAAGTATTACC
>ERZ1370068.11210-contig-9844_pt1 | contig 51030 bp, 78 predicted proteins | sample MGYA00561227_ERZ1370068 | MGnify/ENA primary metagenome ERZ1370068 (study PRJEB38410, sample SAMEA6850437) | metagenome | study: Metagenomic assessment of the ecological functions of the soil: analysis of the soil microbiota associated with the... | reverse complement strand
GTAGTACTTCGTTCAGTTACGTATTGCTCGGGTCGGTGGCGTCGCCAGTGCCGCGAAACCGAAGGCATGCGCGACGGCAGCGACGCCATCGCCGACTGGCCGATCCTGAACGCGCTGCTCAACACCGTCGAGCGGCGCGACGCTGGGTCTCGGTCCCACCACGGCGGCGGCGTCGGCATCGGCTATTCGCTCCACGCCGGCATGGTGATCGTCGCCGACGGCACGCGCGAAGCCGACGAGAGCTCGAACGCGTCTTACCTGCGATCCGGGCATCGGCGTGCGTGCGGCACGCGGATGCGGGCTACCCCGGACGCGATCGCCACCGCCGAACGAGGAAGGTTTGCGAATCCCGATGCGCGAGGCACGCGGAGTGTTGACTCGCGAATGACCCTGGCGCGCCGCGTCTCACGCGCCGCTCGACGCTCACTCACGCAGTCGCGCATTCCGTGCTGCTCGGCGGTTTGCGGCAGCGGACGCACGGCGCGCTGCAGCATGCGCGCCGAGCGGCTCATCGGACGCACCTCGGCGCAATGTACATCGAGCGTCGGCGGACGGCCACGACGACACCAGAACGCTGGCTGCCCGCCATCGTCGCGACCTCGCCGTTTCCGGATCCAGGATCTACGCCCGCGCAGCGCCCGCCCGTCGCTTCGACGCCGCGCTCGAATTCCTGTGCGCGGGCGCGGACCTCGGCCAGCGAGCCGTCGACGTTCCTGCTCGACGGAGTTCCTCGAGGCTGCGCACGCTTCGAGAGCTTCCCCGGCCTGCGCCGGGTGCGTGCACGATTTCATCGACGGCCTCGGCGCCAGCGGCAACCGTTTCGTGCTGAGCAGCCGCTACGTCGCCCGCTCGCTGCGCTGTTGCGCGATCGGCCGGCGCGGTTCGAGAAGTCATTCACATGCCGGCGTTGACAGTCCGGAGGACACGCTGCATCCTGCGGCCCGGCGCACGTCCGGCATGGACCCCGCGACGCGGAATACCTGTCGCGGACCGTGCGGGGTCTCGTCGACGGCCGACCGGTCTACGTGGCGGCGCTCGCCGACGAGCTGGCTTCGACGCGCGAACGCGGCCGGCCGGGCAGCGCTCCGGTCACCGACCCGATCAGCGCGCTGGCGGCGCTGATGGCGCCGCGCGGCACCTCGCGAAGCAGTGCGGCTGCTCACTGGCATCCGGCTGCACCGCGCGCAGCTACGGCGCGCTCAAGGCGATCCTCGAAATCCTCGCGCGGAGAGAGGAAGGCCTGACGCTGACGGAAATCTCCATCGCCTCCAGCGCACACCGGGATCGACCAAGGACTACCTCTCCTGGCTCGAGGACGTGGACTCGTGGCCTCCCGGCAGAAGCGATACAGCTTCACCGATCCGCTGCTGCGGGTGTGGGTCGAACTCCCACTGCCGCGCGTCGGCCCACGATCCGACGACGACCTCGCGCGCGAGGTGCACCGCTACGCCGCTGCCGCGGCTGCCGCAGATGCCGGAGCGGCCAGCCGAGCAAGGCGCCGGTCGAAGAGCCGGCCTTTGCCATGGCCGGCGGCCCCTCGTCGGCATCATCGAAATCGATTGAGATCGGTCCGTAGAAGATCGCCGTTCGCGCTGGCAGTCGTGGTGCCGGTCGTGCTCGCCGCCGCAGTCACCGTCGAGCGGGCGCGGCTGGCAGCCGCACCTCGACGCAGGCCGCGCGCCGCCGCGCCAGCCGATCCGGTGATCCGCGAGAACGCCACGGTCAAGGTCTCGGATCACGTCTACGTCATCCCCGACCACAATGTGCCGGTCGTGCCGAACGTCAGGCTTCGTCGTCGGATCGCGCGCCGCTCGTCGTCGATACCGGGATGGGATTGCGCAACGGCCAGACGGTGGCGCGGGAGCTGGCCAGGTCAGCACCCATTCGACGATCTACGTCGTCAGCACGCACTTTCATCCCGAACACGCGCTCGGCGAGGCGGCGTTTCCGGCCTCCATCACCTTGGTTCGCGCCCGCACCCAGCGGCAGGACATCGACGAATTCGGCCTCGCCCTGGCGCAGACGTTTGCGAGCCGTTCGCCGGCGATGAAGCAGCTGCTCGACGGCGCGCAGTTCCGCTAAAGCCGCGACGTCATCTTCGACGGCGAATACACCAGCGTCACGATCTCGGCGGCATCCGGGTGCGGTGGCTGCTGGCGCTGGGACCCCGACACGCGCACACGCGCGTGACGACACGGTGGCGTTCGTCGAGAGGCGAACGCGTGCTGATTCGCCGGCGATATCGTCGCGAACGGGACCTTCGTCGCCTTTGCGAGTCCGTACTCGAGCGTCAAAGCGTGGATTGGTGCGCTCGATCGGCTTTTGGCGCCGCTCGGCCACGTCGCGCATCGTCCCGAGCCACGGCTGAGATGGGCTACGGCCGTGCTCATCGCGCAGGACCGCGCCTATCTGGCCGCGGTGCAGACGCGGCGCGCGAGCTCAAAGCCGAGGAAATCGGCCGACGACGCGAGGCACGATCGTCACAGGTGAGATGAAGAATCGGTTTCCGGACCTGAGACCAACCTGCCGCGAGTCGCCGTCGCCGTCCGCACGGCGTTTGCCGAGAGAACGGCGACGCCGCCCTGGGCCTTCCAGCGCCTCGGGTGCGGCCCGCGCCGCTTTCCTGCTCCGCTTCCTTCTTGCTCGGCCCGATCGCTTCGCCGAGCGCGCTCGCCGCGGACCACGACCTCGACGTGAAACTGCTTGTCGGTGATCGGGACCGATGGTGCCGACGAGAGCGGTAGTCGGGCGGCGGCTCGCTCGCGCGACTGCGAGCAGTTCCTGCAGCGCCGACTTGTAGTCCTGCCCGCTCGACGCCGCCCGAGTCGCGCGCCTCGCCGACGAGCGCCGCGAACTCGCGCGCGATGAACGCGCGCGCGTGCTCGATGCCGCCGTCGAGATAGATCGCCGCGATCAGCGCCTCGTAGCTGTCGGCGAGGAGCGCCTGCTTGCGGCGGCCGCCGGTCTTCTCCTCGCCGCGCCCGAGCAGCAGGTGCTCGCCGACGCTCAGCCGCTCGGCCTGCCGCGCCAGCGTCGCGCGTCGAGACGAGCGCCGCCTTGGCCTTCGACTTCTGCCCCTCGTTGCAGCCGGGAAACTCGCGGAACAGCAGGTCGGCGATCACGAAACCGAGCGACCGCGTCGCCGAGAAACTCCAGCGACTCGTTGTCGACGACGCCGCCGCTGACGTCCTCGTTCGCGCGCGACGTGTGCGTCATCGCGTGCTCGAGCAGCCCGCGATCGCGAAAGCGGTAGGCGATGGCCTGCTGCAGCGCCTCGAACTCGTCGCGCAGGCGGACGACCTGGCCGTTGGGCAGCTCCGTCCGATGACTGTCGATGATCGCGCCGCGCATCGTCCGCCTCGCTCTCGTGCACCGACAGGCGGATCTCGGCCAGCCCGCCGATCGACACCGGCCAGAGGGCGTGCGGCGCGCCCGACGAGGCGGTCACCGACATCAGGCCGTGCGCCTCGAGCAGGCCGCGGACGACGCGCGCTTCGACGTCGGAATGGGTATGGAAGATTTCGACCACGTCAGGCCACGGCGGCGACGGCTTCGTCGTCGACCTTGAGCAGGATCATCGTCATGTCGTCGTGCTGCGGCGCGTCGCCGACGAACGCCGCGATCTCGCGCAGCACGCGCTCGCGCAGCTCGTCCGAACGCAGATGTGCGCGTGCGCCTCGACGAGCTGCCCGAGCCGTGCCTCGCCGAAGCAGTCGTCGTGCGCGTTCATCGCCTCGCTGATGCCGTCGGTGAAGAAGAGGTACAGATCGCCCGGGCAGAGCGGGATGGTCTGCTCCTCGAGCAGCCGCTCGAACATCTCGCCCTCGTCGAGCTTCAGCCCGAGCACCATCCCGTCTGGCGCGAGGATCTGCGCGTGCCGCGGCGCCAGGCGCCGATGCGCCGGGCACGTAGATGAGCGGCGTGTGCCCGGCGCGCGCGTAGGTCATCGTCTTGCGCTGCAGGTCGATGACCGCATAGGTCATCGTGATGAAGCTGCGCGCGTCGAGGTGCTTGGCGATGATGCCGGTTGGCGGCGATCAGCAGGTCGCGCGGCGATCGAGTGAATTTCGCTGAGCGACAGCACGAGCCCCTTGAGCTCGGCCATGTAGAGCGCCGCCGACGTCCCTTTGCCCGAGACGTCCGCGATCAGCACGCCGACACGGTGGTCGTCGAGCGGCAGGAAGTCGTAGTAGTCGCCGCCCACTTCGCGCGCCGGCACGCACAGCGCGGTGACCGACAGGCCCGGCATCGTCAGCGGGCCCTGCGGCAGGCAGCGACATCTGGATCTCGTGCGCGATGCGCAGCTCTTCCTCGAGCCGCTTCTTCTCCGCCGCCTGGCAGCAGCAGGTCCTCGATGCTCGCGGTCATCGAGTTGAACGATCCGCGCGAGCTCGCCGAGCTGATCGTCGGCAGGCGACGGCGATCTTGTGCGTGAAGTCGCCCTGCCGGACGCGCTCGGTGCCGGTGAAGAGCGCGTGCACCGATCCGGTGATCGACTTGGCGAGCGCGAGACCCGGCGACGAGCGCGACGAACTCGATGATCAGGAAGCAGCGCGCCGATGACGAACAGCATCGAGCAGCAGGCCCTGACCGAAGCTGCGGCCGACGCTGCCCTCCGCCGCGGAGATCCGATCGTAGAGCTCGGCGACGCTCAGCCGCGCTGGTAGACCGTCGAGCGTGCCCGGACGCGCCGGTGCGTCCAGTCGCGATACTCCATCAGGCTGCGGAGGCTGCTGAAGACGCCCGGTGACGCTCGACGGGTCGTCGGCGACGGCGTGTCATCGCCGGCGACGATCCCGGCGCATCGGCCGCGGCTTGTCGGCTTCCTGACCGGCCGCCACCGGTCTTCAGCTCGACGCCGGTGCTCGCGCGCAGCTGCTGCCGGATCGCCGTCGTCGACGAGCAGATCGACGACCATCGCCGTAGGCCGCCCGCGGCGCATCCGGAAACGACGACGCCGCGGACGAGGAGGTGCGTGTCCTCGGCGTCGGTTGAATCGTCTGCGCGCGGTGGGTAGTAGGCCGAGCACTCCGGAGAACCCGGCGCAGTCGATCCACGCCGGGATCGTGCGCCGGCGGTCGACGGTGCGACCACGGACCGGCGTTTGCGGTCGAATCTGACGTCGAAGTCCGAGTCGCTGCGCGGCGTCGGCCGGGGCGCTGCCGCCTGCAGTTGCGGCATCGACGGCGGCGCTGGGCGACAACGACGACGCATCCGGGATACTGCGCCGCCGGCGGTCGTCTGACGGCGCGGCAGGATGCTGGCGGCGTCGCGGCCGCCGGCGCGCTGCATCTCGAGCGCCGTCGCTCTGCGCGAAGAATCGCGCCTGATCGGCGAGCGCGCGCAGCCGGCTCTGCACCAGATACGAGCTGAGGTTGTAGAACAGCGAGAACCCGCACAGCAACGCGAAGAACGCCGACCAGCAGCAGCGCCGGCACGAAGCCGATGAAGACGTAGACGAGGATCAGCTTGCGGCGGACGCGCCACAGCAGCCGCCGCTTGGCCAGCGACGATGCAGCCGGAAGAGGAGATCAGACCAGACCGGCTGCGACCGCAGGCCGGCGCACGGTGTCGATGACGCGACAGAACGGCCGGTACCGCCGCCGGCCAGCGCCGCGATCGCCGACGACGCACGGCTTGATCGCCGACGCCGACGACGATCGGCGCGGCCCGGCAGCGAGCGGCAACAGCGCCGTGATCGCGACGACTTCGACCGCGGTCGGCGCCGGCGGCAGCGGCGTGTAATGCGTGATGACCGTCGGAGCACGCATGCGTGGGCTTCGGCGCTATTAAAACATGATATCGTGACATCGGGATCGTGAAGCTGACACCACGCGCCCGTTTCAAGACCGTCTGCCTGCACGCCGGCCAGGAACCTGATCCGTCCACCGGCGCCATCATCACGCCGATCTATCAGACGTCCACCTACGTGCAGGAAGAGCTCGGACGAGCACAAGGGCTTCGAGTACGCGCGGACGCAGAATCCGACGCGCATGGCGCTCGAGCGCAACATCGCGGCCATCGAAGCGGGCAAGGCGCGGATTCGCGTTCGCGTCCGGCATGGCCGCCATCGGCGCGATCGCCACGATGCTCAAGGCCGGCGACCACGTCGTCGTCTCCGACAACACCTACGGCGGCACCTTCCGCCTGTTCGACAAGGTGCTGACCCGCTATCAGCTCTCGTTCACCTACGTCGACACCTCGGATCTCGACGCGGTCGAGCGCGCGATGACGCCGAACGACGCGCCTGCTGCTTCGTCGAGACGCCGACCAACCCGGTCATGCGGCTGACCGATCTGCGCGGCGGCGGCCGACCTCGCGCATCGGCACGAGCGCGCGGCCTCGTCGTCGACAACACGTTCGCCAGCCCCGTACATCCAGCGGCCGATCGAATTCGGCGCCGACATCGTCACCCACAGCACGACCAAGTACCTGAACGGCCACAGCGACAGCGTCGGCGGCATCGTCGTCGCCGACGCGGGACGACGACATCGAGTGGCTGAAGTTCGTGCAGAACGCGCGAGGGCGCGATCCTCAGCCCGTTCGACTCGTTCCTGGTCCTGCGCGGCACCAAGACGCTGCCGCTGCGGATGGCAGCCGCACAACGCCAACGGCCTGGCGCTGGCGCGAGTTCCTCGAGACGCACCCGAAGGTGAAGCAGGTGCTACTACCCGGGCCTGCCGTCGCATCCCGCAGCACGAGCTCGCCAGGAAGCAGATGCGCGGGTTCGGCGGCATGATTGCGCTTCGAGCTGGGATCGCTCGAGGCGCGCGCGCCGGCTGCTGAACGGCGTCAAGCTGCACGCGCTGGCGGAGAGCCTCGGCGGCGTCGAAACGCTCATCTCGCACCCGGCGACGATGACGCACGCGTCGGTTCCCGCCGGAGCGGCGGCGCGGCGCTCGGCATCACCGACGGCATGGTCCGGATCTCGGCCGGGATCGAAGACATCGACGACCTGCAGGATGATCTCGCCCAGGCGCTCGACCTGGTCTAGCCGGAATCGGCCGGATGCTCGACTTCTTCCTCCATTTCGACCGGCACCTGCTCGAGTTCGTCGGCAGCTACGGGTCGTGGGTCTACGGCTTTGCTCTTCGCCATCATCTTCGCGGAAACGGGCCTCGTGGTGACGCCGTTCCTGCCCGGCGATTCCGCTGCTCTTCGCGACCGGCGCCCTGGCTGCGACCGGCGCGCTCGAGCCCCTGGTGGCGGCCGGGCTGCTGATGGTGGCGGCCTTCAGCGGCAACGCGGTCAACTACACGATCGGCCGGGTCGTCGGACCGCGCGTGTTCTCAGCCGCCGACGACAGCGGCATCTCCCACAAGCTGCTCAACCGCCAGCACCTCCAGCGCGCCCACTCGTTTTTCGAAGCCTACGGCGGCAAGGCGGTCGTGCCTCAGCCGCTTCGTGCCGATCGTCCGGACATTTCGTGCCGTTCGTCGCCGGCGCGGCGCAGATGTCGCCGGCCGCCGTTCGGGTTCTACAACCTCGTCGGCGCCGTCGCCTGGGTGCTCGCTCTGCGTCGGCGCCGGACGTGCTCTTCGGCAACGTGCCGGTCGTGAAGCAGAACTTCTCGCTGGTCACCATCGGCATCGTCGGCGTCTCGGTGCTGCCGATGGTCGTCGAGTTCCTGCGGCATCGGGCGCGGCGAGCCTAGCGGGTTTCGTCCGCGACCCACGCCGCGTAGCCCGTGCCGGCGCTCGCCGGCTGGACGACGATGAATTCGGGCAGCTCGTAGGGGTGCAGGTCGCGCAGGCGCCGCTCGAGCTCGGCGACGCGGGAGGCCACGGTCTTCACGACGAGCTGGCACTCTTCTTCGCGCTCAACCCGTCCTTTCCATCTGTAGGTCGACGTCATCGGCGAATGGACGTTGACGCAAGCCGCCAGACCGTTCATCGATGAGGCGAGCGGCGAGCTCGTCCGCCGCGTTTTTCGTCACGGTGGTCAACACGATCACCAGATCAGTCACGATCGCCTCGTGTACTCGATGTCAACATGTTGTAATGTTTGCGCGGCGTGGCGTCCAGCGAACCGAAACCCTCACGGCGACGAAAGACGCCGGCACTGCCGACACCCGGTATCAATCGCAAGATCATCCACTGGCTGCTGATCTTCGTGGCGTCCCTGATCATCGCGGACGGGCTGTTCGGCGAGCGCGGGCTCCTGGCCATGCTCCGCGCCCGACACGATTACGAGGAGCTCTCGGCCGGCATCGCCCGGCAGCGTAGCGACAACGCCCGCCTCCGCGAGGAGGCCCGTCGCCTCAAGGAAGATCCCACCGCCATCGAGGAAATCGCCCGCCGCGAGCTGGGGCTCATCAAACCCGGCGAAAAGGTCTTCATCGTCAAGGACGTGCCGCCGGCGAAGCCGTAAATCGCCCGGTCCGCAGCACCACCGCCCCCAGAATGCTAGGCCCGCACTTCCCACGCTCAGAAGCGCGCCCAGTTTTGCCTCGTCGAGCGTCCGGCCGTCTGGGAATGCCGCCGTCGCGAAGAACAGCGCCACTGTGAATCCGATGCCCGCGGTGCTGCCGGCGATGAGCACGTCGCGCCACGTCATCCGCGGCGGCAGGTGGAAGCCGGCGACGGCCGCCACGGCAACCGCCAGTCCGATCCCGCAGTGGCTTCCCTGCCAGGATCGCTCCCAGGACCGTCCAGGTCGCCGTCCCAATCGCTCGAATGGGAACCCCGGCATTGGCAGGCCGAAGGCAAAAAGGATGATCTGAACTGGCTTTCTCCACCAGCGCCCGAATTCGTTGAGCGTGTCGTGGGCGGCTGGCTCCTGGACCAGCGGACCCGCATCGTGGGCCGCGTGCGGAAGGAACGGCACGACCGGAACGAGCGCCAGGGCCGGGTGGAGACCGCCGACGAACAGTCCGCCCCACGCGAGGCTGCCGCCAATCAGGATGTAGGGCCAGAAGCTCTTCACTTTGCGCCGTCTCATGACCAGGGCAGCGGCCGCGGCCAGGCCGACGAGCCCCAGCACGAGTGCGGGATGAACCGCGCGCACCGGGTAAAAGACCGCCAGGATGATCAGCCCGAACGCGTCGTCGGCAATTGCCAGGAGCAGCAGGAACGGCAGGACCGGATGCGACCGGCCGAAACAGCGACACCGCCACCAGATAGCTGAATGCGATGTCAGTGGCGCAGGGATCGCCCAGCCCCGGACGAGAGTCGGATCGCCTGCGACCTTCACGAGGAGCAGGTAAGTCAGGGCGAGGCCGAGCATCCCGCCGGCCGCGCCGAAGATCGGGACGACGGCGCGCCGCCAGGGTACAGAGCCCCACCGGGCACGGTCGCCTCCACGACCTCTTTGGCGGCCAGGGCGAAGAAGATGCCATGCCGATTTCGTTGATCGGAAACTCCAGGCGCGTGCGCCAGGCGGCCGTAGCTCTCAGGCGCCACGTTCGCCCATACGAGCGCGATGACCGCTCCGATCGGAAGCAGAAGCGTGCTGTCGAACAACCAGCGGAGCGTTTCGTCGTCATGGCCCTCGGGAGTGTCCGATCAGCTGGCGACGATCCCGCCGTTGTCTGGCAGGATGCTGCTGACGAGCTCGCCCGGCGTCACGCCCGCGAAGGCGCGGAAGTCCCGCGTGAAGTGAGACTGGTCGTAATATCCGCAGTCGGCGGCGATGGCGGCCAGTTCGGGGCGGTCGGGCCGCCGCAGCAGACGCGCCGCCTGCCCGAACCTCATCACCCGCGCCATCGTCTTTGGCGACAGGCCGATATCGGATCGAAAGCGGGTAATCAGATGACGCTGGCTCCACCCCACTTCGTCGACCAGGCGGCCGATATCGATCTGACCGCGGGTCTCGATGATGCGCCGCCAGGCCCACGACACTTGAGGCGGCAGCGCCCCGGCCGCGCGCAGGCGGGCGCCGATCTCGCGATCGAGAATCGCGAAGCGCGCGCGTCCCAGTCGGCAGACGCCTGGAGCGCCGATGTCAGGCGGCGGGCGTACGGCCCGAGCAGTTCGTCGAGCGGCACCGATCGATTTCTGAGCGCCGTCGAGCGGCTGGTTCAGGAAGAGGCGGGCGCCAAGCAATGCTGAAGTTGATCTGCACGCCGCCAGACGGCCCGCTCGACACGACGCGCACGTACTGAGTCGTAGGCGCCGGTCGCGAAGCTGTCGCGGTCGGCGAACTGATCCGAGTCGCCGGCGTCATAGATTCGGATACGGGCGCCGAAGTTGACGATGACTGGAACCTCGTCGGTCGGCAGCTCACGCCGGCACAACGGCTCCGCCATGTGCTCCGAACCATCCCACATACTGGCGGACGAACGGCCGCAGCGATGGATGTGGGGCCCTGAGCGCCATCTCCCAGCAACCCAGCGACGATTGGTGTCGAACGATTTCGGTGGATAAGGATTCGATGCGTTAAGCCTGCCCCATGACAAGCGGCAGATCAAGGCGTGAATGGCCGCGTTGTTGCACTCGCGGCGGGCACCTCCGCCGCATTCGCGCGCCTCGGGCGTGTTCGGCGCCTGGACCGAGCATTTATTTCACAGTGCGTCCAGTGCCAAGACGCAACACCCGGTGATGACCGTCATCTCCAGCGTCATTCTAATCGTCGCCGGCGTGGCCCTGATGATCGCGGCGCGTCGCCTGCTGTACCAAGCGCGCGCGCGATCGTGCGGCGCGCGCCGAGACCGAGCGTCAGCTTCGATACAGCGATCTGCTACAACAATTGACAGCCACGTTGTCCCGCGCCCGCACACCTGATGATGTCATCCGGGCGTGCCTGCCGGAATTGCTGCACGCGGCGGCGGCCGCAGCCGGTGTCGGTCACGCTCGTCTCGGAAGACGGTCTCACCTGCGGTCTGGTCCACTCGGTGGGCTACGACGAAGCGATCGTCCAGCGCGGACGAACCCGCGCTTCGTCGTCCAACAGCGTCATCGCGGAGGCGATCCGGCGCCGCGACCTCGTCGTGGTCGAGCCGCACGAGAAGCGCGCGGGCTGAGTCGCGGCTGCGTTCGGCGGACGAGCTGCTCGTCGAACACCCGGGCGCGATCGTCGTGCCGCTGATCGCCTCGGGCCGGGCCTTCGGCACGGTCGCCATGAGCCTCGAAAAGGTCCGCTGGCGTTGAGGGCGACGAGCGGGCGTTTCTGCTGACCGCCGGCCGCCACATCGCCCAGGCGCTCGACCGGGCGCGACTCTACGACGAGGCCGAGCGGGCGCGGAACGGAAGCCGAAGCGCTTCGGCAGCGCGCTGACAAGGCGCTCCGCGACCGGCACGTGGTCGAAGAAGCGCTGAGGTTGAGCGAAGCCAAATATCGCGCGCTCGCGACCCGGACGAGCCGGCTGTACTCGCTCAGCGTCCGGACTGTCGGAGGCCGTCACCGCTGACGCGCTGGCGCGCGTCATGGTCAACCGCGGCAAGGTCGTGGCTGGGGCGGCGGCCGGATCGGTGCCGGCGATCCTCACCGACCAGGGGACGGCGTTCGAGGCGCGTACGCGGAGGAATACGCGCCGCCCGAGTCGCCGCCGCTGAAGTTCGCCGCCGAGCCCGGTCTCTGCGCCACCGCGGCGGTCAGCGCGCGCAGGCCGTGTTCATCGCGTCGTTCGCCGAATGGCAGGAGAAGTATCCGCTCTCCGCGTCGATCGCCGCCGACGGCGGCTACGCCTCGGCGGCGACCCTCCGCTGCTCACCGGACGGCCGCGTCATCGGCGTCGTGTCCTTCTACTTCACGGCGCCGGTGAACCTCGACGACGAGTATCGTGCGCTTTACCTCGGTCGCGCAACTGCGCCCAGGCGCTCGAACGCGCGTATCTCTACGAAGCCGCCGAACGCGCGCGGTCGGACGCCGAAACCGCCAACCGCTCGGAGAAGACGACTTCCTGTCGACAATTTCGCACGAGCTGCGCACGCCGTTGAACGCCATCCTCGGGTGGGCGGCGATGCTGCGGAGCGGATCGATCGATGCCACCAGAACGCAGCGCGCAGTCGATCTTCAACAACGCGACCCGGCAGGCCGCCTCATCGAAGAGCTGCTCGACGTGTCGCGAATCGTGGCCGGCCGGGCGGTGCTCGACCTCCAGGAAGTGGATCTCGGCGAGAACATCCGCGGCGCGGTCGGAGGCGATGATGCCAATCGCGTCGGGCAGGGGCGTCGAGGCTGCTTCGATCCGCCGGCCGACGTCCGGGCGGTCGCGGACCCGCGCCGCCTCGAACAGGTCTTCCTCAATCTGCTGTCGAACGCGGTCAAGTTCACGCCGGCCGGCGGCCGCGTCGCGATCGAGATCGTGTCCGCCGGCGGCAGCATGGACGTCCGGTCGTGGACACCGGCGTCGGCGTCGACGCCGCGTCCCTGCCGCACGTGTTCGAGCGGTTCCGCCAGGGCAACAGCACGACGACGCGTTCGGTCGGCGGTCTCGGCCTCGGCCTGTTCATCGCCCGCCACCTCGTCGAGGCGCAGGAAGGATCGATCGGCGCCGAGAGCGCCGGCGTCGATCGCGGCGCCACCTTCACGGTCAGGCTGAAAGCGGCGCCGGGCAGCGCCGCGCGAGCGGCGGCCGCGTCCGCCGTTGTCGTCGCCGAAATCGACCATCGCGAGGCCAATCCCGCCCTGAACGGCCTCCGCGTGCTGCTGGTGGACGACGAAGCGGACTCGCGCGAGATGATGACGTCGGCGCTCGAGACGTGCGGCGCCACCGTGGTTGCCGCGGCGTCCGCGCAGGAAGCGATGCGCGCGCTCAGGCGCTGGCATGTGGACGTGATGCTGTCGGACATCGCGGATGCCCGGCGAAAGGCACGGCTACGAGCTGATCAGGGAGATACGCTCGACCAACGCGGCGAGAATCGCCGCCGTCCCTGCGGCCGCCGTGACCGCCTGCGTGCGCGACGACGGAGCGGCAGAAGCGCGCTTCGACGCCGGTTTCCAGATGCACCTCGCCAAGCCGGTGCACTCCGGCGGCGCTGGCGCGGGCGGTGGCGGCGCTGGCGCGGCGGCTACGAGCGTGACGCGGCTGGCGCCGCCGGACCGAAGCGCCGGCTCGGCGACCTCTTCCCGGCTCCTGAAGAACAGCGCGAACAGCACCAGCACCGCCGCGGCGCCCGCCGCGGGCACGAGCCAGATGCTGGTCCCAGGCGTGCCCGCCGTCGAGGCGGAACGCGTCGACGACGCGGCCGGACACCCACGATCCGATGAACATGCCGACGCCGAGCGTGACGAACGCGATGAAGCCCCTGCGCCGCCGCGCGCAGGTCGCGCGGCGCCTCGGCGATCCGACGTAGATCTGCCCGGTCACGAAGAAGAAGTCGTAGCAGATGCCGTGCAGCAGGATGCCGCCGTAGAGCATCCACACCAGCGCTGCCGTTGTTGCCGTAGGCGAAGCAGCGCGTAGCGCGCGGTCCACGCCGCCATGCCGACGAGCAGCATCCACTTCACGCCGAGGCGGCGGAAGAACCACGGCATCACCAGCATGAAGAAGATCTCGGACATCTGGCCGAGCGTCATCTTGCCGGCGGCGTTGGTCACGTGCGAGTCTCGTTCAGGAACAGGTTGGCGAACGCGTAGTAGAACTGCAGCGGGATGCAGATCAGGAACGATCCGAGGACGAAGATCGCGAACGATCGCTCGCCCAGCAGCTTCAGCGCGTCGAGCCCGAGCACGTCGCGCAGCGTGGCGCGGCTTTCGCTTCTGCGGCGGCGTGTGCGGCAGCAGCAAAGCAGAACAGCGCCGAGCACGATCGAGCCGGCGGCGGCGAGTGCGCATCGGCATCGCCGTCGCCTCGAGGCCGAGCGTGCCGATGAACAGCCCGGCGACGATCCAGCCGATGGTGCCGAGCACGCGGATCGGCGGGAAACTCGCGCCCCGGATCGGTCATCTGGTGGAACGAAATCGAGTTGCTGAGCGCCAGCGTCGGCATGTAGCACAGCGTGTAGATCAGCAGCGATCGCCGTAGAACGGCGCCGAACGTCGGTCTGCGTCGAGGCGACGAACAGCACGACGCCGCCGAGCAGGTGCAGCGCCGCCGAGGATGCGTTCGGTCGCGAAGAACCGGTCGGCGACCATGCCGACGAAGAACGGCGAGATCATCGCCGCCAGCGCCGTCGTGCCCGCCGCCAGACCGATCTGCTCGCCGGAAAAGTGCAGCGTCTCGCCGAGCCACGTCCCCATCGTCACGTACCAGGCGCCCCAGACGAAATACTGGAGGAACATCATCGTGGACAGCTTCACGCTTCACTGCAGACGGCATGGTGTCGTCATTCTAATTCCTCATTCCTCATTCCTCTAGTCCTCATTCCTCATTCCCATTGTCATGATCCAGCTTAGGTCCACCAGGCGTCCACCGGCGGCTCGGTCAGGATGACGCGCGGAGAGCATGTCGACCGCCGCCCGCAGCCCTTCGTCGACCGAGGCGAGCGCGTCCTCGTGCTCGATGCTCATCACGTAGTCGTAGCTCGACCAGCCGCAGCGCGCTGACGATCCGCTTCCATTCGAGCTCGTCGTGTCCCCAGCCGACGCTGCGGAACAGCCAGGACCGCTCGGCCATGCGGCGGTAGGTTTTCGTGTCGATGACGCCGTTGACCGCGACGTTGCTGCGGGTCGAGCGCGACGTCCTTGGCGTGGACGTGGAAGATGGCGTCGCCAAGCGCGCGAATCGCCGCGGGCACGTCCACGCCCTGCCAGAAGAAGTGGCTCGGATCGAAGTTGATGCCGAGGTTCTGGCCGCGGCCGCCTGACGCAGCCTCAGCATCGTCTCGACGTTGTAGACGATGAAGCCCGGGTGCGCCTCGAGCGCCACCTTGACGCCGTTGTCGGCGGCGAATCTGGCGCGATCGGTCCAGTAGGGAATGGCTTTCTTGTCCCACTGCCATTCGAGCACCTCCAGGAATTCCGGCGGCCACGGCGTCGTCACCCAGTTGGGATGCCTGGCGTCTTCGGAGTCGCCCGGACATCCGGAAAACGTCACGACGACCGGCACGCCCATCCGCTTCGCCAGGCAGACCGGTCTTCTTGAAGACCTCGTCGTAGGCCTGCGGCGGTCGCCCGATCGGGATGCAGCGGGTTGCCGTGGCACGACAGCGCGCTGATGGTCAGGCCGGCGTCGGCGATCATCTGCGCGTATGTCTTCGCCGCGTGCGCATCGCCCGTCAGCGCATCGAGGTCGAGATGATCCTGCCCCGGCCAGCCGCCGGTCCCGAGCTCGAGCGCCATCGCTTCCCAGCGCCCGCACCTTTGTCGAGCATCTCGCCGCGTATCGAGTGCGCCGTAGACCGGCGTGAACAAACCGAGCTTCATCGAGCCGCCCCGATGAGGGCGGCGACCTTGGTCCAGACGCCGCCCTGGCGATGGCTGTCGAGCACGGCCTCGACCACGCATGCGGCGTGATACCCGTCCTCGAAGGTCGCGAATGCCGGCGGCTTGCTGTCCGAAGGATGGCCGTCGGCGCTGTGAATGATGACGCGATAGATGTCGCGCATGACGTTGGCGAACGCGTCCGACCACCCTTCCTGATGACCGCCCGGCAGCCTGGTGTAGCGGCTGCCGCCAGGCGCGAGCAGGGACGGATCCTTCGGCATGACGCTGTTCGGGGCGTTGCGGCGGCCGATCCACAGTTCGTTCTGGCGTTCCTGCGCGCCAGCGCAGCGATCCGGTGCGGCCCGTTCGCTTCGAACCAGAGATCGTTCCGGTGTCCGGCGCATACCTGTCCGATCGTGACGCAGCCCTTGGCGCCGCCCTCGAAGCGCATCAGGACGGTCGCGAGATCTTCACTGCTCACCCGGACCGTCTCGCCCTCCGCGCCGGCGTCCAGCGCAAACGCCTCGCGGGCGCCGCGCGGCCTGACGCGCGTCGGCACGATCGTCGACAGGTCGGCCAGCGACCTCCACGATGCGCCGCCCGACGACATGCTGGACCAGGTCGCACCAGTGCGAGCCGATGTCGCCCATCGCGGAGCTCTCGCCTCCCTGACTCCGGATCGAGCCGCCACGAGAAGTCGGTCGTCCTGGAGCAGCCAGTCCTGGAGGTAGGCGCCGTGAACGTAGCGAACGTCGCCGAGGTCGCCGCGCGGCAATCATCGTCGCGCGCCTGCTGCACCATCGGGTTGCCGCGGTAGTTGAACGTCACCGCATGGACGACACCCGCCTGCGACGGCCGGCGTCGCACAGCGCGCGGGCGGTCGCGGCCGTCGTCGCCAGCGGCTTGTCCGAGACGATGTGCTTCTGGTGCGCGAGCGCGGCCAGGATGACAGCCTGGTGGAGGTGATTGGGAGTCGTGTTGTGGACCACGTGAACGTCGGGATCGGCCGCCACGGCCTCGTAACCGACATGCGCGCGCGGCACGCCCAGTTCGTCGGCTTTCGCCGCGCCGACGCCTCGCTGCTCGCGCCGATGGCAATCACGTCGACGAAGCCGAGCCGGCGCACGGCGTCGATGTGATGGCGGCCGACGAAGCCGGGGCCGACCAGGCCCATACCGATTCGTTTCATGTCATGTCGCTCGGCTAAAGCCTTCGCTCCATCACGCGAGCGCTTGTTTGGCGTAGGTGAAGCACTTCCTGACCTCTTCGACCGGGGATCCGGCGCCGCGATACTCGTACTCGATGTAGGCACGGATCGGCCAGCGTTCCTTCTTGAGCAGCTGCAGCACCTCGCGAATCGGCGTCTCGCCCTCGCCCCAGGGCATGTTGTCGCCCTGGTTCTTCTTGCGGTCCTTCAGGTGCAGGTTCGTGATGTCGGCGTGGTGCTCGCGGATGTAGGCGAGCGCGTCGAAGTTGGCGGCGGTGAAGTGGCCGATATCGAGGTTGATCTTGAAGTAGCGTCGACATCGCCATCGCCGTCGGCGAAGCTGGCGGGCGTCGCGAACTCGTTCGGGTCGCTTGACGTTCGAGTGGCCGTGCATCGGCGACGACCATCTTGTGCTGCTCCGCGAACGGCGCGATCCGCTTCGCCACGTCGATGCGTCGTCGAGGCGGTGATGATCTCGGCGCCGAGCGCGCTGCGTCATCTCGAACCCGCGGTCGATCTCGGCGTCGGTGTAACTGGCGTTGGGGCTGTAGTTGTAGGCGTAGATCGAGATGCCCGCGGCGTCGAACTTCTTCTCTGATGCCGCGGAAATGATCGAGCGGCGTCTCGAGACGCCACTTCCTGCAGGATCCTCACGCGCCTTCACGCGCCTCCGGCGACGGCGGACCGCCGCGCTCACCGCGGCCGCCGGGAAACTGCGGCTCGACCTGCGGTGCCCAGAGCTCGCACTCGGTGAGGCCGCATGCCGTCATCGCCTGGATGATCGGTCTCGACCGCATCGCCACCCGCGGGCCGCGGCATGTCGCGGAAGCTGTAGGTCTGCACGCCCAGGCGGACGCCGCCGACCGAAGAGTCGGCCGCGCGCGAGGCCAGCGGGTAACGCAAGACCGGCCAGCGTCAGCCTTCCGAATTCCCGTCGACTGATCATGAACTGCCAACTTTCCTTCAGTTGCGTTGGGGCCCCACCCGCAACGCGTTCTTTGCGCTGATACCTCGCTCAGGCGTCACAGGCCTTCGCTCGGTATGGCCGCAGGCGCTACTGATACAAAGCGAACGCGAACAGCGTGTCCCCGCCGCGGCCAGCACGTATTGCCGGCCATCGACCATATACGTCTGCGGCGCGTTCGTCACCTGGCCGATGGCGCTGTGCCACTGCGGATTCCACCGTTGGCCGGTCGAAGGCGATCGAAGTTGCCTGAGACATCGCCGCCAAACAGCAGCCGGCCGGCGGTCGTCAGCAGCCCGGACGCGCCCCGCGGGTTGTTGCTGGCGGTCTTGAACCTGTGGCGCCACACGGTCTGCGCCCGTCTTGTAGTCGATGGCCGTGATGTAGGTGCCCATCGATCCGACGGCGATCTCGTCCTTGCCGCCGAGCCCCATCGCCCGCGTGGGATCGGTCTCGCTGAGGTAGTACATCGCGTAGGTCTCCGCCGTCGGCACGTAGAACAAGCCGGTGTCCGGACTGAACGACGGCGGCGGCCAGTTGGTGGCGCCGCCGTTAGCCGACGACACCAGCGCGCCGGCAACGTGATGATCCTTGGCCGGATCGCGCACCGGCTGGCCGCGTTCGTTCACGCCCTTGGCCCAGTTGACGGTGTCCGAGAACATCTGCTCGGTCACCATGCGCTCGCCGGTGAGGCGATCGAGCGTGAAGTAGTAGCCGTTGCGCGCTCGCGGTCGACACCAGCTTGCGCGGTCCGCTGCCGCGACGATCGCCGTCGATCAGGACCGGCGTCTGCGCCGAATCCCAGTCGTGCGTGTCGTGCGGCGACGTCTGGTAAGTACCACGCCATCTTGCCGGTGTCGACGTTCGACGCGCGACAAGCGCGCAGGTGAACAGGTTGTCGCCCGTCGCGCCGCGGCCGTCGGTGTAGCCGGGCGTCGGATTGCCGGTGCCGAAGATGTACGAGCTGCGTCTCCGGATCGTAGACGCCGGGCAGCCAGGGCATGCCCGCCGCCGTGCCGCGCCGCGTCGAGGCTCGGCCACGTCTCGAGGCCCGGATCGCCCGGCTTCATCGGCACGGTGTAGAACTTCCACTGCAGCTCGCCGGTCTCCGGATCGAACGACTGCAGGAATCCCGGCGAGTCGAGGTCGTTGCCGGTGCCGACGATGCACGTGGTTGCCGACGACGATCGGCGCCGACGTCGAGAGATACTGCTGCGTCGAAGCTCGGCGATCTCCTTGTGCCAGCGTTCCTTGCCCGTCCGCGCGTCGAGCGACACGAGGTAGTTGTCGGGCGTCTCGAAGAAGAGGTAGTTGTTCCACATCGCCGCGCCGCGGTTGCCGATGTGCGTGCCGCCCCTGCGTCTTCCAGAAGTAGCGCCACAGCGTCGTGGCCGTCGCGGGCGTCGAGCGCCCAGACGTTGTCAGGCGCCGTCACGTAGAGCACGCCGTTGACCGGCGAGCACGGTGCCCTTGATCGTCGTCGCACCGGCGACGACGACGTCGCCGCTGCCTTCGCCGCCGACGACGATCGGGCGGGCCGGAAGCGGCGGTCTGGGCCAGGTGGGACCGCCGGCGGACCGGCAGTCAGACGCCGCCCACGCCAGCGTCAGGTGCTGGACGTTGGACTGGTTGATCTGCGTCAGCGAGCTGTAGCGGCGTCCCGTGTAGTCGCCGGAATAGGACGTCCACTGTCTCGCCAAGCGGCTTCAGCAGTCGGCCGGCGCCAGGCCGGGTCCGCGCCGCGGCGACCGGCGACCACGCAGCCGATCCACAACGACAGAGCACGAACCGCGCGGTCCTCATTTGAGCGTCACCAGATACGCCGGTCACATATGTGGATGTCCGCGTCGGTGTAGGTCCGCAGCAGGTTCATGTGCGGCTGCGGTGGATCCTTCACCTCGACTCCGGCGCGTCCCCGGACAACCTGAACGATCGATGCTCCCCGCATCGGCGGTCAGCGACCACGAAATCGTCCAGCCGATCGAGGACGCCCGTCGACCTTCTCGCCCGACGCCGGCGCGTCACCACGACGCGGGTAGGCGCAATCTTGACGGGCGGACTGCCGCCGCGGCCGGCGCCGCTGCCCGGCATCAGCCACGTCTGCTGCAGGAGTCGATGGTCCGCGATCCTCGGTCGGCAATCCCGCGCAGGTCGCCAGTGGCGGAGTGGCAGGATCCGCATCGCGCCGCGAAGAACGCTTCGCCCGCCTTGGCGTCGCCGACGAGGATGCTGGGCGGCCGCCGCCGCGATTCGTCATAGCCCGGCGGCCTTGAACGTGTGGAGGAACCCCGCGACGTCCGCCGCCTGCTCGTTCGTGAACGCGAACTTCGGCATCCCGCGGTCCGGTGCGGCCGTTCTGGACGACGGGGGCGATGAGCTCGCCGTGCTGATCGTCGAGCACGAGCGCCCGAACGCAGCAGGCTGGACCGCCGTCGCCGCCGCGGATATCGGCGCCGTGACAGAACTGGCAGTTGACGCCGATAACGCCTTGCCGCGAGCCACGGCCGCTGGATCGTCGGGCGTTCGTTCCGGGTAGGCGTTGCGCGGCGAGGTAATGACGCCGCGTCCGCCGCCCCGCCCGCCGGATGGCGGCGGAGGCTGCTGCGCTTGCAGCGCCGGTTCGAGCGGCAGCATTGCCGCGCCAATGCCAAGCGCCGCGACGACGCCGATCGTCGATCCGGCCAGCTTCAGACGCATCAGGGCTCTATCAAGGGACATGATCACGTATCAATGCACGCCGGTCGGTGACGATCGCGGGAGCGCGAACGCCACATAGACTCCGCCCGACGGCCGGCCCGCCGCCTTTCCGCCTGCGGCCGCGGATCACGACGTACATTGCCGCCCGTCCACCTCGTAAGTGGCCGGGTGCCGTGTCCCGCGAACGGAAGCGTAGTGTCCCACAGCAGCGCCCCGGTCGCCTTGTCGGCGGGCGATCGGCGAAGGGACCGTGCGCCCGCCCCTGCGCATTTCGCCCTCTACGGCTTGGGCCACACCACGCCCTGGTCCTTCTTCGTCACCGGCGCCAGGCCCTTGTAGACGAACTCTGCACGCGCTGGCCGCGGTAGGTCTCGGTCGTGTAGAGGTTGCCCTTCGAGTCGGTGGCGAGGCTGTGCACGCCGTAGAACGTCGCCCGGCTGCCGTCCGCCCTCGCCAAAGCTGGTGAGGAGCTCGAGCGTGTCGCGCAGGATGACATGCACCTTTGTCGTTCTCGCCGTCGGCGAGATACAGGTACTTCTGCTGCGGATCCGCGGGAGAACGCGACGTCCCACGCCGAGCCCGGATCCGAGCGTCTCCTTGTTGAAGAACGCCTCCTTGACGAACGTGCCATCCGGGCTTGAAGACCTGAATGCGATCGTTGACGCGGTCGCAGACGTACAGCAGGCGATCGACCGAGAGATCGGCGCAGTGGACGGGATTCCTGAACTGCTTCGCCGGCGGCGCCTTCGGATCGTAGCCGTCCGAGATCCACATCGTCGGGCTTCGCTGCCGTACGCACCCCAGTGCCGCTTAGCTGTGCCGGTGTCGGCGTCGAACACGATGACGCGGTGATTGCCGTAGCCGTCGGCGACGTACAGCTCGTTGGTCTCCTTGTCGACGAAGCGTCTTCGCCGGCAGCCGGAGGTTGGCGATGTCGTTGCTGCCCTTGCTCGATCGCGGCTTCCCGATCTGCATCAGGAATTTGCCGTCCTGCGTGAACTTCAGCACCATGTTGTCGTTGAACGACTGCACGCCGCCGATCTGGCTCTCGTCCTGCTGGCGGTTCTGTCCGGCGGCCGGCGGTCGCGGCCGCGTCGCGGCCTGCCGGCGGCGATGCCGCGGCCGTTGCCGCCGATCCAGACGTTGCCTCGTGTAGTCGACGGTGATGCCGTGGTTCGAGTCCGGCCAGTCGTAGCCGCTGCCCGGGCCCGCCCCAGTGGCCGACCAGGTTGCCGGCGGCGTCGAACTCGAGGATCGGCGGCGCCGGCGCGCAGCACTGCGCCGTCGGCGGATTGGTCGTCGCGTGCACCTCGCCCGGCTCGAGCGAGCCGGCGCGATGGATGATCCAGACGTGGTCGCTGCGCATCCACCGACGACGCCGATCGTCTGGCCGAGAATCCACTTTGTTCGGCAGCGGCTTGGGCCAGAACGGATCGACTTCGAAGCGCGGCGCCTGCGGGCCGCGGCCTGCACCACAGCCCGATCCGCGAGCCGCGAGCCGACACCGAGCGTGACGACGCCGACGAGCAGCACGCTCCCAGTCCACAAGTTACGGTTCATTGACCCTCCTCGCTCGGCTAAAGCCTCGCGCTCCATTCGGCTAAAGCCGCCGTCAGCCCATTAGCCCTTCCCTCAGCCCTTAGCCCTAAGCCCTCAGCCCCTTCGCTATTCAGCTATTGGTGCGGCTTGGCCGGGTAGGCTTCGACATCGCCTCGTCACGCAGCGGCGTCGCCCTTGTCGGGATCGATCCTGCACCATCAGGTAGGTGATGTGATCGTCGATCCTCGGTGAACCAGTGGCCGGTGCCGGCCGGAATCACGATGACGTCGCCGGCCTTCAACTCGTGCGAGACGCCGTCGCGAATCGACGCCGAATTGTTGCCGGGGCCGTTGAAGAGGCGCACCGTCTCGAGGTCGGCGGGACGGCGTTTCTGCCGACCAGATCCGGCCCGGTGACGAGCGTCGCCGATCCGTCGATGACGTGGTAGACCTCGCTGACGAAGTCGTGCTCGGCCACCGATTCCGGCGCCGGCGCCGTCAGCTTGCCGCGGTGGACGACGCCGATCCCGACGTGGCTCTTGCCGATGTTCACGTCCCGGACCTGCTGATCGGTCAGCTTCTCGGCGATCGCCTTCTTCACGTAGGCCTGGATTTCGTCGCTGCCGGAATGAAGGTCCCCGGGCACATCGCGCACGTCGGCTGCGGATCGCCCTGCGCCACCAGACCTGCCAGTGAGCACGCGACCGCGACGATGCCAGGATCACAACTCGTTTCATCAGCGCCTCCCGCAATGGTGAACGCGAATGATTGGATTCGCTTCAAGCGTGTACGTGTGCCGCCGCTCACCGCGACGACGATGTACTGTTTGCCGTCGAGCGCGTAGGTCATCGGCGTCCCCGACTGCTGCGCCGGCATGTAGACGGCGCCGATCTTCCTTGCCGTCGGTCTTGTCGTAGGCGCGCAGCATCGCGCCGCGCGGGCGGTTGGGCCCGGTCGTCGAGAGCGGATCGCCGGCGATGACCAGCGTCTTGGTGACGAGCGCGCCCACCGCGCCGGACTGGCCGGTGCTCGGGATGGTCAGCCCCTTCAGCGCCGGGTGATTGCGCACGCTGTCGGGCGTCTCGCCGTGCGCGACCTGCCACACGATCTCGCCGCGATCGAGATCGATCGCCGTGCAGCCGTCCGTACGGCGGCTTCAAGCAGCGGCAGCCCCTGCGGCGAGCGCGTTGGCGTTGACGGCGCCGTCGTTGGTGGTCGCGGCGGGCGCGGTCGCGCCGGCCGGGCCCATCCGCGCCGGCGCATCGGCGCCGGCGTTTTCACCGGGACCGGAGATGTAGCGCACGCCGGTCAGCGCGTTGCCGGAGACGAACGGCAGATCGGAGAACTCCTTGTTCGGCGGCGGCAGCAGGCCGAGGACCGGCATCGCCGTGAACGACGGCACGTAGGCGATGTGCGTCTCCGGATCGAACGAGCCGCCCGGCCAGTTGGTGCCGCCCGAGGAGCGGAACCCGGCAATCGGGCCCTCGGCCTTGCTGACCGGAGGCGGCGTGAAGATGGGGCCGATCTTGTAGCGCGACGCGATCGTCAGCGGCTTCCGCCCGCAGCTCCGGCGTGAAGTCGATCAGGTTCTCGAGCGTCACGCCCTGATGATCGTAGGCCGGCGGCCTGGTCGGAAACGGCTGCGTCGGCGACGTCTTCTCCCCGGGCACGTCCGACTGCGGCACCGGCCGCTCCTCGATCGGAAAGATCGGCTCGCCGGTGACGCGGTTGAACAGGTAGAGCATCGCCTGCTTGCCCATCACCGCGACCGCCTTCACCGGGCGCCCGGCGACCGTCGAGGTCGACCAGGATCGGCGCGGCGGCGATGTCCATGTTCCAGATCGGATGGTGCACGAGCTGGAAATGCCATTTGCGCCGGCCCGTCTTGTAGTCGATCGCGACGATGCTCTCGGCGAAGAGGTTGTTGCCCGGGCGCAGGCCGCCGTAGAAATCCGAGCTCGGCGTCTCGACCGGCAGATAGGCGAGCCCCAGCTCCTCGTCGGCCGCCATCTGGTTCCAGACGCCGACGTTGCCGGTCACCGCCCACGACTCGTTCAGCCACGTGTCGTTGCCGACCTCGCCGGGCCGCGGAATCGTGTTGAAGGTCCAGAGCCGCTTGCCGGTCCGCACGTCGAATCCGCGAACCGACCCTTTCGTGTTGTTGTGCGTCCGCGGCGTGCCGCCTTCGAGAAACGACGAGCCGATCGATGCACGACGCCGTCGCGCGTGATGGCCGGCGTGGCGTGCAGCCCGATCTCCCCTTTCGCCAGATCGATCTGCTCGCCCTTGCCGACGACGACGCCTTCGCTTCAGATCGACGATGCCGTCCGTGCCGAACGACGGGATGCGGGCGCCGGTCTTCGCGTCGAGCGCGACCAGCTGATAGCCGGTCGTGATGTAGAGCACGCGTTCGTCGCGGCCGTCGGTCCAGTACGCGACGCCGCGCCCCGAGAGTTGGCGCGGCGAATTGGCCGCGCGCGCCCCCTCGAACTCCGAGTGCGACCCATTTGAGCTCGCCGGTCGCGGCATCGAGCGCAATCGACGGCCCGCCGAGTCCCGGCCGTCGTGTAGCAGCGTGCGGCCGACGGCGAGCGGCGTGCCCTCGAGCTTGCATCTGGACGAGGGCCGAGGCTGTCGGTCTTGAAGCGCCACGCGACCTCGAGCGTGCTGAAGTTGTCGGCCTTGATCTGCCCGAGCGGCGAATAGTGGTGATTGCGAAGGTCGCCGGCGGCCGACCGCCAGTCCGGAGAGCGGCAGGCGGTCTGCCGATTACGCGCCCGCGCAGATCATGGGACCAGTGCGAACCGGCCGCGCCAACGTAGCGGGGGCCGCACCGAAGGCCGTCAGAAGCGCGCGCGACGCATGGGCGGCCTGAATTTATCGCGGGAACCGCAGGCGCACGACGGCGGCGATTTTGGGGCGTGGACCCACCCGCTCGGCCGCGGCCCCGCTCAGGAAGCCAGCCGCGCCTGGATGGCATCGAGCCGAGCCAGGAGCTCGGCGTGCCTGCCGACCTCTGGCGTCGGCTTCCTGGCGAAGAAGCACACGCCGCCTCCAGGCTCGAGCACGGCGCGCTCCGACGTCGTCGAGCGACGCCGGCGCGAAAGCCCTGCTTGCGCGCCGCGGTCCTCCAGATCGGCGAGCGTGATCAGCTCGCTATGCCGATCGCCAACGCACCTGTCCGTTCTCGATCCGCTTTGGGCGTCCGCGTCGTCGCCCTCGACTGCCACGCTGCGCTTTGGCGCGTGAGAGTGGCGGTGTGGCGATTAATACGCGATTCGCGACGAGCAGCGTCGCCGCGCCGAGCACCCGCCGGTCACGCTGTTGTCGTCGCCGTGATGATCGCGCGTTCTGGACGGTGTTCGAGAGCGTCAAAGAGGACGACGAGATCGACGGGATTGAGCTGAGCGAGCTCGCGCTTCCCCGCCAGCCGAAGTCCCGGCCACGACCAGAAACGCGTAGACCGGTGAATCGGCCGGAGGATCTTTTCAGCGAGCGGCAGGCCGAGGAAAAAGATGTCGCGCAGCAGCTTCGTCATGCCGCGATTATCGGCTGCCGCAGCTTGACGACGCGGGCCCGAGACCGACGCGGCCTCGGTTCTCTGCTTATGCCTCGGCGATCAGCCGTAGAACTCGCGCTGATCCTCGATGGCGGAACGCCGAGCGTCTTCAGTTCGGCCAGCACGCCTTCGAGGAACGCGGCTGCGGCTTGGTCCATCCGTTCCGGGCGGCCTCCCCAGGACGTCAAATTTCGATATGCTCCGGGACCGCCAGACATAGACGAGAGGTGCCGCCGGATCGGGAATGACTTCGCGGCAAGCAGCGCCGCCGATCCGCCACCGCGCCTGACCTCGTAGGGCCCAACACGGCGGCGCGTTTCCTCCCGCGTCAGGGTGTGAAACCACCGACAGCCGGTCGGGATGGCGAGCGGCGAGGTCTTCCTCGCCAGCGCATCCCTGATAGATGACGTCGTCCCACGTCTTGTTCGAGTAGATGAAGGTGTGCCGAAGTGTCGGAGGTGCTGGCCAGCGCGAACTTCAGCATCGAGAAATTCGGCGACGCTGCCGGAGCCGGCGCAGATGTGCACGATGTGATCGGTCTGCGAGCTGATGTCGGGCGGCAGCGTGTAGGGGCCCGTGAACCCGGTGACCACCAGCCGCATGCCCCGCGATCGTGCGCTTGACCAGCAGCGGCGACAGCAGCGGCGGGAACTTCGTCGACGCCCGACAGCGTAGCGCTCTTCCTTGACCGTAACCGCCAGATAGCGCTCGTGCGGCGCCGAGAGCTCATCAGTAGGCGCGCGGCGGCTAGCGCCTGCCTTTCAGGTCCTCGAGGAGGTGAGACGCTCGAGCGCCTCGAACTGGTGCGGATCGATGGTCAGGAAATGGCCGGCGGCGTAATCGAGGCGGTCGTTTCCCGTGAACAGGACGAGCGTGGTCGTGTCGGGGTCTCCGACGATGACGTCGGCCACCATGACCTCCAGCTCCTTGATTCGTCTGAAGCGGCCATTGACCGCGGACATTGTCACACGTAGTAATCTGTTCGCCATGCAAGTGATACGGCAGCCAAAACCTACGACGTCTGCATCGTCGGATCCGGGCGCCGGCGGCGGCATGGCCGCGAAGGTGCTTGTGCGAAGCCGGCGCCGACGTCGTGATGCTCGAGGCCGGCGGCATGTGGGACGCCGCCAAGGACTCGAAGATGTCGGCGTGGGCCGTACGATTCGCCGCGCCGCGGCGCCGCGCACGCCGACCAAGCCGTTCGGCGAATTCGACGGCTGCATCGGCGGCTGGGACCTCGACGGCGAGCCGTATACGCAGGCGGCCGGCATCACGTTCGACTGGTTCCGCGGCCGCATGCTCGGCGGACGCACCAACCACTGGGGCCGCATCTCGCTGCGGATGGGGCCGGACGATTTCAGGCGGCCGCAGCCTCGACGGCCTCGGCGACGACTGGCCGATCGGCTACGACGACATCAAGCCGTACTACGACAAGCTCGATCGTCTGGTCGGCATCTTCGGATCGATGGAAGGCATCCCGAACGAACCCGACGGCGTGTTTCTGCCGCCGCCCAAGCCGCGCTGCTACGAGCTGCTGATCAAACAGGCGGCCGACAAGCTGCACATCACGTGCATCCCGTCACGCCTGTCGATTCTCACGCAGGCCGCTCAACGGCCGCGCCGCCATGCCACTACTGCGGCCAGTGCGGCCGCGGCTGCGCGACGCATTCGAACTTCTCGTCGCCGTCGGTGCTGCTGCCGCCCGCGCTGGCGACCGGGCAAGCTGCGCATCATCACCAACGCGATGGCGCGCGAAGTGACTCACCGACGAGCAGCGGCCTGGCGACCGGCGTGTCGCTACGTCAACACGAACGGATCGCCGCGACTACGCCGTGCGCGCGCGCATCGTCGTGCTCGCGGCGAGCGCGTGCGAGATCGGCGCGGCTGCTGCTGAACTCGAAGTCGGGGCGCTTCCCGGACGGCCTCGCGAACTCGAGCGGCGTCGTCGGCCGCTATCTCACCGATTCGACCGGGCTCGCGCGTCAGCGGCCACATCCCGAAGATGGACGCACGGCGTGCGCGCACAACGAGGACGGCGCCGGCGGCGCGCATCTCTACATGCCGTGGTGGCTGGACAACAGAAGCTCGATTTCCCGCGCGGCTACCACATCGAGCTCGGCGGCGGCAGGCGGATGCGCCGAGCTTCGGCTTCATGGGCGGCATCCAGCGCTTCAACGGCGTCGGCGGCTACGGCAAGTCGCTGAAGGACGACTACCGGCGCTTCTACGGCGCGACGCGTCAACTTCGCCGGCCGCGGCGAGATGATTCCGAACGACAACACCTACTGCGAGATCGATCCGAACGTCGTCGACACCTACGGCATTCCGGTGCTGCGATTCCACGCCGAGTTCGTCGAGCACGAGATCAGCCAGGCGAAGCACATGCAGGAGACCTTCCGCGAGATCATCCACGAGATGGGCGGCACGCCGCCGTCGCCGATGCCGACTCGCGAGGATGCGCTGTACGGCCTGCGAGCCGGTCGGGCGGCATCATCCACGAAGTCGGCACGACGCGGATGGGCAGCGACCCGCAGCACGTCGGTGCTGAACGCCAACTGCCAGGCGCACGACGTGAAGAACCTGTTCGTCGCCGACGCCGGCCCGTTCGTGTCGAACGCGCACAAGAACTGCACGTGGACGATTCTCGCGCTGGCGATGCGGACGTCCGAAGTGCATCGCGCAGCAGCGAAACCAGGGACTCGCTGATTTGGATCGAACGGATTCATCTACACGTCGAGCGCGCGCTGCAGATCTGTGCGTCGGCGCCGGTGGCCGCCGGCGCTGGTGTGGACGCCGGCCGAGGCCGCGCAGGCGCACACGAGCCGCGACAAGCGCGCACGCGCAGGCGGCGAAGACCGCCAAGGCGTTCAAACCGAAGTTCTTCACCGCTCACGAATACGCCACGGTCGGCCGTGCTCGTCGATCTGATCATCCCGCAGGACGAGCGCTCGGGCAGCGCGACCGACGCCGGCGTGCCGGAATTCATGGACTTCATGATGATCGACCAGCCGCGGCGGCAGGTCGCCGATGCGCGGCGGCCTCGCGCTCGCTCGATCGGCTGTGCGACGGATCGCGTACGGCAAGTCGTTCACTGAACGTGACCGGACGCGCAACGGCGCGCAGGTCCTCGACGAGATCGCCTACACCACGAATCCCGGATCCCGGGCATGCGCCACGCCGTCGCTTTCTTCAGCAGCTTCCGCGATCTCACGGCGAGAGCGGCTTCTGGACGACGAAGATGGGGATCGCGGATCTTCAGTACCAGGGCAACGTGTTCGTCGACGAGTGGGGCCGGCTGTCCGACCGCGGCGCTGGACAAACTCGGGCGTCAAGTACTGAAACGTTTAACCGCAGAGCACGCCAGGCACGCAGAGAAATAGATTCTCGGCAGGCTCCGCGCGCTTCGCGGTTGGCTGCCACCAACTGTGACGCTCTTCCTGTCCGTCGTTCCTGGTCCTCTTCCTCGAGATCGCGCTCATCCGCTGGATGCCGGCGCTACGTCCGGCTCGCTGGCGCAGCTCTCCAACTTCATCCTGCTGGCGACCTTCCTCGGCGGCGGGCATCGGCTGCCTGCTCGCGCAACGCGGCGCCAACCTGCTTCGCGTGGTTTCCGCTGCTGCAGCTGATCGTCATCGTCGCCGTCGACCGGCTGCGGCTCGAAGTGGCGGTCCCGGCAGCACGATCGAACATCTACTTCACGAGCGGGACGGCGGCAGCCGGTCGTGTCCGTCGAAAGCACGCTGCTGCTGCCGCTGCTCTTCGTCGATCGTCGCGGCGCTGTTCGTCACCGTCGCGCAGCGCATGGGCCGCGAGCTGACCGGCCGGCCGCCGCTTCAGGCCTACGCGATCAACCTGCTGGGCAGCCTCACCGGCGTCGCGCGACGTTCGCGCTGCTGTCGTGGCTGCGAGCTGCCGCCGGTGCGTGTGGTTCGGCGTCGCCGTCGGCCGCGGCGCTGCCGTTTCTGGTCGACCACGGCGCAGCCGGCTGCTCGCGGCCGTCGAACGTCGTTGCTGCTCGCGTCGCGTCGCTCGTCGTCTACCGCATGGAGGGCGGCAGCCTGTGGTCGCCGTACTACCGCATCACGTCTGTTCCAGGACGGCGCCGACACCGTCGTCGAGGTGAACAACATCTTTCACCAGTCGATGGCGCCGGTCGAGCAGAAGGAATACTTCTATCAGTGGCCGTACACGGTGTTCGGCGACACGCTTCGACGACGTGCTGATCCTCGGCGCCGGAACCGGCACCGACGTCGCCGCCGGCGCTGCGGCACGGCGCCAAGCACGTCGACGCCGTCGAGATCGATCCGGTCATCCTGCGCGCTCGGCGCGCGAGCGCCATCCCGATCATCCGTACAGCGATCCGCGCGTCACGCGTCGATCAACGACGACGCGCGGCATTTCCTGCGGACGACGACACGAAGCGTACGACCTGGTCGTGTTCGCGCTGATCGATTCGCTGACCGTGCAATCGAGCTTCTCCGAGCGTGCGGCTCGAGAGCTACATGTTCACCGAGGAGTCGTTCCGCGCGGTCCGCGATCACCTGAAGCCGCGCGGCGTGATGGCGCTCTACAACTACTTCCGCGAGAAGTGGCTGGTCGATCGCCTCGCGAACACGCGTCGGCGACGTGCTTCGGTCAGCGAACCGCTCGGCCACGTCCACCAGGAGCGCGCCTACCTGGCGGTGATGCTGGCCGGACCGCGCGCTCGCCGAGCTGGCGTCGCCGCCGCCGCCGCCGAAGCTGATGCTGGCGTACGGCGCAGTCGCAGCGCACCAAAGTCCGGCGCAGCCCGCTGGTATGCGCGACGCCACGCGTCGCGCCGGCCACCGACGACTGGCCGTTTCTCTACATGCGCGAACCGGGCCTGCCGCGCGCATTATCTGGCCGCGCTGGCGGTGGTCCTCGTCGATCTCGACAATCGCGCTGGTCACTATTGCTGGCGTTCGCGCGATCCGGCAATCCGGCGACCGTTCGACATCCGCAATTGCGGCGTTTCCTGCGCACTTCTTCTTCCTGGGCGCCGGTTTCATGCTGCTCGAAACCGAAGTCGATCGTGCAGTTCGCGCTGCTATGGGGATCGACGTGGTCGTCGGCATCGCTGGCCATTGCGTCGGTGCTGGTCATGGCAGCTCGTCAGCGCATTTGTCGCCATCACGTCGAGCGTCGCGGCTGTCGCTGGCCCATCGTCGCGCACCCTGCTGGTCGCGCTGCTGGCGTTGAACTACCTGCTGCCGGTCGGCCGAGTCGCGTTCGGCAGCCGCGCTCGCGGAATCGCTCTTCTACGGCGTGCTCGTCTTCAGCCCGGTGCTGTGCGCGGGCCTGCTGTTCAGTTCGAGCTTCAAGCAGTGGCCTCGCGACCGCCGGAGACTTCGGCATGAACCTCTTCGGCGCGATGGCCGGAGGCGTCGCCGAAGTATACCTCGTTGACTCACCGGTTACCAGTTCCTTCACTGCTGCTGGTCGCCGGTTGATGCACTGCTGGCCCTCGTTGGGGGAAGAAGGCGAGGATTTCGGATTGGGGATTGCGGATTGCGGATTGACGCGTGGCTGACGCACATTGGATCGAATTCCGGCCTAGCGGTCACCTTCCCTTGGCGAAACACCTGAGATTGTGCCTGCTGTGTTCTTCCGCCGTTTTTGATCGACGCCACGGCAATGCGCACCCAACTGGTCGGCCTCATTCAAAGTAGCACCCAGGCCTGTCGCGCAGTGGCAGCGCCATCTCCGCCAGCAACTCGAGCCAGAATGCGGTCTCGTCGGCGACTCGTCACGGCGACGCCCATTCTGGCGATGAACTCCGCGGTGGATCGACCGCGGCTTTGTAGCTCGAGCGGTAGTTCGCACCCACGGACGTAGCGCTTCTCACCAACTGTCGTGAGGTCTCCTTCGTTACAGAATCGGCGGGGGCAGTGTCCGCGCGAACCCTGTTGTGATGTTGACGGCGAACTTCTGAGTGCGCGCTTTGGAGTTTCGCGTCGGGAGATCGCGTCCGCAGGATGTCGCCGAGGACCGGGCCACTACTGGTCCTGTCAATCGTCTGGGCTTCAGAGGTGTCCGCTGGTAACCGGAACGATATCGAAACTTTCATCACCAGGCAGGCCGAACGCTGCATAATTTTGCCACATGGTGCTTACCAGGTCATCGATCGACGTAGCCATCTGGACCGGCGTGGTACTTGCTGACGGCCGGCCAACTGGCAGAGCCAGTCGTCTGAGGCACGAAACACCAATCCCCAATCAACTCGCAATCCGCAATCCGCAATCCGCAATTGTCTTATTTGACGGCCGCTCCCTCGACAGCCTGGCGCGGATACAAGAACGCCGCCGTTCCAGCGGGCTGGCGGATCGACGCGCGGCACGATGGCCAAGGACGGGCCGCGTCGGCGACATCATGACGAAGGAAGACGTTCGGCAATTTCGAGCTCGAGCGATCGAGTGGAAGATCGGCGCGGCGGGCAACAGCCGGCATCTTCTACCGCGGCACCGAGGAATACGATCACATCTACTGGAGCGCGCCCGAGTATCAACTGCTCGACGACGACAAGGCCGCCGACAACAAGACGCGGCTGACCTGCGCCGGCGCCGCCTACGCGCTGTATCCGTCGCCTCCCGGCCACCTGAAACCGGTCGGCGAGTGGAATACGACGCGGATCGTCGTCAACGGCAATCACGTCGAGCACTGGCTCAACGGCTTCAAGCTGCTCGAGTGCGAGTTCGGCAGCGCGGACTGGGAAGCCAAGGTCAAGGCCGAGCAAGTTCAAGGACTATCCGAACTACGGCAACGCGACGCGCGGCCACATCGCGATGCAGGGCGATCATGACGGCGTCGCTCGCGTTCCGCAACATTCAGAATTCGCGAGCTGAGTGCAGCCATCATGGCCAAACCTGAAGATCCGTCGCGCGCGGAAATTCGTCACCGATGTCGGCCTCGCGGGCGCCGGCTCGCGATCGTGCCGCGGCATGTGCTCGGCAAGCGGATTCGAAGCGCCGAGCGACGATCCTGAACATCGCCTTCGTGCGGCGTCGGCGGCATGGGCCGCGCCAACATGATCAACCTCGCCAGCGCAGAACATCGTCGCGCTGTGCGACGTGGACTGGAATACGCAGGACAAGGGATTCGAGTCGCTGGACAAGGACATCAAGGACGCAGCAGGCCGACTCGACGAGAACATGATCGAGTTCAGGCCGCCGGCACCGGCGCGCGGCGAGGAACCGCCGCTGCGAAGCGGCCGCTGACCGAGCGGAGCGCGACCGAACGACGGCGCAGGTGCAGCTGATGACGCGCCTCAGGACGAGCACCTGCCGCGCGCGAAGCGCTACGTCGACTACCGCGAGATGCTCGACAAGCAGAAGGACATCGACGCGGTCGTCGTCGCGACGCCCGATCACAATGCACGCGCCGATCGCGCTGGCGGCGATGGATCGTCGGCAAGCACGTCTACGTGCAGAAGCCGCTGACATGGTCGGTCGCGGAAGCGCGCGGCTGTCGCAGCCGCGCGACGCGAAACCAGGCTGGCGACGCAGATGGGCAACCAGGGTCACTCGTGGGACGACGCGCGGACCGCGGTCGAGTAGCGTATGGGCGGGCGCGATCGGCGACGTGCGCGAGGTCCACATCTGGACCAACCGTCCGCTCGGCTACTGGCCGCAGGGCATTCCGCGGCCGGAGGCGGCGACGGTCGCGCTCGACGAGCTGCCGCTGGAACGGACCCGGCGTCACGACGCGGATCGCCAGCGCGCGCGATGGCCGGCGGCTACTCCGTGCCCGAAGAAGCTCGCGTGGGATCTGTTCCTCGGCCGCCGCGCCGCACGTCGACTATCACCCGGTCTATCACCCGTTCAACTGGCGCGGCTGGGTCGACTGGGGCGTCGGCGCGCATCGGCGACATGGGCGCGCACCTCATCGATCATTCGATGTGGGCGCTCGATCTCGGCTATCCGACGACGATCGAAACGGTCTCGACGCCGTTCAACGGCGTCTGCTATCCCGCACGCGACGATGACGTTCTACGAGTTCCCGGCGCGCGGCGACAAGCCGCCGGTGAAGCTCACGTGGTACGACGGCGGCTTCGCTGCCGCCGAAGCCGCCGGAGATGGGCGACGAGGAGTTGAACAAGAGGCGGCGGCGCGCTGCTCGTCGGCAGCAAGGGCAAGCTGCTGCACGACACCTACGGCAGGAAGCCGCGGCTGCTGCCCGAGTCGCTGCACGAGTCGTTCGGCAAGCCGGCCGCAGAAGCTGCCGCGGATTCCCGAACGAGAGTCACGAGATGAACTGGGTGGAGGCCGCGAAGGGCACGACCGCAGGCGTCGTCGCCGTTCGAGTACGCCGCGAAGCTGACCGAGGTCATGCTGCTCGGCGTCGTCTCGCTGCGCGCCGGCCGGAAGATCGAGTACGACGCGCGCGAACATGCGCGTCACCAGCGACGATCCGGGCGAACAGTACTGCGACGGGTTCCCAGGGCCGGCTGGTCGCAGGTGTGAGCGAGCTTGCTCGGCGGCGTCGCAGTCAATGCCAGCGCATGACGCCGAGCGGGTTCAGAAGTCGTCGGTCAGACCCGCGGCACCGCCTGCGCCTGAAGCGGCCGCCAGCGCGAGTCGTTCACGAGCGGTCCGAGGTCCGCCGGTGTCCGCGCCACGAGCACCCACGTCGACGGGGCCTTTGCCGGCTTCCTGCTCGGCGTCGCTCAGCTGCCGCTGATCCTGGGCCAGCGCCGTCAAGCCGCTCGCGCTCGCGAGATCGCCGACGAGCGGCTGCAGGTCCATGTAGCGATTCGACAAATGAAAGGCCGCGACGCCGTGGGGCTGGAAGCGTCCGCAGGTAGAGACCGCATCGCCTCGCGCGTCAGCAGGTGCACGGGAATCGAATCCGCCCCCCGAACGCGTCGATGACCAGCAGATCGGCGCTGCCGTCCGGTTCCTTGCCGAGCGAAGCCTGGCGTCGCCGAGCACGATGCGCGTGTCGGCGCGCGCGTCGGCGCAGGTAGGTGAATGCGGGGATCGCGCGCCATCGCTTCGATCTCGGGATCGATTTCGTAGAACGTCCAGCGCTCACCGGGTTCGCCGTAGGCGCCGAGGCGGTGCCCGCGCCAGACCGACGACGGCGACGCGGCAGCTGGCCAGGGGCCCCTTGAACGTGTCGAACGCGCCTGCCGATCGGGCCGGTGCGGTGGTGTAGGTCAGCGGCTCGCGGGCGCGCCGGGTCGAGCTCTGCGCGCCGTGCACCGTCCGGGCATGGACCAGCAGCCTGAGGTTTCGCGCCGGATCGCTAATCACCTTGAACACGCTGTAGTAGCTGCGTCCGCGGTAAGCGACCGGCTGGCGGGCACTGAGGTAGACGCTGCTCGCCGCCATCAGCGCCGCCAGCCCGGGCGCGAACCGCAGCGGACGGCGCTTGAGGCTGAAACACGCCAGCGCCGGTGCGACATAGACCAGCAGAGACGCAGGCGGGTTGCGCGAATCGCTGTTGGCGAACGTCGACAACAGCAGCAGCACGATCGCGCCGAGCGCCAGCGGGAGGGCGACGTCGAGCCCGTGCTGCAGGATCGTCGTGCGCGGCGCGGCGCCGCCGGCTTCGTCCTGCCGCTTCGGCGCCCCGGGCCCGGCGGCGCAGGCGAGGACGATGGCCAGCGGATACTCGACCACCGTGCGAAAGGCCGCCGGCGCGGCAGGCGCGTTGAACAGGCCGCCCAGGACGCCGCCGACGGAGACCAGCAGGTAGAAGCCGGTCAGGCCGGCGCTGCCGGGCCGCGACCGCGCCAGTTCGCCGTGGCACACCATCGCCGCGACGAAGGTCAGCAGGTGAAGCGGCCTGCACGAGCGGCGACAAGCTGGCTGGCGAAGACCAGCACCGTCACGAGGACGAGCGCAAACAGCGGCAGCAGCCGCAGCATCAGCGCGTGCGGCACCGCCTGGCGGCGCGCGAGAGCACCAGCGCGAAGCTCGCGAGATAGAGCGTCAGCGGAACGACCCAGAACAGCGGCACCGGCGCGACGTCCGTCGTCAGATAGGTGGTGAGGCCCAGCATCCAGACTGGACGGGATGAACGCGAAGGGCGACCCCAGCGCGCCTTCTGTCGCAGCGTCGCGCCCGGATTCGCCGCGGCGTCCGCTTCGGACTGGAGCGGTCGGGCTGACGCTGCTTGACGGATCGATACGCCAGCAGCACCGACGCGATCATCAGCAGCACGAAGGCGGCATAGCAGGCGACCCACAGCCAGCTCTGGTCGGCAAGACGAAGCCGCGGCTCCAGCCCCGCCGGGTGCGCGAGCAGCGCCGCGATGCTGCCGAGGTTGCCGGCGACGGACGGGAAATGCGGATCCCTGCGCGCCCGGGCGATCGGTCCGCGCAAACCACCGCTGCAGCAACGGACCGCTGGTCGAGACCACGAAGAACGAGCACGCCGACGCTGAACACGAGCACGCGCGCCAGCCAGAGGATCGGCGTCCCGTTCGGCGGCGGATCGTCCGTCGCCGCCAGGGCGACGGGCAGCGCCAGCGGCGACGCCGCCGAGGCAGGAGGATATGGACGGCTGCCTGTTGGCCGGGCGCAGCCGGCGCGTGATCGCATGGACGTAGAGGTAACCGAGCAGCAGCGTCGCCTGGAAAAACACCATGCACGTGTTCCAGACCGCCGGCGTGCCGCCGGGCAACGCAGCACCATCTTAGCGATCATCGGCTGCACGAGAAAGAGCAGCGTGGAGCTGAGAAACAACGTGCAGACGAACAGCGGAATCATGTCGCGGCTGGCGGCCAATCGGGCAAACGCGATGCCCGGCCGAAACAGGATGACCGGCGCCAATTGGGTGCGAACGCTGACGATCGGGTCGAGGTAAGCCGCCGCGGTGGATTGGACCGGTTTCAATTCCGGCAGGCCAAATACAATGTTGGCGTGACGCCGGTTGGAACCAATGCACTGGGACAGCCGATTGGCGATCCAGTCCCCGACTGGACGCCGCCGCCGCTGCCGCCGCGCGATTCGTCGGCCGCGATCACCGGCCGCTTCTGCCGGATCGAGCCGCTCGATGTCAACCGGCGCCGACGACCTCCACGCCGCCAACGCGACCGATACCGACGGCCGGATGTGGACGTACCCCACGGTCCGTTCGAAACGCCGGCGGCGTAGGCGATGGGTTCGTGACGTGACCGCGGTCGTCGATCCGCTCTTCCAGCGATCGTCGGCACGCTCGAATCGCGCCGTCAGCGTCGCCAGCTACCTGCGAATCGATCGCCCGCGGGATCGATCCAGGTCAGCCGCATCGCCTACTCGCCGCTCCTGCAGCGGACGCCGGCAGCGACGGAAACCATGTGTGATGATGCGGCGCGCCTTCGAACTGGGCTACCGCCGCTACGAGTGGAAGTGCGACGCGCTCAACGCCGGATCGCGCGGCGGCGCGCGCGGCGTCGGCCTCTCCTTCGAGGCGTGTTCCGTCAGGCGCGCGTCAACAAGGGACGCAACCGGGACACCGCCTGGTTCGCGGCCATCGACGCCGAATGGCCGGCGCTCGACCGCGCCTTTCAGGAGTGGCTGGATCCGGCGAACTTCGACGCCCGCCGGCCGCCAGCGCACGCGCCTGTCGGCGCTGACCCGGCCGATCCTCGTCAGAGATCGATCCGGAAGCAGCGCTCGGCTAAAGCCTTCGCGCTCCGGCGCGATCGGCCGATCCCGGGCGCGAGGCTTCAGCCGAGCGCCGGCGGCTCCGATCAGGCGCGGAGGCTTCAGCCGAGCGCCAGCTAATGCAACCGGATGTCTCAGGTTGTCGCGTTTCGCACAGATGAAATCAGAAATCAGGATCGAGCGCCACCCTTCACCGCGCACCGCTTCGGATCATTTCCACTGTAAAGAATGCAGTAAGCTGACGCGTCGGGGGCAGGGATCGCAATCATGGACCTTCTGCAGCTCGAGCACTTTCTCGCCGTCGTCGAGGAGCGGACGTTCACGCGGGCGGCGGAGCGCGTCTGCCGGACGCAGCCCGCCGTCAGCCAGAGCATCAAGAAGCTCGAGGACGAAATCGGCGCGCCGCTGTTCGCGCGCGACGTCCACGACGTCTCGCTGACCGAGGCCGGCACGGTGCTGGTCGAGCTACGCGCGCCGCATGGTCGCGCTCGCGCGACGATGCGATGCGCGACGTCTGGCGCGTCGAAGACGCTCAAGACGCGGCACGCTGACGATCGCCGCGCACGAATCCGCCGCCGTCTACCTGCTGCCGGCGCCGCTGCGAGCCTACCTGGCAGCAGCTTTCCGGACATCAAGGTCGGCATCTATCGCAGCCGCCTCGCACGACATTCCGCGCCAGGTTCTGGATCGCGAGGTCGACGTCGGGTTCGTCAAGGACGAGCCGGCGTTCCACGAGCTGCAGTGCGGTCGAGCGTCCACGCGGACGAGATGGTTCTGGTGGCGTCGCCTGGGCCATCCGCTGGCGCGCGCGGCCGACGTCCGCGTCCGCGACCTCGGCGCCGGAGCAGTTCGTCGCTGCATCACCTGTGCAGCACCACCGAGCAGAAGATCCTGCAGCTCTTCGAACAGCACGCGACGCCGTGCCGCATCGTCGCCGAGCTCTGGAGCTTCGAGAACATCAAGACCTTCGTGCAGGCCGAAGTGGGACTGGCCATCGTGCCGCGCGTGACGGTGGCCGACAGGAGCTCCGGGACAGGCAAGCTCGTGCGCAGATTCCGCGTCAGCGAGCTGCCGATGCCGCGCCGCACGCTGATGATCTACCGCGAACAGGGATACTTGTCACGAGCCGGCGCGCGAACTCATCAGATCGTCCGCAGCTTCAACTGGGACGGACGAGGTGGCTCCTGAATCCACGCGCGTCGATCAAACGCCGCGCCTGAGGCGGGTCGTCGAGCCGGCGCGCTCCTGAGAATTCGCTCGGCTGGCGCCTTCGCGCTCCCGGATTGCTGAAACCTTCGCGCTCCGCACGCGATCCGACCATTCGCGCTCCTGAAAAGAAAAGGCTCGAGGCCCCGCCCGGGTAATCCGGGCGGAGGCTCGAAGCCTCGGCGATTGAACGCGATCGAACGCCTAGAAGTTGACCGAGAAACCGATTCGCATGATCCGCGGCGCGACGATCTGCGACGGATTCAGATACGTTCCGCCGACCGCCGGATTCAAGGCCGCGACGGTTGACGCGTTGCCGAGGTTGAAGATGTCGAACGTCGGCTCGATCGCGGCGTGTGCCGAACCGGAAGATGCGCGAAATGCTCAGGTCGATCAGCGTCACCGCCGGGTAGCCGCTCGTCGCCGCGCTCGCTCAGGAAAATCGTCTGCGTCGCACCGCGTCAGCGCGACACCGGCCGCCGCGGCCGCCGCGCGCGTCACCGAGTAGGTCGACATGAACGGGATAGCCGGTGTTCGAGATCGAGGCTGCCGGCCACCTGGATCGCGCAACGGCGCGCGATAGCTGCCCGACAGCCGGAACGCATACAGCGAGTCGTTGCCGACGATGCCCTTCGCGTAGGCCAGCGTGTTGTTGGGATCGTTCAGGTCCAGCGGTCGCCGACTGCCCGCTCGTTCGCGCCGCCGGTGTTGATGCCGCCGGTGTTCTTGCCGACCGTGAAGCCGGCCACCATCTGCCAGCGCTGCGAGAACCGCTTGCTGCGCCGTGAACTCGACGCCGTTGTAGTCGGTGTTCAAGATACGGATCGTTGTCGACGATGTTGTCCTGCAGGCCGTAGAACGCCGGCATGCAGGTTGTAGACCGTCGCGGTCCGGCTTCGGGCTGCCGCGTGCCGTCCGGGCCGTTGGGCACCGGAATCGTGACCGGCGCGTAGGCGCTGCGTCGGCGCGGCGGTGTTGCGCGTGCCGATCTGATCGCGGTTGGTGCGGTGGTAGTACATCACGCCGACGCGCATGTTCTTGATCAGCTCGCGCTCGATGCCCGCGGTGAACTCGTCCGAGTACGGCCAGTCGGGGACCGTTGGCGCCTGCGTAGTGGCTCGTCGTGCTCGGGAAGCCGCTGCAGCCGGTGCCGATCTCGCTCGACTGCGCGATGCCGTCGTTGTTCGGATCGGTCCACGGTGCAGGTCTGCGAAGCCGACTGCAGCGGGTTGACGTTGAGCACGCGATCGATCCCGACCTGCAGGCCGTAGCGGCTGTAGCTCGCCTTGAGCGCGGTCTTGCCGTCGCGCCATCGGATCGTAGCGACAGATCCGGTGCGCCAGACGGCGAGGTTCTGCTTGATCGGCGTCGACTCGGGGATGCTGCTTCGCCGGCGACGAACGGCCCGCCCGGCGTCGACTGCGCCGGCAGCGTGCCGACGTTGTGGTCGAAGCGCACGCCGAGGTTGAGCGTCAGGCTTGCGGCCGACGGTCCAGGAATCCTGACCGAAGATGCCGAGCACTTTGTCGACGTTGATGGCGTCGGTCGGCGAGTTGAACTCCCGCACGCTGATCGGCTCGCCGCTCGATGTAGAGCAGGTACATAGTTGTTCAGGATGTCGTTGCCGATCGTCGAAGTACAGCCGCGCGAACTGGACGCCGCCCTTGAACAGGTGGTCGCCGCCCCATCCCGGCTTGCTGCATGGACACGATGTTGTCGAACTGCAGCCGCGAGTTGGGGTGTTGCTTCGTGCGCGCTGCGCCGCGTTGGTCGACGATGTTCGAGCGTGGTGTCGTCGACGCGGACCGCGGTGGACGGCGTGTTCGGCTGATAGCCGTAGCTCGGTCTCGCCGTTCATGACGCTGAACGACGACTCGAACACCAGTCTTGTTGCGGATGCCGGTGTCAGCTTCGCCTGCGTCGACGAGGCCGGGTTGGTCTGCACCAGCGACGCGATGTCGGGCGCGGGTTCGAGCGGTGTCGTCGCGGCGATGGCCGCGAATCTTGTTGTTCCAGTTGTAGGAGAACGTCAGCTTCTGGTTCGACGATGCCGAGAGACACGCCCTTGCCCGGAATAGTTCTTCAGCGTGTTGTCGTCGATCGCCTGCGTGCCGTCGTCGTTCTTGGCGTTGACCAGCTTGTTGACGATCCAGCGGCGCACCGAGCCGTTGACCCACAGACGATCCTTGACCAGCGCGCCGCCGCCGGCGAGGTTGAAGTCGTAGGCCGGTCTGCGTCGGGTTGCCGAGGAACGTCCGGAGGTGCCGCGGCGACGCCGGCTCGAGTTGTCGCTCTCGAGACAACCCGGCTTCGGATCCTGCGGGCGTGAGACAGCCGGTCGAATAGTTGTAGCGCGACGTCGCCGCGCCACTTGTTGCCGGCGTCCTTGGTGACCATGTTGATCGAGACGCCGCCGGCCATCACCTCGGCCGGAATCGCCGACGTCATGTAGTTCACCTCTTCGAACATCCCCTGGTCGTAGTACAGCATCGTCGCGCCGCCGCCGCCGCCCGGCCAGTTCACCGTCGCGCCGTCGATGTTGTAGCTGACGTCGTTGGTGCTCGAGCCGTGCGCGGAGAGCGTGCTCTGCTGAATACGACTGCGTGCCGCCGACGTCGTAGGTGGACACCTGCACGCCGGGAATGATCTTGGCGACCGACCACGGGATCGCGGCCGGACGGAATGCCTTCGAGCACTTCCTGGTTCATCACCGTCTGCTGCAGGTTCGACTTGGTGTCGACCGTCGGCGATTCGCCGGTGACGGTGATCGTCTCGCTGACGCTGCCGACTTCCAGCTTCGCGTTGACGCGTCGCGACGAACGACGCGCTGATCGCGATGTCGGTGCGCTCGATGGAGCGGAAGCCCTGCAGCTCGAACTTGACGTTGATAGGCGCCGGGCGGCAGCCGATCGAAGCGATACGCTGCCGGACGCATCGGTGGTCTGCGTCTGCACGCCGCCGATCAGTTTGTCGCCCGACAGCGACACGGTGACGCCCGGCATCACCGCGTTGCTGGTGTCGGTCACGACACCGGCGATCGGAGCCGGTCTGGACCTGCGCGTGCGCGGCCGTCGCTGCCAGCATGCAGAGCATGCCGAACACGGCGCGTCGAACCAAATTCATGCTTCCTCGCTTTCGCTCAGTGGGAATTGCGTGCCGCGAATTGTAAAGCAATGTCGCGGCGACGATCCGGGCGCTAAAGAATGTGAAAGTTCGTCTCTAAACCAAGATTCATGGAGATCCGATTTCACGATCGCTCGTATACTCGTTGACGCGATGAAACGCGGACTCATTCTGGTCGCGAATCGCGATGCTCGGCTGTCGCGGTCGTTCGCTGTCGGGCAGTCGAACCCGGCGAATTCACCGGCGCCGGATCCGCAAACCGCGCTGGTCACGCGCAGTACTTGCGCAGGGTGTCACAGCGAACGCGGCAAGGCCGGCGGCCTCTCGCTGGCCGCCTTCGACGCCGACCGCGGCCGCCAGCACGCGGACGGTCGCCGAGAAGATGATCCGCAAGCTGCGCGCGGGCATGATGCCGCCGCCCGGCGCGCGGCGCCCTGACGAGCCGACGCTCGAGCGCGCTCGCCGCGTCGCTCGAGACGCGCATCGACAAGGCGCGCCGCCGGTCAGCGCCCAATCCGGGACGGCGTCCGTTCCAGCGGCTCAATCGCGTCGAGTACGCGCGCGCGGTGAAGGATCTGCTCGCGCTCGACATCGACGTCAACGGGCTGCTGCCGCCCGATACGATCAGCCAGGGCTTCGACAACGTCGCCGATTCGCAGCCGCTGTCGCCGGCGCTGATGGAAGGCTACCTGCGCGCCGCGAGCACGGTGACCGCGCTGGCGATCGGCGATCCCGACGCCGGAGTCGACTGAAGCGCACTACCGCGTGCCGAAGACGGCGTCGCAGCTGCGCCGCGTCGACGGCGCGCCGCTCGGGACGCGCGGCGGCATCGCGGTCGTGCACACCTTCCCCGCCGACGGCGACTACGTCTTCCGCATCGAGCTGCACGGCAACGCCGACGGCTTCCTGTTCGGCGGCCCGGCCGCCGGCGAGCAGATCGAGCGTGTCGATCAACGGCGAGCGCAAGGCGCTGCTCGACATCGATCCGAGCATGGCGGAGGTCACGACCAGCCTGTTCGCTGAAGACGCCGCCGATCCACGTCGCCGCCGGCCCGCAGCGGATCGACCGCGGCGTTCATCCAGCGCTTCGAAGGGCCGGTCAACGATCTGATCGCGCCGATCGACCACACGCTGGCCGACACGCAGATCGGCGTCGCCTACGGCATCACCACGCTGCCGCACCTCAAGGACCTGAACGATCGTCGGACCGCAGCACGTGACCGGCGTGTCGTCGACGCCGAGCCGCGACACGCATCTTCGCGTGCCGTCCGACGACGCCGCGCGACGAGCAGCGCGTGCGCGTCGGCAGATCGTCGCGCGGCCTCGCGGCGCAGGCGTTCCGGCGTCCGGCCAGCCAGCCGCGACGTCGAGCGCGCTGATGCGCTTCTACGCCGAGGGCCGCAAGGAGCGCGACTTCGAGCAGCGGCATCGCCGTCGGCGCTCGAGGCGATGCTCGCGAGCCCGCAGTTCGTCGTTCCGCGTCGAGCCCATCGTCGCTCGCGAGGCGGCGCGAGCTTCGGCGCGGCAGAGCCCGCCGAGGCGGCGCCAGCGACAGGCGAGACTCCGCGCGATCGCGCGACGATCGTGGCGACGTCGCGCTCGCGGCTCGTCGTTCTTCCTCTGGGCGACGGCTCCCGACGCCGAGCTCACGACGCATCGCCGACGCAGGGACGCCTGACCGCGCCGGGCATGCTCGAGCAAGCAGGTCGCGCGGATGCTCGCGCGATCCGCGCGCCGAGCCGCTGTCGACCCGGTTCGCCGCGCAGTGGCTGCGGCTGAACGACGTCGACGCGATGCTGCCCGACGCGGTCTCGTATCCGTACTACGACCACACGCTCGGCGAAGCCCTCGTGCGCGAGACGGAGCTCTTCTTCAGAGCATCGTTCGCGACGATCGCAGCGTGCTCGACCTGCTGACCGCCGACTACACCTACGTGAACGAGCGGATCGCGCGGCACTACGGCATCGCCGAACGTCACCGGCACGGCGTTCCGCCGCGTCGACGCTGCCCGAGGCGCGGCGCGGCCTGCTCGGCCAGGGCAGCATCCTGCGTGCTCACGTCGGTCGCCGACCGCACGTCGCCCGTGATGCGCGGCAAGTGGATCATGGAAGTGCTGCTCGGCTCGCCGCCGCCGCCGCCGCCGCCGAACGTCCCGGCGCTCGAGGCAGACCAACGCGACCGTCCGGCGGCAAGCTGCTGTCGACGCGCGAGCGCATGGAAGAACACCGCAAGAACCCGGCGTGCGCGTCGTGCCACCGCGTGATCGATCCGCTCGGGCTCGCGCTCGACAACTTCGACGTCACCGGCAAGTGGCGGATCAAGGACAACGAGCGTTCCGGTCGACGCCGCTGGCGTGATGCACGACGGCACGAAGCTCGACGGGCCCGGCCAGCCTGCGCGACGCGCTGCTCAAGCACCAGGACGTGTTCCTGCAGACGTTCACGGAAAACCTGATGACCTACGCGCTCGGGCGCCGCGTCGAGATACTACGACATGCCGACGATTCGCGTCGATCGTCCGCGCAGGCCGCCAACAACCGACTCCGCATTTCTCGTCGTTCGTCCTCGGCATCGTCAACAGCGCCGCGTTCCAGATGCGCGCGGTCCGAACCGGTCACAGACGCACGGCGCAGGCGCGGTAAGAACGCATCAGATGTATCTCACCCGCAAGCACCTTCCGCGTCGAGCGCGTGCTGAAGGGGCTCGGCGTCGTCGATCGCGCTGCCGTTCCTCGACGCGATGACGCCGGCCGGCATCGGCGCTCGCGCGCGACGCCGCGCCGGCGCGGCACGCTGCGGCTCGTCGCGATGGAGATGGTCCACGGCGTGGCCGGCGCCACGGCGTTCGGCGCGAAGAAGAACCTGTGGTCGCCGGCCGACGCCGGGTCGGCGTTCGACCTGTCGCCCGACCGCGCTGGCGCCGCTCGAGCCGTATCGCGACTACCTGACCATCGTCAGCAACACCGACTGCCGCAACGCCGAGGCGTTCACGCGCGCCGGAGATCGGCGGCGATCATTTCCGATCGGCGGCGGTCTTCCTGACGCAGTCGCATCCGCACCAGACCCAGGGCTCGGACGTCTACGCCGGCACGTCGCTCGATCAGATCTACGCGCAGGCCAGTTCGGCCAGGACACGCCGATCCCGTCGATGCAGCTGTGCATCGAGAGCGTCGACCAGTCGGGCGGCTGCTTCTACGGCTACTCGTGCGCCTACACCGACTCGATCAGCTGGGCGTCGCCGACAGAGCCGCTGCCGATGATCCGCGATCCGCGCGCGGTGTTCGATCACGCTGTTCGGCGTCGGCGCGACGCCGGAGGCGCGCGCCCGCCGCCGCGAAAGGACAAGCAGCCTGCTGGACTGGGTGATGACGTCGGCCGCGGAGCTGAAGGCAGGCGTCGGCGCCGGCGACCGCGCCCGCCTCGACGACTACCTCGACAACGTGCGCGAGATCGAGCGCCGCATCCAGAAGGTCGAGGCGCACAACGCGAGCGGCGAGGCGCGCGAGCTGCCGACGGCGCCGATCGGCGTGCCCGACTCCTACGCCGACCACGTGCGGCTGATGTTCGACCTGCAGGCGCTCGCGTTTGCCGCCGGACATCACGCGCGTCTTCGCGTTCAAGCTGAGCCGCGACGTGTCGAACCGCGTCTTCACGCGAAGCCGGCGCGACCACCGGCTTCCACATCGCGTCGCATCACAACGAGCGCGAGGACCGGATCACCGACTTCGCGAAGATCAACACGCTACCACGTCAGCCTGATTCCCTACTTCCTCGAGAAGCTGAAGCAGATCCCCGACGGCGACGGCAACGCTGCTCGACAACTCGCTGATCGTCTACGGCTCGCCGATGGGCAATCCGAACGTGCACAACCACAAGCGCTGCCCGCTGTTCTTCGCCGGCCACGCCGGCGGCCGGCTGAAGGGCAACATCCACATCAAGGCGCCCGACGGCACGCCGATGGCCAACGCGATGCTCGCCGGGCTGCAGAGCGTCGGGCTGCGAGATCGACGCGTTCGGCGACAGCACGGCCCCGCTCGACCTGAACGCGGTGACGATCATGACCAGGACAGTTGATCGCCGTCCTTCGCTCTGCTCGGCGGCCCCTGGCCGCCGCGACCCGGACAGACGCGCGCGCCGGTGGCCGCGCGCGGCGATGCGGAGGATGCGGCGGCGGTGCGCGCGCTGCGTGAAGGACGGCAAGGACGTCAACGCCGCGCAGGGCGACGGCATGACCGCGCTGCACTGGGCGGCGATGCACGGCGACGCCGACCTCACCTCGACGCGCTGCTCTACGCCGGCGCGAACGTGCAGCGCGACGACGCGGCTTGGCGGCTACACCGCGCTCCACCTGGCGGCGCAGGCCGGCGAGGCGGCCGCGATCGCGCGGCCTGATCGCCGGCGGCGCGAACGCCGGCGCGCCGACGTCCACCGGCGCGACGCCGCTGATGCTGGCGTCGGCCTCGGGGCAAGGCTGACGCGGTCCGGCTCGCTGCTCGAGCAGTCGGCCGACGCCAACGCCGTCGGAGTCGGCCAACGGCGAGACTGCGCTGATGTTCGCCGCGGCGCTCGATCGCGCCGACGCCGTGCGCGAGCTGCTCGCGCACGGCGCCGATCCGGCGCGGACATCGAAGGCGATCGATCTGACCGGCGTCACCGCGCCGGAAGAAACGCTGCAGAACACGATTCGCGACGCGCAGAACGCGAAGAGCGCGCACGCGTCGCAGGGCGCGCCGCGCGCCGCGGCCGCGCCGAGCTGGCTCCGGCGGCCGGCCGGCAGGCGTCGCCGGCGTCACGCGCGTGCGTTCGTTCAACGAACTGATCGGCACGCAGGGCGGCCTGACCGCGCTGCATTTCGCCGCGCGGCAGGCAGCGCGCGGTCGGTCGAAGCGCTCGTCGAGCACGGCGCCAACGTCAACGCGCTCAGCCCGGGCGACGGCGTCAGCCCGCTGCTGATCGCCGCCGTGAACGGCCAGTTCGACATCGCGACGTACCTGCTGGCGCACGGCGCCGATCCCGAATCTGGCGCAACGCCGGCGGCGTGACGCCGCTGTACGCGGTGCTCAACATCGAGTGGGCGCCGCGGATAGTTCTATCCGCAGCCGCGCGCGCAGCTGCAGCAGGAGACGTCGTATCTCGACCTGCATGACGCGATGCTGCTCGACAAGGGCGCCGACCCCAACGCGCGCGCTCTCGCGCAAGACCTGGTTCACGCAGCATAACTTCGATCTCCTCGCGCATCGACGATGGCGGCGCGACGCCGTTCTGGCGCGCGCGCATACGCGAGCGACATCGCCGCGATGAAGCTGCTGCTGCAGTACGGCGCCGATCCGGCGATCGCCACGATGCAGCTGTTCTCACGGCCGCGCGGCACCGATGCCGACCGCGACGCGCCGGCGGTCGACGTTTCGGGACGGCCGCTGCCGACCGGCGGCCCCGGCATCCCGCCGCTGCTCGCCGCGGCCGGCTCCGGCTACGGCGAGGGCTTCGCCGCCAACGCGCACCGCTTCGCGCCGACCGGCATGCTGGCGGCGGTCAAGTTCCTGGTCGAGGAGCTGCACGTCGACGTGAACGCGCGCGATCACGAAGGCAACACGGCGCTGCACAACGCCGCCGCGCGAGGCGACAACGAGATGATCGAGTACCTCGTCTCGAAGGGCGCCGACCCGAAGGCCGTCAACCGCGCCGGCCAGACGACCGTGGACATGGCGAACGGTCCGGTGCAGCGGACGCAGCCCTATCCCGGACACGATCAAGCTGCTCGAAGGACTCGGCGCGAAGAACAATCACAAGTGCGTCTCGTGCTGAACGCACGCGACCAAAGGAAACGCAGACTGATGAGAAAAGTATGTTCTGGCGGGCGGCTTGGCGGCCACGGTCGCGCTGCCTAGCGATTTCACCTCGGCGCAGGGCGGCCAACCCGCGCTACGGCCGAGTGGAAGCTCAAGTCGGAAGCGCCGGCGCTGCAAAAGCAACGTCGATGACCTACGAGCGCTCGACGGCGGGCAAGGGCATGAGATCACCATCGACGCAGTCAACAAGCGGACGGCGTCGCGTCCAAGTGGGGCTACAACACCATGTTTCGACGGCGAGGACGAGCCGCTCTACGGCAACCCGGCACCGACACTGGCTCGGTCAAGATCATCACGCGATCGCATCAACGAGATCGTCTACAAGAAGGCGGCAAGGTGCACACGGGTCGCTCACCAACGTCCTGTCGCCCGACGGCGACTCGATCGGCGTCATCGTACATGCGCATGGATCCGGAGGCAAGAGCACCACCAACGTCACCTTCGCCACATACGAAAGATCAAGTAGGACGTCATGAAGCAAACACTTTCGCATCGTCGCGCTGTCGGCGCTGCTGCGCCACGCCCGCGTTCGCCCAGGTCAACGTCAGCGAACATCGTCGACATGGAACTGCTCACCCACACCGAGCTGTCGCAGAAGCTCGAAGGACGGCTGGACCTCGGTCCTCCTCGTGACCGGCGGCACCGAGGAGCGCGGGCCGCAGGACGTGCTCGGCGGCCACACGATGATGGCGCACAGCCACGCCGGCATGATCGCGAAGAAGCTGGGCAAGACGCTGGTCGCGCCGGTGCTGCCGATGGCCGTCAACGCCACCGGCCTCAACGCCAACCGCGAGATGGCCGATCAGGCCGGGCGCGATGCAGATGCCGGCCGAGGTGTTCAAGCAGGTGCAGCTCGCCGAGATCGACAGCCTCGCGCGCAGCGGCTTCAAGGACATCTACGTGATGGGCGACCACGGCGGCGGGCAGGCCGAGATGAAGGAAGCCGCCGAGGAGATGGACAAGAAGCTGGTCGGCCAAGGGCGTGCGCGTCTACTACGTCAGCGACTTCTACAACAAGACGCACGACGACGTGGACATGTACTCTACGAGCACAAGCTGCCGATCGGCGGCCACGGCGCGATGCTCGAAACGTCGATCATGCTGTATCTCGAGCCGACGCCCGGCGCCTGGGTGCGGCCGATCTACAAGACGATGCCGTTCGATCCGACCGGCCAGACGCCGGAGCAGTGGAAGGCGGCGCGTGACGCGCGCATCGCCCGCGCGGCGGCCGATCGCCGCCGGCAGACCGCGCAGCCGGCGGCGCGGCCGGCGGCGGCGGCGGTGGACGCGGACGCGGCCAGGATCCGAATGCGCCGCCGCGCGTCAACAACGGCGTCACCGGCGATCCGCACCACGTCCACCAAGGAGATCGGCAAGGATCTCATCGACATCATCGTCAACAACGGCGTCAACGAGATCAAGAAGATGACCGCCGAGCGGCGCGGCGCGGCGACCCGATAACACTCAGGCAGGGGGCGCGCTTGATCGGGCGCGCCTCCCTGTTCCGGCCTCCTCGCTCAATCCCTGCGGCGTTCTTTCACAACGATGTCGTGCAGGCCTCTTCAGGCCTGCCACACGGCGGACCTGAAGGTCCGCACTACTCGAATCGAATTCACTCCAGCGCCGCCGGCGCTTTGGATCACTCTCGCGTAAGCACACGCCGACGCCAGCGTCCTGGAGAAGACGCCCGGAAGCGGTCGCCAGATCGCCTGGCAACTCCGACGGAGACCGGCTCGCTGCCACGGATGACATGATGCGTTGAACGGTCCGGTCGGTGCTGGTCACGATCAATTTCGATCGGCCCCGACCAGTCCGGACGCCGGTCGTGTCGACTCCAGATGCCACGCGGTCAGGGTCACGGCCATCGCCGGCGACATTGCCGGAGTCGACAAGCCGAACGCCCGGGCGTTGACGCAGAACGCGATGCGGAGCGCCGAATCGAGATAGCGCGAGGGCGCGGACGACCAGCGCCAGGCCAGGTCCTCGACAATCTCGCCGTTGGCCTCCTGATGGAGCAGCCTGCCGGCCGATGTGCGTCGCGTGCTTGTGTTTCGAGCAGCCGGACCGCCAATAGCTCCCACCGCGTCGGTTTATCCTGATTCGACGACGACGGCGACGACGTGGTGGCCTGGTCGTCGGGCTCAATCAGTCGAGGCTCGATCATTCGGGCAGTGATCACATCGGGACGTTTCAGCTGGCAGCCCAGATCCTCCGGCGCAAGCCAGAAGCCCAAGCGACCGCCGTCGCCGTCGACGTGAAGGCGCGTCATTTCGGCTTGCTCCCGTGTCGGGCGCGGACCGTAGACCACCGACTCCGGCTGTTCTTCGATCCGGCGAGCGAGTTCGCGCATCTGCTCGAGCGCATCCCGAATCGCCGGCAAGCGAACGACGGAAATCGTCGGCAGCGAGGCTCGTGCGATCGAGCGCGTCTCGCGCCAATCCTGCGTCGAGCCACGGTAGATCGGCGTCGTGAGATGGCCGCGCGCGCCTCGTCGGCGAACTTGACCAGCGTCCCTTCGGTCCCCGCCACGCGGTCGATGTCATTCGCGATCTGTGCCATCTGCGTCGGTGGTCGTCGTGAAAAACGCCCGCGAGTCCGCGCTCAATTGCGGCAGCTGACTCTCCAGGATGACGCGTTTCGATCGTCGCTGAAGAACCGGTCGCTCCGGTCCAGACTGTCGGGGATCGCGCAAGATGATCTCCCGAAGTGTCTGTGAGCGTCGCTTCGGCGCGTTCCAGAACCGCCGGCAGCCGATCCTGGACCGCCGCCAGCGGTGACGGCATCGATGGCACGTACGGGCGGTCGGGCGTAAAGCCGAGCGCAACCGGTGGAGGAGGATTGGCTCGGCAGATCGAGCAGCAGATAGGCGTCGCCGGTTACCGGGTTCGCAACGACACGAGTGCGAAGCTGTGGGAACACCGCCAGGTCGGCCATTTGCTGGATGCGCTTCACGTTCGCTCCAATCGTGACCAGCCGGTCCTGAAATATTTCGAAGTCGATCTCGATGGTTCTTCCGACGCTGTTCGGGATCGATTCGGATGTCCGACACTCGCCCGATCGCGACACCGCGAAATCGGACCGGACTGGAGATGTCCAGGCCGCTGACGTTTTCAGTGACGTAGGTGACGAGGCTGATCACCGCGCGGCTCCGCATGCGCTGCACGAAAAACAGACCCGGTCGCCAGGATGCACGACAACGCCAACGACGACGAACAGGCCGAGCCGCGCGTAGCTCTTTTCTGCGGCCATCATCAGACTCCGTGATCTGCGGCCGTCTCAGGTGACGACCGCGTGAAGAACGCGTGCACGAACGGGATGCTTCGACCTGATCGCGCACCTCGCGCGGATTCCCTCGCGCGACGATCCCTTTCGCGACTTTGTCCAGCACGATGCAGCTGTCGGCGACCAGGAAGATGCTCGGCAGTTCGTGGGTGACGATGACGATCGTGATGCCGAGGTCGCGGCTCAACGTGAGGATCAGCTGATCGAGCTCGTACGGCGCTGATCGGATCGAGCCCGGCCGACGGTTCGTCGAAGAACAGCAGGTCCGGTTCGAGCATCATCGCTCGCGCGATCCCCGCGCGCTTCTTCATGCCGCCGGAAATCTCTCCCGGCAGGTGTCCGGCGAACGCGCCCAGGCCGACGAGATCGAGCTTCGCCTGGACGAGCTCCTGCACCAGGTGACCGCGAACCGGCGTCCACGTGGTCAGCGGGAGCGCAAGGTTTTCCGCCAGCGTCATCGAGCTGAAGAGCGCGCCCGACTGGAAGAGGACGCCGAATCGCGGCACGCCTTCATAGCTGATGCGGCGTGCCGATGCCATCGATGTCGATCGTGCCGGCCAGCGGCTGTTCCAGGCCGATCAGATAGCGCAGCAGCGTGCTCTTGCCGCTGCCCGATCCGCCGAGAATGGTGAACACCGATCCGCGCTCGCACGTCGAAGGTGACGTGCTCCATCAGGACACGCGATCCCCAGCCGATGCGGAGGTCGTTGACGACGATGTGAGCAATACGTAACTGAACGAAGCGTACAAC
>ERZ1370068.4561-contig-3627_pt1 | contig 51042 bp, 55 predicted proteins | sample MGYA00561227_ERZ1370068 | MGnify/ENA primary metagenome ERZ1370068 (study PRJEB38410, sample SAMEA6850437) | metagenome | study: Metagenomic assessment of the ecological functions of the soil: analysis of the soil microbiota associated with the... | reverse complement strand
TCGACGACGCCTTGCCGTTTCTCGACCGCACCGGCCGCGCTCATCCCGGACCTCTGCCTTAGAGTCGTGGCGCGCCGGGGTGCGCCGGCGGCGGCTGGGAACACCTCGCGCCGTTTGACACGCCAGCGTTCCGCCGACGATACCTTTACGTCGGCGCATGAGGTCGGTAAAGGTAAAGGCGAGACGGGTGCGTGGGCGCAACGAGAATCAGCGCGAAGAACCGAAGCGACAATTCCGTCGAAGCGCTCAAGCGCGCCGGCCTCGAAATCAGGGGATGAATTGCGGGTCGAAGCGGCAGGTCCTGGCCGCATCGTCCTCGTCCGGGCGTCCGATGTGGTTCTCCGCCACGCCGGACGCCTGACTGGAGTCTATCCTTCCGGGTATCTCGCTGGACTTCGCAGCGAGTGGCGATGATCGTCCTCGACGCGAGCGTCGCGATCGCGTTCCTGGACGCGGCCGATCCGCATCACAGCGGGGCGGTCGCAGCGCTGACCAGATTGCAGGGCAGCTGACGATGGTCCTCCCAGCCAGCGCGCACGCCAGAGATGCCTCGTCGGGCCGGCTCGCCGCGGTCGAGCCGCGGTGGACGCGGCGCGTGAGTTCGTGATTGACCTCGCCCTTCGCGTCGAACCGATCAGTGCCGATATTGCGGAGCGAGCGGCGGGATTGCGGGCAGCCCATCGAGCCCTCAAGTTGCCGGATGCGCCTCGTCATCGCCACGGCCGACGCGCTCGAGGCGACTTCTCCTCCTCACCGCGGACCGAACCTGGACCGGGTGAGCCGGCGGGCGCGGATGATCCGACCGGCCAGCCCACGCCCGCCGCGGTGGTTACGCTGCGCGGCATGGACGCAGCCTCGTCCGGCCGCTGCCAGATCACCTACCGGCGGGCGGCCAGCCGAGCTCACTCCGCACACGCCGCGGCCCATCACCCACTCGAGATCCTCACCCTTCAGCCAGGGCAGCTCCTCGGTGAAGAGCGAGACGCACTCGCGGTAGGTGCAGGGCATCCGCGTGAGAGATCGGTGCCCCACGAACGTGCGGCGCGGCCCGAACGCGTCGACGAGCTGCTTGATGTACGGGTGCAGATCGCGGAAGGGTAGCCTCGGCGGAGAGCGAGGGCATGCCAGACGCCTTCACCGCGACGTTCGAGGATTGGCGAGCGCCAGCACCGCGAGGAGATCGGCAAACGCCGCCGCTCCATGCCGGTCGCGCGCAAGCCCAGACGTGATCGAGGTCAGCACGGCTTCGGATGCGCGGTGACAATGCGGGCGAGGATGTCGAGCGAGCTGAGGGCATCAACACCACGAGGGGAGATCCCCGCCTCCGCCGCCGGCCAGAACCAGTCGGCGGTACCGTCGGTGAAGCCGGGGCTTGGTACGTCGGTGTGAAGCGTAGAACCGCATGCCACCGAGCATGCCGCGGCTGCTTCCTCCAGTCGGCGACGAGGGGCGCGGCTCTCCGGCTTGTCGAGGCGAGGCGCCCCATCACGGCGAACCGGCTCAGGGTGCAGGCGCGCGGCCTGGCCGAGGTCATTGCGCTCGCCCTCCCATGACGGCGGGACTGATCACCACACGGCTCACGCCGGCCGCGTCCATCTCCTTCCAGCAGCATGTCGCCAGTGACCGGATAGCGGCTTCTGCGCCTGGTGGGCCCGGCCCGCGGGCCAGGGACGCTCAGGCGTGTCGACGCTCAGATGTGCACTCCACGGTCGGCGATGAGCGCGCGGTGGCCATCTCCGGATCATGGCAACGCCGCGAGCTCAGCGGTGCTGCTGGTGGTCAGCGCGCGAGTGGTCAGATGCTCGCTCGTGGTGCTGGCGCAGCGGGTCCCAGCCATAGTACATTGCCGTTCGGCGTGGCACCACCGTGTGGATGTGGGTGCGTGACGGCGCGTCGCTGTCGAACACGATGCCGCGCTGGTGGTACCGAACTCGACGAGGATGGCGGGGCTGTGGACGCGGTAGTAGAAGGCGCTGTGCCTCGCCGAACCCCGCCCATCCCACGAAGTGGGTCTCGCCGAGATGCCGCCGCACACTCCGCCATCCGGATGCTCCGCGTGGCCGGGCCGGATGCAGCCGACATAGGTCGCGAGGAGATCGGCGAGCAGCGCCTGCTGGGCCGTCGAGGCTAGCTGGTCAGAAGCGGAGGCCCTCGCACCGTGCAGCTCAAGTTGTCGCGGAAGGCCGCCGTGAGCGCCTCGCCGGGCAAGGTCAGCGGCGGGATCACGCAGGCCGCGCTGCGCGTCGGTCAGGGCGCGCATCAGCGCGAGCCCCTGCTGCTCCTCGGCGCCGAACACCCGCGCCCCGTCACGGGAAGGCCACCGAAAGCCGATCCCATGAACAGCGGCGTCATGACGACCTGATCCGCCGCCCAGGACGAAGCAGTTCACGATGGAGGTGGTGGCCGTCGAGCTGCCAGCCCCAGGGCTGATCGGGCGATGGCACGCCCCAGGAGGCTCAGCCAGTACAGCCACTCGCCGTGCTCACGTCGTCGCTGCCGGTCATGACACCGAACCAGCTCGTTGAGCTTCCGATGACGTCGCGCGCGTGTCGGAATGCGTCGCGCTCGGGCTCGCGCGCAGGAGCGTCAGCGCCAGGTCCCGCTGCGCCCGCTCATCTCACGTCAGAGCGACACGCCGTGCGCAGGAGAAACGGGTGGATAGTTGATCCATCGACGCCAGGCATCGCCGTCCACGCCGAAGCGCGCCCACGCGCTTGCTGCTCGGCCCCGAGCGAGGCGAAGCCAGGCGAAGTGCCGCGTCCGCAATGGGCCGCGTGGAGACTCCGGTACGTCCGTCGAGCTGGAACAATCCGGGTACGACGCGGCCGTCGGTCGTGACGCCCTTGAACCGGCTCGGCGAGGAGGCCTCCGCCGTCTGCAGATACTTCTGGAGCCCGGCGGCAGCTCGGCGGCTCGGGCATCGCCCGCGACACCGGGTCCGAACGCGCAGGGTCAATCCCGCCAGGCCGCTCACCGTCGATCGATGTCGTCATCCCCGGCATTATAGTCGCGGCTTCAGCTCGCTCGGATCAGCATCGGCATCCGGCGCGCGGAGCAGCCGCGCGAAGCGTCAGGCTGATCCGCTCGCCCGTGACGCTCGTCTGCGCGCGGGACTACCGTGGACGTAGTGACGCTGGCAGGTGCCCCCATCACGAGAGCGCCCCGTGGCCGAGCGCAAGGTCCTGGCGCTGTCCATCCTCCTGTCCGCCGCGGCCTGACGACGAAGGCGGCGGCCCGCGCCGAGCGACACCGTGGCCACGCAGAGATCCGGGCCCAGCTCCGGCTCGTCGTCGGCGTGCAAGCCCCATGCTGTCCTCGCCCCGGTCCGGTAGCGATTGACGAGGACGTGGTTGAACGGCGCGCCGGCCTCCGCGCGCACGCGCTCGAGGAGCCGGCGCGCCGCCGGCGTGAAGGCCCTCGGCTCGAGCGTCTGCCCCGAGTACCGGTAGCCGACCTCGCCCGCCCACGCGATCAGCCGCGGTTGACGGATCCGGCGCCCGAAGAGCACGATCTCCCGCTGCTCCCATTCAGGCTCGCCGCGCAGCGCAGTCCAGCGCCGCGTCGGCGTCGTCCTCCATGACAACCATGCGGGCTCATGGTCGAGCCAGGCGCCTCGGGCAAGGGTGATGCGCACGGTGGAGCATTGTGCCGCCGTTTCCAGTGAGGGTCAACCGCGCGGCCCTTTTCCCCCGCGCAGCGCCCGGCGGGTACACTGCGCGGATGGACCAGACCAGCGACCTGATCGGCAGCTCTCCCGCGACGAGAAGGAAGACCGCCGCCTCCTCGTGGGCGCCGGCCGGTATCTCGACGACATGACCCGCGAGGACTGCTGCACCTCGGCGTGGTGCGAAGCTCCCATGGCCACGCGCGCATCCGCGCGATCGACGTGCGCGATGCGCGGACCTTGCCCGGCGTCGTCGCGGCGTGGAGCGCCGCCGATCTGCCCGAGGCGGCGCGGCCCATCCTGGCCGGCTCCGAGGGCGCGCACAAGGGCCGGCCCTTCGCGGCTCGCGTCCTCGCGGGCGACGTCGTCCGCTACGTGGGCGAGTGCGTGGCGGTGGTGGTGGCCGACGATCCCTATCGCCTGGCCGATGCGATCGAGCGCGTCGCCGTCGACTACGAGCCCCTGCCCGCCCTCATCACGGCGGAGGAGGCGCTGGCCTCCGAGACGCGGCTGCACGCGGACTGGCCCGACAACGCCGCGGTGGTCGCCCGCGGCAGCATCGGCGATGCCGAGCAGGCGCTGTCCTCGCGCCGACGTGGTCGTGAGCGAGCACTTCCGCCACGCGCGCCTCGCCGCGGTGTTCATCGAGACGCGCGGCGCGCTGGCCTATCGCGATCCGGACTCGGGCCGGCTCGTCCTCTGGTCGTCCACGCAGAACCCGTACTCGATCCGGGACGCCGTCGCGCGCATCGTCGCCGTGCCCGCCGAAGAGGTCCGCGTGCTCGCGCCTGACGTGGGCGGCGGCTTCGGCCCCAAGGGCGCGCCGTACCCGGAAGAGGCGCTGGTCGCCCTCGCGGCGCTTCGCCTGGGCCGCCCGGTGAAGTGGGTCGAGAGCCGGCGCGAGGATTTCCAGGCGAGCGGCCACGACCGCGAGCAGAGCCATCAGGTGAAGATCGGCTTCCGCAAGGACGGCGCCATCGCCGGCATCGACGCGACCTTCCTCGCCGACGTGGGCGCCTATCCCGCCCAGGGCAATGGCCTGACGCTCAATACCGTGAACCACCTGCCCGGGCCGTACCGGGTGGCGCACTATCGCAATGTCGGCACGAGCGTCGTCACCAACAAGACGCTCAACATGGCCTATCGCGCCGCCGGCCGCCCGGAGGCCGTCTTCGTGATGGAGCGCCTGATGGACATCGGCGCGCGCCGCCTCGGCCTCGACCCCGCGGAGATCCGCCGCCGGAACCTGGTGCGCCCGTCGCGAGATGCCGTATCGCCCGGGCCTCACTCTACAAGGACGGCGTGGCGATCGCCTATGACCTGGCGATTTCCCCGCCGCCTTCGAGCGCGCGCTCGGGCTCCTCGGCTACGACGACTGGCGCCGCCGCCAGGCCGCCCAGCCGAAAGACGCCACGCGTCGCATCGGCGTGGGCCTCGCGTGCTATGCGCAGGGCACCGGCCTCGGCCCCTTCGAGGGCACCACCGTGCGCGTCGACGCCTCCGGGAAGGTCTACGTTGCTGGTCGGCGTGGCCGCCAGGGCCAGGGCCACGCGACCACGCTCGCCCAGGTCTGCGCCCAGGAGCTGGGCGCGGCGTTCGAGGATCGTCATCGTCGCGGCGGGCGACACGACGCTCTTTCCCTCGGCATGGGCACCGGCGGCAGCCGCGTCATGGTCAATGCCGGTCCGGCCGTCGCCAGCACCGCGCGCCGGTGCGCGAGCGCGCCGCCCTCGTCGCGGCCGAATTGCTCGAGTGCGCGCCCGCGGACGTGCGCATCGAGGCGAGCCGCGCCTTCGTCACCGGCATGCCCGGACCGCACCGTGCCGCTGGCGCGCCTCGCCCAGGCCGCCGTGCGCTCCCGCAGCATGAAGGCCACCGGCGAGCCCGGGCTGCACGCCTGCACGTACAACTATCCCGACACCGTCACGTGGCCTTCGCACCCAGGCCGCCGCGGTGGAGGTGGATCCTCGAGACCGCCGCCGTGCGCCTGCTCGGCTATGCCGTGCGTCCACGATCCCGGCCGGGCCATCAATCCGATGATCGTCGAGGCGCAACTGCAGGGCGGCGCGGTCCAGGCCATCGGCGCCGGGCTGATGGAGGCCGTCGTCTACGGCGAGGGCGGCCAGCTCCTCTCCGGCAGCCTCATGGACTACGCCATTCCCGCGCCGACGACCTGCCGCCGATTCCCAGTGGCGCTCACCGAGCACCGCTCGGCCATCAATTCCCTCGGCGTCAAGGGCGTGGGCGAGAGCGGCGCCATCCCCGGCGCCGCCGCCATCGCCAACGCCGTGGAGGACGCCGTCGCTCACCTCGGCGTCACCGTCCGCGAGGTCCCGGTGACGCCCGCCTACCTGCACTCCTGCTCGCCCAGGCGCGCGCCGCCACGCGCTGAGCGCGGCCGGCGCCCTGGGGCCCGGCGTCCGAGAAGGGCTGGAAGGGCGACGGGGCGTGCTCGGTCCAGCGGTCGGGCACGATGCCGAACGCCTCGATGAACCGCTGCCAGCCCGAGGCGAACGCGATGGTCATGCCGAGGTCGAGGATCTGGTCATCGGAGAAGTGCTCGCGAAGGGCGGCCATGAAGTCGGCATCCACTGACCGGTCGTCGCCGGACAGCTTGTCGGCCAGGCGCAATGCCGCCTTCGTCCGCTCGGGCAGGTCGGAGCCCTCGTAGTCGGCGAGCTTGGCCACCAGGTCTTCCGTCGCGCCCCGGCGCACGGCCGAGGACGAGCGCGCGAGGCTTCAGTGCACGCACTGGTTGTTCCACGCCAGCTTGACGCGCACGAGCTCGAAGAGCTCGGGCTCGATGGTCGAGGCCCCGCCATAGATGTAGCGGATGAAGCCCCACGTGGCGTCGAGGAGCTCCGGCCGGCGCGCCATGGTCAAGAACAGGTTGTCGTCCTGGTAGGCGTTCTGGTACCAGCGGCCGAGCTGGCGCGTGAGGTGCTCGCTCAGATCCTCCCGCGAAGCCTTGGGCAGGAACCCCCGGTCATTGGCCATGGCGTCCTCCGCGCGTCCCCTACTTCAGCGAGTCGGCCCCGGCCTGGGCGATCTGGGCGTCCTGCTGCGAGGTCACGCCGGACACGCCGATGGCGCCGACGATCTGACCGTTCACCACGATCGGCACGCCGCCCTCCAGCGGAGCCACGCCCTCGACCTTCAGGAGCCGGAGATTCCCACCGCCCTGCGCGATCAGATCCTGGAAGACCTTGGTCGGACGCTTGAACGCGACCGCGGTGTGCGCCTTCTGTCGCGCCACCTCGTTCGAGCCGAACTGGGTATTGTCCAGCCGCTGCATCATCACCAGGTTGCCGCCCGAGTCGACGATGGCAATGGTGACGGGCCAGTTGTTCTTCCGGGCCTCGGCTTCCGCGGCGGCCATCGCCTTCTTCGCCTGATCGAGGCTGAGAGGCGGCCCGTAGGGCGGCGGGGCCTGCGCGCGCGCGGCCGCCGCGGCGACAATGACGGAGACGGCAAGGATCAGCGCGCTGAGCTTCGCGGTCTTCATGGCTCTTCCTCCTTGAAGGCTGCCCGTTCACTGCGGCACGCCGACCACCCGGTGCGCGGGGACTTAACCGCCTGGCGAGCGACCGGGTCCCGGATGGCCGAGTTCCCGACGATGATCCGGGTGGGATGGTCGCCACCATAGAGCAGCAGGACCGACGAGATCAATCAGTTCTGCCGCCGAGGCCGCGGCGGGGACCGCAGTCGAAAAATCGCGCGGCAGGGAACTTTCTCCGCGATGCCCCGTCTAAGCGGGCATGAAGCCCTCGGCCGGCTGCAGCCCGTCGGGATCCCGGGTCTCGGCGCGATCCGGCGCACCGCACGCGACGCGCGCGACCTCCGCGGCCGCCGGGCGCATCCCTCGGGGATGCGGTGCCGCTCGGGGCCCCGCCGCGGCTCGACCCCCGCCTGTACCAGATCGCGGTGCTGGCAAGCCTGCTCGTCTACGGCATGGCGTGGCTCGGCCTCGACATCCACCCGGGCCGGGCGGTGGCCATCCTCGCGGCGGCGCTCTTGACCCAATGGGCCGCCACCGCGCTCGCCGAGCTGCCGCGCTTCGACCCCAAGAGCGCGCTCATCTCCGGCCTGTCGCTCTGCCTGCTCCTCCGGACCAATGATCTCCTGGCTGGCCATGCTGGCCGCGGTGGTGGCCGTGGCGAGCAAGTTCCTCCTGCGCGTCCGGGGCAAGCACGTCTTCAACCCGACGAACTTCGCCCTGGTCGCGATGATGCTCGTCACCGGCCAGGTCTGGGCCTCTCCCGGGCAATGGGGCAGCGCGGCGGTGTTCGCGTTCCTGCTCGCCTCGGCGGGGGGCTGGTCGTGAACCGGGCCGCCCGCGCCGACGTGACGTGGACCTTCCTCGCGTGCTACGCGGCGCTCTGGCTCGGCCGATCGCTCTGGCTCGGCGATCCCCTGGTCATCCCGCTGCATCGCCTGGAAAACGGCGCCCTCGTCCTCTTCGCCTTCTTCATGATCTCCGACCCGCGGACGACGCCGGACTCGCGCGCGGGCCGCATGCTGTTCGCCGTCCTCGTCGCGGCCGGCGCCTACGTCGTGCAGTTCAAGCTCTTCCGCACCAATGGCCTGCTCTGGTCGCTCGCCGTGTGCTCCCTCGTCGTCCCCCTGATCGACCGGCTCCTCCCCGGCCCGCGCTACCAGTGGCACCCGGCCGCGGGCGCCGGGGATGCCCAGGAGACCAACCGCGCCATGAAGATCGTCGTCGCCGCCGCCGTCGCCGCCTCGCTCGCCGTCTCGTGGGCCGAGCCCGCCCTGGCGTTCTGCGGGTTCTACGTCGCCAAGGCCGACGCCAAGCTCTTCAACCGCGCCTCCCAGGTGGTGCTCGCCCGCCACGACGACAAGACCGTGCTCACCATGGCCAATGACTACAAGGGCGAGCTGCGAGGAGTTCGCCATCGTCGTGCCCGTGCCGACGGTGCTCGAGCGCGGCCAGATCCGCGTGGGCGACCGCGCCCTCATCGAGCACCTCGACGCCTACTCCGCCCCGCGCCTCGTGGAGTACTTCGACCCCGACCCCTGCGCGCCGCGACCGGCGCGCTGATGCCGATGATGCGATCGGCGCGGGGATGTCCGAGCTCAGCAGCCGTGTCCGCCGACCGCCGCGCCAAGAGCCTCGGCGTCACCATCGAGGCGCAGTACACGGTGGGCGAGTACGACATCCTGATCCTCTCGGCGCGCGAGAGCGGCGGCCTCGAGACCTGGCTGCGCGACAACGGCTATCGCGTGCCCGCCGGCGCCACCGCGGTGCTCGGCAGCTACCTCAAGCAGGGCATGCGCTTCTTCGTGGCCAAGGTCAACCTCACGGAGCAGGCGAAGCTCGGCTTCAGCTATCTCCGGCCGCTGCAGATGGCCTTCGACACGCCCAAGTTCATGCTGCCGATCCGGCTCGGCACGCTCAACGCCGACGGCGCGCAGGAGCTGTTCGTCTATGCCCTCACCCGAAAAGGGCGGGTCGAGACGACGAACTACCGCACGGTGCGGCTGCCCACCGGCGTCTCGCTCCCCGTGCACGTCAAGGAGGAGTTCCCGCAGTTCTACCGCGCGATGTTCGGCGAGCAGGTGAAGAAGGAGGCCATGCGCGCGGTGTTCCTCGAGTACGCGTGGGACATGGGCTGGTGCGATCCGTGCGCGGCGAATCCGCTCTCCGCCGAAGAGCTGCGGCAGCTCGGCGTGTTCTGGCTCTCAGAGAGCGGGGACCCGGGTGTGCCGCGCCGGAGGCCCGGGCCCGGCCTGGGAGGAGTCGACGTGTTCGTGACGCGGCTTCACGTGCGCTACGACGCCGCGCGCTTTCCCGATGATCTCGTCTTCCAGGAAACCGCGGACCGCGCGAGCTTTCAGGGCCGCTACGTCCTGCAGCACCCCTTCAAGGGCGAGGACAAGTGCGAGGCGGCCGCCCGCTATCGCGACGAGCTGCGCGCGCGCGCCGAGCGCGAGGCCGGCGCCCTCGCCTCGCTCACCGGCTGGCCCATCGAAGACATCCGCCGCAAGATGGGCCCGGCCTACGGCGCGGTGCGCCCGGATGCTCGCCCCTGGTGGAAGAAGATGTGGAACGAGTAGCGCGATCGCCTACCGGGGGTTGAAGGTCGGGGTGCCGACCCAGCCGGTCTCGGAGACGTCGACCGTGACGCCGTCGGGCGCCGTGTACTTCACCTCGACATTGGCGTTGCCGCTGAGCGGTCCGGCCGAGGCCGAGCGCGTCGTTGATGTCGTCGCGGCGCTGGGAGCCGACCTGGGCCAACCGCTCGGCGATGGCCTCGAGGCTCTCCACCTGGAAGCCGATGTGATGGATGCCGCTCCAGTCCTTGCCCCGCTCCTCGCCGGCGGCGGCATCGCTCTTGAAATTGAGGATGGCGAAGTTGATGTCCCCGTCGCTCAGGAAGTATCCGCTGGCGTTGGGGAATCGATCCGGCCGATCTGCTTCATGCCGAACACGTCGGTGTAGAAGCGGGCGGTGCCCTCCGGATCCTGGGTGGCGATGGCGATGTGCTTGATCTTGGCCATGGGGTTCCTCCGATTGCGGCCAAGAGTACGCCAGAACGTCGCGCCGCTCAATGCGGTTGACAACCTCTCACCGATCTGGGACTATCTCGCGCATCATGCCGAACGGATCGCGCGGGCTCTGGATGTGGTGGTGGCCGTTCCCCTGAGGGGCGGCTTCCGGCGTCGCGCGCGCACAGACTCGACGTAAGACGGACGAAGCCGCTCCCGGGCCCCGGGGGCGGCATTCTTGTCTGCGCCCCTCGGCCCTGAGCCGGCCCGTCGAAGGAGAGGGCCCATGACCACGCCCACGAGCACCGAGCAGTACCTGACGCGCGGCGGCATCACCGTCCGCCGCACGATCGAGAGCGTCCCCGTCCGCCACGCCGTCGAGCCGATACTCGAAGGGCTCGACCAGCGCCGCGGGGCGCTCCTGACGTCGAGCTACGAGTATCCGGGCCGCTACACGCGCTGGGACCTCGGCTTCATCGACCCGCCCGTCGTGCTCACCGCGCAGGGGCGCCGCTTCCGGGCGGAGGCCCTGAACGCGCGCGGCCGGGCTCTTGCTCCCGCGCTCGGCCGGACGCTCTCGGGGCTCGCCGTCGTGGCGGCGATCGACACGCGGGACGACGTCGTCGAGGGCGAGGTGCGGACACCCGCCGGGCGCTTCACCGAGGAGGACCGGAGCCGCCAGCCCTCGGTCTTCTCCCTCCTGCGGGCCCTCGTCGACCTGTTCTTCCACGAGGACGAGCCGCACCTGGGCTTCTATGGCGCCTTCGGCTACGACCTGGCCTTTCAGTTCGAGCCGGTGCGGCTCAAGCTCGAGCGCCCGCCCGAGCAGCGCGACCTCGTCCTCTACTTGCCGGACGAGCTGATCGTCGTGGACCATCGGCGCGAGGTCGCCCAGCGCCGGCGCTACGAGTTCGAGGTCGACGGCCGCGCCACCGACGGCCTGCCGCGAGACGGCGCCGCGCGCCCGTATGTCGGGCCATGCCGAGGCGCCCCGCGCTGGGGATCACGAGCCCGGGGACTACGCCGCCCTCGTGCGCGTCGCGCGCGAGTCGTTCAAGCGCGGCGACCTCTTCGAGGTCGTGCCGGGCCAGACCTTCTTCTCCGGGAGCCCGCGGCCGCCCTCGGAGCTCTTCCGGCGCCTGCGCGAGCGGAACCCCTCGCCCTATGGCTTCCTCATCAGCCTGGGCGAGGCGGAGTACCTCGGTCGGCGCCTCGCCCGAGATGTACGTGCGCGTCGACGGCGACCGCGTGGAGACCTGCCCGATCTCCGGCACCATCGCGCGCGGCCGGGATCCCATCGGGGATGCCGCCCAGATCCTGGCGCTCCTCAGCTCGGCCAAGGACGAGTCCGAGCTGACGATGTGCACCGACGTCGACCGCAATGACAAGTCGCGGATCTGTGTGCCCGGGAGCGTGCGGGTCATCGGCCGCCGCCAGATCGAGATGTACTCGCGGCTCATCCATACCGTCGACCACGTCGAAGGGCGGCTCTTGCCCGGCTTGGACGCCCTCGACGCCTTCCTCGCCCACACATGGGCGGTGACCGTGACCGGCGCCCCGAAGCCGTGGGCGATGCAGTTCATCGAAGACCACGAGCGCTCGCCGCGCGCCTGGTACGGCGGCGCCGTCGGCCTCGTCGGGTTCGACGGCAACCTCAATACCGGCCTCACGCTGCGCACCGTCCGCGTGAAGGACGGCATCGCCGAGGTCCGCGTCGGCGTCAACGCTCCTCTACGACTCCGACCCTGACGAGGAGGAGCGCGAGACGCATCTCAAGGCCTCGGCCTTCCTCGATGCCCTGCGCCGCCCGACGCGGGCGACCGCCAGCGTCCGAAGTTCCCCGATGGAGCCGCCGCAGCCCGGCCGGGGCAAGCAGATCCTCCTCGTGGACCATCAGGATTCCTTCGTGCACACGCTCGCCAATTACCTGCGCCAGACGGGCGCCGCGGTGACGACCTTGCGCGCGGGATTTCCCGCGGAGGCGCTCGACGCCCTCGCTCCCGACCTGGCCGTGCTGTCGCCGGGGCCCGGCACGCCGGGGACTTCGACGTGTCGGGCACGCTGCGCACGCTCCTGGAGCGCGGCATCCCCGTCTTCGGCGTCTGCCTCGGGTTGCAGGGCATGGTCGAGCATTTCGGCGGCGCGCTCGACGTCCTCGACTACCCGATGCACGGCAAGGCCTCCCGCATCCGCGTGGTCGGGGGTCGCCTGTTCGAGGGATTGCCGAAGGAGTTCGCGGCCGGACGCTACCACTCGCTGTTCGCGATCCGCGACCGATTGCCCGCCGACCTGGTCGTGACGGCCGAGACCGAGGACGGCGTGATCATGGCCGTGGAGCACCGCACCCTGCCGCTCGCCGCTGTCCAGTTCCATCCCGAGTCCATCCTGACCCTCGACGACGACGTGGGCCTGCGCCTCTTGCAGAACGTCGTCGCGATGCTCCCCGCGTCATGAGCGAATCGAGCACCCAAAGGAGACCGTCCATGCTGATGCGCAAGCTGGGTCGTACCGGGCTGCGAGTCGCCGCCCTCTGTCTCGGTGGCAATACGTTCGGGTGGACGACGGACCAGAAGGCGTCCGAGGCCGTCCTCGACGCCTACCTCGAGGCCGGCGGCAACTTCATCGACACCGCCGACGTCTACGCGCGCTGGGCGCCGGGCAACAAGGGCGGCGAGTCGGAAGAGGCCCTCGGCACGTGGATGTCGGCGCGCCGGAACCGGTCCGCCGTCCTCATCGCCACGAAGGTGATGGGCCCCATGGGGCCGGGCCCCAACGACACCGGCCTGTCGCGCCATCACATCGTGGAGGGGTCGAGGCCTCGCTGCGCCGGCTGCAGACCGACTACATCGACCTCTACCAGGCCCACTGGGACGATCGCGAGACCCCGCTCGACGAGACGCTGCGCGCCTTCGACGACCTCGTGGGCCAGGGCAAGGTGCGCTATCTCGGCGCCTCGAACTACCAGGCCTGGCGGCTCACCCGCGCCCTCTGGGAGAGCGACAAGCGCGGCTACGTCCGCTACGAGTCGCTCCAGCCGAAGTACAACCTGGTCTTCCGCGACGAGTACGAGCGCGAGCTCGAGCCGCTCTGCCTCGAGCAGGGCGTGGGCGTCATCCCCTACTCCTCGCTCGGCAGCGGCTTCCTCTCGGGCAAGTATCGCCGCGGCGCGGATCTTCCCTCCACCGCACGCGCCGGCGGCGTGCAGAAGGGCTACATGACCGACCGGGGATTCACCGTGCTCGAGGCGATCGACAAGGTCGCGGTGGCGGTCAACGCCACGCCGGCGCAGGTCGCGCTGTCCTGGCTCGCCCATCGCCCCGGCATCACCGCGCCCATCGCCAGCGCCACCACCGTGGCGCAGCTCCGCGAGCTGATCGGCGGCATCGAGCTCCGCCTGGACCAGGAGGCGACGGCCGCCCTCGACAAGGCGAGCGCCTGGCGCGAGGCCTAGCCCAGAGCTGGGTTACCCAGGTTGCTGCTCCCCGGCAGCAGGTTAACGCTGGCTCGCCACGCTCGCCCGACTCCGTATCTGCCGCCTCGCCTCCGGCTGCGGCTCGCCCATCCTGACTACGCCTCGCCCGCTGCCTCGGGCGCCGCCCGCATCTGGACCTTTTTCATCCTGCGACTTTTTCAGCAACCTCTTTTCCCGTTGGCTGACCTAGTGGATGCCGAGGATCTTCTCGCGCGAACCTATGCCGCCTTCAATGCGCGGGACATCGAATCCGTTCTGGCCACGATGCACCCGGAGGTCGATGGCCCAATGGCATGAGGGCGGCATCATCTTCGGCCACCGCGGCGTCCGTGACTACTGGACGCGACAGTGGGGCATGATCGATCCGTCGGTCGAACCTGGCTTCACGTCCACGGGCGACGGCCGTGTGGAGGTCCACCAGGTGGTGCGCGACCTCGCCGGCAAGGTCGTGAAGGACCAGGTCGTGCGGCACGTCTACGCGTTCGAGGATGGCCTGATCCGGTCGATGGAGATCCGCGAGGGCGAAACGAGGGGGCGGCTGAGGAATCACGGGCTTGCGATCGGCCGACCAGACCAACGCCGGAAGAGCGTCTGCTAGTCGCGGTACCCTTGCGCCGCCAAGGTAGCTCCGTCGATCACCCTACTGCACAACTTGTTCAGCACCGACCCGATATTGCCAGCCCCCATAGATCCATAGCTGGCATTGGGGTACCGCGTGTTCTGGCGGAACCGCGACGAGAGGTAGTTATCCTGATGGGGTTGGGATCGCTCGATCCCCATGAGGTCACACCGATGACCGCGAAACCGAGGCCGAGCCCTCAACGGCGCCACCCGACAACACCGCGGCTTGAGTCCGAAATTGACTACCCACGCCCCGCTGGAGCCGTCCGTGAAATTGCTTCCGCAAAGCGCTGGCCCGCTCCCCCAAGGGTCGTCGTGTAGCTCTCGGTCCATCCGTCCGTTGCATGATGGCGCCACCATCCATCAGGAAAGGATACCCGGAGGGTCGAGACTGCGGCTGCGTGCAGATGACTGCCGGTCCTTGGCGAGGTCACGAATGAATAGTTGTTCCATCCGTACCCCATAGTACCCGGTGATATCGCCGACGAATTGGCCCTGAGCGTTCTTGTGAGAGGCAATCACCGCGAGATCATTGTCCCTGGCCGCACCGGTGCCGATGTCCGTGCCGTTTGCCCAGGTCGCGGGACGCACCAAAGCTATCCAAGTCCACGTGCCATAGGGGGCTTGATCTGCGACCGCGGTTGCACCAGGAGGACCGTAAGCGTCCAGGCCTGAACTGAAAGTTCAGAGAAGAGTGACAGTACCCGTCCCGAAGTTCTGGATGCAGTGCGCGGCGAGTCACGATCACGCTGCGGCGAATGAGGCTGGCGGAACAGTAGCCGACGGAGAAGTTCAACTTCCCGACCGTTCGGTATGGATAGCTGGTGCTGACGCGCTGGCGCCGCCGCCGAGCCACGTCCCTGCGCTCCCTCCTGACCTCGCGTCGTCGTGTAAGGGATGCCGAAACTCCCGAACGCGCGTGATGGTGGTTGATCATGCCCTCGCGTGTCATCGCTTCCCGGCGGCGTGTGGCCCCGGCTCGGTATCGGCGACGACGGCTGACGTGTCGGGGCCTGCAACGGATTGACAACGGGACCCAGACTCTGAACCTGTGCGTCCGGAAGAACCGCCGGGATGGGCCTGCATTGATGACCACCGTGTCGTTCGCATCGACTACTCCGGCCCAAAGCATCGGAAGCGCAATTGCAGTAGCGAGGACCAAACGCCGACTGGATTCCATGATTCCTTAGTAGGAGAGATCATATTTCTGCGACTCATACCCTTCGCTCAGCCCCGCTGCGCGGCGGCGTCCCGGGCCGTGAGTGTCTCGGCGGTCCTGACGATGTGCTCGGCCTTCTCCGCGATCGGATAGTCCACGAACACGCCGTCCACCGTGATGGATGCGGAGCCGCGGGCCACCGCCTCTGCGAATTCGGCCACGACGCGCCGGCAGAAGGCGACCTCGGCGGGACTCGGGCGCGAAGAGGCGGTTGGCGGCCGCGACCTGGGCCGGGTGGATGCAGAGCTTGCCCTGAAAGCCGATCTTGTGGGCGACCAGGCAGTCGGCCTCGAAGCCGGCGGCGTCGCGCACCGAGAGAAACGGCCCGTCAATGGGGCGGGCACGGCCGGCCGACCGCGCATCCACGACCATCCGGGAGCGCGCGTAGAACAGCTCGGTCCCGTCGACCGACCAGCGGAGCGAGGGCAGATCGAGATCGCGCGTGAAGTCGCCGCTGCCGAAGCAGAGCGTGACGATGCGGGGACTGGCCGCGGCGATCTCGGGCCCGGCGAGGAGCCCGCGCGCCGTCTCCACGAGGGGCAGGATCTTCAACTGCCCCCGCGCGAGCCCGGCGTCTGCCTCGGCCCGGACAAGGAGCGCGTCCAGCGTCCGGATGTGCTCGGCGCTCTCGGTCTTCGGCAGGACGACGCCGTCCAGGCCCGGTGCGACAATGCCCGCGACGTCGCCCTCGGTGAGGCCCGTGTGCAGCCCATTCACGCGGACCGCGACGAAGCCGCCGTGAGGCCGCGACAGCGCGGCCTTGACGAGCCCCCGCGCCGCGACCTTGGCGGCATCCGGGACGGCGTCCTCGAGGTCGAGGATGATGCCGTCGGCGCCGAACGTGGCCACCTTGTCGATCTTGCGCGGCTCATTGCCGGGCGCGAAGAGCAGGCTCCGAAGCAGCAGCGCCGAGGCGGCGCTCACACGATGCCCTGCTTCGCCAGCGCCGCCAGGTCGTCGCGGGTGAGACCGAGACGGCCGCAGTAGATCTCCTCGTTGTGCGCGCCGACCACCGCGGGTCCCGCGCTCCTCACCTGCCCGGGCGTGCGCGAGAGCTTGGGGACGATGCCGGGCATCCGGAGTGCGCCGCCGTCGGGGCCGGGAACGGCAATGACGTTGTCGCGCGCCCGCATGTGCTCGTCCGCGAAGATGTCCTTCACGCTGTTGACGCGGGAGCAGGGGACCGATGTGCCGTCGAGCCGGACCAGCACCTCGGCGGCGTCGAAGGACCCGACCCAGGCCTGCACGCGCGCGTCCAGCTCGGCGCGGCGGCGGAGCCGCTCGGCCATCGTGGGGAACTCCGCGGGCAGATCCGGCTGCTTCATCGCGTCGACGGCGAGGCGCTCGAACATCCGGTCATTGGTGCACGCGATGGCGATCCAGCTCCCGTCGCGCGCCTGGTAGTGATTGTGCGGCACCACGTACTCGGTGCCCGAGCCGATCCGCTCGCGGATCACGCCGAGCGCGCCGTAGACCGGGATCATCTCGTCCATCATCCGCAGCATGGGCTCGTAGAGCGCCACGTCGACCATCTGGCCGAGCCCGGTCTGATGCCGGCTCTCGATGGCGGCGAGCGCTCCGAAGGCGCCCATCACGCCCGCCAGGTAGTCGGGAATGGTCGGCGTCCCCGGCGACACCGGCGGCCGATCGGGATAGCCCGAGACGTAGCTGACGCCGCTCACCGCGCCCGCGATGCGGCCGAAGCCCGGCCGCTCCCGGCTCGGGCCCGTCTGCCCGAACGCGGAGATGCGCACCATCACGAGCCGGGGGTTCACGCGGGACAGCTCGTCATAGCCGAGATGCCACTTCTCCATGGTGCCGGGACGGAAGTTCTCCGCGAGGATGTCGGCCTGGCCGGCCAGGCGCGTGATCAGCGCCTGGCCTTCGGGCGCGCGCAGGTTACACGTGATCGATTTCTTGTTCCGGGACTCGACCAGCCACATGTACGACATGCCGTCGGCGGGCTTGTGTCCGAGGCGGCGGAGGTCGTCGCCGATCCCCGGCTGCTCGATCTTGATCACTTCCGCGCCGTGCTCACCGAGGAGCGTGCAGCAGAAGGGCGCGGCGATGAACGTCGCCAGGTCCAGCGCCACGAGGCCGTCGAGAGCTCCGCTCATCCCGTCTCCAACCGGCCCACCATAGCCCAGATGCTCGCGCTCGACCAGACCGTGATAGGCTGCCCGCCATGGCCCTCACCGCGGACGTGGTCATCATCGGAGGCGGCGTCATCGGCGCGAGCATCGCCCATCACCTGACCGCCCGCGGCATGCGCGAGGTGGTCGTGATCGACAAGAGCTTCGTCGCCTCCGGAGCCACCGGGAAGAGCTCGGCCTGCGTCCGCCAGCACTACTCCACCGTCGAGACCTGCCGCATGATCCGCTACGCGCTCGACTTCTTCGAGCGCTTCGAGGAGCTGACGGGCGGCGGATCGTGCGGGTTCCGGCGCACCGGCTACCTGCTCGGGGTGGACGAGCGCATGCGTCCGCCGATGGAGATCTCGGTGGCGCTGCAGCGCGGCGCCGGCATCGACACTCGGCTCGTCTCGCCCGACGAGATGCGCGAGATCGAGCCGCGGCTCCAGACGGAGGACTGGGTGGCGGGTTGCTACGAGCCCGACTCGGGCTACTGCAATCCCGTCGAGACCGCCCATGGGTTCGCGCGGGCCGCCCGCGCGCGCGGCGCGCGCTTCCTCGAGGACACGGAAGCGCTCGGCATCCTCACCGAGGGCGACCGCGTGACCGGCGTGTCGACGAGCCGCGGGCCCATCCACGCGCCGCGCGTGGTCAATGCGGCGGGGCTCTGGGGCGCCCGCGTCGGCGCCATGGTGGGCCTCGAGATCCCCATCAGCGTCTGCCGGCACAAGATCAGCATCGTGAGCTGGCCGGAGGCGGCGGCGGGGCCGCACCCGATGGTCTACGACTTCGTCACCAATATCTATACGCGGCCGGAGCTGGGTGGGCACATCCTGGTCGGCGGCCTCGAGCCCGAGGAAGCGCTCGACCTCGCTGACCCGGACCGTTATCGAGAAGGTGTGAGCCTGGACGAGTCGACCGAGGCCCTTTCGCGCGTAAGCCGGCGATTCCCCGTCCTCGAGGAGGGGCGCATCGCGCGCGGGTATGCGGGCTGCTTCGACGTCACGCCGGACTGGCATCCCATCCTGGATCGCGTCGGACCCGACGGGCAGCTACGTGGCCGTGGGCTTCTCCGGCCACGGCTTCAAGCTCTCGCCGGCGGTGGGCCAGATGATGGCCGACCTCATCACCGACGGCCCCGGGGCCCATCCCGACCTCGCCACCTTTCGGCTCTCGCGCTTCGCCGAGGGCAAGCTCATCCGAGGCACCTACGGCGACTGGCTGATGTGCTGAGGCGTCGCCGGTCGGCCGCGCGCGGCCTCAGGATCGGCGGCCCGCCGCGAAGGTGTCGCACTGGTCGGTGCGTCCGCTCTTCAGGCCGCGCTGGAACCACTCGACGCGCTGGGCCGAGCTGCCGTGCGTGAACGAGTCGGGCGTGACGTGGCCTCGAGACTGCTTCTGCAGCCGGTCGTCGCCGATGGCCGAGGCCGCGTTCAGCGCCTCTTCCACGTCGCCCTGCTCCAAGATGTGCCGCGCCTTGTCCGCATGGAACGCCCACACCCCGGCGAAGCAGTCGGCCTGCAGCTCGAGCTTCACGGAAAGCGCATTGGCCTCCCGCTCTCCCCCCGCTGGCGGGCTGACTGCACGCGGTCGGAGATGCCGAGCAACGACTGGACGTGATGACCCACTTCATGGGCGATGACGTAGGCCTGGGCGAAATCGCCCGGAGCGCGAAAGCGGTCGCGCAGGTCGCGGAAGAAGTGACGGATCGAGGTAGACCTTGTGGTCGGCGGGACAGTAAAAGGGACCGACGGCCGTCTGGGCGATGCCGCACGCCGATTGGACGGCGCCGGAGAAGAGCACCAACTTGGGATCCCGGTACTCGGCATTGCGCTTGCGGAAGAGGTCGCTCCAGACGTCCTCCGTATCGGCCAGCACCACCGAGACGAATTTGCGCATCTCGTCGTCGGCCTTCGAGGGTGCGGGTCCGGGCCCCGGCGCGACCTGGCTGCTCGGATCGCCCCCCCCCTGGAGGATGACGCTTGGATCGAAGCCGAAGAACAGGCCGGCGATGATCAGGATGATGGTGCCGATACCGCCCCCGGCTATGCCTATCGGCACGCCCATGCCGCGCCGATCCTCGACATTGTCGCTCTGCCTGCCCATCTGCCACCGCATGATCTGACTCCTTTCGAGCGCCGACCGGCGTGACCAGCCCAGCGATCGGACGACCCGTGCTCACGACCGCATCTCGCGCGGGACCGGAAGTCCTTCCCATGAAGCACGGCGAGTGCCAAGCAAGCACTCCACATGTTCGGGCTTCTTGAGCCCTCAATCGGGGGCGACTGGTCAAAACGACTCGGCGAGGTGCCGAACTCGGAAATTGCTTCCGCATCTTCGTCCCCGGGCATCGCATGCGCCTCGGAGCCGCAGCACGTCCGTTGACGGGTCTTTCACCCTGCCTTCTCGAGTGGGTGAATCGATTCATTCGAGGGCCGAGCAGCGCGACTAGACTAGGAGCCTGTCCGAGAAACCCGGCTAGAGCGTCAAGACCACACCTCGCGCGGGAACGGAAGCCCTTCCAGATCGGCGTCCGTCAACGGGGCATCCGCACGCACACCCATCTGATCGAGGAACCAGTAGATCTGCCGCAGGTGCTGGGCGGCATGCCAGGTGGTGCGCTCCATGAAGTCGTGGGCCGTCTGCGGCCCGTAATAGGTGCTGACGTCTCCATCGCACCAGCCGGGCCGGGCGCTGTACTCCTGAAGGCGGCGGCGCACGCCGTCGCCATATCGCGCGACCGCGTCACCGTCGGCCATCTCGGCGGGCGCGTTCTCCTCGAACCACTGCTCGGACAAATGCCCCTGCTCGCGCGTATCCGCGAACGCCGCGCTCACGCGGAAGACGTGAAAGCCGAGCTGGCGCACCGTGCGATCGCGGCCCGGCGCCTTCATGCCGAGGTGCTCGTGCGGGAATCTGACGGACAGCACGCTGCGTGGCCGCCAGCACCGTGTCGAGCCGGCGAGCCAGTTCGGATGGCGACAGCGGCTCGCGCTCGCCATAGGTCACCCCCACCAGTTCGGCCAGCGCCTTCGGGTTCCACCCGTGCACGGCGCGCTCGCCGACGATGGTCACCGGCACGCGCAGGAGCCCGAACGGCTCCAGATCACGCCGGCGCTCGGGCTCGTTCTCGACGTCGAAGCCGTCGAACTTCACTCCCCATGACGAAAGCAACTCTTTCGTCTTGGCGCAGGAGCTTCAGCCCTGGCGGTAGTAGACTTTCGCCAGTTTCTCGGCTACTTGTGCCTTGTCCGTCGCTCATCCCGTTCTCCTACTCGAGCTGCTGGTTGCGTATAGGTTGCGTCCCATCCCGCCGTCCAACCGATCCACTGCGGCCCCACGACGTGGCCGTAGGTCTCCACCGTGAGCTTGATCGAGTGCCACCTTTAACTGGTCTCCGAATATGCGCGATTGGCAGTGACCGCGCGGAAGGTGAGGTACACGCGGAATCCAGAGTCCGGCGTCCTCCCATCGGTTCTGAAAATCGCGCCCGGCTCCGTCTGGCAGACGATCCAGCGCATCGCCTGCAGAGATCGTCGGGCCTCGGCTCTGGGATTGCAGCCTAGACGAAGCCGCTCGAAATAGCTCTCGCTCTCTGCGCGGCAGCGACACCAAGAGCCACGGCGACCATTCCCCGTGACCACCACCCGGCCGTGCGTGGATGCGAGTGGCAGCGTCGACAACTGCGGCCAGTCCAATGGCGAGCAGAATCACGAGCAGCATAACGATCCGATCCGGCACAGGAGCGCGGAAAGGGGCAGCGAGTTTCCCCAGCCGCCCGTTCAGGACAAGGAAGAGGACGGGAGAACTGCGTCACTGGCCTTCGCAGCGCGATCCCTTGTGTGGCTCCGGCGCGGCGCCTGGCCGCAGCGAATTATGCGCCCGTGATGCCGCGGCGCATCGTCCCCTGGCGCAGTGGCGCATCGATCGCCGCCAGGCGCTCGATGATCGTCATGGCCACGCTCGTGTCCATATCCGCGAGCCCGGCCGCCATCGCCGCCTGCTGATAGCGCTGCGCCACGTTGGAGAAGCTCACCGGCACGTGCAGCTCCTTCGCGATGGTATTGAACGTCTCGAGGTCCTTGTTCATCAGCCGCACCTTGAATCCCGGCTCGAAATTGCGCGGGACGATCGCGGAGGGAATGCGCTCGAGCGCCTTGCTGCCGCCGCTGCTCGCCTTCACCACCTCGTAGACCGTCATCGGATCGAGCCCCGCCTTCACGCCGAGCGCGACGCCCTTCCATCATCGCGAGCGAGTTGACGCAGGCCATCATGTTGTTGATCGCCTTCACGGTATTGCCCGCCCCGACCGGCCCGCACGTGGAAGATATTCGGGCCCATGGCGCGGAGCACCGGACCGCACGCGCTCGAGCACCGCAGGATCGCCGCCCACCATGATGGCGAGCGTGCGCCGCGCGGGCGCCGCTCACCCCGCCGCTCACGGGCGACTCGAGGAAGCGCACGCCGCGCGCCTTCGCCCGCGGCTCGATCTTGCGCGGCGTCGACGGCAGGACGCTGCTCAGGTCGACGAGCACAGTGCCGGGCTTCGCGCGCTCGACCAGGCCGCCGGGCTCGAGGTACGCGGCCTCGACGTCGGGCGACGCGGGCAGGCAGGTCAGCACGATCTCGCAGCGCTCCACCACCTCGGCTGCCGAGGCGCGCGGGCTTGGCGCCGGCCGTCGATCAGGTTCTTCATGGCCGGCGCGTGCAGGTCGAACACCGTCATCGACACGCCCGACTTCAGCACATTGCTCGCCATGGGATTGCCCATGTTGCCCACACCGATGAACCCTACGGTCGCGGTCATCTCAGTCCTCCACGTGTCAGCGTCGCTCTGCCGTGAGTGATGGTCGCTGCGTCCAGGCCGATTGGCCCCAATCATAGCCAAGGCCGCCCCCGCGTGCGCGCGGCTAGAACCAGCGCTCCTCTTCCAGCTTCCCGGGCGCGAGGCGAACGGTGACGTCGTAGGCCCGGTCCTGAACGATGAGATCCCGCCCCTGGCGTCGAAACCGCAGCTCCTTGGCCTTGCCGAGTCCCTCGATCGTCAGGCCCATCATCGCGGCGCAGTACGGACCCGCGATGACGCGCGATAGATCGAGGACGCGAATGCCGGCGAGCATGACGGCCCACGGTGCCGCGCGGCCCGCAGTGAGTCAAGGCACCGTGCCTTGACGGCGCTCCGGCGAGGATCGCCAGAGTGCAAAAAGGCCACGGCATCGGCCACCCAGAATACGGCGGGAGCTGAAGCGTGCGCATCGGGCTCTTCACGGTGGGCCTGGGCGGCGCGGCGTATCCCGACGTCATCCGCGCCGTCGCCGAGACCTCGGAGCGCGTCGGCGTGGCCACGCTCTGGGCCGCGGAGCACGTCGTGCTCTTCGACCGCTACGACTCGGCCTATCCGTACTCGCCGAGCGGGGCCTTCCCGCTGGGCGCGGACGCCGACTGGCTCGATCCCTTCGTCGCGCTGACCTTCGCCGCGGCGGTGACCAGCCGCATCCGCCTCGCGACGGGCATTTGCCTGGTCCCGGAGCACAATCCCTCATCCTGGCCAAGACCGTCGCCAGCCTCGACCGCCTCGCCAAGGGGCGCTTCGCCCTCGGGGTCGGCATCGGCTGGTCGGCCGAGGAATTCCGGGCCCTCGGCATTCCCTTCGAGCGCCGCGCCCGGCGCACGCGCGAGTACATCGAGGTCATGCGCAAGCTCTGGAGCCCCGGGGTGGCGAGCCACACGGGCGAGCTGCTGCGCTTCGCCGACGCGGGTGCTTTCCGAAGCCGGACCAGGGCGCCCGCGTGCCCGTCATCTTCGGCGGCGAGAGCGAGCCGGCCCTGCGCCGCGTGGCCGAGTACGGCGACGGCTGGTACGGCTTCAACCTCGACCCGGAATCGGCAGCCGCGAAGATCAAGACCCTCGAGCGATTTCTGGCCGACAACGGCCGCGGCCTCGGCGACGTCGAGCTGATCGTCGCCCCGTACACCAAGCGCATCGCCCCCGACGACCTGGCGCGCTACCGCGATCTGGGCGTGAGCGAGGTCGTGCTGCTCGCGACCTTGCCCCGAGCCCGGCCGAGGCCGTCACGCGCATCGAGCGCTTCGCCCGCGAATGGATCGAGCCCGCGGCGCGGCGCTGATCACCCGAAGAGGAGAGCCCCATCATGGCCATTGCGACTCGCCTCCAGGTCCATCCGATCGCCGGCGCGCTCGGCGCCGAGATCCACGGCGTCGACCTGGCGCGGGACACCGACGACGCCACCATCGCCGGCATCCGGGAGGCGCTGCTCGAGCACTGCGTCGTCTTCTTCCGCGACCAGACGCTCGATGCCGACCAGCAGAAGCGCCTGGCCCGGCGCTTCGGAGACATCTTCGTCCACCCGAACTACGTGGGCCTGCAGGCCGATCCCGAGATCGTCGAGATCCGGCGCGAGCCCGGCGACACGCGCATCGTCGGGGAGGACTGGCACACCGATACCACGATGATGCCCGAGCCCCGATGGGCGCCATCCTCTACGCCATCGAGGTGCCGCCCTATGGCGGCGACACGCTCTTCGCCAACCAGTACCTGGCCTACGAGGCGCTGTCCGACGGCATGAAGCGCCTGCTGTCCACGCTGCGCGCCGTGCACAGCGACCGGAAGGTGGCGGGCCCGAAGTCGGGCGCCAATGTCGGGCGGAGCACGAAGGCGCGCGACGACGACACGTGGCGCGAGACGGTGAGCGTGCATCCGGTGGTCCGCACGCATCCCGAGACCGGGCGGAAGCTCCTGTTCGTCAACAAGGCCTATACCGTGGGCTTCGAGGGCATGACCGAATCGGAGAGCGCGCCGCTCCTCGACTTCCTCCTCGAGCACGGCCACCGGCCGGAGTTCACCTGCCGCTTCCGCTGGGCCAAGGGCTCGGTCACCTTCTGGGACAATCGATCGGTGAAGCACCTGGCGGTGAATGACGCCGGCGCCGTACCGGCGGCACATGCGGCGCGTGCAGATCGCGGGAGACCGGCCGCGCTGATCCAGCGGCAGCGCCACGTCTCCCATGACCCGGGCGGAGAAAGCCGAGCGCATCCAGAAGATCCTGGCGAAGCTCTATCCGCTTCCCCCATCCCGCTGCAGCATGAGGATCCGTACACGCTGCTCCTGGCGGTCGTCCTGTCGGCCCAGTGCACCGACGTCCGCGTGAACCAGGTGACCCCGAGCCTCTTCGCCCGCGCGCACGCCCGGCGCCATGGCACGGCTCGCCGCGCGCGACATCCAGGCGATCATCAAATCGTGTGGACTGGCGCCCGCCAAGGCGCGGCACATCCGCGAGCTGTCGCGGATCCTCGTCGAGCGTCACGGGGGATCGTCCCGGGCGACTTCGAGGCGCTCGAGGCGCTTGCCCGGCGTCGGCCACAAGACGGCGAGCGTCGTGATGGCGCAGGCCTTCGGCCAGCCGGCGTTCCCCGTGGACACCCATATCCACCGGCTGGCCGCGCGGTGGGGGCTCTCGACGGGGCGGAGCGTGACGGCGACCGAGCGCGACCTGAAGGGGCTTTTCGCCCCCGCCGACTGGAGCACGCTGCATCTACAGATGATCTACTTCGGGCGCGAGCACTGCCCGGCGCGCGGCCACGACCTCGCCGGATGCGCGATCTGCTCGTGGTCGGCGTCAAGGCCCAGGCCGCCCGCGAGCGGGCACCCGTGGCGCGGGGCCGCCGGCCGCCCACCCCGCGTCGGCGCGCCCTCACGCGTCGCGCGCCCCAGCGCGCCCCAGCGGCGGCGCGCCCGATGATCACCGGCCTCGACCACGTCGTCATCGCGGTGCGCGACCTGGACGCCGCGGTGCGCGCCTACGAGGCGCTCCTCGGCCGCGCGCCGTCCTGGCGGGCCGAGGCCGACGGCGGCGGTGCGGAGGTCGCCGCCTTCGGCCTCGAGAACCTCGCCGTGGAGCTGATCGCGCCGTCGGGCGATGGGCCGATCGCCGCCCGCCTGCACGCCGTGCTCGACGCACAAGGGCAGGGGCTCGCGAGCCTCGCCTTCGCCGTCGACGACGCCGACAGCGCACATCGGCGCCTGGCGCGCCTCGGGCTCGATCCCGAGCCCGTCTCCGCCGCGGAGAGCGTCGACCGCACGAGCGGCGCACGCCGCCGATGGCGCCGGACGCGCGCGTCGACGACGGCGACCCACGGCGTGCGCCTCTTCCTGATCGAGCCCGGCACGCCACACGCGGCGGCGCTCCTGGCACCGGCGCCCGCCGCCGTGGCGGGCCTCGACCATGTCGTGATCCGCACGCCCGATCCCGAGCGCGCCGCGGCGCTCTACGGCGCGCGCCTCGGGCTCGACATGCGGCTCGACCGGTCGACTCCCGCGTGGGGCTCGCGCCTCATGTTCTTCCGCTGCGGCGACCTCATCGTGGAGATCGCGCACGATCTCAAGGCCGGCGTGTCCTCGGGGCCGGACCGGCTCTGGGGACTGTCCTGGCGCGTGCCCGACGCCGTCGCGGCCTATGATCGGCTGCGCGCGTCGGGATTCGACCTGACGGACCTGCGTGCCGGCCGGAAGCCGGGAACCCACGTGTTCACCGTGCGCGACGGAACGTGTGGCGTCCCGACGCTGATGCTGCAGCCGTCCCCCGGGCTTCTCTGACCTGATCGCGTCCGGCCGAGCCGGCTCAGCCGCCTCAGTCGGAGTTGGCCCAGCGCGGCGGCCGCTTCTCGGCGAACGCCGTCATCCCCTCGCGCGCCTCCTCGGAGGCGAAGAAGCGCGACGAGCGCTCGCCCATCTCCGCGAAAGCCGCGGCCATCGAGAGCTTGGGATATCGCGCACCGCCCGCTTGCAGCCCGCCAGCGCGGCGGGCTCGCCCTGAGCAGGCTCGCCACGTAGCGGCCGACGACCTCGTCCAGGCGCCCGTCCGGGGCCGCGGCATTGAGCAGCCCGTAGCCCGCGGCGGCCCGCGCGTCGAAGACGTCGCCGGTCAGGCACAGCTCCATCGCGCGCGCCTCGCCGATCTTCGGCACCAGGACGACGGCGATCGTCGCCGGGATGACCCCGATCCGCACCTCGCTGAGGGCGAACGTCGTCGGCTCGGCGGCGACCGCGATGTCGCACGCCGCCACGAGGCCGAGCCCGCCCGCCCGCGCGGCGCCATTGATGCGCCCGACGATCGGCTTCGGCCCCTCCCACATCGCGGTGAGGACGGCCGCCAGACCTCCGGGTCGTCCCGGCGGCGGAGCCGGCTCGGGCGTGCGGCGCTCCTTCAGGTCCGCGCCGGAGCAAAAGACCGTTCCGGTCGCGGTCAGCATCGATCACCCGCACGGCGGGATCTGCGAGCGCCGTGGTCAGATGGCGGTCGAGGTCGGCGACGAGCCGGCGCGACAGCGCATTGCGGTTCGCGGGCGAGATCGAGCGTGATGGTCCCGACGCCGCCGCCACGGCCAGGTGCACCAGCTCGTCCGCCATCATGCCGTCTCCTTCGGAAACTGCCCCGGCCGCCGGCCTTCTCCCGGTGCTCCGGCAAACGCCTGGGCGAGCCGCATCCATTCCTCCGCCGCGGGTCCGGTGATCCGCAAGTCCGTGTCGGCCACGTGCCGCCGCTGGGTCACCACGCGGCAGAAGTCGCGCGCGCTGCCCGTGATGCGGTTGTCGCTCCCGGGCTCGCCGTGGGACCAGGTCGCTCCCGATGGCGACGTGAGCTCGACGTGCACGGGCGTCGTATCCGGCGTGAGGCCTCGCGTGACGTAGGAGAACGGGCGAGTCCTGACCCCGAGGAAGACCACGTGCCGCAGCCGGTCCGTGTCCGGGCGCGCGATGCCGACGACGTCGACGACATCGAGCCCGTGCGACCACGTCTCCATGAGCCGCGCCGTGATGAACGAGACCGCGCCCATCTCCGGGCCGTACCACGGCAGCCGCGCCGTGGCGTCGACGGTGCGCGCCGCGGCCACGAGCTTCTCCGCCGGCCGCGCGCCCCCATGCGCGCAGCTCGGCGGGTGTCATCGCGCGCCCCCCGGCCGAGGTATTGCTTCTCGTACCCGCCGCGATCCCCGCCCGCACGCGTGGCGGCGGCATCCGCGCGCGAACGCCTCCGCGTCGGTGATGGCGAGCGCGGCCGCCTCGTCGAAGTGCGCGAGGTGCGCGACCTGGTCGCGCGCGAGCCAGCCCGGCGCGTGGCTCGGCAGATCCCATTGCGCGTCGGTCATCCGCGCCAGGACCGCGTCGAGCGCCCGGTGCTCGGCGGCCAGATCGTCCAGCAGCTCGTCGTAGGGGTCATCGCGCGGCCCCAATAGAATGTTAGCGAGCGCGTATCGTCGCGCCATTCACGATGTTACTTTCCGCTCTCGATGAGAGCAGCCCTCGTCAGTACGAGCACGAGCAGGAGTGCGTGCAGGCAATCTATCACCGATACCGGATCCGCGGCGCCCGGAGAAGCACCAGGCCTTGGAGGAGTTCTACAAAGGCACCGGATATGCCGCTGCGGACCAAGCACTACTTGCTCCTGGTTGCCATGCTGGTTCTACCACAGCCGGCGATGGGCGCGTGCCTACTCAATGACTCACCTCCCGTTCACGCGGAGTACGATCGGAAGCTGCAGTCCTCACCGGGCAGGTCATGTCCGAAACATCCTGTAGTCGCATCGGGAGGTTACTACGAGGCGTCGTATACACCGTAGGGTCGAAAGAGTGTACCGGGGCGACATCCGGGGCCAACTAAACGTCTTCAGCGAAAACCAGTAGCGGCCGATTTCCGATGCAACCGCGCGGACGGTACATCCTCTTCCATCTATCGGGAGACGGGCCGACTCATGGTCGACAGCTGCGGGAACTCCGGCCCCGTGCCGAGAGGCTGAAATCCTGCGAGCGAGTGGAAAGTATCGCGCGGCCGATGACGCCCAAATCGGCTCCAGCCGGCAAACCCTGGTGATCGCTTCCGAGGCGCCGCGGGCCGGCGAGACTGACGAGGCTGAGTCGGAGGTCGGCGTTGGATCTGGTGACTTTCTTCCTGCGACAGCACGCCGCGGTGCACGCGAGCGACGTGAGCGGTCACGTCTTCGCCGACTCAGCGCATCTTCGGTGAGCTCAGCGACGACCAGATGCGGATGCGCCCGGGCCCGGGCCTCAACTCCCTCATCTGGCTGCTCTGGCACATGGCGCGGACCGAAGACGCCGCGGTGAATCCCGTCGTCGCCGGTCGGGATCAGGTCCTCGACGACGAGTGGATGCGTCGCATGAACGTGCCGTGGCGCATCATCGGGACCGGGATGACCGACGACGAGGTCACCGAGATGACGGCGCGCGCCGACATCGCGTCCGTGCGGGCCTACCGCTCGGCCGTCGGACTCCGGACCCGCGAGGTCGTGGGCACGCTTCGTCCCGAGGCGTGGGATGAGATCGTCGGCGTGGAAGACATCAGGCGCGCCGCGGCGGCTGGCGCGTTCCGCGACTGGGTCGAGGGCACGACATACCCCTGGCTGGGGCTGGACCCGCGGCGATCAACTCGCCAGCTCAGCACTCCGCCACAACGCCGCGCACATCGGCGAAGCGGTCACAATCCGCGGCCTGGCCGGTTTCGCCCTTGGCATCTGAGAGTCCGTACCTCGTGGGTCTCGTGCTTTCAGGCTTGCTACTCGGCGTCGCCCTCGACCACGGAGGCTGCGCCGCCGTCGAACGTCGCCTATCGCAGAATCGACCTTCAGGACGCGGCCACCGGCGAGTTGTTCCCTGTTGCTCTTTGGTATCCGACCCGCGCCGCGCCCGCTCCTCTCCTCCTGACCGGGTCCCTTTCGGAATGTCGGTTGCCCGCGATGCTATGTCGGTTGATCGCGTTCGAGATGCAGGTGGCCAGCAATGCGGCACCCGGCTGACGGGAAGTTCGGGCTCATCGTCATCTCGCATGGAGCCGGTGGACTCTCGCCTTGAACCACCGGGATCTCGCGGTGGCGCTGGCCTCGCGTGGCTATGTTGTCGCGGCCCCGACGCACCCACGAGGAAAGGACAAGGACATATCGGGTCCAGGCGTGTGGGTCGGACGGCCGAAGCAGGTGTCTCGCGTCATCGACGCCGTGCTGGAAGACGCGCAGCTCGGTTCCCACATCCAGCGAGACCGCATCGGGGTCGTGGGCCATTCAAACGGCGGCTACACCGCGCTGGCGGTCGCCGGCGCGAAACCAAGTACCGCTGCCATCATCGCCCACTGCCGACAGCATCCCGACGACTCCAGGTTCTGCTCCTTCGGAGGTGCGGCCACTCGGACGACGCCGCCCGGAAGGTCGGCGATATTCCGGACGTCCGTGATCCTCGCGTGCGCGCGATCGTGCTCATGGCGCCGAATGCGGCCCGCATTCACCGACGACGCGCTCGCGAAGGTCGCCGTTCCCGGTCCGTGTATGCGGTGCCGGCGCGACGACCTGACCTCGTGCGGCATCACGCCGAGCGCCTGGCGCGAGGCGTTGCCGCCTGGGACGGAGTACGTCCCTGGTCAAACAGGCCGGGCATTTCTCCTTCGTCGCAAGTTTCCCTTGGGCGCTGAAGATCGTGGCCGGTGAAGCCGCGCGCAGACCCGGAAGGCTTCGATCGCGACGCGATGCACGGGCTGGTGAATCTCGAGATTGCTCGGCTTCTTCGACCGAAAGCTCGGGCCCCGCGACAACACTGGACGACGCTCGAGCAGACCGGACGGCCTCGACGCCGGCGTCAACGCCGCCTCATTGACGGCGGCAGGCCGGGCTGTCATCATCGCGCGCACCGACATGGACGTCGTTCGATCGCGCGTCGACACCGGCTCCGAGGGCTTTCGCCGGAACCGGCAGGACATGCTGGCCCTCCTCGCCGAGGTCGAGGCCCAGCTCGCGCTGGCCCGCGCGGGCGGCGGCGAGCGGAGCGTGGCCCGGCACCGCGAGCGCGGCAAGCTCCTCATCCGGGAGCGCATCGAGCTCTTGCTCGACCGCGACGCGCCCTTCCTCGAGCTGAGCCCGCTCGCCGGCTGGGGCACCGACTTCAGCGTGGGCGGCGGGTTCGTCTCCGGCATCGGGGTCGTCTCGGGCGTCGAGTGCGTCGTCTGCGGCCATGACCCGACGGTGCTCGGAGGCGCCATCACCGCCGTCTCGCTGAAGAAGATCAATCGCGCGCTCGAGATCTCGCGGCTGAACCGGCTGCCGTACGTCCAGTTCGTCGAGTCCGCGGGCGGCGACCTCCGGCGCGGCACGGAGGACCCGGACGCGGAGATGCGCCGCCAGCTCACGCACTTCGCGGAGAGCGGGCGGCTCTTCCACGACATCACCTGCCTGTCCGGCGAGCGGATTCCGACGGTGTCGGTGGTCTTCGGCAGCTCCACCGCGGGCGGCGCCTACCAGCCCGGGATGAGCGACTACAACATCTTCATCCGCAATCGCTCGCGCGTGTACCTGGGCGGCCCGCCGCTGGTGAAGATGGCGACCGGGGAAGACGCCGACGACGAGGAGCTGGGCGGCGGCGAGATGCACGCCGGAACCTCGGGCCTCGCCGACTACCTGGCGGACGACGAGCCGAGCGCCATCCGCATGGCGCGCAGCGTGATCGCCCACCTGAACTGGCGCAAGCTCGGCCCCGGGCCGACGCAGCCGGCGGACGAGCCGCTCTACGACGCCGAGGAGCTGCTCGGCCTCTTGCCCGTGGATCTCCGATCGCCGATGGACGTGCGCGAGGTGATCGGCCGCATCACCGACGGCTCGCGCTTCGAGGAGTTCAAGCCGCTCTACGGCAAGACGCTGGTCTGCGGATGGGCGTCCATCCATGGATTCCCGGTGGGCATCATCGGCAACAACGGCGTGCTCTTCTCCGACTCGTCCCAGAAGGCCGCCCAGTTCATCCAGCTCTGCAACAAGATCGACACGCCCCTCGTCTTCCTGCAGAACATCACGGGCTACATGGTGGGGCGGCAGTACGAGCACGGCGGCATCGTGAAGCACGGGTCGCAGATGATCAATGCGGTGTCGAACTCGGCGGTGCCCCACATCACCGTCATCCTGGGCGCGAGCTACGGCGCGGGCAACTACGGGATGAGCGGCCGCGCGTACGACACGCGCTTTGCGTTCACCTGGCCCAGCGCGAAGATCTCGATCATGGGCCCGAAGCAGCTCGCCGGAGTGATGTCGATCGTGCGCCGCGGCGGCGCGCGGGCGGCGGGGCGGGCGTTCGACGAGGAGGAGGACGCGCGGCTCTTCGCGGCGGTGGAGGATCGCGCGGGAGCGGAGTCGCTCGCGCTCTACGCGACGGGGCGCGTGGCGGACGACGGCATCATCGATCCGCGGGATACGCGGGCGGTGCTCGGCATCGCGCTGTCGGCGGTGCACGGGGCCGAGGTTCGCGGGACCGACCGCTTCGGCGTGTTCCGGCTCTGACGTGAAACGGGCGCCTATCCGTCGGTTGTTGGTGGCGAATCGCGGGGAGATTGCTCGGCGGATCTTTCGGACGTGTCGTCTCGATGGGGATTGCGACGGCGGCGGTGTATGCGGATCAGGATCGCGATGCGCCGCACGTGCGGGACGCGGACGTGGCGGTGGCGCTCGCGGGTCGGTCGGCGGCGGAGACCTATCTCGATGTCGAGAAGCTGATCGCTGCGGCGAGGCGGGTCGGGGCCGATGCGGTGCATCCGGGGTATGGGTTTCTGGCGGAGAATGCGGGATTCGCGCGGGCGGTGATCGAGGCTGGTCTCACCTGGGTTGGTCCGTCGCCTGAATCGATTGCCGCGATGGGCGACAAGATCGAGGCCAAGCGGCTCGTGGCGCAGGCCGGAGTGCCCATGCTTCCGGGCCAGGAGCTCGATGGGGTTTCGCCGGATGGGTTGACGCGGGCCGCGGCGGCGATCGGCCTGCCGGTCTTGATCAAGGCGGCGGGCGGAGGTGGCGGGCGGCGGCATGCGGATCGCGCGCGAGGCGGACACGCTGCCCGAGGCGGTGGCGTCGGCGCGGCGGGAGGCCGGGGCGGCCTTCGGCGATGAGCGCGTGTTCCTCGAGCGGTACCTGCCGTCGCCGCGTCATGTCGAGGTGCAGGTCCTGGGCGATCGGCACGGGCATCTCGTGCATCTGTTCGAGCGGGAGTGCTCGATTCAGCGGCGGCACCAGAAGGTGGTCGAGGAGGCGCCATCGCCGGCGGTCGATGCGGCGCTCCGCGCGCGGCTGACCGAGGCGGCGCTCGCGGCGGCGCGGGCCATCGGGTACGAGGCGCGGGGACCGTCGAGTTCCTGCTCGACGCCGACGGGCGCTTCTATTTCCTCGAGGTGAACACGCGCATTCAGGTGGAGCACCCGGTCACCGAGGCGGTGACGGGCATCGATCTGGTGCGCGAGCAGATCCTGGTCGCCGAGGGGCACCCCCTCGGCTTCCGCCAGGAGGACGTGCGCCTCCGCGGACATGCCATCGAGGCGCGCCTGTACGCGGAGGATCCCGCGAACGGCTTTCTACCCACCGGCGGGCGATTGCTCGACTGGCAGCCGGCGCCAGCCATGGACGTGCGGGTCGACAGCGGCGTCGAAGCGGGGACGGAGATCGCGGTCGCCTTCGATCCGCTGATGGCCAAGCTGGTCGCGCATGCGGCGACGCGACGGGAGGCGGCCCTCCGGCTCGCGCGCGCCCTCGAGGGACTCGTGGCCCCGGGCGTGGTGACCAACCGGGACTTCCTCGTGAGCGTCCTTCGCCACCCCGCCTTCCTCGCGGGTGACACCACCACGGATTTCATCGAGCGCCACCGCCCGGCGCCCGCCCGCGAGCCGACCGACGAGGCGTTGCGCGAGGCGGCGCTGGCCGCCGCGCTCGCCGCCCAGCTCACGCGGCGGGCGGAGGCGCCGGTCCTCGGATCCATCAGCTCCGGCTGGCGCAATAATCCGTCCGGGCTCCAGGAGGCGCGCTATCGATCCGGCGCGCGCGAGGTCGTGGTCGGCTATCTCCGGGAGCGCGACGGCAGCTTCCGCTGCGCGCTCGACGGCGTCGCGGCGCGCGCCCGTCTCGCCGCCAGCGTGCTGCCCCTCGTCGAGCTCGAGATCGACGGACGGCGGGGCACGTTTCGCGTGACGCCCGGTCCGGCGGGGACGGTCTTCGTTCAGGACGCGCTCGGCGAGCTGCGCCTCGAGGAATTGCCGCGCTTCCCGGAGCCCGAGGACGTCGAGCGGGCCGCCGGCGGCTACTCGGCGCCCATGCCCGGCAAGGTGCTCGACGTCCGCGTGCGGGCGGGCGACGCGGTCAGCCGAGGCCAGGCGCTGCTGACGATGGAGGCCATGAAGATGGAGCACCTGGTGACGGCGTCGGCCGACGGCGTCGTGACGGAGGTACGCGTCGCGCCCGGGCAGCAAGTGGACGCCGGGCTCGTGCTCGTCGTGATCGCGGCGCGGGAGGACGGCGCGGCCCATGGCCGGTGAACCCGTGGCCGGACCCGGCGAGCCGTCGAAGCTCGAGGCCGTGCGCCAGGCGCGGCGCGCGCCGCTCGACGAGGCGCGCCCGGCCGCCATCGCCCGCCACAAGGCGAAGGGCCGGCTGACCGCGCGCGAGAACATCGCCGACCTGCTCGATGACGGGAGCTTCGTCGAGTACGGGCTCCTCGCCCGCCCGGCGCGCGAGGGCATGGAGGGCGCGGCGGACGGCCTCGTCATGGGCACCGGCACGGTCGACGGGCTCGCCGTGGTGGCGGTCGCCTACGACTACACGGTCCATGCCGGCACGCAGAGCGCGGTCAATCACCTCAAGATCGACCACATGTTCGATCTCGCCATCCGCCACCGGCTGCCGGCGATCTGCTGGCTCGAGGGCGGCGGCGCGCGGCCGCATGACCTGAACGTGGGCTTGCGCGGCGGGACTCAGACCTTCGTCGCATTCGCCCGGCTCTCGGGTCTGGCGCCCACCGTGGGCATCGTCGCGGGTCGCGCGTTCGCCGGCAACGCCAATCTCGCCGGCCTCTGCGACGTGCTCATCGCGACGCCCGAGGCCGTCCTCGGCATGGCGGGCCCGCCCCTCGTCGAGGCGGCGCTCGGCGAAGAAGTTCACGCCCGAGGAGATCGGTCCCGCCGAGGTGCATCTGCGCACCGGCGTGATCGACGTCCTGGCAAGCGACGAGCGCGCCGCGAACGCGGTCGCCCGCCGCTACCTCGGCTACTTCCGCGGGAGAATGCCGGCGGGGCGGCGCCGGACGTCGAGCGCCTGCGCGACCTCGTGCCCGAGAATCCGCGCCGCGCCTACGACGTCCGCCGCGTCATCGAGCACATCGCCGATCGGGACACCGTGCTCGAGCTGAAGACCGAGTACGGTCGGGCCATGGTGACGGCGCTCGCGCGGATCGAGGGCTTCCCCGTCGGCTTCATCGCGGATCAGCCCATGGTGCTCGGCGGCGTCATCGACGCGCCCGCGGCGGAGAAGGCGGCGCGCTTCATCGACCTCTGCGACGCGTACGACGTGCCGATGATCTTTCTCTGCGATACGCCCGGCCTCATGGTCGGCCCCGAGACCGAGCGCACCGGCCTCGTGCGGCGAAGCGCCCGCCTGCTGACCAAGCTCACCCATGCCACGACGCCGTTCATGACCGTCGTGCTGCGCAAGGCCTATGGCCTCGGCTACTACGTCGATGGGCTCGCGGCCGCTCGAGCCGAGCCTGCTCCTGGCCTGGCCCACCGCGGAGTTCGGCGGGATGGGGCTCGAGGGCGCCGTCAACATCATCCACAAGAAAGAGCTCGACGCGATCGAGGACGCGCGGCTGCGCGCCGCGTTTCACCGGGACAAGACGGAGGCGCTGAAGCGCGCCAATACCGCGCTGAGCGCCGCGGCGCGGTTCGACGTCGACGACGTCATCGACCCGGCGGACACGCGCCGCCTGCTCGCCCAGACCCTCGCCCGGCTGCCGCTCCTCCACCGCGCGTCGCGCGCAAGCATCCGGTCGATCCGTTCTGAAAGGAGCGCAGGAGGAGCGATGCGAATCATCGTCGGACTCGTCGTCGCGATCGCGCTGGCCGTCGCGGGCTACTCCTGGCTCGTTCTCCACTGGAGCTACTCGACCGGTGAGCGCGCCGGCTGGCTCAGAAGATGTCGCACAAGGGCTGGATCTGCAAGACATGGGAAGGCGAGCTGGCGATGGTTCTCGATGCCGGGCGCGATTCCGGAGAAGTTCTACTTCACCGTGCGCGACGATGCGTGGCCAGCCAGATCAACGCGGCGATGGGCAAGCGGGTGACGCTGCACTACCGAGGAGAAGGCGGGCTGCGCTGACCTCCTGCTTCGGAGTGAGACCCGGCACTTCGTCACCCGCGTGTACCGAGGTCTCCGACATCCCGCTCGCGCCCAGCCTCCAGCATCCAGTACCCGTTCAGCGCCATGCCGGGCGCGGTGCCGAAATTCCAGTTCACCGTGCGGGACGATGCGGTGGCCGAGCAGATCAACCGGCAGATGGGCAAGCGGGTGGCGCTGCACTACGAAGAAAGTGGGGCTGCCAACCTCCTGCTTCGGCGACACGCGGTACTTCGTCACCCGCGTGACCGAGGTCAGGACGTTCCGCTCGGGCCCAAAGGCGCTTGTCGGGCACGACACCGCAGTACCCTCGCCCCGGTCGGCCCCGCCGAAGAACTGAGGCGACGGCGTGACGAACCCTGGCGAGATCCGCGGGTTCCCGCCTCGGAGGAGTGCGTGCTGCGGCCGCTCCTGAGCGGCGACGGCAGACACGCCGGACAAGGTGTTCGCGCGCTTCGCCGATGGGAGCACCTGGACCTATGGCCAGGCGAGCGAGCGGCGGCGCGCGGCGATGGGCTTCCGCCGCCTGGGTGTCGCGCAGGCGACACGTGCTGTCCTGGCTGCCCAATGGGCCGGACGCCCTGCGCGTCTGGTTCGGGCTCAACTATCTCGGCGCGATCTACGTGCCGATCAACCTCGCGTACCGCGGGCGGGACTCTCGAGCACGTGGTCGACAATGCCGATGCGCGACTCATCGTCGCCCATGCCCAGCTCTTGCCGCGGCCTCGAGCCGATCCGGCGCTCGCGTCTCGACGCCGCGGTGGTCGTCGGCGGCGGCGCGGTCGGCACGTCGACGGGCTCACGCTCCATGACGGCACGGCGCTTCGCCCGCGCGGACGCCGACCTGCCGCCGCTCGCGCGCGAGATCGCGCCCTGGGACACCCAGTCGATCATCTACACCTCCGGCACCACCGGGCCGTCGAAGGCGTGGATGTCGTCGTATCTGCAGCTCTACTCGATGGGCGCCGAGTCGCTCTTCTTCGCGGGCCATGATGACCGGTGCATGGTGAACCTGCCGCTGTTCCACGTGGGCGGCACCGCGGCGGTCTACGCCATGCTGGCGAAGGGCGGCTCGATCGCCGTGGTCGACGCCTTCGACACGGCGCGCTTCTGGTCGACTGTTCGCGAGACGGGCACGACGACCGGCGATCCTGCTCGGCGTCATGGCGGGCTTCCTCGCGAAGCAGGCGCCGTCGCCGCAGGACCGGGAGCACCCGTTGCGCACCGCCATCATGGTGCCGCTCGGCGAGGACGCACCGCTCGCTTCTCGCGGCGCTTCGGCTGCGACGTCTACACCGTCTTCAACATGACCGAGATCTCGACACCGCTGGTCTCGGTGCCCGAATCCCGTCTCCAGCTCGGCAGCTGCGGCCGGCCGCGCGAGCGGCGTCGAGCGTGCGGATCGTCGACGACGCACGACTGCGAGGTCGCGCCGGGCGACGGTCGGCGAGCTGATCGTGCGCACGCGACCGCCCGTGGGCCATGAACGCACGGCTACTTCCGCAATCCCGAGGCGACCGCGCGCGGCCTGGCGCAACGGCTGGTTCCACACCGGCGACGCGTTTCGCGTCGACGCCGACGGCGACTACTACTTCGTCGATCGCATCAAGGACGCGATCCGGCGGCGCGGCGAGAACATCTCGTCGTTCGAGGTCGAGAGCCGAGGTCGTGCGCGCATCCGCGCGGTGCAGGAGGCGGCCGCCGTGGCCGTGCCGAGTCGACGACGGCGAGGACGAGGTGCTGGTCGTCGGTGTCGCTCGCCGACGGCGCGCGCCTCGACCCGGAGGACTTGATCCGGTTCCTGATGCCGCGCATGGCGCACTTCATGGTGCCGCGCTACGTGCGCGTCGTCGACGAGTTGCCGAAGACGCCGACCCAGAAGGTGCAGAAGCACTTGCTGCGCACGGAGGGCGTCACCGCCGACACACGGGACCGCGCCGCCGCGGGCATCCAGAGTGAAGCGCGAGCGCATCGGCGCGACGACGGCGCCGGGAGAGGAACGGAGGGCACGATGACCACGGACGCCATGCTGATCGATTGCGACGGACATATCCTCGAGCCGCCCGATCTGTGGGAGAAGTACCTCGAGCCGCGCTACCGCGACCGCGCGATCCGCATCCGCGTGGGCGACGACGCCTTCGAGTATCTCGAGATCGACGGCAAGCGCGCCGTCCTCCCACGGCCGGGGCAGCTCGGCAACCTGGGCGGGATGGGAGCAAACGTGTCGACGAGGCGCAGGCACCTGCGCGAGCGCGCCATGCGCGGCGAGATCCGTCCCGAGGAGATGCGGGGATCCGCCCGGACCCGGAGCGCACGTACCTGCGGGGCGCCGGGTTCGGCACCATGGACATGAAGGAGCGCGTCGAGCTCCTCGATCGCGAGGGCCTGGCCAAGGCGCATCCTCTATCCGACGATCGGGCTCCTGTGGGAGGCCGAATTGATGGACCCTGAGCTGTCGGCGGCGTATTGCCGCGCGTACAACCGGTGGATCGCCGATTTCTGCCGCGACTCCGGCGGGCGATTGATCCCCATCGCGCACCTGTCGCTGGGCGATCCCGCCGCGGCGGCCGAAGAGCTCGAGCGCGCCGTCGCGCGATGGCTGCCGCGGCGCCTTCGTGTGCCCGTTCACGATCACGCGCGTTCCCCACGGAGACCCCCGGCACGACCGCGGTCTTCGCCGCCGCGCAGGACCTCGACGTGCCGCTCGCGATCCATCCGACGTTCGAGCCCCCGCGTGGGGCATTCACCATCGCTACGACAAGTTCGGCTGGGCGGTGTGGTACTTCGATCTCTTCGCCGGCCAGGGCGTCCAGCACGCGTTCGCGACGTTCTTCCAGCTCGGCGTCTTCCTCCGCTTCCCCCGCCTGCGCGTCGTCGTCCTCGAGTCCCAGGCCGGCTGGATCGGCTACTTCCTGGACCGCGCCGACGCGATCTTCTCCGGAACCACGCTCGGCGCCACGGTCCGGCTGGAGGAACGGCCGTCGTACTACTTGGAAGCGCCAGTGCTACATCTCGGCCGATCCCGACGAGCGCACCATCGCCGCGCTGATGCCGCTCGTCGGCGAGGACAAGTTCTTCTGGGCGAGCGACTACCCGCATCCCGACCATCCCGGCAGCTATCTGGAGGAGCTGCGCCACCTGACGGCGCCCGATGACGGAGTCGGGCCGCCGCGCGATCCTGGGGAAAACGTGGCGCGGGCCTACAAGCTCGGCTGATCCGCGCATCCGCACTTGACTGCGTACCCGGTTTTGGGGGTGACGGGTACTCGATGATGGAGGTCTTCGACGATATCCGTACGCTGCTGGCCGTGTGCCGCTGGCTGGATCGGCCCGTGCCCGACAGCCTGGCGCCACATCGGGTTGCGTGAAAGCGTGGGCCCTCTCTAACTCCGCTCGACAGGTGGGGATCACCGGCCGCGATGGGGTAGGATCAACTCATGGGAGAGACAATGCCAGAGACAGCGAATGAGAGCGAACCGTGGCGCGATCCGATCGTGGCGGAGGTGCGCCGCGTACGCAGGCTCTCTTTTCCGCGGCCGGCTACGACATCCATGAGTATTGCCGGCGTCTCCGGCAGGAACAGCCGACCTCGGGGCAGGGAGGATAGTCACGCGTGCGCGCCGTAGCAGTGGTACGCCAGAGGAGGCAGCTTGAATCGGACGTGAGGTTTCGGAGCGACCGTATGTTGTGACTGCGTACGCGGTTTGGGAGTGAGGAGATGAAGAGCTCATACTTGGAGGTCACGTTTCGCCTCGGCCGCCCTCTCGCCGCTTATCTTCACCTGCCGCGCCGTCCGGTGGATAAGAGCCATCGAACCGGAGAAGGCCGCGCCGAGGCTTAGTGATCGATTTCAACCAAAAGCGGCAACCCTATTGGGATTGAGATCATGGCGCCGACCAGGCTGTCCGCTGGGGCGCTGAACCGCGTGTTGCGCCACCTCGGATTTCCGCCAGTGACACGCGCAGACTTGGCATCGCTTCCGGACCGCATGAACGCGTGGCGCGAATCCGCCGCAGGCGCCCGGCAAAAACATGGCGCGTTGGGGGGCGGTTCGCAGCAGTGAGCCTGCTCGGAGCGGCACTCCTGACGGCTTGCGCGGCGACGACCACGACGACTCGCCCATCGACGGGCGCGTCGTCCGGGAGGGACGCCGTCCTCGTCCCTTGGCAACCTGGCAACGCCGACGCCTTCAGGCGGGGGCCGCCGAGGAGCGGCGCGCGAGAGCGGCGCAGGGCTTCCTTCCGGTGACGATCTACCGGCCGGAGGGCGCAGGCCCGTTTCCCTTCGTCGTGCTGCTCCACGGGTGCGGTGGCCTGTATCACGAGGCCATGTGGAAGACGTGGGTCGCGCCGTGGGCCGAGCTGTTCCGAGCCCATGGGATCGGCACGGCGGTGGTCGACAGCTTCACGCCGCGTGGCGTCGACCAGGTGTGCACCGGGAACGTCGCCGCCTGGGCCGTGCGTCGGGCGGACGACGCGTACAGCGTCCGCGCGCTGGCTGGCGGAGCAGCCGTACGTCGATGCCACGCGCATCGCCGTCATGGGCATGTCGAACGGAGGGCGCACCGTGCTGGCGGCGTTGCGCGCGACGCTGAAGCACCCGCACCCGTTCATGGCCGGCGTCGCGCTCTATCCCGGCTGCCAGACCGATGTCGGCAGCACGTTCTATGCGCCATTGCTCGTACTCATCGGCAGCGCCGACATCGTGACCCCGGCGCACTTCTGCGAGCGAGATGAAGCGCGCCCAACCCGAGTCCGCGCCCCGCTCGAGCTCGTCATCTTTCCCCGCGGGCCCCACACGTTCGACATGCGCCTCCCCGACCGTTCGGTCCTGGGCATGAGGCTCGGCTACGATCCGGAAGCCGATGCCGGCGCGCGCCGGCAAGTGATCGCCTTCCTGACGGCTCAAGGCTTGCTCCGTGCGTCCCGATGAGATCGCCGCCCGCTGAGCCGCGCCCTTCCGACGCTTGCTGCGATCAGAGCGGGACGTCGCCCAGGAAGATGCGCTTGACCTCCGCGGACTGGAGCAGCTCCGCCGACGGTCCGGACAGGATGGTCCGGCCGGATTCCATGATGTAGCCGCGGTCGGCGAGCCGCAGCGCCAGCTCCACGTTCTGCTCGATGAACACGATGCTGATGCCCTGCTCGTCCCGGACGCGCCGGATGAGCCCGCCGATCGTTTGCACCACCATGGGCGCCAGACCCAGGAAGGGCTCGTCGATCATCAGCAGGCGGGGTCGGGCCATGAGCCCGCGCGCGATGGCGACCATCTGCTGCTCGCCTCCCGACAGCGTGTGCGCGAGCTGTCCCCGCCGCTCGGCGATGACGGGAAACAGGCGCTGGACCAGAGTCAGTGTCTCGTCGCGATGCGGGCGGGCGGCTGGGTTGTGGGCGCCCAGCACCACGTTGTCGAGCACGGTGAGAAAGGGAAACAGGCGACGGCGCTCCAGCACGTGCGCCAAGCCCTCGCCCGCGGTGCGGTGGGCGGGCAGGCCGTCGATGCGGGTGCCGCCGAAGGTGATGCGGCCAGCGCGTGGCGTGATCAGCCCGGAGATGGTGTTCATCAGCGTGGACTTGCCCGCGCCGTTCGGCCCGAGCACGGCCACGATCTCGCCGTCGCCCACGTGCATGGCCGCCTGCCATAGCACCTGGAAGTCGCCGTAGGCCACGTCGAGGTCTTCCACCATCAGCAGTGGCGTCCGCCCTGAAGCCGGCTGTCGTGAAGCTTCGGGCGCCGTCACTGGACGTACGCCTGGCCGAGGTAGGCCTCGACGACCCGCGGGTCCTGCGTCACCGCGCCGGGGCGCCATCGGCGATCTTCTCGCCGAGGTAGAGGGCCACGATGCGCTGAGCCACGGCGGTGATGACCCGCATGTTGTGCTCGATCACGAGGAGCGTGAGGCCGCCCCGGTGCAGGTCACGGACGAGCTGCACCAGCCCGGGGATGCTGCGCTGGTCGACGCCTCCCGTCACCTCGTCGAGGAGGAGCACCCGTGGCTCGGTCGCGAGGGCGCGCGCCAGCTCGAGGCGCTTGCGCTGGCCGGTGGACAGCGTGCGCGCGTACTCGTCCCCCTTCTCGGCGAGCCCGACCCGGTCGAGCAGCTCGCGGGCGCGCGCCCGCGCGTGCCGCACGTCGCGCGTGCGGGTGAGCGCGCCGACCATCACGTTGTCGACGACGGTGAGCCCCGAGAACGGCCGAAGCTTCTGGAATGTGCGCGCGACGCCCAGGCGGCACACGTGGTCAGGAGAGAGGCCCGTGAGGCGCGCTCCATCCAGGCTCACCGCGCCCGCATCGGGGTGATAGAAGCCGCTGATGACCTCGAAGAGCGTCGACTTGCCGGACCCGTTCGGGCCGATGATGCCGATCAGCTCGCCGGCCGTCACGTCGAAGGAAATGTCGCGGTTCGCGGTGATGCCGCCGAACCGCTTGGTGATGCCGGAGACAGAGAGGAGGCTCACGAGGCCGGTCCCGCGACCGGGCGCCGCCGCAGCCGCTCGCCGATCAACGGGCACCAGCCCCTGGGGCGCGAACCGCATCATCACCACGAGCGCGGTGCCGTAGATGATCAGATAGATCCCGACGAGGCCGGCTCCGATGCCCCCGAAGCGCGCCCGCAGGTACGTCTCCAGCGCAAGAATGAGCGCGGCGCCGAGGAAGGGCCCGAGCGGCGTGCCGATGCCGCCGAGAATCGCGGCCAGGGCGAAGCGCAGGGAGAGGTCGATCGAAAAGACGTAGAACGGGTCCACGAAGCCCACGTATTGAGCCCAGAGCGCGCCGGCCACCGCGGTGAGCGCCGCGCTGGCCGCGATGGCCGCCACCTTCAGCCGAAGCGCCGGGACCCCGAGGGACAGGGCCGCATCCTCGTCCTCACGCACGGCGGCGAGCTGGTAGCCGCGGCGCGAGCGCTCGAGGTAGAGCTCGACCAGGTACAGGAAGACCGCGAGCACGAGGACGATGGCGACCCAGACGCGCTTGTCCGTGATGCCGAGCGTCCAGAATCCCGGCCGAAAGGGGACGGGGATGCCTTCGGAGCCGGCGGTGAAGCTCGCGCCAGCGGCTGGCGACGATGAGCAGCACCTGCGAGAACGCGATCGTGGCGAGCACGAAGTAGGGGCCGCGCAGCCGGTTGCTGAGGAAGCCGAGGAGGATCCCGAAGGCCGTCGCCAAGCCGGCGCCGACGAGCAGCCCGATCCACGGGGACACTCCCCACCGCGTTCCGAGCAGCGCCGCGGAGTACGCGCCCAGCCCGAAGAACGCCGCGTGTCCGAGCGATACCTGGCCGGCGTAGCCGCCGGCCACGTTCCAGGCCGCGGCCGTCGCGCCCCACAGGAGGATGAGGACCAGGCCGTCGAGGAGGAAGGGGTCGCGCACCAGAGCCGCGCCGAGCGCGGCGAGCGCGAAGAAGACGACGGCCGGCCACGTGCCCTTCACGTGCCGATCGCCTCGGCCCCGCGCTGGCCGAAGAGTCCCGCGGGTCGGACCACGAGAATCCCGATGAACAGAAGCAGGTACAGCACTTCCTTCCATGCCGTACCGATCACGTACGAGCCGATGACCTCGACCGCGGCGACGATCAGGCTGGCGATGAGCGCGCCGGCCATGTCGCCGAGCCCGCCCAGGACGACGGCGACGTAGGCGATCAGCACGAACTGGAGCCCGACCGTCGGATAGACGGGGTAGATCGGCGCGAGGAGCACGCCGGCCACGCCCACGCACGTGACGCCGACCGCCCAGGTGAGCGCGAAGACACGGCCCGTGTCGATCCCCATGAGCGACGCGGCGGCCCTGTCCTGGGCGGTCGCCCGCATGACCTTGCCCGTGTACGACCAGCGCAGGAACGCGAAGAGCGCGGCCGTGCAGAGCACGGCGACGGCGAACGCGATGAGCTGGGCGAGGTTGAGCACCGCGCTCCCGAGGCGCACGACGACCGTGTAGTAGCTGGTGCGCACGAACTGCGAGTCGGCGCTCCAGAGGACCAGGGCCACGTTCTGGAGCGCGATCGACAGCCCGACGGTCGTGAAGACCTGCACGTTGTGGGACGCGTGGATCACCGGCCGCATCACCATGCGGTAGCTGCAGCCACCCAAAGCCGAAGATGAGCGGGAGCGACAGCACGAGTGTCACGTAGGGGTCGAGCCGGAGCAGGCGCGAACGCCCAGAACGCGAGATACATCCCCAGCATGAGGAACTCGCCGTGCGCGAAGTTGACGACGCGCATCACGCCGAAGATGAGGGTGAGGCCCCACCGCGATGAGCGCGTAGATCCCGCCCAGGAGGATGGTGGAAACGAGGAGCTGGGGGACTACGTGCATGGTCGGGCGGCGTTCCGCTCATCCGACGCGCGACGCCCCGGGAGACCCCGGGGCGTCGACAGGCTCGGCGTGGCGGAACGGGCTGTTACTTCCGCTGGTCCCACGCGCCGAGCGGGATCCACTTGGCGCGATTGGTGGTGAACTCCTCCGGCCACACGGTGACGAGCTGGCCACCCTGCCACTGCAGCATGTAGTGCTGCACGCGCGCATTGCTGTTCTGGCCGGTCTCGTCGAACTTCACGCCCCAGCCGTTGAGGGCGGAGCCGACGGGCAGGTCCATGGCCAGCACGGCGGCACGGAACTTGTCGGGGTCGTCGGTCTTCGCCGCATCGAGCACGAGCTTCAGGAGCCAGAGGCCGCCGCCGGCGAGCTGATGCCCGCCCGCAATGTCCGCGCCGGTCTTGGCCTTCACGGCGTCACGGTACGCGCGCTCGATCCGCTGCCCGTCGGGCTTCATCCCCTCGATGACGAAGCCCGGCCCGGGCTCGAGCAGCGCGAAGGGTCCGTTGGCGTCGTTGCCGAAGGCCTTGCCGAAGTCGGGCGAGCCGTAGCCGGTCGCACCGGCATGCACGAGGGCCTTGAACTGGAGATTCTGCTCGCGCGCCTGCCGCCAGAAGAGGATGGCGTCCTGGTTGCGCGCGACGTGATGCAGGATGTCGGGGTTGGCGTTCTTGAGCTTGAGGATGACCGGCGTCAGGTCGTTGGTGGTGAACGTGTAGTACTCGGCCGCCACCTCCTGCATGCCGAATTCCTGCTTGGCGCGCTGGCGCGCGGTCTCGGTCACGCTCTGGCCGTACGAGGAATCCTCGGAGAGGTACGCAATGCGCAGCTCGTTCGGCTTCTTGCCCAGGCGATGCGCCAGATGCTTGGCGATGAACTCGACGTTGTACCAGCCGAACCCGCTGCCGTCGATCTCGGTCCGGAACACGTTCTTGAGCCCGCGCCGCGTGAGCCTCGGATCGACGCAGGAGGTCTCCCAGTAGATGGCGTTCTGCCGCGCCGCCGCTTCGCTGGCCGCCCCGCAGAGGGTGGAGGAGAACGTGCCGGTGACGATCTTCACGCCTTCACGGGTCACGAGCCGCGTGGCCTCGGAGGCGGCGGCGGTGGGATCGACGGCGTCCCCGGTCACGAAGACCAGCTTCTTGCCCATCACGCCGCCGAAGCGCTCGTTGATGAGGTCGCGCATGATCTCGAACCCCTCGAGATGGCGCTTGCCCTCGGCGGCGAGGTTGCCCGGTCAGCGGCTCCAGCACCCCGATCTTGTACTCTCCGCTGAGCTGCTGCCCCTGGACGGCGCCGACGCCGAGCGCCACCGCGACGAAGCCCAGCAGCACCACCACCCACTTCACGTGTCGCATGCCGACTCTCCTTTGGTTGATCGCGAAATGCTTCGGCTGGAACGGGCCAGCGGCGCCGCAACCGGCCTGACTGGGGCCGAGAGCGATAGTAACCGGAGTGTCCCACCTTCCTCCAGCCCCTTGTGGGCGCTCCCCCGCCGATCAGTCGCCGCTTGACAGCGCCGGCCGATTCGCGATACCCGTAGGCGTCCTTCGCCCCTGTCGGATTCTCACGATCATCGCTCGTGAACGCCGTTCGAGGTACACCGAAGGGAGGACACCATGAAGACGCGGTGCCCGTCGCTGATCCTGCTTGTCGCCCTCGTCCTGCTCGCCGGCGTTCTCGCCCCGGCGCCCACGGCTGCCCAAAGTCCGAACCAGATGACGATGACGTGGGCGGTGCACGTCTCGGTCGCCCCGACGTGGTTCGATCCCGCCGAGCACACCGGCATCATCACCATCATGAAGGTGCTCTACGCGTTGCACGACGCCATGGTGAAGCCGATGCCGGGCAATGCCATGGCGCCGTCGCTGGCAGAGTCCTGGTCCATGGCCAAGGACGGCCTGAGCTACGAGTTCGTGCTGCGCAAGGGTGTCGTCTTCCACAACGGCGATCCCTTGACCGCGGAGGACGTGAAGTTCAGCTTCGAGCGCTACCGCGGCGCCGCCGCCAAGCTTCTGAAGGACCAGGTGTCGGCGGTGGAGATCGTCGACCCTCATCGAGTGCGCTTCCGGCTGAAGGAGCCGTGGCCGGATTTCCTGACGTTCTACGCCACACCCGCCACCGGAGCCGGCTGGATCGTGCCGAAGAAGTACGTCGAGAAGGTCGGCGACGAGGGCTTCAAGAAGGCGCCGATCGGGGCCGGTCCGTACAAGCTCGCGTCGTTCAACCCCGGCATCGAGATGGTCTTCGAGGCCCACGACCGCTACTGGCGCAAGGCGCCTGCCGTCAAGCGCCTGGTGTGGAAGGTGGTGACCGAGGACGTGACCCGGCTCGCCATGCTCAAGCGCGGCGAGGCCGACGTCGCCTATTCCCTGCGCGGCCCGCTCGGCGAGGAGGTGAAACGCACGGCGGGGCTCAAGCTCGTGCCGACCGTCATCTCCGCGACGCAGTGGCTCGACTTCGGCCCGCTGCAGTGGGATCCGAAGTCGCCATGGCACGACCGGCGCGTGCGGCTTGCCGCCGCGCTCGCCTTCGACAAGAACGCCATCAACCAGGCCGAGACGCTCGGCCACTCCAAGCCCACCGGCAGCATCATTCCGTCGGCGTTCGAGTACGCGCTGGCCATCCCACCCTACCCGTACGATCCGGCCCAAGCGAAGAAGCTACTGGCCGAAGCCGGATATCCGAACGGCTTCGACGCCGGGGACTACGCGTGCGACGGGTCGTACTCGAGCGTGGCCGAGGCCATCGCCAACTACCTCGGCGCGGTCGGCATCCGTACCAAAGTCCGGCCGATGGAGCGGGCGGCCTTCCTGAGCCAGTGGAAGGACAAAAGATCCGCGGGATCCTCCAGGCCGGCGCGGGCGGCCAGGGCAATGCCGCCACGCGCGTGCAGAACTACATGTCGAAGGAAGGCCTCTACGCGTGGGGCAGCTACCCCGACATCGACGATCTCGTGGTCCAGCAAGCGCGCGAGCAGGATCCGAAGCGCCGCGAAATGCTGCTCCACCAGATCCAGCGGCTGGCCCACGAGCGCGTGATCGCCGCGCCGCTGTGGGAGCTGGGCTTCCTCAACGCCATCGGCCCCCGGGTGGAGGAGTCGGGACTGGGCCTCATCGCCTATCACCCCTACTCCGCACCCTACGAGGACCTGAAGCTCCGGAAGTGAGCGACCGCCGCGACCCCTCTGGGTCCGGAAGGTGCGCAGCGGTTCGTGACCGAAATGAAGGGTCGGTTTGCCGAAGGATCCTTGCCCGGGACGTCTCCGGAGTCGTGAGTCGGATCCGCTCTGTCGCTGCGCTCAGACGGCTTCGAGCTGAGCGCGGCCCCAGGCGACATCGGGCTCGCGGGCTTCCGAGACCGTGACGTCCGGGACGTCCGCCGCGGTGGGCGCGGTGCCGGCCACCGTCGTCCGGTGCATCACGCGGCGGTACCGGCTCTCGTCCCATGGTCGGCCGCGGTGGAGTACAGCGCGGTTGTCCCACATCACGAGGTCACCCGGCGCCCAGCGATGCGTGTAGATGAGCTCCGGCCGGGTCGCCGCGACGACGAGCTCGCGAAGCAGCGCGCGCGCCTCGCCGGTCGGCATGCCGACGATCTCGCAGGCGTGGGAGCCGACGTAGTAGGCTTTGCGGCCGTTCGATGGGTTGGCCCGCACGAGGGCCTGAGGGACGGGCGGCACCTGCGCCGCGTGGTCGGGAGGCAATAGCTCGTCCCCCACGAGCCCGCGCGAGTAGACGAAGCTGTGGATGGCGACCCTGCCCTCGATCTGCTGCTTCATGGCCTCGGAGAGCCCTTCGTAGCCCACGCGCATGCTCGCGAATTGCGTTTCTCCACCTTCGGGCGGCACCTCGCGAGCCGACAAGAGCGACGCCATGGCCGGCACCCGCTTGAACGAGCTGTCGCTGTGCCACATCTGGTTGCCGGCATTGAAGAGGTTCCGCTTGTCGCCTCGCGGGATCAACCGGTCCTCGGTATCGACGTTCGACAGGTTCGAGATCTCCGGGAGGTCCCGCGCCTGACTGGCGATGGTGCGGATGGTGGTCTCGAGCGGACCGAAGCGCTCGCTGAACGCAATCTGCTCGGCATCGGTGAGCGACTGACCCCGGAAGAGCAGCACCGAGTGATCGTCGAGCGCGCGGGCGACCTCGCGAAACACGGCGTCGTCGATCCGTCGAACGTCGATGCCGGCGATCTCCACGCCGAACGATGAGTGCAGCGGTCGCATGTCGAGCGCCATGGTCGCCTCCCCGATGAGTGTGCCCGGCCGTGACGTCGATGATAGGCGAGCGCCACACCGCACGCAAATGCGCGATGCGTCGCCTTGACCCTCGCCGCACGGCGCGATAGAGTCGGTCGCGCCGTCGGTTCGACACCGCGTGACCGGGCCGACCACGCTGTTTACCCCCGCCGACTCACCACAGGAGGCCGACGATGAAGTTCGGACTGCGGTACGCGAGCCTCGGTCGCTACAGCAATGGTCCCGCCGCGGTGGAGGTGGCCCAGGCCGCCGAGGCCGCCGGCTTCGACTCGATCTGGACGGTGGAGCACGTGGTGGTGCCCCACGGCTATCAGTCGCGCTACCCGTACTCGCCGAGCGGGCGCATGGGCTCGGGCCTCGAGGACTACCCGATACCCGACCCGCTGATCTGGCTCGCCTATATCGCCTCGGCGACGCGCACGATCAAGCTCGGCACGGCCATCCTCATCCTGCCCCAGCGCAATCCCGTGGTGACCGCCAAGGCGGTGGCCACGCTCGATCACCTGGCGGGAGGCGGACGCGTGCTCCTGGGCATCGGCGTGGGCTGGCTCGCCGAGGAGTTCGCCGCGCTCGGGCTGCCCTTCGAGGACCGCGGCCCGCGCACCGACGAATACGTGGCGGCGATGCGCGCGCTCTGGAGCCAGGACTGCGCGAGCTACAAGGGCCGGTTCGTCTCGTTCGACAAGGTGTTCTGCCGGCCCTTGCCGCAAGAGCGCCGCATCCCCATCATCGTCGGCGGCGACACCGTGGCCGCGGCCCGGCGCGCCGGGCGCCTCGGCGACGGCTATTTCCCCGCCCGGAACCCGCCCCCGAGACGTTCCAGGAGATGCGCCGTGCCGCGGAGGCCGCCGGCCGCGATCCCGCATCGATCGAGATCACCCTGGCCGCGCCGGCCGATCCGAAGGAGATCGAGGCCCTGGCCAAGCAAGGGGTCGCGCGCGTGGCCGTCCCCATCAGCGCCGCGGCGGGGCTGCCGGCCCAGCTCAAGACGCCCGACGACGTCCTCCGCTACGGCAAAGACATGATCGCGCGGTTTCGCTGAGCGAATCCGCCGCCAGGAGATCCCCCATGCCCACGAAGCCCGAAGAGGTCGGAGTCTCGTCCCAGCGCCTCGCCCGCATCGGCGAGCACTGGCAGCGCTACATCGACGCCGGCAAGCTCGCCGGCACCTTGACCCTGATGGCCCGGCGCGGCCAGGTCGTCTACTGTGAGCCGCTCGGCCACCTCGAGATCGAGCGCCGCCGGCCCGTCACCGCCGACTCGGTCTGGCGCATCTACTCGATGACGAAGCCCATCACGAGCGTCGGGCTCATGATGCTCTACGAAGAAGGGCGCTTTCAGCTCGACGATCCGGTGCACAAGTTCATCCCGTCGTGGAAGGATCTGCGCGTCTTCGCCGGAGGCAACCACCCCGTCTTCGCCACCGCTGCCCCCCGCGCGGCCCATGACCGTCCGCGATCTGCTGAGCCACACCTCCGGCCTCACCTACGGCTTCATGGAGCGCACCAACGTCGACGCGGCGTACCGGAAGCTCGCCGTGGGCGACCGCGCCAAGCCCGGCTACACGCTCGCCGACATGATCGACACGCTCGCCACGCTGCCGCTGGAGTTCTCGCCGGGCACGCGCTGGAACTACTCCGTGTCCACCGACGTGGTCGGCCATCTCATCGAGGTCATCTCGGGCCAGAAGCTCGACGCCTACCTCAAGCAGCACGTGCTCGAGCCGCTCGGCATGCGCGACACCGGCTTCGTCATCGCGGACTCGCAGGTGCCGCGCTTCGCCGCCAACTACGAGCGCCAGGCCGACGGCCGCCTCAAGATGATCGACGACCCCGCGCAGAGCCTGTACCGCGAGGCGAGCTTTCTCTCCGGCGGCGGCGGGCTCGTCTCTGACGGTGCACGACTACTACCGCTTCACCGCCATGCTGCTCAATCGCGGCGAGCTCGACGGCGTGCGCCTGCTCGGGCGGAAGACCGTCGAGCTGATGACGATGAACCATCTGCCCGGCGGCGCCGACCTGACCGAGCTCGCGCGCGGGGGGCATGTTCACGGAGACCGCCTATGCCGGCGTGGGCTTCGGCCTCGGCTTCTCGGTCAATCAGTCGCCGGCACGGGCGCAGGTGCTCGGCACGCCCGGCGAGCACGCCTGGGGCGGCGCGGCGAGCACGGCGTTCTGGATCGACCCGGCGGAAGACCTGATCGTCATCTTCATGACGCAGCTCATGCCGTCGTCCTCGTACCCGCTGCGCCGCGAGCTGCGCGTGCTCACCTACGCGGCGCTGGTCGACTGACGGGCGGCCCGCAGTCCACTCGGGCAAGGAGACCTCCATGGAATTTCACGGCGTCGACACCAACACCCAGTTCAAGAAGATGCGGGAGCTGGCCCCGAGAGCATTCCGGGCCTTCCTCGAGTTCGACCAGAAGGCGTTCAAGGACGGCGCGATCCCCGGCAAGATGAAGGAGCTGATCGCGCTCGCCATCGCCCAGATCACCCAGTGTCCGTGGTGCATCCAGGCCCACACGAAGAAGGCGGCGACGGCGGGCGCCTCAGACGCGGAGATCGCGGAGACGACGTTCGTCGCGATGGCGATGCCGCCGGCGCGGCGTGGAGCCACGGCGGCCTCGCGCTCCAGTGCCTGCAGGAGCAC